>Ga0102590_1001697_pt1 | contig 30982 bp, 32 predicted proteins | sample AraplaMF_Col_mMF_FD_76859 | JGI IMG/M metagenome (GOLD analysis project Ga0102590, IMG submission 76859) | Arabidopsis root microbial communities from the University of North Carolina, USA - plate scrape MF_Col_mMF | ecosystem: Host-associated > Plants > Roots > Endosphere | place: USA... | reverse complement strand
TCGTCTCGCTGGCGGGAAGCTACGACACGATCATCTCGGCCGCCACCTCGGTCGGCAAGAACGTGCTGCCGCGGGTGGCAGCCCTGCTCGATGTCGCCCAGGTCTCGGAGATCGTCGAGGTGATCTCGTCCGACACCTTCAAACGGCCGATCTATGCCGGCAATGCCATCCAGACGGTGCAGGCGACCGATGCCAAAAAGGTGATCACCGTGCGCACCGCATCCTTTGCCTCCGCGCCGGAAGGTGGTTCGGCCACCGTCGAGGCGATCCCGGCGGTTTCCGATCCGGGGCTGTCGACCTTTGTCAGGGACGCGCTGTCGGCCTCCGACCGTCCGGAACTGACCTCTGCCAAGATCATTATCTCCGGCGGCCGGGCACTCGGCTCTGCCGAGAAGTTCAGGGAGGTCATCCTGCCGCTTGCCGACAAGCTCGGTGCTGCCGTCGGTGCATCGCGTGCCGCCGTCGATGCCGGTTATGCGCCGAACGACTGGCAGGTCGGCCAGACCGGCAAGGTGGTGGCGCCGCAGCTCTATATTGCCTGCGGCATTTCAGGCGCCATCCAACATCTGGCCGGCATGAAGGATTCGAAGGTGATCGTCGCCATCAACAAGGACGAGGAGGCGCCGATCTTCCAGGTCGCCGACTACGGATTGGTCGCCGATCTCTTCGACGCCCTGCCGGAATTGCAAAAGGCACTCTAGCGGGGGAGACCGAACGTGGCGCGCGTCGTGGGACGTCCAATCAAACCTGGTGCCGACCTTCTCCTGAACGATGACGAGAAGCCGGCATACATACGGCTACACGACATCGGCAGGGAAAGACGTTCTCGGCCGTTGCAGGAATTCCTCAACGATGTCGGCGGGCTGATGTTGTCGGCGGAGGCTCCTGCCGTCGCCAGCTTCGTCGCGGGCAAGGTTCTCCAGAAACTGCTCAAGACCGGCAAGGTGCGCCCGGAGGGCGGGTCTCTTCCCGGTGCGCCGGAAGGGCTTGATGACGCCATCGGCCATCTTGCGAAATCGGGACGGAAATACGAGGCGATCGCCAGCCAGTTCCATAGTCTCGCCGACAAACTGCTCTGGAGACGCGGCCGCTCCGGTCCGTTTGCAAGCCTGAATTTTGGCGATACGCATTCCCATGCGGTCGTGGTCGGCCCCGGCGGCATGGAGGAACGCGCCGATCTCAGGGTCGGCGTGATCTATATGGATCGCTACACCCGTTTCCCCGATCATGTTCAGACGCAGCCGCGCGCCTTCATTCTGCTGTCGCCGGGCGAAATCCGCCTTGGCGATTCCGAGTGGTTCTCCGCCGGTGTCGGCACGGTCTTTGCGAACGACGCCGGCCAATCTTTCGCGATAAGATGCACAGCCCGGCCTCTGCTTGCGGTCTGGTGCCAGGTTGAGCGGGAGACGTGATGGGTGCTTGGCAACGACGAGCCTGAGATGAACGAAAAGGCCGAAGGCGAGAGCATGAAGTCTCGGCGGTCACGCAGCGAAGCAGATCGCTGAGAAGCCGGTCTATCGGAATATGTAGCATCAGAATTCAATTTAAGAGGAAGGATATCAAGATGGACGTTCGCGCCGCCGTTGCCATTCAGGCCGGAAAACCGCTGGAAGTGATGACCGTGCAGCTGGAAGGGCCGCGGGCCGGCGAAGTGCTGGTCGAGGTCAAGGCGACGGGCATCTGCCACACCGACGATTTCACCCTGTCGGGCGCCGATCCTGAAGGCCTGTTTCCGGCCATTCTCGGCCATGAGGGTGCCGGCATCGTCGTCGATGTCGGCCCTGGCGTCACCTCGGTCAAGAAGGGCGATCATGTCATTCCGCTCTACACCCCGGAATGCCGCGAGTGCTATTCCTGCCTTTCCCGCAAGACCAATCTCTGCACCTCGATCCGCGCTACCCAGGGCCAGGGGCTGATGCCGGATGGAACGAGCCGCTTCTCGATCGGCAAGGACAAGATCCACCACTATATGGGGTGCTCGACTTTTTCGAACTTCACCGTGCTGCCGGAGATCGCCCTTGCCAAGGTCAATCCCGACGCGCCGTTCGACAAGATCTGCTACATCGGCTGCGGCGTGACCACCGGCATCGGTGCGGTCATCAATACCGCCAAGGTGGAGATTGGCGCCACGGCGATCGTCTTCGGGCTCGGCGGCATCGGTCTCAATGTGCTCCAGGGTCTGAGGCTTGCCGGCGCCGACATGATCATCGGCGTCGATATCAACCCTGACCGCAAGGCCTGGGGCGAGAAATTCGGCATGACCCACTTCGTCAATCCGAAGGAGGTCGGTGACGACATCGTGCCTTACCTCGTCAACCTGACCAAACGCAACGGCGACCTGATCGGTGGCGCCGACTACACCTTCGACTGCACCGGCAACACCAAGGTGATGCGCCAGGCCCTGGAAGCCAGCCACCGCGGCTGGGGCAAGTCGGTTATCATCGGCGTTGCCGGTGCCGGCCAGGAAATCTCCACCCGTCCGTTCCAGCTGGTCACCGGCCGCAACTGGATGGGCACCGCTTTCGGCGGCGCTCGCGGCCGCACCGACGTGCCGAAGATCGTCGAATGGTACATGCAGGGCAAAATCCAGATCGATCCGATGATCACCCACACCATGCCGCTCGAAGACATCAACAAGGGCTTCGAACTGATGCATTCGGGCAAGAGCATCCGCGGCGTGGTGGTGTACTAATGCATGACACAAAGACTGCGGGCTTGAAGTAAAACCGCTCGATACCCCAAAAATAACGGGCCTGATCTGCAGAGGGCTTCACCAAGTGTGAAGCCCTTTCATGTTACCGCTTCGGTGCTTGGCAATCATGCTTCGCCAAAAGGGGGGCCCTATGATTTTTCGGACTATTATTTCGGCCTGTGCATTTGTGTTACTGCCCGCCATTGCATTTGCGGACCCCACAGGTTCCTACAAGGTCGCTGGCACCAGCGAGGACGGCAGCAAATATCAGGGCACCGTCAAGGTGCTTCGCAACGGCGAGACCTATATCGTCGACTGGATGATCGGCAAGAACGAGTCGATCGGCACCGGCCTCGGCGCAAAATTCAGCGGCGATCGTTTCGAAATGGGTCCGGCAAGCGACGAGGATACGGCGATCTCCGTCGGCTACGTCTCCAAGGAGAATTTCGGCATCGCCATGTATTTCGAGCAGCCGGACGGCAGCTGGCAGGGTGTCTGGACCTATGGCGGCTCGGAAAAGGTTGCGAGCGAAATCTGGACTCGCGAGTAATCCGCGCGTATCAGGCGTCGGCATTGAATGAGGTAAACAGCCTTTGATCTATGTCGACGCCGATGCCTGCCCGGTGAAGCCGGAAATCCTGAAGGTGGCCGAACGTCTCGGCCTCGAAGTCACCTTCGTTGCCAATTCCGGCCTGCGCCCCTCGCGCGATCCGATGATCCACAACGTCATCGTCTCCAACGCCTTTGACGCCGCCGACAACTGGATCGCCGAACGCGCCGGTGCGGGCGATGTTGTCGTCACCGCCGATGTGCCGCTTGCCGTACGCTGTGTCGCCGCTAGCGCCTTCGTCAGCGGACCCACAGGGCGCGTCTTCGACGAGACCAATATCGGCATGGCGAGCGCCATGCGCGATCTTGGCGCGCACTTGCGTGAAACCGGCGAGAGCAAGGGCTACAACGCCGCCTTCAGCCCGAAAGACCGTTCACGTTTCCTCGAAACCTTCGATCGCCTCTGCCGCCGCGCCAAGAGCCTTTCCGCCGAGGCTGGCGGGCAATCCTGATCCGGCTCCCAAGCCCGCAAGAAACGGGTGGCATGGCAGCCGTGCCGATTCCGACCTTGAACACCGCCGCCGCCTCACGCATATAGGCGTTATCGCAGACGACTGCGGCATCCTCCAGGATGCAACTGTCGCGGGGACGGCCTCGCCTTGAACAAGGAGAGTCGCATGGCCTGGTTTCTGCTTTTTCTCGCCGGTCTTTTTGAATGTGGCTGGGCAATCGGCCTTAAATATACCGATGGTTTCACGCGGCCGCTGCCGACGGCGCTGACCGTCATATCCATGGTGGTGAGCATCGTGCTGCTCGGCCTGGCGGTGAAGCACCTGCCGATCGGCACCGCCTATGCGGTCTGGACCGGCATCGGCACGGTCGGCACCGTATTTCTCGGCATCTGGCTGCTAGGCGATGAGGCAAGTGTCTCCCGTCTTGCCTGCATCACGCTGATCGTCGCCGGCATCGCCGGTCTCAAGCTTACTGCCTGATGTGAAGGTTGAGGGGCGTCGCGACGCCCCTCAGTCTATCGTTCAGGCTGTCTTGCGGTTATCGACGGCAAAAGCGCCGGGACCGGAGAAGAACAGGTAGAGGAAGACGAAGCAGAACAGGATCGCGGCGTCGCCCTGGTTGACGGCCGGGAAGAAGCTGTTCGGAGCATGCGCCATGAAATAGGCGACGGCCATTTCACCGGCGAGGAGGAAGGCGACAGGGCGCGTCAGCAGGCCGACGAGAATGAGGATACCGCCGATAAGCTCAAGAAGGGCGGCGAAAAGCATCAGCGGCGGCAGCGGGCCGGCCATCTGCGCAGCCGGGAAAGCGAAAAGCTTCATCGTGCCGTGTTCGATGAACAGCAGCGCGGTGATGATTCTGAGAGCGGCCAGCCCATAGGGGCGATAGGCAGAAAGACGCTCGAAAGTTGACATTAAACCTCTCCATTAAAACAATCAGAGCCGAGCGTTAGCCTGTCCCTCGCAAGGATTGAACACACGGATCGCTGACGGCCGTTCACTTTTTCGACAGCGGGTAAACACCCGATCGCGCAGCTTTGTTCGGCGGAAAACGTCAAAGCGGGATGTTGTCGTGTTTCTTCCAGGGATTGGCGAGATCCTTGTTGCGCAGCATCTTCAGCCCGCGCGCCAGCCGCCGCCGGGTGGAATGCGGCATGATCACCTCGTCGACATAACCACGCTCGGCGGCAACGAAGGGCGAGAGGAACCGGTCCTCATACATTTTCGTATGGGCGGCGATCTTTTCGGGATCGGCGATATCCTTGCGGAAGATGATCTCGACGGCGCCCTTGGCGCCCATCACGGCGATCTGCGCCGTCGGCCAGGCATAGTTGAGATCACCGCGCAGATGCTTCGACGCCATCACGTCATAGGCGCCGCCGAAAGCCTTGCGAGTGATGACGGTGAGCTTCGGCACCGTCGCCTCGGCATAGGCGAAGAGCAGCTTGGCGCCGTGTTTGATGAGGCCGCCATATTCCTGCGCCGTACCCGGCAGGAAACCCGGCACGTCGACGAAGGTGACGATCGGAATGTTGAAGCAGTCGCAGAAGCGCACGAAACGGGCCGCCTTGCGCGAGGCGTCGCTGTCGAGCACGCCGGCCAGCACCATCGGCTGGTTGGCGACGAAACCGACGGTGGAGCCTTCGACGCGGCCGAAGCCGCAGACGATATTTCCGGCAAAACTTGCCTGGATCTCGAAGAAATCCCCCTCGTCCGCCACCTTCCTGATCAGTTCCTTGATGTCGTAAGGCTTGTTGGAACTCGCCGGCACCAGCGTGTCGAGCGAGGTGTCGATCTCTGTCACCGACTGGTAACATTCGATCTCGGGCAGCGGCGCGGTATTTGAAAGCGGCAGGAAATCGATCAGCCGCCGTACCTGCAAGAGCGTTTCGACATCATTGTCATAGGCGCCATCGGCAATCGACGAGCGCACCGTATGCACCACGGCGCCGCCGAGTTCTTCGGCCGTCACCGTCTCGTTGGTCACGGTTTTCACCACATCGGGACCGGTGACGAACATGTAGGAGGTATCACGCACCATGAAAATGAAATCTGTCATCGCAGGCGAATAAACGTCGCCGCCGGCGCAGGGACCCATGATCACCGAGATCTGCGGAATGACGCCGGAGGCGAGCACATTGCGCTGGAATACCTCGGCATAACCGCCGAGAGCCGCCACGCCCTCCTGGATACGGGCGCCGCCCGCATCATAGATACCGACAATCGGCGCGCGGTTCTTCAGCGCCATGTCCTGCACCTTCATGATCTTCTCGGCATGCGCTTCCGATAGCGAGCCGCCGAAGACGGTGAAGTCCTTGGCGAAGACGAACACCGTGCGGCCATTGACCGTGCCCCAGCCGGTGACGACGCCGTCGCCGGCAATCCGGCTCTTATCCATGCCGAAATCGGTGGAGCGATGTTCGACGAACATGTCGAATTCCTCGAAGGAGCCCTCATCGAGGAAGAGGTCAATACGCTCGCGCGCCGTCAGCTTGCCGCGTTTATGCTGGGCGTCAATGCGTGCTTCGCCGCCGCCAAGGCGGGCAATGCCGCGGCGCCGTTCCAGTTCCTCGAGAATTTCCTTCATGCGATCTCCCTCGCCGCTGCGGGCGGCAATCCGGCGGTTGGATTATACGCTAGAGCATGATGCCGAAAAGTGAGCGCGGTTTTCGGACAACATCATGTTCTAACTATTTAGCGCCCGCGCCCGCTGAGTGAGAAAACCGAGCGTATCCTTGCCGCGACGTCCTCGGCCAGGATCTCGTCGGCAAGCTTGGGATCAGCAGCAATGCTGGTCACGTCGAAGGCGCTGACGGCGATGACCGAGCCGTCCTCGACCGAGGCCGCGTCGATGCTGATCTTGGCGACGTTGCGGTCCTTCTGGAAGCCGAGGCCCTTTTGGATGGAAACCACGCGGATCGTCAGCACCACCCGCGGCAGCACGGTCTCGCGCACGGTGGCGTTGATCGCGGCGTTGACGCGGTCGTTGATGCCGGAAAGCAACTCGGCCGGCATGTTCGGACCGGAGAGAACGACGGCGCTGCGCACATCATAGACCGGTGCCTCCGGCTTGGTGGCCGAGAGGCCGACGCAGGCCGTAAGCGCGATACAGACAAGTGCGGCCCGGCAAAAACACGACCTCAGCCAATTCATTGCAAAATCCCGCACCACCCCGTTGGAGTCGCAGACTTCGTCATAATGCATTGGAAGGCAATATGTTTCAGGCGCTTAGGGCGAAAAAAACATCCGCTGCGGCTTTGAACTCGGCAAAGCGCTTGGCCCGCCGCTCCTCGGCTTCCTCGTCTCTGCCCCAATGCTCTATCGTCCAATCCTCGTCGAGATGGGCAAGCGACCAGGCCTCCTCAGTCGTTACCCGGCCCTCGGCGAAGGCGAGCGCCAGGATCGCCGAGCCGGTCAGCGTGGTGACCGTGTGGAGCGCTGCAAGTGCCATCGGGCTATCATATCGCGCGAGCGTGACAGCGAAGGCGGCAGTCGCCTCGCGCGGCTGCTCCTGAGGCATCACCCCTTCGACGAGGATGAACCGGGCGCCGAGATCATTCGCCGCCCAGTCGATCACGGGATCCCAGTGCTCGGCCTGGCGTTCGACCAGAAGTTCCGGCTCCCCGGCGCGGTAGCAGATGAGGTCGCTGGAGGAAAAGCGCAGGATATCCTCGAAGATCGCCTGCGCGTTGGCGGCAACGCCGTCGAGTGCGGTGTTGACGAGCCGCGTTACCGGCATGCTCACGGGATTGATCTCCTCGCCCTGCGCCTGCCATTCGGAAGCGACAAGCTGCGCGAGCGCCTCTGTCGGCACGGCGAGAACCTGCCGTGCCGGCGTGCGCACCATCTTGCCGTCGAGCGTGATCGCAAAACCGCCCTCGTGTTCGGCAACGGAGACGTCGGTATAGAAGCGCTTCGGCAGCGGCTTCTTCATCTGGATCTGCGCGCGGCGGATGGGATCGGGATGGCTCAGGCCTTCGGAAAGGTCGTTCAGCAGATCGCGCATGGGCTCACCTCAAGAAAAATGACGCAATATCTCGTTCGGATGGTAGGCGATCGCATCAGCGCCGTTGGCGATCAGCTCATCCACGCTGGCATAGCCCCAGGCAACACCGATCGCCTTGGCGCCGGCCGCCTTTGCCATCTGCATATCGTAAACCGCATCGCCGATGACAATGGTGTCGGCGGCATTCATGCCGGTTTCATCGCAGCATTCCGTCACCATGGCTGGATGCGGCTTGGAAGGGCAATCGTCGGCGGTGCGCGCGACGACGAAATGCGCGTCGAAACCATGTGTCTCCATCACGAGCTTGAGCCCGCGACGGGATTTGCCCGTCACCGCGCCGATCAGCAGGTCGTCGCGCCCGCTGATCGTGTCGATCATCTCGCGGATGCCGGGAAACAGCGGCTCCCTGTAATCGAGGTCCTGACGCACGATCGAGAACAGCGATTTGTAATGCGCCGTCATGTCGATGTCATCCTGCTCCACATGCTGCCTGCCCTGCATGCGGGCAATCGCAATATCGAGGGACAGGCCGATAATGGCCTTGGTGTCTTCAAAGCGTGGTTCCGGCCTGCCGAACTTATCAAAGGTCCTGCGCATGGTTTCGTGGATCAGACCGGCGCTATCGACCAGTGTGCCATCGCAATCAAAAAGCGCCAGTTTCATTCGGCGTCCCTTTCGGCGCTGGCGAGATCGAGGCCGAGAAGATTCCAGGTCTGCACCATATGCGACGGCAGCGGCGCACTGATGCGCAGGCGCCCGCCGGAGGGGTGCGGGATGTCGATGTGACGCGCGTGCAGATGCAGCTTCTTCTGGACGCCGCCTGGAAAATCCCAATTCGGATCGTCGTCGAAATATTTCGGATCGCCGATGATCGGATGGCCGATATGCAGCGCGTGCACACGCAGCTGATGCGTCCGTCCGGTATAGGGTTCCATCTCCAGCCAGGCGAGGTTCTGGGCGGCGGTTTCGAGCACACGATAGAAGGAAACGGCGTGATCTGCTCCATCCTCGCCGTGCTTGGCGATACGCATGCGGTCGCCGTCGGCCGTCGGCTCCTTCACCAGCCAGGTCGAGATCTTGTCCTCGTGTTTGCGTGGCACGCCCTTGACCAGCGCCCAGTAGGTCTTCTTGGTATCGCGCTCGCGGAAGGCCGCCGTCAGCTTCTGCGCGGCACCGCGGGTGCGGGCGATGACGAGAACACCAGAAGTATCGCGGTCGAGACGGTGGACGAGCCGCGGCTTCTCGCCCTTCGGGCTGGTCCAGGCTTCGAGCATCTGGTCGATATGCCTGGCGACGCCGGAGCCACCCTGCACGGCAAGACCGGGTGGCTTGTTGAGCACGATCACCTTTTCGTCCTCATGCAGCACCATGCGCGACAGCAGTTCGAAATCCGTCGAATGCTTGAGATCCTTGCCGGCGATCGGTCCTGACTTCAGCTTGGCATCGACATCCAGCGGCGGCACGCGCACCGTCTGGCCGGGCTGCACGCGCGCATCCGATTTGACACGCCCGCCGTCGACGCGCACCTGGCCGGAGCGCAGCAGCTTCTGCAGCGGGCCGAAACCGAGCCCCGGAAAGTGTACCTTGAACCAGCGATCGAGCCGCATGCCGGCTTCGTCGGGTTCAATCTTGATATGTTCTATGCCAGCCATAAAAAATCTTTCGGAAATTGCAGCGCAGGCCGAGCCGGCGTTCTTGCCGCAGCCTTTAGAGCATTTTCACGCAAAACGGAAACCGGAAAAGAAATCAGGCCAAAGCGCGCATGACAGCAAGGCCTGCTATGACGGCCGCCATCGAAAGTCCGACGCTCGCAGCGATATAAATGCCGCCGGCAACAGCCTCGCCGCGTTCGAATAGCGAGATGGCATCCAGCGAGAAGGCCGAAAAAGTGGTGAAGCCACCGAGGAAGCCGGTGATCAACAATAGGCGCAGTTCCGTCGAGGCGTTGAACTTCCGCGCGATCAGCTCGGCGAAGACGCCAATGACGAAGCAGCCGACAACATTGACGGCAAGCGTTCCCCAGGGAAAGGCCGGCCCCATGAGACGTAGCGTCCACTGACCGACGTAATATCTGAGAACGGAACCGATAGCGCCGCCGAAGGCGACAAGGAGAGCCTGGATCATGAGCCGGATTTACCGCGTTGCGAAAGTGATTCCAATCGAGCTCATATGAATTCTTACCATTTTGTAAAATGCCAATGATTTTCTTATGATGGCGCCAAGATCATGCCGATACGGTGACTGGCATGACCCAGCTCCTGTCCATATCGGCCAACACCGCCGCTGTTGCTTTCGAGTCGCTCCGAATCCCGCAGCGTGTCGCGACGAGCACTGCGGCGCGCGACGCACGGCGGGTTGCCGACCGGCAGTTGAAGGCCGAAGGCACTGAGGAAATAGACGAGCCCTCCAGCATCATCCAGTCGACCGAGGTTGCACTCGACTTGATGGCGAAGGGCAACCGCCAGCCGCAGTCCGGCCTGAAACAGGCGCTGCGATCCTACGAAGACTTCTGAGGCGATCGCCTTCCAAACGAAAGCCCGCGACTGCGATTGCTGTCGCGGGCTTTTTTTGACTACAGCGCCGCGCGTCTTTCCAGTCGCGCAAAGGACGTTGTAGCACTTTGAATCGCTGCTCTCACTTGCCTTGAGCGGAGAGCACCTGCAGGACCAGATCGACCTTGCCGGCCCTTTCGAAGGTCAGCGTCACCGGCACCGTGTCTCCCTGCTTGAACGGCGTCTTCACCTTCTGGAACATCAGGTGCAGGTTGCCGGGCTCAAGCTTGACCGTCTCGCCAGCGGCGATGGCGATGCCGTCCTTCAGCTGGCGCATCCGCATGACGTTGTCCTTGGTCTCCATCTTGTGGATCTGAACTTCGCCTGATACAGGCGACGTCACGGACAGCAAGCGATCGTCCGTCTTGCCGTTGTTTTTCACCGTGAAAAAGCCGCCGCCGACCGGCTGGCCGGGCAGCATTGCCTTGGCGAAGCCGCCGGAAATTTCGAGATCGCCAGCCTTGACCGTTTCGCCAGCCGGTGCGGCAGCGGCCATGCCAGCCATGCCGGACATGTCCATGCCTGCCATATCGTCATGGTCGTGACCATGGTCTTCGCCGGCGACGACCTTCAACAGCGGCGCCGGGCTTTTCAGTCCATGCGCGTCGCCACCTTCCTTTGCCACCTGATCCCAGGCCGTGACCGTATCGCCGCACATCTGCGTCACCGGAAAGGCGAGCGAGGTGCCGGCCTCGACTCCTGACACTTTACCCTGGATGACGAAAGTATCGTAGAAATCGTCGGAGAGATTGCCGTTCTTCCAGCGCACTTCGATCGCGCCCGTCTTCACCTTGTCGCCGTGATTGTCGTAGGTCTTCTGGTAGTCGCCCTTGATCACCTCGAGCTCCCAGCCTGCCTTCGGCTGCGGCTTGGCGAAGACGAAGCCTTCCGGCAGCTTGACCCGCACTTCCGTGGTCGCCTTGCCGTCGCAGCCGTGCGGCACCTGCAGCGTGGCAAGAATGGTGCTGTCCTGCTTCGCCTCTCTGTCGAGGAAGGTCACGTGCGCCTCGGCGCTGGCAAAGGCGGTCGCGGAAAGAACGGCGGCAAGCCCGAATGTCCTGCCAAATGTCTTGATAGTTTTCATCGGATATCTCCTCGCCGGCCACGGACCTCTCTCGGGCGGACCGGCATGCTGCATCATAGGTTGCGGAAGCAGATCAGGCGAGGACGGGAGGTGCGCGGGAATTCGGCCGGCTGACGGCGCTTACGCTGGCAACGGCTGAAGTTTCGATCGGCGCGTTGATCAGCGCGGCGAGCTTGCGCTCGAGCCAGGAGCCCGCATCCGGCGCCGGCAGGATGACGGAGGCCGACAGCCGGCAGGCTTCGCAATTCGGCTTGAAGGCGACGGTCTTGCCGTCGGTGTCCTTCACGGTGACGCAGAGCGAGGCGAAGGTACCGTCAGGCAGCACATAGGCCGCTGCATCGTAGCCGTCGGAGGCGACAGCCTGAGGTGCCTGATGGGCGAGGCCAAGCAAAAGCAGGCTCAATGCGCAAAGCATGCGCAGGAAGAGCGTCGCTTTCAGTCCGGTCTGCCGCATGAGATCCCCTTCAACAGCATGTCGCGATAGCCGGTTTCCCCACGGAATGCAAAAGCAGATTTGCCGCAGATCAGGGCTTGGCATGGATATGGCGACAAAAAATTGTCCGGTCACGACATTTGGCCTTGCCAAGCGCTACACCCGCCGGATAATTGCGCCAACCTTGTTGGGAGAAGCCGGTGCTTTCGCCACCGGTGCCGAAGGAGCAACCGCCCCGGAAACTCTCAGGCAAAAGGACCAGCAAGGGGCAGACGGAACTCTGGAGAGAAGCGTTCTCGAAACGCTCGCCGAAGGGATAACAATCTCAGGCAAAGGGACAGAGGGGGCTCAGGAGAGAAGTGCGCAGCCGCGCCTTCAGATTTGAGCCCGCGCCTTCGTGAGAAGGCGCAAACCCCGGAGGCGTCTTTTGGACGATACTGCTGCCCTGAAGAAAACCCCGCTGCATGCCCTGCATCTTTCGCTCGGCGCCCGCATGGTGCCGTTCGCGGGTTACGACATGCCGGTGCAATACCCCGCAGGCGTGATGAAGGAGCATCTTCATACCCGCGCCGAAGCCGGCCTCTTCGATGTCTCCCACATGGGCCAGGTCATCGTGAAGGCGAAATCTGGCAGCTACGAGGATGCGGCGCTGGCGCTCGAAAGCCTGGTGCCGGTCGATATCCTCGGCCTTGCCGAAGGCCGCCAGCGTTATGGGTTCTTCACCGATGATACCGGCTGCATTCTCGACGATCTGATGATCACCCATCTCGACGATCACCTTTTCATCGTCGTCAACGCTTCCTGCAAGGAGGCCGATCTCGCTCATCTGCAGGCCCATATCGGCGACCGGTGCGACATCACGCTCCTCAATCGCGCTTTGATCGCGTTACAGGGACCGCGCGCGGTCGAAGTTCTCGCCGAGCTCTGGGCCGACGTCGCGGCGATGAAATTCATGGACGTGCGCCATTGCCGCCTGCACGATGTTTCCTGTCTGGTCTCGCGCTCCGGCTATAGCGGCGAGGACGGCTTCGAGATTTCGATCCCCGTCGACAAGGCCGAGGATGTCACCATGCGGTTGCTCGAACATCCGGACGTTCAGGCGATCGGCCTCGGCGCCCGCGATTCGCTGCGCCTCGAAGCCGGCCTCTGCCTCTACGGCAACGATATCGACACGACCACCTCGCCGGTCGAGGCGGCGCTGGAATGGGCCATGCAGAAGGCAAGGCGCGGCAACGGCGCGCGCGCCGGCGGCTTCCCGGGCTCTGGCCGCATCCTGTCCGAACTCGAAAACGGTGCTGCGCGCCGCCGCGTCGGCCTGAAGCCGGAAGGCAAGGCGCCGGTGCGCGGCCATGCCAAGCTCTATGCCGATGCCGAAGGCAAGATCGAAATCGGCGAGGTCACCTCGGGCGGCTTCGGCCCCAGCGTCGAAGGCCCCGTCGCCATGGGCTACGTGCCGGTCTCCCATGCTGCCGCTGGCACATTGGTCTATGCCGAGGTGCGCGGCAAATATCTGCCGACCACCGTCAGCGCCCTGCCCTTCGTCACACCGACCTACAAACGCTAAACCTTTTCCAGAGAGGACGAACAATGCTGAAATTTACCGAAGAACACGAATGGCTGAAGATCGAAGGCGGCGTTGCGACGGTCGGCATCACCACTTATGCCGTCGATCAGCTCGGCGACCTGGTTTTCGTCGAACTCCCGGAAGTCGGCGCAACCTTCTCCAAGAACGGCAATGCCGCGACCGTTGAATCGGTCAAGGCTGCTTCCGACGTCTATTGTCCGCTTGATGGCGAGATCACCGAGGTCAATCCGGCCATCGTTGCAGATCCGTCGCTGGTCAATTCCGATCCTCAGGGCGCCGGCTGGTTCTTCAAGCTGAAGCTTGCAAATGCTGCCGACGCCGATGGTCTGCTCGACGAAGCGGCCTACAAGGAGCTCACTGCGTAATGACGACGCCGACAGAATTCCAGTTCACCGACTATCAGCCCTACGATTTCGCCAATCGCCGTCATATCGGCCCCTCGCCGGCCGAGATGACCGACATGCTGAAGGTGATCGGCTACAACAGCCTCGACGGCCTGATCGACGCGACGCTGCCGCCCTCAATCCGCCAGAAGGCGCCGCTCGTCTGGGGCGCGCCGATGACCGAGCGCGAGGCGCTCGACAAGCTGCGCGAGACCGCCAACAAGAACAAGGTGCTGGTCTCGCTGATCGGCCAGGGTTATTACGGCACGATCACACCGCCGGTCATCCAGCGCAACATCCTGGAAAACCCGGCCTGGTACACCGCCTATACGCCTTACCAGCCGGAGATCAGCCAGGGCCGCCTGGAAGCGCTCCTGAACTACCAGACGATGATCTGCGACCTCACCGGCCTCGACGTCGCCAACGCCTCGCTGCTCGACGAGGCAACCGCCGCCGCCGAAGGCATGGCGATTGCCGAGCGCGTCGCCAAGTCGAAGGCGAAGGCTTTCTTCGTCGATGCCGACTGCCATCCGCAGACCATCGCCCTCATCCGCACCCGCGCCGAGCCGCTCGGCTGGAGCGTCATCGTCGGCAATCCCTTCACCGATCTCGATCCTGTCGATGTCTTCGGCGCGATCTTCCAGTATCCCGGCACGCACGGTCACGTGCATGATTTTACCGGCCTGATCGCGCGCCTGCACCAGGCGGGCGCCATATCGATCGTCGCCGCCGATATCCTGGCGCTGACGCTGTTGAAATCCCCCGGCGAAATGGGTGCCGATATCGCCGTCGGCTCCTCGCAGCGCTTCGGTGTCCCGGTCGGCTACGGCGGCCCGCATGCAGCCTACATGTCGGTCAAGGATGCCATCAAGCGCTCCATGCCCGGCCGCCTCGTCGGCGTCTCCGTCGATGCCCGCGGCAACCGCGCCTATCGCCTGTCGCTGCAGACCCGCGAACAGCATATCCGCCGTGAGAAGGCGACGTCGAACATCTGCACCGCCCAGGTGCTGCTTGCCGTCATGGCTTCCATGTACGCTGTCTTCCACGGCCCGAAGGGCATCAAGGCGATCGCCCAGCAAGTGCACCAGAAAGCCGTGCTGATGGCCAAGGGCCTGGAAAAGCTCGGTTATAAGGTCGAACCCGACACCTTTTTCGACACGATCACCGTCGATGTCGGCCACATGCAAGGCCTCATCCTGCGTGCCGCCGTCGCCGAAGGCGTCAATCTGCGCAAGGTCGGCGAAACCGGGATCGGCATGAGCCTCGACGAACGCACCCGGCCGGCGACGCTCGAAGCCGTTTGGCGCGCCTTTGGTGGCAATTTCACTATCGCCGATTTCGAGCCCTCCTACCGCCTGCCGAAGGGCCTGCTCAGAACCAGCGATTACCTCACCCATCCGATCTTCCACATGAACCGTGCCGAAAGCGAGATGACGCGTTACATCCGCCGGCTGTCCGATCGGGATCTGGCGCTCGACCGCTCGATGATCCCGCTCGGCTCCTGCACGATGAAGCTCAATGCGACCGCGGAAATGCTGCCGATCACCTGGCCGGAGTTTTCCGACATCCATCCCTTCGTGCCGGCCGACCAGGCGCTCGGCTACCGCGAGATGATCGACGACCTGATCGAAAAGCTCTGCGCCGTCACCGGCTACGACGCCTTCTCCATGCAGCCGAATTCCGGCGCGCAGGGCGAATATGCCGGCCTGCTGACGATCCGCAACTATCATATCGCCAATGGCGACGGCCATCGTGACGTCTGCCTGATCCCGACCTCTGCGCATGGCACCAACCCGGCCTCGGCCCAGATGGTCGGCATGAAGGTCGTCGTCGTCAAGGTGCGCGAAAATGGCGATATCGATCTTGACGATTTCCGCGCCAAGGCGGAGCAGCATGCGGCAAACCTCTCCTGCTGCATGATCACCTACCCTTCGACGCATGGCGTCTTCGAGGAGACCGTCAAGGAGATCTGCGATCTGGTGCACGAGCACGGCGGCCAGGTCTATCTCGACGGCGCCAACATGAATGCCATGGTCGGTCTGTCCCGCCCCGGTGACATCGGCTCCGACGTTTCGCATCTCAACCTGCACAAGACCTTCTGCATCCCGCATGGTGGCGGCGGACCCGGCATGGGCCCGATCGGTGTCAAGGCGCATCTGGCTCCCTACCTGCCTGGCCATCCGGAAACCGACGGCCGTTCGGGTGCGGTCTCGGCCGCCGCCTTCGGCTCCGCCTCGATCCTGCCGATCTCCTGGAGCTATTGCCTGATGATGGGCGGCGAAGGCCTGACGCAGGCGACCAAGGTGGCGATCCTCAACGCCAACTATATCGCCACCCGGCTGAAGGGCGCCTATGACGTGCTCTACAAGTCGGCTGCCGGCCGCGTCGCGCATGAATGCATCATCGACACCCGTCCGCTGGTCGACAGCTCGGGCGTTACGGTCGACGACGTCGCCAAGCGCCTGATCGACTGCGGCTTCCACGCGCCGACCATGAGCTGGCCGGTCGCCGGCACGCTGATGATCGAGCCGACGGAAAGCGAGACCAAGGCCGAACTCGACCGCTTCTGCGAGGCGATGCTGGCGATCCGCGAGGAAGCCCGCGCCATCGAGGATGGCCGCATGGACAAGGTGAACAACCCGCTGAAGAACGCCCCGCACACGGTGGAAGACCTCGTCGGCGAATGGGATCGTCCTTACAGCCGAGAACAGGCCTGCTTCCCGCCCGGCGCCTTCCGCGTCGACAAATACTGGTCACCGGTCAACCGCGTCGACAACGTCTATGGCGACCGCAACTTGATCTGCACCTGCCCGCCGGTGGAAAGTTACGCAGAGGCAGCGGAATAGCGGTCAAGCCCGATGCTGTAGCGAAGGGCCGAACAATCCGAGCCCCTTCCATCATGGGAGGGGCTTTTCTAATTCTGATAGAGATGCGCGGTTAACCTTAGCCTCTAACCGTCTCTCGAAGCTCCGTTCGCCTGCGAACGTCATCTCTGGCATAACATGCTACGCCCTGCGTAGCTCAACGTCAGAGCAGCTGTCTGGTTAGCCGCTGATCCAGGTTCAACTCCTCGGCAGGGGCACCAGTTTCCCAGTTCCCCTGCTCTCTATCAGCTCGAAGCGTGCCGGTTTACGGCCTAGAAGCGCTCGCCGACCATATCCTCGCTTTTGGCCCACAATGCCCTGGCCGTCTCGGGATCGAGCGCGTAGGTGCGCACGCCTTCGGAAATCGGGCTGATCTCCGCATCCGTCACTTCGGAGATGTGGCAATTCTCGCAATATTTGCCGCCGACCGCGTCTGCCGGGGCGACGAAACCTGCCCAGACGGAGGTAGCCGCACCCTGAGGAATCGTCTTCCACTGGAAGGACGGCTTGCCCTCGGCGGCGAGTGCTGCGTTGATCTGCGTTATCATGCCTTCAATCATATTAGGGTCGAGATGACGGTCGAGTTCGGTCTGGATGCCGCCGGGATGCAGTGCCGTTGCACGGATGCCGCGCTCCTTGAGGCGCCGGTCGAGTTCCACTGCGAACAGGATATTTGCGGTTTTCGACTGGGCATAGGCCGCCCAGGGCTCATAGGTCTTGCTCTCGAAATTGAGGTCGTCGAGGCTAAAGGGCGCCATGCGATGGGCCGAGGATGCGACGATCACCACTCGGCCGCCCGATTTGATCAGCGGCGCGATGCGGTTGACCAGCACGAAATGACCGAGATGGTTGGTGCCGGACTGCGTTTCGAAGCCATCGGCGGTGCGGCCGAAAGGAGCCGCCATCACGCCGGCATTGGCAATGACGACATCGAAGGGCCGGCCATCCCCAATGAGCGCATCGGCGCAGGCGCGCACGCTTGCCAGAGAGGCAAGATCAAGATCGACGATATCCAGGCTGCCGCCATTGGCCGCACCGGCGCGCACGACTTCCGTTGCCGCCCTCGCCTTTGCAAGGTCACGTGCCGTACCCACCACCTGCGCTCCATGGGCTGCCAGCACGCGCGCGGTTTCCACGCCGAGGCCGGCCGAAACACCCGTCACCAGAACGCGCTTGCCCTTGAGATCGACGCCGGCGAGCACCTCATCGGTGGTTGATGTCGCGCCAAAAAGTCCACTCATGATTATCTCCTTGATTATGGACGCACCGCTCCGGGCTGGTGGACCATTGCCCGCCGGCCTCAAATGAAATAAAAGGAGGATGCCTCCAGATAAATATGGAGGGTGCCTCCGGTTATCAAGGGGACTTCTCGGAAATGGCTGAAAAAAGTGACGGACCCACCGTCCGAAAGCCGCGTGCGGATGCCGAACGCAATCGTCTTCTGCTGATGGAAACGGCAAAGACCGTCTTTGCCGACAAGGGTTCCAGCGCCAGCCTGGAGGAAATCGCCCGCATCGCGGGCGTCGGCATCGGCACACTCTATCGCCATTTCCCGACGCGCGATGCACTGGTTTCCGCCATCTACCGCAACGAGACGACGCAGCTTGCCGCTGCCGCCAAAAGTCTTGCCGATACACATCCGCCTGTCGAAGCGCTTCGCCTGTGGCTGGTGCAGTTCGTGGATTATGTCGTGACGAAACACGGCATGTCCGAGGTGCTGGATTCTTTGGTCGGCGGCACCTCCGAGCTCTATGCCGATTCTGCCGATTTGATCATAGGTGCCGTCAATCTGCTGGTGGATCGCGCAGTCGCCACCGGTGAAATCCGTCTGGCGATGGACCCACTCGATATCCTGCGCGCCCTGGCGGGCGGCGCGAGCATCAGCTGTGGCCCCGCCTGGCGGGATGCGGCAAGGCAACTCATCGATATTCTGATAGCGGGCATGAAAGCCAGTCGCTGAGGCTGTCGTACCATCCGGCACGGCCGTCTCAGATGGAGTTGCGCAAGAATGGCAACATCGACATGGAGGATCTCCGCGAAGCTGGAAGAACCTCGTCGGCGATTGGGATCGCCCCCATAGCCGCGAACAGGCCTGCTTCTCGCCCGGCGGCTTCCGCGTCGACAACGTCTACGACGACCGCAACCTGATCTGCAGCTGCCCGCTGGTGGAAATCTACGTCGAGGCGGCCGAATAGCAGCGTTAGCCAAAGCTCCTCCCACGGGTTGGGAGGGGCTTTATGCTTTTGGCGCTCAAGGATCAAATTTAACCTTTCTTAGCAAGTCTCTGTTAGCAATTCATAAAGGCGGCTTCCATCAACATGGATCATCGTCGGTCCCTTGTTTTGCGTGCAGGTTCTTATGCGTCCATCGGCTGTGCCAGCAATCCTCCTCGCCGCCTTGATCCTGTCGGGATGCGCCGCAAGTTCTGGCGCCGAAGATGTGCTCACCCCCGTACCGTCGCGGGAAACGACCAACGCCATCACCCAGCCGAGCGGCCCGATACCGGCTGCCGCCGTGGGCGATCCTGCGCCCCAGGCAAGCCCCCCGCCGCAGGCGTTGAGCTGGACAGGAGAGGTTCCAGAGCCGCAGGCGCTCGTGCCCGCAGACAGGCCGGTCGGCATGCCGATGCCGATGGAAAAGCCGGTCGCCCTGCTGATGCCGACCAATCCCGCCGGCAATACAATGCCCGATGTCGGCACGAGGTCGCCGACCCGCGGGCAAATTTACGGCCACCGGTTCCGCGATGCCAAGCCGATCAACTTCGGCTCCACCTCGCCGAGAAAGCTAGCCGTCCACGGAGTCGACGTGTCGCGCTGGCAGGGCGAGATCGACTGGGAGACCTTGCGGCGGCAAGGCGCGAACTTCGTCTACATCAAGGCCACCGACGGCGGCGATCACCTCGATCCGATGTTCAAGAAAAACTGGCGCCGGGCCAAGGAAGCCGGCCTGAAACACGGCGCCTATCACTTCTTCTACTGGTGCCGGACAGCCGGCGAACAGGCCGACTGGTTCATCCGCAACGTGCCGAGGGAAGCCAACGCTCTTCCACCCGTCATCGACGTTGAATGGAACGGCGAATCGAGCTGCAAGAGGCACATCTCGCCTGCACGTGTCCGGGAAAAGATGCAGGTCTTCATGGACAAGCTGGAGCGCTATTACGGCCAACGCCCGATCATCTACACGGCGCCGGACTTCTACCGCGACAATTTGAAGGGTCAACTGCTCGATTATCCCTTCTGGCTGCGCTCGGTCGCCGCTCATCCCTCCAAGGTTTATCCCGGCCGCAAGTGGCTCTTCTGGCAGTATTCCGGCTCCGGCCTTTCCGATGGCGTCGACGGCAAGATCGATCTCAACGTGTTCAACGGCAACGAAAGCGATTGGCACGACTGGGTGGCGTCGCGGTAGCCGAGCCCGCCACGCCAGTCCGCTTGTCCGACCTCACGCGGACTTCTGCACCTTCACCGGCACGCCCTTGTAGGCAGGCGTGCCCGATCTCCGGTCGTAATCACCAAGCGCGATGACCCGGTTCATCTCGGGATAATATCCGGCGATGGAGCCAACAGGGATGTCATAGGCCACTGCGGTGAAGCCTTTGACCGCCCTGCTGCCGGTTTCAGCGACCGACTCGATATCGACCTTGTCGCCGTCGGCGAGGCCACGTGCGGAGAGATCCCCGCTGTTCATGAAGATCACGTCACGGCGGCCGAAGACACCTCGATAGCGGTCGTCAAGGCTGTAGATTGTCGTGTTGTATTGGTCGTGACTGCGAAGCGTCGTCAAAACCAGTGTGTCTGCGTCTGCAAGGCGCGGATCTTCCTCCAGTCCTGGCGCGATGAGGAACTGCGCTTTTCCTGAGGGCGTGCGCCATTGCCGATCGGAGGCGGCCACCGTCAGCCGGAAGCCGCCGGGTTTCCTGACCCTTGTGTTGAAATCATGGAAATCGGGAAAGACCACCTCGATCTTTTCCCGAATGCGGTTGTAGTCAGCGACCATCCCGTCCCAATCGATATCGTATTTGGCGCCGAGCGTTGCCTTGGCGATGCCGGCGATAATGGCTGGTTCGGACCTTAGTTCGTCGCCGGGCGGCTTCAGAAAGCCGCGTGAGGCGTGCACCATCGACATGGAATCCTCGACGGTCACCGATTGTGGCCCCGTCTTCTGAATGTCTTGATCGGTACGACCGAGGACAGGAAGGATGATGGAGTTTCGGGCGATCAGCAGATGCGAGCGATTGGGTTTTGTCGCGAGATGGACCGCAAGGTCGAGCTTGCGCATACCTTCGAACGTCGCTTCCGGATCGGATATGGCGACGGCGAGATTGCCGCCGAGGCAGACAAGCGCCTTCGACCGGCCTTCGATGATCGCCTCGATGGCCTCGATGGCATTATGGCCTTTCTCCTCGGGCGGGCGGAAGCTGAAGGCCTTCTCCATGCCATCGAGAAGCGCCTTGTTGGGGATCTCGGTGATCCCGACGGTCCGGTCACCTTGAACGTTCGAATGCCCCCGCAGCGGGCAGATACCAGCACCCCGGCGGCCGATATTTCCCCGCAACATCAGGAAGTTGGCAAGCTGCTGGACATTGGCGGTGCCGTGGCTGTGCTGGGTGATGCCCATGCCATAGCAGAGGATGACATTGCGGGCGTTGAGATAGACATCAACGGCGCTGTCGAGCGCTTCGAGCGTCAGTCCTGATCTCTTCAGGATCGACACCCACTCCGTCTTTGCAATATCGGCCTTGACAGCCTCCAGTCCGATCGTGTGGGCTTCGATGAATTCCCGGTCGAGAAAGCCTTTGCCGCCTGCCGCGATATCGGCATCGTCGCGCTCGAATATCCGCTTCATCAGGCCCTTGAGGGCAGCGAGATCCCCGCCGGTGCGCAGCTGATGATAAGCCGATGCGATCGGCGTCGAAGACATCGTCGCCATTTCCACCGGGTTCTGCGGTGCCGCAAATTTCTCGAGCGCGCGTTCTTTCAGGGGATTGAAGACCACGATCGGGACGCCACGCCTCGCGGCATCATGCAGAGTGGTCATCATCCGCGGATGGTTGGTGCCAGGATTGTGGCCGAAGCTGAAGATCGCATCGGCATGATCGAAATCTTCGAGCGTCACCGTGCCCTTCCCGACCCCGATCGAGTGTGGCAGGCCGACGCTGGTTGCCTCATGGCACATGTTCGAGCAGTCGGGAAAATTGTTGGTGCCGTAGGCCCTGACGAAAAGCTGGAACAGGAATGCCGCCTCGTTCGAGGCGCGTCCCGATGTGTAGAATTCAGCCATGTCAGGATCGGGCAGTTTGCGCAGTTCCGCGCCGATCAGCGTGAAGGCTTCCTCCCAGCCGATCGGCAGGTAACGGTCGCTGGCGTGATCATAGACCAGCGGGTGTGTCAGGCGGCCCTGGTCTTCCAGCTGATGGTCGTTCCATTGCCACAGTTCGGCGACCGTATGCGCCGCGAAAAAGTCGGGCCCGGCACGTTTCGCCGTGGATTCCCAGGTGATCGCCTTGGCGCCATTTTCACAGAACTCGAACGAACTCGTATGTTTGGGATCGGGCCAAGCGCAGCCCGGACAATCGAAGCCCTCGGGCTGATTGGCTTTCAGCAGCGTCGCAGCCCCCTGCGCAATGACCTGCTGGCGCGCAAGGGTTTCGGCAACGGCTTTGAGTGCACCCCAGCCGCCGGCGGGGGCCGTGTATTTCTCGATGCCTTTCGGCCGCTTCTTGGTCATCACCTGCTCCACAAATCCGCCGAGGGTCAGAGCCTATTATCAATGCAAAGGGATGCCATGCGATAGATGGCGCGGACATCCTCTTAAAAAAGATCGGACCGCTCCGAGGGGGCGGAGCGGTCCTGGCGGATCATCGGATCCACGAGACTTCGGCGCGGGAGGGGACATGCCGATGTCTATCGGCACATTCGCGGTGCCGGTCTCCACATGGAAGTCTTTCCGAGAGACACCCAGACCTTACCGTCCCGATAGCAGGCAACGAAACTATACATAGGTATTGGGGATGATCTTGTTGATCCGGTCATCCCATCCCAATCTCGTCGGCCCCGCTGAAACCTGGACAGAAGTATAGGCCCAGCTACACCAGCATTGAATGTCCTGCATTTCAAACCTGCTCGACGGTTCTTTCAAGGCCAGCGAACAGGAACGCAAAACTGACAGCCGCGCAACCAGATCGCCCCATTCCGAAATCCGTTCATTCCAGCCAAGGAGAATAGCCATGGACCATATCGAACTTGAAAATCGTCGCAAAGGCGCTCCACTGCCGCCTATCCTGGACACTGTCCCGTGCCGATCTTGAACAGAGGCGACGGCACAAGGCCCTGACCTAAGGCTTTTGCTAACGCAAAGCCTTCAGCATTTCCTAAACCCTCACAGCTAGAAGGTTACCATCCAGTTCTGGGGAAACGGCTTATGAGCATATCGGGTATTACGAGCATTGCTCTTTCGGGAATGCGGGCGCAGACCACACGTGTCGGCGCCATTGCCAACAACATCGCAAACAGCAGCACGCCGGGCTATGCCAGGCTGAATACCAGCCTCACCTCGGTTATATCAGGCGGCGTCCAGGCCCTCGTCGACCCGACCGCATCCGATGTCGATCCGACCACCGAACTGACCGATCTGATCGAAGCCGAGCAGAGCTACAAGGCGAACGCCGTGGTCTTCGAGACCGGCGCCGACATGTGGGAAATGCTGATGAGCATCAAGCGCGATTGAGCACGCCCTAATTTCATCGAGAATTGGCTGGCTGAGAATTTCCCGCCAGCCTGAAAGTCGCGGCTATCAGGAATGCGCCGGCTCACCCTGGCGCTGGGCAGCAAGGGCAGCGAGATCGGCAGGCTTCAGCTCGACGGATTCGCCGCAGCCGCAGGCCGACGTCTGGTTGGGATTGGTGAAGGTGAAGCCGGAGCGCAGCGTCGTCGTCTCAAAGCCCATTTCGGTGCCGAGCAGATAGAGGGCCGCCGACGGCTCGACCCAGACTTTGGCACCGTCGCGCTCGATCAGGTCGTCCTTGGCATTGGGCTCGGTCACCAGGTCGATGGTATATTCCATCCCGGCGCAGCCGCCCTTCTTGATGCCGACGCGCACGCCCTTGGCATCAGGCCCAGAATTCTCGACGATCGCTTTGACGCGGGCCGCAGCCCCGTCCGTCATGCTCATGATTGCAAAGCCCATCGGCTCATTCTCCTTCCGCAACCGGGGTCAAGATCCGGCGCATCGTGACTCAAATGTAGTACCCTGAGGTAAACGGATCAATACCGCGGGATGTCAGTACCAGCCGACGGCGACTTGCGCCTCTTCGGACATGCGATCCGGCGTCCACGGCGGATCGAAGGTCATGGCCACCTCGACGCCCGATACGCCTTCGACGGCGCCGACGGCGTTTTCGACCCAGCCGGGCATCTCCCCGGCAACCGGGCAGCCGGGGGCGGTCAGCGTCATCATGATCTTCACCATCCGGTCGTCTTCGATGTCGATCTTGTAGATCAGACCAAGTTCGAAGATGTCGGCTGGAATTTCCGGATCGTAGACGGTCTTCAGCGCGCTGATGACGTCGTCGCTCAGCCGCGCCAGCTCATCGGCCGGAATGCTGGAATGCACGATGCCTTCGCGCACGTCGATCTTCTGTTCGCTTTCGTCCAGGCTCATCACGGACACTCCTCAAGCAAAGAACTTGCGCGCATATTCAAGCGCATCGGCCAGGGCATCGACCTCGGCGCGGGTATTGTACATGCCGAAGGATGCACGGCATGTGGATGTGACGCCGAAGCGTTTCAAGAGCGGCATGGCGCAATGCGTGCCGGCCCTGAGCGCAACACCCTGCCGGTCGATCACCATCGAGACGTCATGGGCATGAATGCCGGCAAGCTCGAAGGAGAAGATACTCCCCTTGTCGGGCGCCGTCCCGAAGACCCGCAGCGAATTGACCGATTTCAGCCGCTCGACCGCATAGGCAGAAAGATCGGCCTCGTGGCGCGAAATCGCCTCGCGTCCGACCTTCTCCATATAGTCGAGTGCATAACCGAGCCCGATCGCCTGCACGATCGGCGGGGTGCCGGCCTCAAAACGATGCGGCGGGTCGTTATAGGTCACCATATCCTCGGCAACTTCGAAGATCATCTCGCCGCCGCCCTGGAACGGCCGCATCTCGAAAAGCCGCTCCTTCTTGCCGTAGAGCACGCCGATGCCGGACGGGCCGTAGAGCTTGTGACCGGTCATGACGTACCAGTCGCAATCGATATCCTGCACATCGACCGGCAGATGCACGGCGCCCTGGCTGCCGTCGATCAGCACCGGGATGCCGCGCTCATGCGCGATCCGGCAGACTTCCTTGACGGGAACGATGGTGCCGAGCGCATTCGACATATGGGTGATGGCGACGAGCTTGGTGCGCTCCGTCAGGCTTTTCTCGAAATCTTCGATATGGAAAGCGCCCTCGTCGTCGACGGGCACCCAGACAAGCTTGGCGCCCTGCCGCTCGCGGATGAAGTGCCAGGGCACGATATTGGAATGGTGTTCCATGATCGTCAGGACGATCTCGTCGCCTTCGCCAATCCTAGGCATGCCCCAGCCATAGGCGACGGTGTTGATCGCTTCCGTCGAATTCTTGGTGAAAACGATGTCGTTGACCGAAGGCGCATTAAGGAAGCGGCGGACCTTCTCGCGCGCTGCCTCATAGGCGTCCGTGGCCGCATTCGAGAGATAGTGCAGGCCGCGATGCACATTGGCATATTCATGGCTATAGGCATGCGAGATGGCGTCGATCACCACCTGCGGCTTCTGCGCCGAGGCACCGTTGTCGAGATAGACCAGCGGCTTGCCGTGCACCTTCTCCGCCAGGATCGGAAAATCCCGACGAATGGCTTCGACGTCGTATTGGGTGGCCGGGGCTATCTTGTCCATTGATATATCCGATCAGGCGTGCTTTTCGAGCCAGGCCGAAATCACGCCTTCCAGCGCCTCGACAAGGGCTTCGTCTTCCAGTTCCTCGACGATCTCGGCGACGAAGGCGTTGACGAGCATCGCCCGCGCCTTGTTCTCCGGAATGCCGCGCGCCATCATGTAATAGAGATGATTGGCGTCGATATCGGTCACCGTCGCGCCGTGGCCGCACTGCACGTCGTCGGCGAAGATTTCGAGCTCGGGCTTGACCGAGAATTCGGCATCGTCGGACATCAGCAACGTGTTGCAGGCCATCTTGGCATCGGTCTTCTGCGCATCGGGCGCGACCCGGATCATGCCCTGGAAGACGCCCTTGGCGCGGTCGAAGACGACGTTGCGGATCACTTCGGTCGAGCCGGTGTTCGGCACGTCGTGGCCGAGCACCATCGTCACGTCGGTATGGCTGTCGCCGCCGAGCAGGTTGATGCCGCGCAACGTCAGATCGGCGCCCTCGCCCGTCACCTTGATGTTAAGCTCCTGGCGCACCAGCCTGCCGCCGGCATTGATGACGAAAAGCCGGAGCTTGGCGTCAGCGCCAAGATCAATGCGGATCTGCCCGAGATGCGTATCGTCGGCCCCTTGCTGCTGCAGGATGATCCAGGTCAGTTCCGTGCCTTCGCCGACCGTGATGTCGCTGACGTGGGACACAAGAGCCGCATCACTGGTCACCGTGAGGTGACGCTCGATGACGGTCGCCTTGACACCGGCGCCGAAGGCCACGGGAAGGCGCGTATGTGCCTGCCCACCCGCATGGATGAACTGGATTTCAAGAGGGTTTTCAAGCTCGGCATCGGCAGGCACGTCGATGACATAGCCGTCGCGCACGAAGCTGCCATTGATGCGGCCGACGGCGTCGTCGCTGCCGAGCGCATCGAGCCCGCCTGCGGCAGAGCCGTCAAGCAGACGTTCAAAATAGGCCGAAACGCCAAGACCGTCGGCCGTAGCCTTCTGGTTGGAATGGCCCTGGATCACCGCCAGCACCGTGGCATCAGCAACGAGCGGCTCCAAAGCCTCCGAGCCGGCATCGCCCGCCTGCGGCGGAACGGTGCGCAGCAGATTCTTGAGGTCGGTATAATGCCAGGCCTCGACGCGGCGCGTCGGCAGGCCAGCCTTCTTCAGGTCGTCGAGAAGCCGGTCGCGCAGGGCCGTCACCGCACCATTGCCCGGCAGTTCGCCGATCTGCTGGTTGAAGGCCTCGATCAACGCCGTCTCGGCCGCAGTCAGGCGGCTCGTCGTCTGCATGTTCATGGACGTCGTCCTTTCCACCCGAACTCAGGCTGCCGTGCCGATGATGTCGGCATAGCCGTTGGCTTCCAGCTCATGCGCCAGCGTCTTGTCACCCGACTTGATCACCTGGCCCTTGTAGAGCACGTGGACGGTATCCGGCACGATATAGTCGAGCAGGCGCTGGTAATGGGTGATGACCACAACCGCGCGGTCCGGCGAACGCAGCGCATTGACGCCGTCGGCGACGATCTTCAGCGCATCGATGTCGAGGCCGGAATCGGTTTCGTCAAGCACGCAGAGCTTCGGTTCGAGCAGCGCCATCTGCAGGATTTCGGCGCGCTTCTTCTCGCCGCCGGAAAAGCCGACATTCAGCGGCCGCTTCAGCATCTCGGTATTGATCTGCAACTTGCCGGCAGCATCCTTGACCCGGCGCATGAAATCCGGCGTCGTCAACTCGTCTTCGCCGCGCGCCTTGCGCTGCTCGTTCATCGCCACTTTCAGGAACTGCATGGTGGCAACACCGGGGATTTCGACCGGATATTGGAAGGCGAGGAAGATGCCCTTGGCCGCACGCTCGGCCGGATCGAGCTCGAGGATGCTCTCGCCATTATAGAGAATGTCGCCCTCGGTGACTTCGTAATCGCTGCGGCCGGAGAGCACATAGGAGAGCGTCGACTTGCCGGAGCCGTTCGGCCCCATGATCGCGGCAACTTCGCCGGCCTTCACCGTCAGGTTCAGGCCACGGATGATCTCGGTGCCGTCCTCGGCGATGCGGGCATGGAGGTTTCTGATTTCAAGCATTTCGTTCTTCCTGTCCATAAGGCGGGTCCAAGTGCCGCCTGATTGACCGTGCTCATCGGTCTCGATCGTCATCCTCGGGCTTGTCCCGAGGATCTAAGCCTTCAATTGTAATCGCTCCACTCCCGCGTATTCGGATGCGGTCGATAGATATTCTCGATTTCATCGATCCGCTCGTAAAGGTCGATCCAGGTCGGATTGATGCCCTCTATAAGCTTGATTTTCCATTCACGCAGGTAGCGTTTCAAAGACTTCTCTCGTCGGATCGCCAACACGATGTTCGGGTGGTTCTCAAACCAGACAAGATTCTTTGCTCTGTATTTCTGCGTAAAGCCCTTCTGGATCTCGTTGCGGTGTTCCCATATGCGTCCGTGCAAATCACTCGTGACGCCGGTGTAGATCACGCCTCGCGGTTTGTCGGACATCATGTAGACGAAACCACTCATCCTTTGTTCTCTGGCCGCTGCAGATCCTCGGGACAAGCCCGAGGATGACGGAAACCGTGTTTACCCCACCGAGCCTTCTAGCGAAATGCTAATCAGCTTCTGTGCTTCGACCGCAAACTCCATCGGCAGTTCCTGCAGGACTTCCTTGACGAAGCCGTTGACGATCAGTGCGATCGCGGCTTCGGTCGGGATGCCGCGCTGCAGGCAGTAGAACAGCTGGTCCTCGGAGATCTTCGAAGTCGTCGCTTCATGCTCGAACTGCGCCGTCGAATTCTTCGCCTCGATGTAGGGCACGGTGTGGGCGCCGCACTTGTCACCGATCAAAAGCGAATCGCACTGGGTGAAGTTGCGCGCATTCGACGCCTTGCGGTGAGCCGAGACCTGGCCGCGATAGGTGTTGTTGGAAACGCCGGCGGCGATACCCTTGGAGACGATGCGGCTCGACGTGTTCTTGCCGAGATGGATCATCTTGGTGCCGCTGTCGATCTGCTGATGGCCATTCGAAACGGCGATCGAGTAGAATTCGCCGCGGCTGTCGTCGCCGCGCAGGATGCAGGACGGATACTTCCAGGTGATCGCCGAGCCGGTTTCGACCTGCGTCCAGGAGATCTTCGAACGGTCGCCGCGGCAATCGCCGCGCTTGGTGACGAAATTGTAGATGCCGCCCTTGCCGTTCTTGTCGCCCGGATACCAGTTCTGCACCGTCGAATATTTGATCTCGGCGTCATCGAGCGCAACCAGCTCGACCACGGCGGCATGCAATTGGTTTTCATCGCGCTGCGGCGCCGTGCAGCCTTCGAGATAGGAGACGTAGGCGCCCTCTTCCGCAATGATCAGCGTGCGCTCGAACTGGCCGGTGCCCTTCTCATTGATGCGGAAATAGGTGGACAGCTCCATCGGGCAACGAACGCCCTTCGGCACGAAGACGAAGGAGCCGTCGGTAAAGACCGCCGAATTCAGCGTCGCGTAATAATTGTCCGAGGTCGGCACGACCGAGCCGAGATATTTCCGGACGAGATCGGGATATTCGCGGATGGCTTCCGAGATCGACATGAAGATCACGCCGGCCTTCTTCAGCTCTGCCTTGAAGGTGGTGACGACCGAGACGCTGTCGAAAACGGCGTCGACGGCGATCTTCGGCTTCTCGACGCCGGCAAGAATCTCCTGTTCACGCAGCGGAATGCCGAGCTTCTCATAGACCTTCAACAGCTCCGGATCGACCTCGTCGAGCGACTTCGGACCCGGCGTGCTTTTCGGCGCGGCGTAATAATAGATGTCGTTGAAATCGATCTTCGGATAGTTGACGCGCGCCCAGGTCGGCTCTTCCAGCGTCAGCCAGCGACGATAGGCCTCGAGACGCCATTCCAGCATCCACTCCGGCTCCTGCTTCTTGGCCGAAATGAAACGAATGATGTCCTCGGACAGGCCTTTTGGCGCCTTGTCCATCTCGATGACGGTCTCGAAACCGTATTTGTACTGGTCCACATCGATCAGGCGGACCTGGTCGATTGTTTCCTGCACGGCAGCCATCTCATTCTCCAATCTCGCCGGATACAAGGTCCGGCAGCTTGTAGCGTTTGGGCAATTGTCTTGCCCTTTATGTAAGAGGCCAAAAGGGACTTTTCAGCCCGATTGGCAAGCAGAAATTTGCGTTTCCGCAAGTTTTGACGGGTCAAGCCGCCTCGCCCGCCGACCTCCGCCGACAGGCAATCTTCGCGAAAGCCGCAATCGCCCTGTCGACATCGTCTTCCGTCGTCGAAAAGCCGAGCGAGATGCGTAGCGCTCCGAGCTTGGCGTCACGTCCCATTGCCGTCAGCACGTGGCTTTCCCCGAGCCGACCGGATGAGCAGGCCGAACCTGCAGAAAGGGCAACGCCTTCGAGATCGAAGGCGATCTGCCCGGTCTCAGCCTTCAGCCCCGGCAGGGTGAAGAAGATCGTATTGGCGACGCGCTCGCCGCCCTCGCCGTGGATCATCACATCGGATGCCGCCTCACGCATGCCGGCTTCCAGCCGCTCGCGCAGCGCGCCGATCGTCGCATTGCGCGCCTCGAGTTCGTCGGACGCAGCTTCTGCCGCCGCGCCGAAGCCGATCAGCGCCAGAGAATTCTGTGTCCCTGAGCGGTGACCCCGCTCCTGCCCGCCGCCTTGGATCAGAGGCCTGGGCATCAGCGCCTCGCCGCGTGCGATGAGCGCGCCGGCCCCCTTCGGCCCGCCGATCTTGTGCGAGGAGACGATCATGAAATCGGCGCCGATCTTCTCGATATCGAGCGCGATGCGGCCTGCCGCCTGAACGGCGTCGACGACGAAGAGCCCGCCATGGGCGTGGACAATCTTTGCCGCCGCCTCAACCGGCTGCACGATGCCCGTCTCGTTGTTGACGAGCATGATAGCGACCATCGGCAGGCCGGCGGCCTTGTCATGCGCATCAAGCCGGAGGCCGAGCGCATCGAGATCGACGATTCCGGCTTCCGTCACCGGGATCTCCGTCATACTCTCCCTGGCGAAGCGGCCGCCTTCGCGCACAGCCGGATGCTCGATCGCCGAAAAATAAAGATGGCCGAGCCGAAGCGGCGTGCGGCCCATGCGGAAATCCGGTGTCAGCACCAGGTTAGCGGCTTCGGTCGCACCGCTGGTAAAGACCACATTGCCAGGACCGGTGCCGGCAAGTGCCGCCACCTTGCGCCGTGCGCCTTCGATGGCGGCGCGCGCGGCGCGGCCCTCTCCGTGCACGCTGTTCGGATTGCCAAACACATCGATGGCGCGCATGATCGCCGCGCGTGCTGCGGGGTGCAGCGGCGCTGTGGCATTCCAGTCGAGATAAAGGCGTGGCGGCGCCATGATCTTCAGTCCTGCGCTTGACGAGCTTGCTTCAGCGGCCGCGGTTCATTTTTCTTGAAATTT
>Ga0102590_1001696_pt1 | contig 30995 bp, 23 predicted proteins | sample AraplaMF_Col_mMF_FD_76859 | JGI IMG/M metagenome (GOLD analysis project Ga0102590, IMG submission 76859) | Arabidopsis root microbial communities from the University of North Carolina, USA - plate scrape MF_Col_mMF | ecosystem: Host-associated > Plants > Roots > Endosphere | place: USA... | reverse complement strand
CACATAAGAGCCGCATCCATCGGCCGAATCAATGCGGTCTGGCCCCTGCCAGATCCCGGCGCGAAGGGACGAAGCCTGAGAAGATGACCCGGTTTGACGGCGAGACGTCGCCAGCCTTCGAGATCGTCGAGCCCGCACAATGGCGCGCGCCGGTCATCTTCAACTCGCCCCATTCCGGCTCGACCTATCCTGACGAATTCCTGGCGGCGTCAAGGATCGACCTGCTGACGCTGCGTCGGTCCGAAGATTCCTTCATGGACGAGCTGATCTGCCACTTGAGCGAGCGCGGCTTTCCGACCGTGAGGGTCAACTTTCCCCGCTCCTATGTCGACGTCAATCGCGAGCCCTATGAGCTCGACCCGCGCATGTTCACCGGCCGCCTGCCGAGCTTCGCAAACACCCGCTCGATGCGGGTCGCCGGCGGCCTCGGCACCATTCCGCGCGTGGTCGGCGACGGCCAGGAGATCTACCGCGACCGCATTCTGGTCGACGACGCGCTGGGGCGGATCGAGACGCTATACAAGCCTTACCATCGCGCGCTGCGCCGGCTGATCAACAAGGTGCACCAGAGGTTCGGCACCGTGGTGCTGGTCGACTGCCACTCGATGCCGTCGGTCGGCGTGTCCCGCGACGAGCCGCGCCGGCCCGATGTCGTGATCGGCGACCGCTACGGCACGAGCTGCACGCCGCTTCTGCCCGACCGGGTCGAGGAGACCATGACCGGACTCGGCTATTCGATCGGCCGCAACAAGCCCTATGCCGGCGGCTTCATCACCGAGCATTACGGCAATCCGGCGAGCGGCCTGCATGCGGTGCAGCTCGAGCTCAACCGCGCAATCTATATGGACGAGCGGCGGCGCGAGCGCGGTCCACGCTTCGCGCAAGTGGCGACCGATTTCGGCGTTCTCGCCGACGTGCTGGCGACCACGATTCCGTTCGGCGATCTCGGCCCATTCCAGGCGGCGGCGGAATAGACGCCGGCTTCTCTCTCGAATGATACTCTGAGCGCGAGCGCGTTTTCGCTTCGCAAGCTTGCGCGCCCTCAAACGAAAACGGCGGCGGCAAGAAAAAAGGGCCGCTCGCGAATGACGCAAGCGGCCCAAGTCTAGGGAGGAAACGCCCAAGGAGGGCAGCGGTAACGCCAAGCGCTACCGCACCGCAACAATATGCGACCGCGCCGCACAAAACGCAAGGGCTTTTGCTCCATTTCCCATGCAATATGCACATGGCTCAGTTGCTTCCATGGAAGCCCAGATTCAGTTTCTTTGATAAGGAAATTCAATGGGTTGATAGATGTTTGCATACGAACGAGGCAACCTCGGAACTAAGTTTTCAACGCAATGATCGATATTTGGCCAGGAGATGACTGAGAGCAGGCAGTCCGCTTCGGCATCCAAAATACCAGGGTGCAAATCAAGACAGCGCTGCCCGCGGGAGGCGAATTGAGCTAGGCAGGAGGCGAGCTTCATCCAACTTTCGCTTTTGAGGATTTGGCCTGTGACGGTGATCGACTTCTCCGCCTTCATCGGACGGCTCGCCACCGCCTCCGGCGAAACCATCCTGCCGTTCTTCCGCACCTCGCTGTCGATCGACGACAAGAGCAAGACCAAGGACTTCGACCCGGTCACCGAAGCCGATCGCGCCGCAGAGGCGGTGATGCGGCGTCTGATCAAGGCCAACTTCCCCCAGCACGGCATCGTCGGCGAGGAATTCGGCAACGAGCGCGAGGACGCCGACTATGTCTGGGTGCTCGACCCCATCGACGGCACCAAATCCTTCATCGGCGGCTTTCCGATCTGGGGGACGCTGATCGCGCTGCTGCACAAGGGCGCGCCGGTGTTTGGCATGATGCACCAACCCTTCATCGGCGAGCGCTTCTCCGGCGACAACGGCTCGGCCAACTATAAAGGCCCCTCCGGCGAGCGCCGGCTCCAGGTCCGCCGCTGCGCCTCGCTCGCGGAAGCGACGACCTACACCACGAGCCCCCTGCTGATGAACGAGGGCGATCGCGCCATTTTCGGCCGCATCGAAAAGGGCGCACGGCTGTCGCGCTATGGCGGCGATTGCTACTCCTATTGCATGCTGGCCGCAGGCCACGTCGACCTCGTGGTCGAGACCGAGCTGAAGCCGTACGATATCGCGGCGCTGATCCCGATCGTGACCGGCGCCGGCGGCGTCGTCACCACCTGGGAAGGCAAGCCGGCCCAGGGCGGCGGCCGTATCATCGCGGCCGGCGACGCCAGGGTTCACGAAGAAGCGCTGAAGCTTCTCAACCAGTGACAGACGCGAGCGGGAGGCTTGCATGACGATCTCACGCAGGCTTCTCCTTGGTCTATTCCTGTTGCTGCCGTCAGCGGCGGCGGCGCAGAATTTTCCCGCAAGACCGATCAAGCTGATCGTGCCGTTCCCGGCCGGCGGTCCCAACGACATCATCGCGCGTGTGATCGGCCAGCGCATGTCGGAGCTCTCGGGCCAGCCCGTCGTGATCGACAATCGCGGCGGCCAGGGCGGCGTGCTCGGCACCGACGCGGTCGCCAAGGCGCCGCCCGACGGCTACACCATCGCGATCTCCTCAGCCGGCGCGCTCGCGATCAGTCCGAGCATGGAGAAGGTCGCCTACGACACGCTGACCGACCTCACGCCGGTGACGCTGGTTGCGACGGTGCCGGAAATGCTCGTGGTGGCGACCAACGTGCCGGCGAAAGACATCGGCGAATTGATCGCGCTCGCCAGGGCGCAGCCCGGAAAGCTCAACTTCGCCTCCTCCGGCCCCGGCAGCCTGCCGCATTTGGCCGGCGAATTGTTCAAGCTCACGGCCAGGATCGACATCGTGCACGTGCCCTATCGCGGTGCCGCGCCGGCGGTGAACGACCTGCTGGGCCAGCAGGTGCAGATGACGTTCCTCGATCTTCCGGTGCTGCTGCCGCAGGTCAAGGCGGGCGCCTTGCGTCCCATTGCGATCGGCTCGGCCGCGCGGGCGCCGACAGCGCCTGAGGTGCCGACCACTGCGGAAGCGGGGTTTGCCGGTCTCCACATCGAGAACTGGTACGGCATGGTGGCGCCGAAAGGCACGCCGAAGGAGTTCGTCGCGGCGCTCCACGCTCTTGCGACCAAGGCCATGGCGGATCCCGCGGTAAAGGAGAAGCTCGCAGCCCAAGGCGCGACGCTGATCGGCGACGAGCCGGAGCATTTCCGCGCCTTCATCGCCGACGAGACGACGAAGTGGGCGAAGGTGATCAAGGATGCCGGGGTGGAGACGGCGAAGTAACTCTTTGACCTTCCCTTGAGGGCAAGAACCGACCTCTCACAACGCAACAGGTGCGTTCCCTCCCCCGCAAGGGGGAGGGTTATCGCATATGAATTACACGGAGACTGTCTGCAGGCTTGCTCCGCCTCTCCCGCTTGCGGGAGAGGCCGACGCGCTCGCAAAGCGCGGCGGGTGAGGGCTCTCGCCGCGCAGGGACGTCTTCAGTTATTGTCAATAATCCCTGCGTGGAGACACCCTCTCCCCAACCCTCCCCCGCAAGCGGGGGAGGGAGCGCAGTTGGTTGTGCAGTTGCAGTGTCGGCTCACATCAAGACTCTCACGCCGCCTCTGCCCTTAAATGCTCCACCAGCATCTTCGCCGGGCGGGGCAGCGCCTTGAAGCTGCGCGCGCAGATCGCGAGGCGGCGGTTGGCCCAGGCGTCGCGGAGCCGGACCACGGCGAGCGGCATCAGCTTGGCGCAGCGGCGGGCGGCGGATTCCGGCACCAGGGCAACGCCGACCTCGGCGGCAACCATCTGGCAGATCGCGTCGAAATCACGCAGGCGCGCGCGGAAATGCGGGCGCATGCCGAGCCGGGCCGCGTGCTTCGAAATGTGCATCTGCAGCGCGGTGGCGCTGGTCAGGCCGACGAAGTCGCAGGCTCCCGCCTCCTGGAAGTCGATCTGGCGCCGGCCGGCGAACGGGCCGCGGCGCGCGGTCACCAGCGTCAGGCGGTCTTCGCTGAACACGAAGCGCTCGATATGGTCTGGCAGCGCGTGCTCGGCAGCGAAGCCGAGATCGGCCGCGCCCGCGGTGATCGCCGCCGCAATGTCGGTGCTCTCGCGCTCCTCGATGTCGACAGCGACATCGCGATGCTCGCGCAGGAAGCCGGCCAACGCCTTGGGCAGGTGCTCGGACAGGCCCGACGTGTTGGCGAGAAAGTGCACGCTGGCACGCACGCCGGAGGCAAAGCCGGCGAGGTCGCCGCGCATGGCGTCGATCTGGTGGATGACGAGCCGCGCATGATCGAGCAGGCTCTCGCCGGCCGCGGTCAATTCGACGCCCCGCCGTCCGCGCTTGAGCAGCGCGACGCCGAGCGCGTCTTCGAGCCCCTTGATGCGCGCGCTGGCCGAGGCCAGGGCGAGATGCGACCGTTCCGCGCCGCGGGTGATGCTGCGCTGGTCGGCGACCGCGATGAAGAGCTGGAGGTCGATGAGGTCGAAGCGCATGGCAGGTCTCCCAGCCTTCGCTACATACGAAGGCTTACTCCGTAACCTCCAGATTGTGCGCCGGCGCGGCTTCGGTCAATGTGCCGGCATGATCGACCCGCTGCTCATCCTCATCGCCGCCGTCTTCCTGATCGCCGGATTCGTCAAGGGCGTGGTCGGTCTCGGCCTGCCGACGGTGTCCATGGGCCTGCTTGCGGTGAGCATGGCGCCGAGCCGCGCCATCGCCATCGTGATCGTGCCCGCCATCGTCACCAACATCTGGCAGACCTTCGTCGGCCCGTATTTGCGCGACATCCTGCGGCGGCTGTGGCCACTGATGATCGGCACCGTGATCGGCTGCTGGCTCAATGCCGGCGCGCTGACCGGCCCGCATGCGCGCTACGGCACGATCGTGCTCGGCGTCCTGCTCGTCGTCTACGCGGTGATCGGCCTGAACAAATTCAAGTTCCACGTCGCGCCCAGGAACGAGAAATGGGTCGGCGGCGTCGTCGGCGTCGTCACCGGCGTGATCTCGGCCTCGACCGGGGTGCAGGTAATCCCCTCGATGCCGTTCATGCAGGCGATCGGCATGGAAAAGGACGAGCTGGTGCAGGCGCTCGGCGTGTTCTTCACGACGGCGACGCTGGCGCTCGCCTTCAACCTCACCGCCGTTGGGTTGTTGACGCCGACCAATGCCGTGCCGGGCGCCGTGGGCCTCGCGATGGCCTTTGCCGGCATGTTCATCGGCCAGTCGGTGCGGGCGCGAATGCCGGCCGAGGCGTTCCGTCGCTGGTTCCTGATCGCGATGATCCTGCTCGGCCTCTATCTCGCAGGCAGCGCGCTGGTGGGAGAGTTCGGTTAGTGCGTGAACGTGTGACGCCCTCGTTTCCTTCGGCAGCTCCCGCGCTCAATGGATATTGCCCTGCCCATTTTGCTCACCGGCGATGCGGACTTGCGGGACAGCACTTGAGGCGAACCGGATCAAGTCGCCTTGGCGCTTGGTGTTAGTCTTCTCGAAGAGCCGCTTGAGGTGCCAGCGGACCGTGTTGATCGATATCTGAAATCGCTCCGCGATCTCGGCCAGACTGAGGCCTTCTAGCAACGCCGACAGTACGCGGGCCTCGGCGCCGGTCAGGCCAAAGGCCGATATCAACGTGGTTACCATACCCTCATCAAACGAGGGCTGATGGTGAACGAAAATTGCTGCGCTGGCGGACAGCTGTCCCCCATAATTTGCACGGAGGCCGCTCGTCAGAGGCAACAGAGTTGCGACGGCGAATTGCCCCTCTTCAGTCTCCAGTGAAAACGATTTCGTATCCAGATCAGGCATCCGCGAAGCCCGACGCAACCCCTCCCGATTGCGGGGGTCGTTCGCCGTAAGCACACCATGCACCGAACTCAGACTCGTGTTCTCCGAGAGGAATTCCTGAGCGGCCGCATTGGCGTGGACGATGCGCTGCTTCGGGTCAACGAGAATGACAGCGACGGCAAGACGATCCAACACCTCGGCGAGCGAATTGCATTCCACCGTCTTCTGTTCGAGCAAATCCGAAATCGTCAGAACGCGGCGGAGATGCGGACAAAGCTCACGGAACCGTTCGACATCTTCAATATCGTATCCGTGCTTTCCGCTGACATTGCAGGACACGACGCGATTCGCGTCTTCGATGATTTTTGCGGCAAGAACATCTCCCACATTATGAGGCAGATCGAACTCCTTATAATATCTCGACTGCTTGAACTCCTCGATATCCAGAACGTCCTCGGTCCGGACCGGCTCGTCCACGCCGAACATCCTCATCGCGCTCACCCGTGGATTGATTGCTCGGTATTTCGAAACATAGATCTCGTGCACGTCTGGCTCGAAACCGAACTCCACAAAAAAGTGAGGCTTCTCGGCGGCGCGGCTGCGGGCACCGATCGCTGCGGTCCGGCTATCCAAGTAGTCGGCCAGTAGCGGCAAGACGTGCGGCCACCGGTCAGGAGCAATGGCGCAATCGTACATTGCAGCCAGTAGTTGCGAGAGATCGCGGGCCTCGGCCATGCCATGCCTCACTTTCTGATTACAGCCGCTTGATTTCTGCGCGCTGTCACGCCGCTCGATATTTCTCAATCATCCGGGACGGGTCTTGACCCATCTTACAACTCATTTGCGCTCGGCAATATCCGATCGTTGTGGCGCCGAAAGCAGCATCGCCCATAGAACAGTTCGCCTTAAGGTGATCCGCCTTCATTGAACGGAATCTTTCTGCATCGCCCCATCCATTTGGAGGGGGCGTCGGAAGGCACGAGAGGGCAAAGTCTGAGGACCACGGTCCCTTGGAGCATGCCTTGGAGATGCTACAATGAGCACGACTTACACGCCAACGCGCTCAGCCCAGCCCCCCCAATCGACCGGGCGATTCTCCGGCGCATTCAAGGAATTTTGGTATGCATTTCAAGAATGGCGCAAATGGGAGCGGCTGCGTGTCGATCTTTGCAGCCTGAGTGATCGGGAACTCTTGGATATTGGGATTGCGCGTGGCGAGATCGACTATGTCGCCTCGAACCGGGATACGGACCCGCGAGGTATCCGATCAGATGGATAATGTCGATACAGCCTCGATCAACACAGACCTACCGCGTCTCCAGCATGGCGACGCGGATGCCGAGATAGACGAAGAGGCCGCCGAGCGCGCGGTTGACCCAGGCGATCGCGCCCTCGGACTCGCGCAGCCGGTGGGCGGCCTTCGCCGCGAACGCCGCCAGCACCAGGCACCACAGCGTTCCCGTAAAGATGAAGATCAGGCCGAGCGTCAGCAATGCGAGCGGCTTGTGCGGCGCATCGGCTGCGACGAATTGCGGCAGGAAGGCCAGGAAGAACAGCGCGACCTTGGGGTTGAGCGCGTTGGTGAAAACGCCCTGGAGGAAGACCCGCCGCAGCGAGCTGCGTACCGGCTCGTCGATCGCCGCTGCCAGCACCGGGCGCGACCACAGCATCTGAAGCCCGGTCAGGACGAGATAGGCCGCACCGACCAGCTTCAGGATCGAGAAAGCGGTCGACGAGGCCATCAGCAGGGCCGAAAGGCCGATCGCCGCGGCCGCAACATGGACAAAACAGCCGCAACTGATGCCGAATGCGGCGGCGGCTCCGCCCCGCCAGCCCATCTGCATGCTGCGGCCGATGACGTAGACGGAATCGGGCCCGGGCGTGACGTTGAGCAGCACCCCCGACAGGATGAACAGCCAGATTTCGTGAATGCCCAGCATGCGAGGTGCCCCTGCCGCCGTCCGGGCGGTCGCCACCACTTAGTTGGTTCGCCCCTCCCCGTCCACCACCGGGATTGCGTGGGATTTACCTCGAATTTGCAATGCGGATCCTACTATCGCTCGGCTGCATCTGCTCTATAAAGGCAGGGTTCTTGAAATGCGGGATTCGAGGCGACTGCCACGCCGTGGCCGGTCTGTCCTCCCTTGGAGCTGCGAGAATATGGAAAGACGTCTGGCTGCCATTGTCTGCGCCGATGTCGCCGGCTATTCGCGCATGATGGGCAGCGATGAGGCCGGCACCCATGCTGCCTTCAAGGCGCATCGTGCCGCGATCCACCCCATCATCCTCAATCACGGCGGCCGCGTCGTGAAGAACACCGGCGACGGCTTCCTGCTGGAATTCCCCTCCATCGTCGGGGCCGCCGAGGCCGCGATCGCGATGCAGACCTTGATGGCGGAACGCAACCACCATTTGCCCGCCGACCGCGCCATGCAGTTCCGCCTCGGCATCCACATGGGCGACGTCATCGCCGACGAGGACGAGGTGTTCGGTGACGATGTCAACATTGCCGTCCGCCTGGAATCGGTGGCGAGCCCCGGCGGCTTCGCCATCTCGGCCAAGGCCTTCCGCGAGGCGAGCAAGCATCTCACCGTGCCGCTGGTCGATGCCGGCAACCATCGCTTCAAGAACATCAAGGACCCGATCGGGGTCTTTACCTGGACGCCCGAGGGCGCCCCGGCACTCGCCCCCGAGTTCCGGGAGGCATCCGCCCTCTCGCAGCAGTACCGCACGGCGATCGTCGGCGTGCTGCCCTTCGCCAATCTCAGCGACGCCCAGGACGAATATTTCTCGGACGGCCTCACGGAGGATCTGATCCATGCATTGTCGCTGCAATCCTTTTATCGCGTGCTGAGCCGCAACTCGACCTTCGCTTTCAAGGGCAAGAACACCAGCACGCGCCTGATCGCGCGCGAGATCGACGCCACCTATCTGATCCAGGGCTCGGTGCGGCGCGCCGGCGCCAAGATCCGCGTCACCGCCGAGCTGATCGCGCCGGAGACCGGCGAGCAGCTCTGGACCGGGCGCTACGACCGCGACATCGGCGATCTGTTCGCGATGCAGGACGAGATCACCACCAACCTGTCCGCCGCCATCGCCACCGAGATCGTCAGGGCCGAGGCCTCGGCGCCGGCGCGCCTCTCCCCCGACGTGACCGCCTGGGACCGTTTTCTCAAGGGATTGTCGCACTATTACCGGCTGACCAAGGAAGACTCGGCCGCCGCCATCGACCTGTTCCGCGAGGCCATCCGCCTCGATCCCAAACTGTCGATCGCGCACGCCTATCTCGCCACGATCCAGATCCAGAGCATCCAGTTCGGCTGGGTCAAGGGCACGCGGGAGATGTGGGTGGAGGCGATGAATCTCGCCGAAACCAGCGTCCGGCTCGACCCGCGCTCCTCCTTCGCGTTCTCGATCCTGTCCTGGGTCCATGCCATGGAGGGCCATTACGAGGCCGCGATGGACGCCGCCAGGCGCGCCGTCGCGCTGAACCCCTACGACAACGGCGCGCGCGGCGTGCTCGGCATCTGCCATTTCGTCATCGGCGAGCACCGCGAGGCGATCGAGCTGTTCTCGATGGCCGCGCAGCGCGACAACAGCGACCCGCGCTACCAATGGGCGGCACTGAACGCCTTCAGCCATTATCTGTTGCGCCAATATGACGCGACCCTGTCATGGGCGCGCGAGCAGCTCTACATCAACCCCAACCACATGCAGGCGCTGGCGATTCGTGCCGCCGCGTTGGCGCAACTGGGACGAAACGACGAGGCGAGCGAAGCCGCCCGCGTGCTGATGAGCAACTACCCGACCCTCAACGTCGACCGTCACCTGCGCAATTTCCATTGGAAGAAGCCCGAACATCTCGCCCATTATCGCGAGGGCCTGCTGAAGGCCGGCGTGCCGCTCGGCAAGCTGACCCTGGTCCAGAGCGACGTCAAACGCGCCGCCGAGTCCTGACGGGCGCGCCGGGGACACCCATTCTGGTCCTTGGCGACCTCACGCCTGCTCTTATTGACGCGACAGTGAAATCGGCCACACTTCGTCACACGCTGAAGTAGTATATTGTGCTGTCGGTTTGTTAGGACTTTCCGCGCTTGATCGGCGCGCCATTTCGCGATTCGCTGTTTTCAGGATTTGGGCCATGCATCACCCCGCCTCGAAGCCTCCCTTCGATCCGTCGATCCCGGTCTCGCCGAACAATCCATGTCCGTTCCTGCGCGGCCTCGTCGGTGAAGGTTTCGTCGAGGGCGGCACCGTCCCGCTGAACACGCTGTCGCAGACCATCGCAAATGCGACCGGCGAGACCGGGCTGAAGAAGGTCTCGGCCCGCATCCAGGTCCGCGGCGTTGCGCTCATCGCCAACGGCTTCAAGCACATCCTGAAGAGCATCTGGTCGGGCGCGCAGCTCGACGCGCTGCGTGGCGGTCCGCTCGACAAGCGCGGCGCCGGCTCGCGCATCCTCGGCGTCGACGGCAAGGTCAACGAGGACGAGATCGCGCGGCTCGCGAGCTTCGGCCGGGCCTACACAGACCCGAACACCGGCGGCAGCGAGCCCGGCCTCAACGCTGCGGAAATCAAGACCTTCATGCGCGACAACCTCAAGCGGGCCGGCAGCGCCGCACGCTGGTACTACCCGCTGCTGATGAAATTCGAATGGCCCATCCTTTTGAAGATCATCGGCAAGGGCAAGACGGACGAGGAGCGCTATCTCAGCGTGGCCGACGTTCGCACGCTGTTCAACGAGCGCCGTTTCCCCGACCGCATCAATCAGCGGATATTGTCGCAGCCGCTGCTGTCGACCTGCCAGCTGCGCTTTCGCTGGGCCGTCGCGCTGACGGCGTTCGTCATCGGCCTTGGGCTCGTCGCCCTCGTCGCGGTGGCCGAATTCCCCAACCAGGTCCGCGCCATGCTGCCGCAAAAGGGCATCCTCGTGAACCTTCTTCCGCCGCCCTTGCCTGCAGTCCCGGAAACGAAGGCCGCCTTCTGGCTCGAGCAAAACTGGTCGCTGAAGGACCGGCACTGGTTCCATCATGCCAGCCAGGGCACCGCGACCTTTCCGGTGCCCTATGAGTGGTTCATGGCGCTGGAGCAGCCGCGCCTGCATCTGTTCTCGAAGCCGGGCATGATGAAGGACAGCAGCTATCTCGAAGGCTTCGGCTTCATCCCGAGTCCGCAGTCGATCCAGACCGACACGACGACATTGCGCCGCTTCGGCTACGCCAATGTCTACGAGACGACGCAGGTGCCGGACTGGTCGAGCAGGTGGACGCCAGCCGAGAACGTCGACGGCCTGCCGGTCGGATTCGCGCGAATGACCGGCGTCGTCGATCCCGCGACCGGCCGTCGCGAGGAGGACAAGATCGGACTGACCTGCGCGGCCTGCCACACCGGCCAGATCCACTACCAGGGCGTGGACGTCCGCTTCGACGGCGGCCCGGCCATGACCGACCTGAAGAAGCTGGAGCTCTCCACCGGCCTGTCGATCGCCTATACGCTGTACGTCCCGTTCCGCTTCCAGCGCTTTGCCGATCGCGTGCTCGGCCCCGATGCCAGCAAGACCGACCGCGCCGCGCTCAAGCAGAAGCTGAGCGCGATCGGCACGTTCCTGATCGACTGGCAGAAGAAATATGACGAGACGATCGAGGGCAAGAAGACCTGGGACGGCAAGCAGCAGCAGGACACCATTGAAGGGTTCGGCCGTCTCGATGCCCTCAACCGCATCGGCAACCAAGTCTTTTCCCAGGATCTCGCGCTGAGCGGGGTCAAGGGCTTCGAGAAGAACCTGCACGCCCAGGACGCGCCGGTCAGCTACCCCGCGATCTGGACCGTGCCCTGGTTCAAGTTCGCGCAATACGACGCCTCCATCGAGCAGCCGCTGATCCGCAACGCCGGCGAAGCGCTCGGCGTGACGGCGCTGCTCAACCTGTCCGACGCCTATCCGGAGGATCGGCTGTGGCGCTCCTCGGTGAACATCAGGACGCTCGGCTGGATCGAGGACATGCTGAGAGGCCCCGATCCGTTCAAGTCGGCCGATTCTTCCACCGGTCCGAAGTTCGGCGGCCTGCTCGCGCCGAAATGGCCCTCGCAGATCCTCGGCGACGCATGGCGGCTGAAGCCCGATCGCGTCGAGCGCGGCCGCGCCATCTATGCCGAGATGTGCTCCGGATGCCACCTGCCGGCCGTCGACACCCCCGCCTTCTGGTCATCCAAGCACTGGGAGCCGAGCGGCGACAGCAAGGTGCTGAACGCCGTCACGATTCCGCTCAAGGAGATCAACACGGATCCCGAGCAGTCGCTCGTGCTCGGCAACAGGATCGTCGATGTGCCGGGCTTCCTGAAGGTGAACACGGCCGACCTCCAGACATGGTGGCAATGCGAGGTCCCGACCGCGAGCAAATCGCCCAACGAGATGGTCTATGCGCTCGGCCTGATGACGGTGGTCGACCTCGTCGCGCGCAAATGGATGGACGACGAGAACATCTCGGACGCCGAACGGGGGAAATTGTGGAACCTGGCGCGCAAGAACTGCCTCAATCCGGCGCCCGATCCGCGCTACCGCGCGCGGCCGCTGAACGGGATCTGGGCCACGGCACCTTACCTGCACAACGGGTCGGTGCCTTCGCTATATTGGCTGTTGAAGCCGGCGAGCGAGCGCCCGCAAAAATTCTGCATGGGCCGCCGCGACTATGATCCCGTGACCGTCGGCTTTGCTGTCACCGCAAATGAGACGTGCAAGACGGGTGAAACCGAGTTCTCTGCGACGGGATCCGACGGCAAGCCGGTCCAGGGCAACAGCGTGCTCGGCCATTCCTTCGAGCGCAAGGACGGCGAGCCGAAACGCCCCGGCGTGATCGGCCGCGAATTCAAGGACGACGCCGAGCGCTACGACCTGATCGAGTATCTGAAGACGCTGTAGCGCGACCAGAGTTCGTCGTCATGGCCGGGCTTGTCCCGGCCATCCACGAACTTTTCCCCTGCCCAAGAACGTGGATGCCCGGGACAAGCCGGGCATGACAAGTTCGTGGCACGATCCCTCGCTCAAGCGCTCACTTGAACAGCGGCGTGCCCGGCACGAAGGCGTCGAAGGCGGCCCAGAACTGGGAGCGGTAGCGGTCCTGCTCCTGCAGGATCTCGTGCTTGGCGCCAGCGATCACGAGATGGGATCCGGCGCGCAGATGATAGGCGAACTCCTCGATCGCCGCGGTCGAGACCACTGTGTCGTTGGAGGCCGCCAGCATCAGGATCGGCTGGCGGATCTGGGAGGGATAGTTCACGCGCTTGAACGTGTGCATCGCGCGGAAGGCTGTATCGGCCCAGGCGACGGTCGGCGACGCCAGTCCGAGCGTCGGGTCCTCCTCCAGGATCGCGGCATTGCGTGCATAGCGCACGGGATCGCTGGTCACGGGATTGTTGATGAAGGGATCGAGCCCGGTGAGGCGGTCGCTGCCGCCGGGAACGTAGCGGCCGCCCTGCCCGAGCAGGCGCATCGTCTTCAATAGCGCCCGTACCGGAAACGAGGTGGTGCGGCCGGGCAGGTCGATCATCGGTGCCGACAGCACCATGCGGTCGAACCAGCGCTTGCCCGCATGCGCCACCCGCAGCATCACCGTGCCGCCCATGGAATGGGCCAGCGCGAAGAACGGCGGCGGGCAATCCGGCAGCACCACCTGCTGCACGAAGGCCTCGACGTCGATCTCGAAATCGGCGAAATCGCGCACATAGCCCTTGCGCGGGTCGCGCAGGCGGCGCGAGGAGTGCCCCTGCCCGCGCCAGTCGATCATCGCCACCGCAAAGCCGCGGTCGCGCAGGTCGCGCACGGTCTCGAAATATTTCTCGATCTGCTCGCTGCGCCCGGTGAAGACGCAGACCGTGCCCTTGCGGTTCGCCGGCGGGGCCCAGCGTGCAAAGCGCAGCTCGACGCCATCGGGGGTCTTGATGGTGCCGCTGACGACGTTTTCGGGGACGGGGTTGGACGGGATCGAGACCAGCGTCATGATTGGAGGTGCTTGGGCGCGAAGTGCTGCAAATCAAGGGGCCAAAGCGCCGAAAAGGCGCAAATGCCGCCCTCTTGAACGCCGTCTCGTTCCACCCATATCACCTTCGTGCAGGCCGCTACCAGTGTTTCGGAACCGGAACATCAGGCTGCACACAGATGAAAGCCCGGCCCGATTGGCGGGCGGGTACCCAACAGTCGCTCAATGGAGGACTTGACCATGCGTAGCTACGATCTCACCCCGTTCTATCGTTCCACCGTCGGCTTCGACCGCCTCTTCAGCCTGCTCGACCAGGCCGGTTCGGACGGCGGCAGCCCCGGCTATCCCCCCTACAACATCGAGCGCACCGGCGAGAACGCCTACCGCATCACCGTTGCGGTTTCGGGTTTCGCCAAGGATGAGCTCTCCATCGTCGCGAAGGAAAATACGCTGACGATCAAGGGCGAAAAGGTCGCCAACGAGAACAGCAAGAACGAAGTGCTCTACCGCGGCATCGCCGCGCGTGCCTTCGAGCGTGCTTTCCAGCTCGCCGACTTCGTGCAGGTGAAGGACGCCTCGCTCGAGAACGGGCTGCTTCACGTCGATCTCGTCCGCGAGATTCCTGAGGCGAAGAAACCGCGCCAGATCGCGATCAACACCAGCGCACCGAAGGCGCAGGTGATCGAGAACTCGGCCGCGCAAGCCGCCGCGTAAATCGCGCGCCACTTCCAAGTTACGAAAACGCCCCGGTGCCCCGGGGCGTTTTTGCGTGTTCAGTCCACGGCTCTGGTTTTCGGTCGAAATGGAAATACGGGTTCGAGTCGTCATTCTAGGATGACATGGCGCTGCAGCCAGCCTGCGTGTCGCGGCCGGTGCATCTCTCGCTGGTGTCGCATCCGAAGCAGGTGGCGAATCTGATCCTGGAAGCCACGGGGTATCCGCGGAGCTAGGGTGATCGCTGAAAATGCAAGAGCGCCCGAGATCTTCAGGCGTTCTTTGTTTTACTCAATCTCTCCCCAATGTCGTCCCCGCGAACGCGGGGACCCATAACCCCAGGGAGTAGTTTGGCGAAGATTCTCAGTTCGGTACTGGCACCTCATCCCCACCGATCAATCACGCGGTATGGATCCCCGCGTTCGCGGGGATGACACCGTTGGTGGGGCCGACGCCGTCGCGCCAAACTCGCAGCGCTAATCGAGCCCCTGTGCGGCCGGCATGTCCTGGGTCGGCAGGATTGCCGGGGCAGGCTTGGCTTGGCCGACGGTCGGCGCGGCGCCTGCCGGAGCGGCCTCGACAGGCTTTGCCTGCACGGCAGCGGTCTGCTGTGCGGGAGCCTGCGGCGCTTGAACCTGCTGCGTCGCGGGCTCGGCCGGCCTAGCGACGGCAACCGGTGTCTCGCCGCGTCGTGGGGCGGCCTTGGGCAGCGGTACAGTGCGAGATGCCACATGCGGGATCGCGGCTGGCGGGCGCGGCGGGCCGCTGCGGACCATGGTTGGCGGCGGCAGCGCGGTTTGCGGCCCGTAAGGCGCGACCGCGCGCTCCTCATAGGCGGGCGCCATGCCGTAGGCGTCAGTGGCCGGCAGGAAGCGGATGATCCGGCCATCGCGGGCATCGATCACGAGCCGGCCATCGTCGCCGCGGCGGTCGATCACCGCGATCGTGTAGACGCTGCCGCGCAGGCGCGGGATGCCGAGCGGCGAGAAGCCGTTGTCGCGCAGAACCGCATAGACCTCGGTGGCCGGCAACAGCGCAGGCGCCGGGCCGCGCTCCTCATAGCCATGACCGTAGCCGTAGCGCGGCGGCGGGGGCGGCGCGGCTTCGCCCGGCACATATGGTCCGTCGAAATCCGAGGCCGCGACATAGCCCCCGCCCCCGATACCGCTGGCCGGAACTTGGGCCCGAGCGGCAGTTGCAGCCAGCACCAGCGCGGCAGCGGCCACACATCCTGTGAAAAACTTCATGGTCGATACGCTCCTGTCAGGCCCCCGAATGCCTCGCGCTCTTTCGCTTCTTGCGGCGTGGCGCTCGGATCGAAGGGCTGAGGCGAAGCTTCATTGGGGATTCCGGCGTCCACAGGGCCGGATCAGGGCGCGTTTCCTTCAAAACCGCGGCTGCGCAACTTTTGGAAAGCGATTGATTGACATTAGGGGAATCGGGACTTCCGCACGCTTGTGTGCTAGACAAAAATTTGGCAAGGTGATGGTTAGGACAGGAAGACTGTCTCAATTTTGCTCGCGATCCCGGCACAGGGATTGCAGCGAATCCTGGTGCTCTCGGGACCCAGGAAGGTACCAGGCAAAGCCGTTCTCGGGGACGAAGAACGCCTAAGCCTGAATTTAAGAAAATGCGGCTCGCAAAGGACGAGCGGTGACCCAGAGGCGGGTGCCGCGGAACGCCCAAGGTGCGCCGAAGATAGCGGTGAGGCAGCTTGCCGCATGGAGAGGACAGGAACAATGAACGGGTCGCAATTCGAGCGCGCAAGCATCGTGGCAGAACAGCTGTCGGCGACGGCCGCCTCGAAAACGACCGATCCGATCACCTCACCGATTCAAGAGCACAATTCGCGCCCCGAAGCAGAAGGTCTGTACGATCCGAGCCTGGAGAAGGACTCCTGCGGCGTCGGCTTCATCGCCAACATCAAGGGCAAGAAGTCGCACGAGATCGTCTCGGACGCGTTGAGCATCCTCTGCAATCTCGAGCATCGTGGTGCTGTCGGCGCCGACCCGCGCGCCGGCGACGGCGCCGGCATTCTGGTGCAGATCCCGCACGCCTTCTTCAGCCGCAAGGCCAAGGAGCTCGGCTTCGCGCTGCCGGCGCCCGGCGAATACGCCATCGGCGCACTGTTCATGCCGCGCGACACCGCCTGGCGCAACGTCATCAAGAGCATCATCGCCGACCAGATCAAGGAAGAGGGCCTGACCCTGCTCGGCTGGCGCGACGTTCCGACCGACAATTCCTCGCTCGGCGTCACCGTGAAGCCGACCGAGCCCGCCTGCATGCAGGTGTTCATCGGCCGCAACGGCATCGCCAAGACCGAGGACGAATTCGAGCGCCGGCTCTACATCCTGCGCAAGTCGATCTCGCAGGCGATTTACCAGCGCCGCGACCGCGGGCTTGCGGGCTATTACCCATGCTCGATGTCCTGCCGCACCGTGATCTACAAGGGCATGTTCCTCGCCGACCAGCTCGGCAAGTACTATCCCGATCTGCACGAGAAGGACTTCGAGAGCGCGCTCGCGCTCGTGCACCAGCGCTTCTCGACCAACACCTTCCCGGCCTGGTCGCTGGCGCACCCCTACCGCATGATCGCCCATAACGGCGAGATCAACACGCTGCGCGGCAACACCAACTGGATGGCGGCGCGGCAGGCTTCGGTGAGCTCCGAGCTGTACGGCAAGGACATCAACCGGCTCTGGCCGATCTCCTATGAAGGCCAGTCGGACACCGCCTGCTTCGACAACGCGCTCGAATTCCTGGTCCAGGGCGGCTACTCGCTGCCGCACGCCGTCATGATGATGATTCCGGAGGCGTGGGCCGGCAATCCGCTGATGGACGAGAAGCGCCGCGCCTTCTACGAATATCACGCCGCGCTGATGGAGCCGTGGGACGGCCCCGCTGCGATCGCCTTCACCGACGGCCGCCAGATCGGCGCCACGCTCGACCGCAACGGCCTCAGGCCCGCGCGCTATCTCGTCACCAAGGACGACCGCATCGTGATGGCGTCCGAGATGGGCGTGCTGACCATCCCTGAGGACCAGATCATCACCAAGTGGCGCTTGCAGCCCGGCAAGATGCTGCTGGTCGATCTCGAGCAGGGTCGTCTCATTCCCGACGACGAGATCAAGGCCGAGCTTGCCAGGAGCCATCCCTACAAGGAGTGGCTGGAGCGGACCCAGATCGTGCTGGAAGAGCTGCCGAAGGTGCCGACCACCGGCGTGCGCTCCAATCTGTCGCTTCTGGATCGCCAGCAGGCGTTCGGCTACAGCCAGGAAGACATCGCGATCCTGATGACGCCGATGGCAGCCACCGGCGAAGAGGCTGCGGGCTCGATGGGTAACGACACGCCGATCTCGGCGCTGTCGGACAAGGCAAAGCCGCTGTTCACCTACTTCAAGCAGAACTTCGCGCAGGTCACCAACCCGCCGATCGACCCGATCCGCGAGGAGCTGGTGATGAGCCTCGTCTCCATCATCGGACCGCGGCCGAACCTGTTCGACCTGCAGGGCATGGCCACCACCAAGCGTCTCGAAGTGCGTCAGCCGATCCTGACCGACGCGGACCTGGAGAAGATCCGCTCGATCTCGGACGTGGCCGACACCCACTTCAAGTCGCGCACGCTGGACACGACCTTCCACGCCGGTCTCGGCGCGGCCGGCATGGACCAGGTGCTGGACGAGCTCTGCGCGCGCGCCGAGAGCGCGGTGCGCGAGGGCGTCAACATCATCATCCTGTCCGACCGCATGGTCGGCACCGACCGGGTGCCGATCCCGTCGCTGCTGGCTTGTGCCTCGGTGCATCATCACCTGATCCGCACGGGGTTGCGCACCTCGGTCGGCCTCGTCGTCGAATCCGGCGAGCCGCGCGAAGTGCATCACTTCGCCTGTCTCGCGGGCTACGGCGCGGAGGCGATCAATCCTTACCTCGCGTTCGAAACCATCATCGCGATGAAGGATCGCCTGCCCGGCTCGCTCGACGACTACGAAATCGTCAAGCGCTACATCAAGTCGATCGGCAAGGGCTTGCTCAAGGTGATGTCCAAGATGGGCATCTCAACCTACCAGTCCTATTGCGGCGCTCAGATCTTCGACGCCGTCGGCCTCAAGGCCGACTTCGTCGCCAAGTTCTTTGCCGGCACCCACACCCGCGTCGAGGGCGTCGGCCTTGCCGAGATCGCCGAAGAAGCGGTGCGGCGTCATGCCGACGCGTTCGGCGAGGCACTGGTCTACAAGAACGCGCTCGATGTCGGCGGCGAATATGCCTATCGCAGCCGCGGCGAGGACCATGCCTGGACCGCCGAGTCGGTGTCGCTGTTGCAGCACGCCGCGCGAGGCAATTCGCAGGAGCGCTACCGCGCCTTCGCCAAGATCCTCAACGAGCAGTCGGAGCGGCTCCTGACGCTGCGCGGCCTGTTCCGGATCAAGAACGCGGAGGAGGAGAAGCGCAAGCCGATCCCGCTCGACCAGGTCGAGCCGGCCAAGGACATCGTCAAGCGCTTCGCCACGGGTGCGATGAGCTTCGGCTCGATCTCGCGCGAGGCGCACACCACGCTCGCGATCGCCATGAACCGGATCGGCGGCAAGTCGAACACCGGTGAAGGCGGCGAGGAAGCCGATCGCTTCAAGCCGATGCCGAACGGCGATTCCATGCGCTCGGCAATCAAGCAGGTCGCCTCGGGCCGCTTCGGCGTCACCACGGAGTATCTCGTCAACTCCGACATGATGCAGATCAAGATGGCGCAGGGTGCCAAGCCCGGCGAAGGCGGCCAGCTGCCCGGCCACAAGGTCGACGCGACCATCGCCAAGGTCCGGCACTCGACGCCGGGCGTCGGCCTGATCTCGCCGCCGCCGCACCACGACATCTACTCGATCGAGGATCTGGCGCAGCTGATCTACGACCTCAAGAACGTCAACCCGACCGGCGACGTCTCGGTCAAGCTGGTCTCCGAGATCGGCGTCGGCACGGTGGCCGCGGGCGTTGCGAAAGCGCGCGCCGACCATGTCACCATCGCGGGCTTCGAGGGCGGCACCGGCGCTTCGCCCCTGACCTCGATCAAGCATGCCGGCTCGCCTTGGGAGATCGGTCTCGCCGAAACCCACCAGACCCTGGTGCGCGAGCGGCTGCGCAGCCGCATCGTGGTCCAGGTCGACGGCGGCTTCCGCACCGGCCGTGACGTCGTGATCGGCGCGCTGCTGGGTGCCGACGAGTTCGGCTTCGCCACCGCGCCCTTGATCGCGGCCGGCTGCATCATGATGCGCAAGTGCCATCTCAACACCTGCCCGGTCGGCGTTGCGACCCAGGATCCGGTGCTGCGCAAGCGCTTCACCGGCCAGCCCGAGCACGTGATCAACTACTTCTTCTTCGTCGCGGAGGAAGTCCGCGAGATCATGGCCTCGCTCGGCTTCCGCACCTTCAACGAGATGGTCGGCCAGGTGCAGCTGCTCGACCAGACCAAGCTGGTGGCGCATTGGAAGGCCAAGGGCCTCGACTTCTCCAAGCTGTTCGTCAAGCAGAAGGAAGAGAAGGGCCAGAAGATCTATCACTCCGAGCGCCAGAACCATCATCTGGAGGCGGTGCTCGACCGCTCGCTGATCGAGCAGGCCCAGCCTGCGCTCGACCGCGGCGCGCCGGTGAAGATCGAGGCCAACATCAACAGCACCAACCGCTCCGCGGGCGCGATGCTGTCCGGTGCCGTGGCCAAGATCTACGGCCATGCCGGCCTGCCGCACGACACCATCCATGTCAGCCTCAAGGGCACCGCCGGCCAGGCCTTCGGCGCCTGGCTCGCCCACGGCGTCACCTTCGAGCTCGAAGGCGAAGGCAACGACTATGTCGGCAAGGGCCTCTCGGGAGGCAAGATCATCGTCAAGCCGCCGCAGAACTCCGGCATCGTGCCGGAAGAGAGCATCATCGTCGGCAACACCGTGATGTACGGCGCGATCGCGGGCGAGTGCTACTTCCGCGGCATCGCCGGCGAGCGTTTTGCCGTGCGCAATTCGGGCGCGGTCGCCGTGGTCGAGGGCGCGGGCGATCATTGCTGCGAATACATGACCGGCGGCATCGTGGTCGTGCTCGGCAAGACCGGGCGCAACTTCGCGGCCGGCATGTCCGGCGGCATCGCCTATGTGCTCGACGAGACCGGCGACTTCGACAAGCTGTGCAACCTCAGCATGGTCGAGCTCGAGCCGGTGCTGTCCGAGGAGCTGATCAACGCCGGCACCTATCACCATGCCGGTGACCTCGAGGCGCACGGTCGGGTCGACGTGTTCAAGAACCTGCTCGCCTCCGACGTCGAGCGGCTGCACGTCCTGATCTCGCGCCACGCGAAAGCCACCGGCTCCAGGCGCGCCGCCGACATCCTTGCCAATTGGAAGGAATGGCTGCCCAAATTCCGCAAGGTGATGCCGGTCGAGTACCGGCGCGCGCTGCGCGAACTGGCCGCCAACGCGGACGCCGAGCCGAAAATCGCGATCGGGGCGTAAGAAAAAGCCCTCATGGTGAGGAGCGCGCAGCGCGTCTCGAACCATGAGGTCACCATCCGGGCCTCTATCCTTCGAGACGCGGCGCGAAAAGCGCGCCGCTCCTCAGGAAGAGGAGTGAGAGAACAAACGACTAAGCGGCAGGGACTTCGGGTTTAATGGGCAAGATCACGGGTTTTCTCGAAATCGAACGGCGCGACCGCAAGTACACCCCGGTCGCCGAGCGCGTGAAGCATTACAAGGAATTCGTCGTTCCCCTCTCCGAGAAGGAGGTGCGCGACCAGGCCGCGCGCTGCATGAACTGCGGCATTCCCTATTGCCACGGCACCGGCTCGGTCGCGCCCGGCACGCCCGGCTGCCCGGTCAACAACCAGATCCCCGACTGGAACGACCTCGTCTATCAGGGCAATTGGGAAGAGGCCTCGCGCAATCTGCACTCCACCAACAATTTTCCGGAGTTCACGGGGCGAATTTGCCCGGCACCGTGCGAAGCCTCCTGCACGCTCAACATCGACGACAACCCGGTCACCATCAAGACCATCGAATGCGCGATCGTCGACCGCGCCTGGGACAATGGCTGGCTCAAGCCGGAGATCGCCGCCCAGAAGACCGGCAAGAAGGTCGCAGTGATCGGCTCGGGCCCGGCCGGCATGGCCTGCGCGCAGCAGCTCGCGCGCGCCGGCCACGACGTGCACGTCTACGAGAAGTACGCCAGGGCCGGCGGCCTGCTGCGCTACGGCATCCCCGACTTCAAGATGGAGAAGGGCGTCATCGACCGCCGGGTCGCTCAGATGGAAGCCGAAGGCGTCACCTTCCATTACAACAGCCATGTCGGCGCGGACGGCAATGTCGATCCGCGCGAGATGCTCAACGAGTACGACGCGGTGGCGCTGACCGGCGGCGCAGAAGCTCCGCGCGACCTGCCGATTCCCGGCCGCGAGTTGTCAGGCATTCACTACGCCATGGATTTCCTGCCGCAGCAGAACCGCCGCGTCTCGAATGAGCCGCTCGGCGGCGTCCAGGAGATCTTGGCCGGCGGCAAGCACGTCGTCGTCATCGGCGGCGGCGATACCGGCTCCGATTGCATCGGCACCTCGCTGCGCCAAGGCGCGCTCTCGGTGACCCAGCTCGAGATCATGCCCGCCCCGCCCGAGCGCGAGAACAAGGGCCTGACCTGGCCGAACTGGCCGCTGAAGATGCGGACTTCCTCCAGCCAGGCCGAAGGCGCGGTGCGCGAATACGCCGTGCTGACCCAGAAGTTTTCCGGCGAGAACGGCCAAGTCAAGAAGCTGCACTGCGTGCACGTCGACGACAAGTTCAAGCCGATTGCCGGCACCGAGTTCGAGCTCGAGGCCGAACTCGTCCTGCTCGCGATGGGCTTCGTCCATCCCGTGCACGAGGGCCTGCTCAAGCTGCTCTCGGTCGAGCTCGACCCGCGCGGCAACGTCAAGGCCAACACGCTGGACTACCAGACCTCGCGCCCGAACGTGTTCTCCGCCGGCGACATGCGCCGCGGCCAGTCGCTGGTGGTCTGGGCGATCCGCGAAGGCCGGCTGTGTGCCCGGTCGATCGATACGTTCCTGATGGGGAAGACGGATCTGCCGCGGTGAGCTTTTGCTCCGCCGCCAGATCAGCAAACGGTGTCATCGCCCGGCTTTGACCGGGCGATCCAGTATTCCAGAGACAGTTGTAATTGAATCGATGAGCCGCGGCGTACTGGATGCCCCGGTCAAGCCGGGGCATGACAGCGGAGTGCGTAGCGAGAGCGGAGCCAACGAAGCCGCATGCGATCAAACGCGGCTCATTACCCCCTAATTCTGCAGCCTCACCCCGACCAGCATCACCGTCCCCTGCGAGCTCGATCCCGGCTGGTTCGAATCCAGTATGTCATGCCGCAGCGTGCCCTTGACCCAGATGTTGCGGTTGAGCTTGTAGATCAGATTGCCTTCGAGCGAGTAGGTCTTGTCGTTGCGGTTCTGGCCCTGGTAGTCGAGCGTGCCGTAGGTGAACTTGCCGACGGCGGTGAGCCAGCGGCGGAAGTCGTGGTCGACTTCGGCGGAGTAAGTGCGCACCAGAACGCCGGAGGAGCCGGCGACCGTGGTCTCCGCGATCTGCGTGTCGGTGAAGAATTTCACCGTGGTCAGCCCGCTCGCGTTCCAGATCAGCGAGCCCGAGGTGAGAAACCCTGCGAGCTGGCTGAGGCGCGGGTCGGTGTAATTGCGCGCGGAATATCCGACCGAGACTTCGCCGGTGAGGATGCGCGAGAACTCGAAGGACGAGCCGACCTTGGCGTAGCCGCCGTTTGAATCGCGGAAGTAGCCGTTGCGATCGGCGGCCTGATCGTGGACGCGCGTGTCGCCCTGGATCTCGACGAACGGCTTCAGCCCGGGCTTCAGATCGTAAGAAAAGCGCCCGACGCCGCCATACTGATTGAAGTTGCGGTCGTCGTTGCTGAAGGTCGCCCCGTCGGTAAGTTTCGAGTCCGTGTAGGCGGTGCGATCGACGGTGGCGCCGGCGGCGACCTGGAAGCGATTGAAGGTCTGGTCGAAGCCGACGGTGGTGCCATAGGCGGCGTAAACCGGATATTTCTGCAAGCCGGTCTGCACGTTGGGGCTGCCGGGATTGTCGGTGGCGAGGCGCAGGCGCAGCTGCGAGGTCAACTTGAGATCACGGGTGACGTCGAGCCGGCCGTCGACATGGCCGGTAAAGTCAGGACGATTGATCTCGACCGGCGACGGCGAGGCAGAACCGTCGATCGTCGCCGGCATATTGTTGGTGTAGCCCGAGAACGAGCCGCGCAGGTCGGCGACCAGCGCGTGGCGCTCCCAGTCGGATACGACGAGGAGGTCGGGCGCGACCACATAGACCGGCGAGCCGACCGGCTTGTTGAGACGCGCCGGATTGGTGTCGTAGCCGGTGGAGAGCTCGAGCCCGCCCTTGATCAGGAAGCTGCCGGCGTAGTCGCCGACGGCTCCGAACGGATCGTCATCCGCCTTGAGGCGGCGGCGCAGCGGCTGGCCGGGCACGTTGCCCGCCATCGCCGCGGGCACGGGTGACTTGTTCGCGGAGGCGGATGGCGGCGGTGCAATCTTCGGCAGGCCGAGTGTGGACGGCGGCGCTGTGGTCGGCACCGGCGAGCCGGGACCGGCCGCGCGCTTCGGCTTCGGCTGGCCGGGATAGAGCTTGGGTTGCTGTCGCTTGCGGTTGAGCGAGTCGTAGCCGGAGCCGCTCGCGCCGGTGGCGGCGGGAAGGCCATAGGTCGGGACCTGGCCGATGCGGGAGGCCGCCGGCCTCTCACGGGCCTTGCGCGGATCGGCACTGGGATCGGGCAGCGCCGGCAACGCGTCCGACGGCGCCTGCGGCACGCCCGCCGTGCGGCGGGTCGGCAGCGTCTCGGGCGAGGCGAAGCCGCCGCGGTTGGGATTGAACAGATCGGGCGTGAGGCTCTGGGCGGCCGCGGGGGAATTTCCGAGGGCGGTCAGCGCAAGGCAGGGGACAAGACACGGCAAAGCCGCGCGCAGGAATTGCGCGCGTTTGCTCCGGCTGGTGCCAGGAGACGACCCCACGATGGAATAACTCCAACGAAATCAAACACTTTCACGATCGAACCCACCGGCTGGAGGGAACCATCGTTAATGGAGTTAAAACAATTATGGTTAATGACCGGTTGAGGGCCCTGGCGCGCGCGTCGCCTCCCGAGGCGCGGCGTGCTAAGGAGGCGCCGACTGGGCGAACGCCCCCTCCTCCCTGGACCAGATTATGCCGAGCTCGAAACCGCTGATGACCGCATCATCCGGCCCCATTCCTGACAGCGTCGAATCCGCGCTCCGCACCCTGGAGACGGAGAGCGGCGGCATCAACGCGCTCGCAGCCGCCCTGCGCGGCCCGCTGGGCGAGACGTTTGCCAAAGCGGTCGAGTTGATCCGCAACGCCAAGGGCCGCGTCATCGTCACCGGGCTCGGCAAATCAGGCCATATGGGGCGCAAGATCGCCGCGACGCTGGCCTCGACCGGCACGCCCGCCTTCTTCGTGCACGCCGCCGAGGCCGGCCATGGCGATCTCGGCATGATCACCACCGACGACGTCATCATGGCGCTGTCCTGGTCCGGCGAGCAGCCGGAGATGAAGAACCTCGTGAACTATTCGGCGCGCTTCGCCATTCCGATGATCGCGGTGACGTCGAATGCGTCTTCGTCGCTGGGCCAAGCCGCCGACATCGTGATCGAGCTGCCGAAAGCGCGCGAGGCCTGCCCGCACAATCTGGCGCCGACCACCTCGACGCTGATGCAGGCAGCGATCGGCGACGCGCTCGCGATCGCGCTGCTCGAAGGCCGCGGCTTCACCGCGCTCGAGTTCGCGCATTTCCACCCCGGCGGCAAGCTGGGCGCGATGCTGAAATTCGTCCGCGACTACATGCGCACGGGCGCGGAAATCCCGGTCAAGCCTGAAGGCACCAAGATGTCGGACGCGGTGATCGAGATGTCGGCCAAGGGCCTCGGCTGCGTCTGCATCGTCAACGCTGCGGGCGAGGCCGTGGGCATCATCACCGACGGCGATCTGCGCCGCCACATCAACATGCGGCCCGATCTGCTGACGATGGCGGTCGACGACATCATGACCAGGCAGCCGAAGACGGTGCCGCCCTCGATGCTCGCCACCGAGATGATCGAGGTGCTGAACACCCGCAAGATCACGACGCTGGTCGTCACCGAGGCGGGCAAGGTGGTGGGCATCGTGCATCTGCACGATCTGCTGCGGGCGGGCGTGGCTTAAGGCGCGGTCTCTCCCCGCGCCGTCATTCCGGGGCGCGCCCGCTTGGGCGCGAGCCCGGAATCCATTCATCTCCGAGGGCGCTGCACGATGGATTCCGGGCTCACGCTTCGCGTGCCCCGGAATGACGGCAAGGGATTCATTGCGGAAACCGCGCGGCGTTCTCCTCCAGCGGCAAATGCAGCCCGTTCGCCAGATACGACACCGTGCGATAGAATCCGCACAGCAGCATGATCTCCAGGATCTGCGCCTCGTCGTAATGCGCCGAGAGCGCGGCGAATTCCTCGTCGGTGAACGTCGCACGGGCGTGCAGCGCGTCGACGGCCGCGATCAGGGCCTGCTCCGCCGCTGACCAGCAGGCCGACATCGCATCGCCTTGCACGGTCGCGCGCACCTCGTCCTCGGCGAGCTTCGCCGGCCCGGCGAAGACAGCGACATGCACGCCCCATTCATATTCGCACTTGTTCAGCGCACAGGTGCGATCGATGACGATCTCGCGCTGGCGCAGCGACAGCGGGCCAGGATCGAGCAGGCCGCCGGCCCGAAACTTGTCCCAGGCGCGGCTGTGGCCCGCCATCACCCGGAACAGCAGCAGCGGCGGCGCGCCGCGCATGATGCGGTCGAACTGCGCCTGGATCTCCGGGGGATAAGGCGGGGTGAGCGGCGCAATGCGCGGCGCAGGTGGGGACGTGGTTGAAGACATGGGCCGCCTCCGTTGCTACAATTATCGTAGCATAACGCTACACTATTTGTAGCATCACGCAAGGGACCGCCGATGGCGAAACAGGCCGCCTCAAAGACACACAGCATCCGTGGCTCCCGCACCGGACGGCCGATCATGGCGCTGCTGGACCTGCTCGGGCGGCGCTGGAGCCTGCGGATATTGTGGGAGTTGCGCGGCGAGCCCCTCACCTCCCGCGCATTGCGCAGCGCCTGCGACGAGGCCTCGCCGACGGTACTGCAGGCACGGCTGACGGAGCTGCGCGAGGCGGGGTTCGTCGAGCTTGGCGAAGGCGGAGGTTACGGACTGACGCCGCTCGGGCGGGACTTGTGCGAGACGTTCATGCCGCTGCACCGGTTTGCGGAGAGGTGGAAGAGGTAGTGTCTCGCTTACCGTCCCCTGGAGGGTAAGCGAAGCTACGCCGCCGCGACCGTCAGATTGGCACCGTCCACCTGCACCACCTTCACCCGCGTTCCGGCGGGCGTATCGGGGCCCGCCACGCGCCAAACCGTGTCGCCGATGCGCATGGTGCCGCTGCCGTCGATGATCGGCTTCTCCAGCGTGAACTCACGCCCGAGCAAGGCCTCGGCGCGCTTGTTGAGGAAGGGGCTGGCGCTCGCATCCGGCTTCGGCCGGGCCAGGCGGCGCCACACCGGCACGGCGGCGGCGGCGAACACTGCGAACATCACCAGCTGCAGCTGCCAGGACGTGGTCACGGCGAACGAGATCAACCCGACCAGCAGCGCGGCGAGCCCAAGCCAGAACAGGAATATGCCCGGCGCCAGCACCTCCAGCGCCATCAGGACGAAGCCGAAGATCAGCCAGTTCCAGGTGCCGAGCGATACGAGCATGTCGGTCATGACGCGACCTTCCATCATTGGCGCAGGCCCTAGCGAAGGGTCATGCGCCGGTGACTATCCCTGCCGCGGCGGCACCGCCGGCGGCGTGCTGCCGGTCGGCGGCACTGAGCCGGGGCGGCGAGCGGCGGCGGACCCAGAGGCCGCGCTCTCGCCGAACGTCGCCTTGGCGATCTCGCCGATGCCGGCGAGCGAACCGAGCATGCTCGTGGCCTCGATCGGCAGCATGATGATCTTCTGGTTCGGCGCGTCCGCGAACTGGCCGAATGCCTTGATATATTTGTCGGCGATGAAATAGTTCAACGCCGCGACGTCGCCCTTGGCAATGGCCTCGCTCACCATCTGCGTGGCCTTCGCTTCCGCCTCCGCCGAACGCTCGCGTGCCTCGGCGTCGCGGAACGCGGCTTCCTTGCGGCCTTCGGCCTGCAGGATCTGGCCCTGCTTGGCGCCCTCGGCGCGCAGGATCTCGGACTGGCGCTGGCCTTCGGCGGCCAAGATGTCGGCGCGCTTGACGCGCTCGGCCTTCATCTGCCGGCCCATGGCCTCGACGAGGTCGGCGGGCGGCACGATATCCTTGATCTCGATGCGGTTGACCTTGAGGCCCCAGGGCGAGACCGCGGCATCGACAACGCGCAGCAGGCGCTCGTTGATCTCGTCGCGATGCGACAGCACCTGGTCGAGATCCATCGCGCCCATCACCGAACGGATGTTGGTCATGGTCAGCACGGTGATGGCCTGCGTCAGGTTGGAAACCTCGTAGCTCGCTTTCGCGGCGTCGAACACCTGGTAGAAGGCGACGCCGTCCACCGTCACAGTGGCATTGTCCTTGGTGATCACCTCCTGCTCGGGAATGTCGATCACCTGCTCCATCATGTTGATCTTGCGCCCGACGCGATCGAAATAGGGCACGATCAAATTGAGGCCGGGGCTCAGCGTCTGCGTGTACTTGCCGAACCGCTCGATGGTCCAGTCATAGCCCTGCGGCACCGTCTTCACGCCGGCCACCAGCGTGACGATGACGAGCAAGACGAGAACAATCGCGAAAATGTCGAAACCGCTCATATTTCCTCCAAGGCAGGAAAGGCCTTTCCCGCGCTGTCATTGGTCGGGAACACGACCTTACCGGTTCAGCGGTCGCGCGTAACGTCGGCATCAGTGCAAATCTGCACAAGGCGGACGGAGCGGAATCGCGACGATTATGTATTTGGAGGGAGGCTCTTGAAGGATGCGGGAGCGAACCTAGCGGCAAAGGTTAATATTGCGGTGCAGGCGCCTGTCAGATCCAGCCCTGCAGCTCGCGCAACACCAGGCTGCAGATCACGTCCATGCCGGGCTGGCTGTCGTTGAGGCAGGGAATCGCTGAAAACTGCTCACCACCATTGTGCTTGAAGATCTCGGCGTTCTCCTGCGCAATCTCCTCCAGCGTTTCCAGGCAGTCGGCGGAAAAGCCCGGCGTCACCACCGCGATGCGGCGCACGCCTTCCTTCGCGAGCCGCTCCATGGTCTTGTCGGTATAGGGCTGGAGCCACTCGGCATTGCCGAAGCGCGACTGGAAGGTCAGCAGCAGCTTCGTCTCGTCCATGCCGAGCCGGCGGCGCAGCGCCTCGGTGGTGGCGATGCAGTGCTGCTGATAGGGATCGCCTTTCTCGACATAGGATTTCGGCATGCCGTGGAAGGACGCAACGATCAGCTCGGGCTTGAACGGCATGCTCGCCAGATGCGTCTCGATCGAGGTCGCGAGCGCCTCGATATAGGCCGCGTCCTCATAATAAGGCGGCGTCACCCGCAGCGTCGGCTGGTTGCGCAGGCGGGCGAGCACGCGGAACACTTCGTCGCAGACGGTCGCCGAGGTCGAGGCCGAGTATTGCGGATAGAGCGGCACGGCGAGGATACGCTCGCAGCCCTTCGCGATCAGCGCGTCGATGCCGGACTTGATCGACGGATTGCCGTACCGCATCGCCCAGTCCACCACGACGTGGGCACAGTCCGACAGTGCCGCGGCGAGCTTGTCGGCTTGCGACCGCGTGATGGTCTTCAGCGGCGATTCATTCTTCTCGGTGTTCCAGATCTTCTGGTAATCGAGCGCCTTGGTGCGGGGACGGCTGCGCAGGATGATGCCGTTCAGCACGGCTTTCCAGATCAGGCCCTGGTCCTCGATGACGCGGGCGTCACTGAGGAACTCCTTCAGATAGACCCGCACGCCCGGCGCATCGGCGGTGTCGGGCGTGCCGAGATTGACCAGGAGCACGCCGACACGCGGCAGGGCGGATTGGGCGGCTGGTTTTCCGGTCTCGATGGGGACGACACTGGTCATGCCTGTGTGGGTCGCGCGTTGGTCCGAACTTGTCAAGATGAGGCCGATTTCGTTAGGGTCGCACCCAGGCCGAGGAACGACGATGACACTCGCGGAATGGTGCGTCTTTGGAGCGCTGCTGCTCTATCTGTCTACGATCGCCGCGGTCAAATGGATCAGGTTTCGCCGCTTCGACAATTCCCGGCCGCGCGACCCCGCCTTCTATGAGGACGCGCTGTCGCAGCGCGCGCTCGGCGCGCACCAGAATGGCATCGAGACCTTCCCGTTCTTCGCCTTTGCGGTGCTGCTCGCCGAATACCGGGATTCGCCGCAGCGGTTGATCGACGAGCTCGCGGCCCTCTTCCTCATCGTCCGCCTCGCCTATGTGCTGACCTATCTCGGCAACCGACCGACGCTGCGCTCGATCCTCTGGACCGTCGGCTTTGCGATCAATCTCGGGATCTTCTTCATGCCGGCCTTGAAGCGGTTCCTGCCGGTGTGAGGTTGCTCTGTCGTGTCCCCGAACGACAGTTCGGCTAAAAACACGTGGTCCGCTCAGCCGCGATGTAGCCGAACAGCAGGCCCGCGCCGAACAGCAGCACGACGCCCGCGGCCGCGAATTCGATCCCGCGCATGAACAGCGCGCCGCCGCCGTCCCGCCCGGCGCTGAGGCGCGCGGCGATGTCCTTGGCGGAGACGGCGACGACCGCGATCGCCGCGACCGTGATCGCGGTGCCAAGCCCCATCAGCAAGGTCGCGGCGATGCCGGCCCAGAACAGGCCCTGGGCCAGCGCGAACACCAGCACCAGGATGGCGCCCGAGCAGGGACGGATGCCGACGGTGAGGATCGCGGCAAAGCCACGCCGCCAGCCGCCGGGGCCGGCGAGCTCGCTCGGCGTGGGGCCGTGGGAATGGCCGCAATGCTCGTCATGGACATGATCATGGCCATGGTGATGATGGGCGTGCGCATGGCCGTGATCGTGGTGATGATGATCATGGCCGTGATCGTGATGATCGTCGGCATCATGATGATGGTGATGATCATGATGGTGCGGCACGCCGGCGATCGCCGGCACCGGCTGGGCCGCCTGCAGCGCCCGGATGAAGGTGCGGCCCTTGACCCAGACCAGGCGCAGCCCGAACAGCGCGATCAGGGCGTAGCTCGCGATCTCGATCACCCCTTCCGCCTTGCACATGGTCTTCGCGGTCGCATTCAGCACCCAGGCCGAGATGCCGACGATGAGGATCGCCACCAGCGACTGCATCAGCGCCGAGGCAAACGACAGCGCAATGCCACGCCGCGCGGTCTCGCGGTTGGCGACGAGATAGGAGGCGATCACCGCCTTGCCGTGGCCGGGGCCGGCGGCGTGGAAGATGCCGTAGGCGAACGAGATGAAGAGCAGCGTCCACACCGCCGAGCCGT
>Ga0102590_1001693_pt1 | contig 31055 bp, 30 predicted proteins | sample AraplaMF_Col_mMF_FD_76859 | JGI IMG/M metagenome (GOLD analysis project Ga0102590, IMG submission 76859) | Arabidopsis root microbial communities from the University of North Carolina, USA - plate scrape MF_Col_mMF | ecosystem: Host-associated > Plants > Roots > Endosphere | place: USA... | reverse complement strand
GAGCCCGGCAAGGGTTCAATCTAACCAATTCGTGATCTACATTGCCGGCATGGACGACCACACCGACCAGACCCGGAAGCCCCGCGCCGACGCCGTGCGCAACCGCGAGCGCGTGCTCGAAGCGGCCAAGGCCGTGTTCAACGCCGGTGGCCCCGAGGCGAGCCTGGAAGCCGTGGCAAAGCGCGCCGGCGTCGGCATCGGCACGCTCTACCGGCATTTTCCAACGCGCGAGGATCTGTTCGAGGCGGTGTACCGGCGCGAGGTCGAGCAGCTCAGCGAGCTCGCCGAGCAATTGAAGAACGCCAAGGATCCGGTCGACGCGCTGCGGCGCTGGCTGCGCTCCAACGTCGAATTCGTTGCCACGAAAAAAGGCATGTCGGCGGCTCTGGCGCTGACGTTCCAGAGTTCGTCGGAACTCGCGGCGTTCTCGATGGACCGGCTGACCAAGGCGATCGGCTCGCTGCTCGACCGCGCGGTCGCAGCCGGCCAGATGCGCGGCGACGTCAGCCCGGAGGACCTGCTGCGGGCGCTCGTCGGCATGTGCTACATGCACGACCAGCCCGGCTGGCAATCGTCGGTGCTGCGCATGCTCGACGTGTTCGTGGACGGGCTGCGGGTGCAGCCCTCCGCCCGGGCCAGGCCGCGCACTGCCAGATCCGCGAAGCCGGCGCTGAAACGCAAGCGATAGCGCGCCCGTATTTCCAAAAGGCCATGCTAGGATCGGCATCGCCGGGATTTCAACGCGGAGCCTGTCATGCGCATCGCCGCCCTGCTCGTCACTATCAGCGTCATCTTCAGCTCCGTCGCGGCATACGCCGACGACGTCACCGCGGCACAAGGCGTCATCCGCGCCCAGGAACAGGCTTTCGCGCGCGACGATGCGGCCGGCGCCTATTCCCATGCCGCACCGGCAATCCGGGAGATCTTCCCCGCGCCCGACATCTTCATGTCGATGGTGCAGAACGGCTACGCGCCGGTCTACCGCCACAGGAGCTTCGAGTTTGGCGACGGCAAGAGCGACGGCGGCTCGATCTCGCAGCACGTTCACATCGTCGATGCCAACGGCGAGGCCTGGGAGGCGCTCTATACGCTCGAGTTGCAGCCGGACGGCAGCTACAAGATCACCGGCTGCTCGCTATTGAAGGTGGGACGGGAAGTCTAGGTCGCAAAACCCGGTCCGGCCTTGACCGCGTTCATCCGCGACCGGATCAGCAGCGTCACGACGATGCCAATGTTGAGGGCATTCCACGCCACGCCGTTGGCGAAGGCTGCAGCATACGAGCCGGTGGCATCGAAGATGATGCCGGAGACCCAGCCGCCGAAAGACATGCCGAACACGGACGCGAAGATCACGATCCCGACGCGGGTCGCAGCCTCGCTCGCCGGCATCGCCTCGCGCACGATGATGGCGTAGCTCGGCACGATGCCGCCCTGGAACAGGCCGAACATCGCGGAAATGATGTAGAGCGAGGTGAGGCTGTCGAAGAACAGATAGAATACCAGCGCAAAGCCCTGCGCCAGCGCCCCGACCAGCAGCGTGCGGATGCCGCCGATCTTGTCGGCGAGATAGCCCGAGCCGATCCGGCTGACGATGCCGCAGGCCATCATCAGCGACAACATCTCGGCGCCGCGCGCCACGCCATAACCGAGATCGCCGCAATAGGCGACGATATGCACCTGCGGCATCGCCATCGCGACGCAGCAGGAGATGCTGGCGATCGAGAGCAGCACCGTCAGCGTGTTGGTCGAAAGCTTCAGATCGACCCGCGGCGGCGGCGCATTGGCGTGGTCGTGGACCTTGTCGTCGCCGATCTGCGCGCGCAGGACCAGCACCAGGATGGTCATCAGGATGACGCAGACGAGGGCGATCCCGACATGGGTGTAGCGCCAGCCGATCGTCTGCATGCCGGTGCTGATGAGCGGCGGCCACATCGTGCCGGCGACGTAATTTCCGCTCGCGACGATGGTCACGGCGAGGCCGCGATAGCGCTCGAACCAGTGCGAAGCCTCTGCCATCAGCGGCGCGAAGGTCGCCGACGTGCCGAGCCCGATCAGGAAATACGCCGCGACGAACTGCCAGAGCTGGGTCGAGAGCCCTGCCAGCACATTGGCGACGCCCAGAAACGCGATGCTGATCGCCATCGCCGGCACGATACCGAACTTGTCGGTGATCTTGCCCGCGATCACACCGCCGAGCCCGAAGCCGAACATCATCAGCGTGAACGCCAGCGACACCGCGCCGCGCGTGGCGGCGAATTCGGTCTGCACCACGGGAATCACGACCACCACCGCCCACATGCCGACGCCGCCGATCGAGCCGATCAGAAGCGCAATGACAAGGCGCACCCAGGCCTGACGCGAATCAGGGGTGAATGTTTCAGGTATTTGTCCGGGGTGATTTGGTGCGTGCACGGCGCGGACCATGTTCGCTGATCGCCCTGCGGTCAAGCATCGTGCCGCGATATTGGGCATGCGCGGTGCACTGCGGTAAGAAGAGCTTGGCGAAATGGCGTTTTGCCATTAGTTTGCAATCTGCGTGTGCAACATTGCCGCGCATTGGGCCAATCGACGGTATGTTGCTGCAATTGACGCGATCGATGCGGATCAGGGTGGGGCGGATCATCGCCCTCGCCTATCTGTTCTGCGTGCTCGCGCCGGCGGCAAGCCTCGCCTGGGGCGCCGGTGCGGCGCCATGCCTCGACGGCGCAATCCTCGCCGACCTGGTATCGGCGCATCATCAGATGCAGGCCGACCACATGCCTGACGTCGCGTCGCATGACCATTCGGGACCGCACGCGCATCACCAGATCGCCGCGCAGGACGCACCAGTCCAGCATCATCATGACGGCAAGGGCAAAGCCGGCCCGTGCTGCGCGATGATGTGCGTCAGCGCGCTGCCGGCCGATCTGCCCGCCGTCGCCAAGCCGGTCCTGCCCATCTCCGCCTGCGCGCCGGATATCGTTGTGAGTCTCCACAGCGAGGCGCCGCCCCTGCTCTACCGCCCTCCCATCGCCTGACCTGACAAGAGGAATTGAGGCTCCGCGCGTCCGCGCGCGTGCGCCTTTGGTCTTCGGACAGATCAGGGATCAATCATGATTACGCTTCTCGGGGCGGAGTTCGCCGCTGCATCGACAGCGCGTGGACGACACTTCCTATCCTGTTGCCTGCTGGCCGCGGCCGCGCTGGCGCTCACTGGCTGCATACCGGCAACGACGTACGTGGCCACCGCCGACCCTGCCGATCCCGCGGCCAAGGTCGCGGCTGCCGGCTATCGGTCGACGATCGCGCCTTACACCGGCCTGCGGCCTGCGGCGCCGGCACCATGGCGCGACCGCAACGACGCCGTTACGCCGCAGCCGAAGCAAGACCGGTAGGCGCGCGCCATGGCACCCCATCTTGCGCGCAACCTGCTCCTCGTTGCGACGTTCGGCCTCTCTGGCTGCGCCGCCTTCTCGCCCGATAGCGGCATGAACGCGGTCTCCGACCTGACGAGCCAGACCATCAACAAGGACGTCGCCTTCGTGCGAACGCCCGAGGGCGCCGGCGCGGTCGACGCGCGCGTTCGCCAATTGCTCTCGCGGACATTGAACGCGGAGACGGCCGTCCAGATCGCGCTGCTCAACAACAAGGGGCTGCAAGCCGCCTACAACGAACTCGCACTCGCCGAGACCGATCTCGTCGAGCAGAGCCTGCCGCCCAATCCCGTCTTCTCGATCTCCCGGATTTCAGGCAATGGCGCCAGCGAGATCGAGCGTCAGGTGGTCGGCGACATCCTGGCGCTGGCGACCCTGCCATTCCGATCCGACATCGCCCGCGAGCGCTTCCGCCAGGCGCAATTGCGCGCGGCGCTGGCGACGCTGCGGCTCGCCGCCGATGTGCGCCGCGCCTATGTCCGCAGCGTTGCCGCCAACGAGATGGTGGTGCTGCTGACGGACGCGAAGGCGACGGCGGAATCGACCGCCCAGCTTGCGGTCAAGCTCGGCGAGACCGGCGCGCTCAACAAGCTCGACCAGGCCCGCGAGCAGGTATTCTACGCCGAGACCACCGCCGACCTCGCAGCCGCACGGCAGACCGCGGCGAGCGCCCGCGAGAGGCTCGCGCGCCTGATGGGGCTGTGGGACGACGGCCTGGACTTCCGTCTGCCCAACCAGTTGCCGCCATTGCCGCGCCGGCCGCAGGCATTGCCTTCGATCGAAGCCGACGCGGTTGCTCATCGCATCGACTTGCAGATCGCGCGGCTGGAGCTGACGGCGCTGGCGAAGTCGTTGAATCTCACCGAGGCGACGCGCTTCGTGACGCTGCTGGATCTCGCCGGAATATCCCGTCGCACCCAGGATCCGGAGGGCGCACCGTTCCGCGAGCGCGGCTTCGACGTGCAGTTCCAGATTCCGATCTTCGACGGCGGCGAGGTGCGGGTGCGGCAGGCGGCCGAGATCTACAATCTCGCCTTCAACCGCCTGACCGAGCGCGCCGTCAATGTGCGGTCCGAGGCGCGCGATGCCTACCGCACCTACCGGTCCGCCTACGACATCGCCGGACACTACCAGCGCGAGATCCTGCCGCTGCGCAAGATCATCACCGAGGAGATGCAGCTCCGCTTCTCCAGCATGCAGGTCGACATCTTCGCGCTGCTTACCGAAGCACGGCAGCGGCTCGCGTCGCTGCGCGGCGCGATCGACGCCAGGCAGAAATTCTTTCTCGCCCAGTCCGACCTGCAAACCGCGGTCAATGGCGGCGGCGCGCCTGCGTCCGGGGGCGACAATTCGACCACCATCGCCACGGCAGCACCTGCCGACGGAGGTCACTGACATGGAGGCCACGATGTTTTCCCGCCGAGGATTTTTGGGCACCGCCGCGCTTGCCAGCGCGTCCGCCGTCAGCGGCCGCGTGCAGGCCGCTTCGATTCCGGAAGCGCCTGTCATGGACAAGGTGGTGATGCAGCCGCCGCTGCACCCGATCAGCGGGCCCGACTATCGCCCGGTCGTCACGCTGAACGGCTGGTCGCTGCCATTCCGCATGAACGGCGACTGGAAGGAATTCCATCTCGTCGCCGAACCGGTGGTGCGTGAGTTCGCCGAGGGCATGAAGGTCAATCTGTGGGGCTATAACGGCCAGTCGCCCGGCCCGACCATCGAGGCGGTAGAGGGCGACAAGGTCCGCATTTTCGTCACCAACAAGCTGCCCGAATATACCACCGTGCACTGGCACGGCATGATCATTCCGAGCGGCATGGACGGCGTCGGCGGACTGACCCAGCCGCACATCCAGCCCGGCAGGACCTTCGTCTACGAGTTCGAGATGAAGAGGAGCGGGACCTTCATGTACCACCCGCATTCCGACGAGATGGTGCAGATGGCGATGGGCATGATGGGCATGGTCGTGGTGCACCCGCGCGACCTGAATTTCCGCGCTGTCGATCGCGACTTCGTCTTCGTGATGAGCACCTATCGCGTCGATCCCGGCACATACTTGCCGAAGGTCAACGAGATGACCGATTTCAACATGTGGACCTGGAATGCGCGGGTATTTCCCGGCATCGATCCGTTGCCTGTGCGGCTCGGCGATAAGGTGCGCGTGCGCATCGGCAATCTCAGCATGACCAACCATCCGATCCATCTGCACGGCCACAGCTTTGCGGTGACCTGCACCGATGGCGGCTGGATTCCGGAGAGCGCGCAATATCCGGAGACGACGACCGACGTGCCGGTCGGCGCGGTGCGTGTGTTCGACGTCCTCGCCGACAATCCCGGCGACTGGGCGTTCCACTGCCACAAGTCGCACCACACCATGAATGCGATGGGTCACGACATGCGCAATCTGATCGGGGTGTCGCGCAAGGATCTCGCCAAGGCCGTCGGCAAACTTGCCCCCGATGGCATGGCGATGGGCTCGACCGGCATGGCGATGGGCAACATGGAGATGCCCGCGCCCGACAACACGCTGCCAATGATGAGCGGCACCGGACAGTTCGGCCCGATCGAGATGGGCGGCATGTTCACGGTGATGAAGATCCGCGAAGGCCTCGCGCGCGACGATTATCGCGATCCCGGCCCGTATCAATTTCCGCAAGGCACCGTCGCCTACGAGGTCGAGGCGCCCGATGTGGCGCCGGTACGGGAGCCGGCCAGGCCCTCGCACAAAATGAAGATGTGAACGTTTTGATGAACCACGAACTGGAGACCAGGATGAAGATGATCAAACTTGCTTTAGCGCTGGTGGCGTTGCCGCTCGCGCCCGCGCTCGCCCATGAAAATCATGCGCACGAAACCTTTTCGGCCGGCGAGCCCGGCAATCCCAAAAGGCCCGCCCGCACCATCGAGATCGTGATGAACGAGATGGACTACACGCCCTCGCGGATCGAGGTCAAACGCGGCGAGCAGATCCGCTTCGTGCTGCGCAATGTCGGCAAGGAGGATCATGAATTCCTGCTCGCGACGCCCAAGGAAAATCTGGCGCATGCGGAGGTGATGAAAAAGCATCCGCACATGGAGCACGACGATCCCAACGGAGTGAGGCTCGCACCCAGCAAGACAGCCGAGATCCTCTGGAAATTCACCAAGGCCGGCACCTTCGAATTTTCCTGCCTGATCCCCGACCACCGCGACTACGGCATGGTCGGCCACGTCACCGTGAAGTAAGCGATGGAGCTTCCCATGATCCGCATCATTCGCCTGGCAGCCGCACTGGCGCTGACGCTGAGCCTTACCGCTGGAGCCCTGGCGGCGGGAGGCGCCGCGATCAGCGGCGAGGTCAAGAAAATCGACGAGGGCACCGGCAAGATCACGCTCAAGCATGGCCCGGCCAAGAGCCTCGGCATGGAGGAGCCCATGACGATGGTCTACCGGGTCAAGGATCCCGCTCTGCTCAAGCAGGTGAAGGTCGGCGACAAGGTCACCTTCGAGGCCGAGGAGGCGGCTTCGGGATATACGGTGACGAAAATGGAGAAGGCCAGGTAGGTACGCCCGGTCATTCCGGGCCTCCCCGCACTCCTGCCGCACCCGCGTTAACCCTTTGCTAACCATACACCCGGCAAGAATTGCCGAGTGAAGTCGAGTGTCGTCAGCCGCGTAGAACGGGAGGTCCCCCGTGGACGCCAGTGCGGTGCCTCACTTTCGGAACGGCGGCCCTTCGGCCGCCGCGCAGACAATTGGGGCGCGCGGACGGCACTCGCGCGGGGGAGCAGCTACCATGGTCGACGTCACCGCCGGACAGGGCGTAGGCAGCACGAACGCCGGCTTCCCCACCCTTGCCGAGGTCGGGAACATCCTCAAGCGCGGCGATATCGCGCTGGCGCTGGGCGTTCTCACCATCCTGGTGGTGCTGATCCTGCCTCTGCCCGCGATCGTGCTGGATCTGTTCCTGGCGATCTCGATCACGCTCTCGATCCTGATCCTGATGACGTCGCTGTTCATCCAGGCGCCGCTGGAATTTTCCGCCTTCCCGACCGTCCTGCTGATCTCGACCATGCTGCGCCTGTCGCTGAACATGGCCTCGACCCGCCTGATCCTGTCGCACGGCCACGAGGGCACGGCGGCCGCCGGTCACGTCATCGAAGCCTTCGGCAGCTTCGTGATGGGCGGCAATTTCGTCATCGGCATCATCGTCTTTGCCATCCTGATCATCGTCAATTTCATCGTCATCACCAAGGGTTCGGGCCGTATCGCCGAAGTCGCCGCCCGCTTCCACCTCGACGCCATGCCGGGCAAGCAGATGGCGATCGACGCCGACCTCGGCGCCGGCCTGATCGACGAGGCGACCGCCAAGCACCGCCGCAAGGAGCTGGAGGACGAAAGCGGCTTCTTCGGTGCCATGGACGGTGCTTCCAAGTTCGTCCGCGGCGACGCCATCGCCGGCCTGCTGATCGTCTTCATCAACGTCGTCGGCGGCATGATCATCGGCGTGGCGCAGCAGGGCATGTCGTTCGCCGACGCCGGTCGCAGCTACACGCTGCTGACGGTTGGTGACGGCCTCGTCACCCAGGTACCGGCGCTGATCGTCTCGACCGCGGCCGGCCTGCTCGTGTCCAAGGCCGGCGTCTCCGGCGCCGCCGACAAGGCGCTGATGAAGCAGTTCTCCGGCTACCCGCAGGCGCTTGCGATGTCCGCGGCGGTCATGCTGGTGCTGGCGGCCCTGCCCGGCATTCCGACCCTGCCCTTCCTCGCGCTCGGCGGCGGCGCCGGCTTCCTCGCCTGGAACGCGCGCAACCGCAACCGCGCGACCGCCCGGGCCGAACAGGTCGCCAAGTCCGCGCCCGCCGCCGGCACGCCCGGCGCGCCGGGCGCCGCCGCGGCGGAGGAGCCGATCTCCGCGGCACTCAAGATCGACGACCTCAAGATCGAGCTCGGCTACGCGCTGCTGCCGCTGGTCAACGGCCCCGACGGCACCGACCGCCTCACCGAGCAGATCAAGGCGCTGCGGCGCTCGCTCGCGATCGAGATGGGCTTCGTGATGCCCGCCGTGCGCATCCTCGACAACGTCCAGCTCGAAGCCAACACCTACATCATCAAGATCAAGGAGGTCGACGCCGGCACCGGCAAGATCTGGCCGAACCAGTTCATGGTCATGGACCCCGGCGGCAGCCAGGTGCAGGTGCCCGGCATCCACACCACCGAGCCGACCTTCGGCCTGCCCGCGACCTGGGTCGACGCCAGTCTCAAGGAGGAGGCATCGCTCAAGGGCTACACCGTCGTCGACGCCGCGACCGTGCTCTCGACCCATCTCACCGAGCTGCTCAAGGCCAACATGTCGGACCTGCTCTCCTATGGCGAGGTCCAGAAGCTGCTCAAGGAGCTGCCAAAGGAGCAGGCCGAGCTGGTCAAGGACATCGTACCCGGACAGGTCACGGTCTCCGGCATCCAGCGCGTGCTGCAGCTGCTGCTCGCCGAGCGCATCTCGATCCGCGACCTCTCGACCATCCTCGAAGGCATCGCCGACTCGCTCGCCTTCTCGCGCAATCCCGCCACCATGGTCGAGCACGTCCGCGCCCGCCTGGCCCGCCAGATCTGTGCGCAGAACACCTCCTACAACGGCTATCTGCCGCTGATCGCGCTGTCGGCGCGCTGGGAACAAGCCTTCGCCGAATCCATTATCGGCCAGGGCGAGGAGCGCAGCCTCGCGATGCAGCCCTCGAAACTGTCGGAGTTCATGACCGGCGTCCGCGAGGCGTTCGAGCGCGCCGCCCGCGAAGGCGAGTCGCCGGTGCTGGTCACCTCTGCGGCAATTCGTCCCTTCGTCCGCTCCCTGGTCGAGCGGTTCCGGGCCCAGACCACGGTGCTGTCGCAGGCCGAGATCCATCCGCGGGCGCGGTTGAAAACGGTCGGAAGCATCTGATTTGCCTTAAGAAGCCGTGTGTTTTTCGGCCACAGGCAAATGGTTTTTGAGTTCCGGCCGCCTTGTCGACCAAATGCCCCCAGGGTCCCTCAGAGACAGATTACAGCTTTGAAATAATTACGAAATTGCACGAATAAGGAAGGATTTTGATCGCGGCTTTTCACGTCGCGTCACGCTCTTGTGATCGCCTCTTGGGAACGAATCCCCCCAATATTATGTTGTTGGGCATCGGAAGTATGAACCTGCCTCAACAAGCAGGCGACTACTTCGGGTAGATGGCGGCAGGAGCCTTCCATGAACCACTCGATTTACAGCGCAGATCGCTCGACCCACCTGAAGATCGTGATCGTTGCGCTCGTCGCCGGCATCACGGTGGCGGGCTTCGGCATCACCGCGCGTACGAGTTCAGACGAAGGCTTGACCCAGACCGCTCGCGTCATGAAGGCCGGCAAGCCGGTTTCTATCACCAGCTCGAACGTTTCGCTCGTTCGCTAAGGAGACATGAGTTTCAGGAATTCACGCGGCTCTTTACCAGCCCCCCAAAGTCGCCACGTGGATATGTAGACGACCCCAACCCCAAGTCGACTACAGAAAGCGCCCGCCCCCCACGGGCGCTTTCTCATGTCGGGGGTATGGTGCGGCAATCTCCCCCTCGTTTTCAGCGCGCAACGGCATCATCCTCGTCATTGCGAGCGCAGCGAAGCAATCCAGATCCCTCCGCGGAAAGATTCTGGATTGCTTCGCTGCGCTCGCAATGACGGAGTGTGGGTAGCACTGATCGCTTCATCGTTCGCATCTTTACCGCTGACATACGTTCGCCCTCTCGCGGCTCATCTCGCCCGAGCTTTGCCCATCAACTCACCCTCGATTGAAAGAGGGCGCAGGGAAGACCGGGTGCCGGCCGGGCACCCACGGTCCACTGTGCGAAAGGTGGCAACAAGAATTTGCACAGCGGCATACAGATGAAGCCAAACATCCGGCCTTCCCTGCACAGTGGTCTTACGGCTTATGTCGCGCTCTCCTCGGGGAGCGATGCACTATTGCCCCCGTCGCCTTGCGGCTGACGATGCGCGCACCCGGTCGGGCCGCCGCATCACCGCAACGCTTGACGCCAGCCTGCGGGCGCCAGGACCACACGATTTTGCCGTACGCAGATCACACCGGTCGTGCGTGCGATGTGCCTCGCTCACGGTTTCCCGCCCTGCGATCACCGTCGCACCAGTGTGGCCCACGTCCACCGCCGTCCGGCCCGCGTTCGTGACGATCGCGATACGCCCCTCTTCCTTGGGCCGGAGTGCGCGCAATATCCGCCTATTCCGAAATTCTGTAAAGGCGAATATTTTTGGCCGCGCGGATTGACCGATGGCTTGGGTGTTTTGCCCGACAGGTCGTCAAATTCTAGTAGGCCCAATGATGCGCAGCCCTGGCCGGGCTACGGAAAGCCAACTGTTGTCTCCCGTGCGAGCAAGGCGGATCGCCGGGAAGGTGCGCTGCCGTACCGACTGCTGCGCGCGGCCTCCTTCTCGCGTGCCTATCAATAGGCCACGGTTGCACACAATAAGAACAACCGCGAGGACTTTAGATATGTAAAACTGTTTTAACCGACGGAGCGACGATGCCGATCGATTTTACGCTGACGTCTTATCAGCGGCGCCTGCAACGGATGGCCCGCGAGTTCGCCAACGAAATCCTTGGTCCGCTGGTGCGCCCGGCCGACGAAGATCCCGATCCGCAGAAGGCTTTCCAGTCGATCAAGGGCGCCTACGTCGAAAGCTACAAGCTCGGCTTCGCTACCGGGTTCATTCCCAAGAAGTACGGCGGCGGCGGCATCACAAACGTCGATCTTCAGATCGTGGTAGAAGAACTCTGCGCAGTCGATCCCGGCTTCGCTACCATCCTGCTCGTCAACGGACTGGCCTTGATGCCGCTGGTCTGGTTCGCCAACGAGCGGCAGAAGCAACAATGGCTGGTGCCCGCGACCAGCGATCCGCGCGGTGAATATTTGGCCGGATGGACCGTGAGCGAAGCTGCCGGGACCCCCGGGGGAACGGCGAATTTCGACGGCCCGGCATCCCTTCCCGCCGGCATCGCGTTGACCGCTGTGCACGACAAGAAAAACGGCGAGTACATCCTCAACGGACGAAAGCACTGGCCGGCGAACGCCGGTGGTTGGGATTTGCAGGGCGCAGACGCCAATGTCTGCATCGTTCGGACCACGCCCGAGGCCGAAGGATCCCGCGCGCTGAGTGCTATCATCATTCCACGCGGGACCCCTGGCATCACCTACGAGCCGCCGATCAGCAAACTTGGGCACCGCATCTGCCAGAACAATTCCGTTGTGTTTTCGGACTGCCGTGTGCCGGAGGAAAACGCGTTCGCCGTAGGAAACGGCGATCTCGTGGTCAACAAGGCCTTCACCTGGTCGGGACCAGTGGCCGCGATCGCGTCCGTCGGTGTGGCGCGGTCCGCCTACGAGTACGCGCTATCGTGGTCCAAAAAATATACCGGCGGGGGAGACAAGCCGATCATCAACCACCAGGTCGTGGCCTACACGCTGGCGGAGGTCGCGATGAAGGTCGAGGCCGGACGCGCGTTCGCGTGGAAGGCGGCCCATTATCACGACCTTCACGACGCAAATGGCCATGCGATCGGCCCGATGTCCAAGGTGTTTTGCAGCGAAATGCTGTTCAACGCCGTGTTTCAGGCGATGAAGGTCGTCGGCGTCAACGCACTGGACACGTCCAATCCTCTCGGGCGCTATCTCCGCGAAGCCTCGGTTTTCCCGCTCTATGACGCCGGCAATGTCGGCATGCAGATGCGGAAGATCTGTGCGGTCATGGCCGATCCCGCCTTCGACCCGCGCTCTATCGCGGCCTCGGCTGCAACGCCCTTCGGAAAGCAGGCACCCCCGCCAGAAACTCAAGCCGTCGGCAGGAACCTGAAGCGGCAGGCCTGACCGCCGCGCTGCATGCATTCCTGATGCTCGATAGGCGCGCCCATCAGGCCGGACAGGAAGCCGAGATCGAATTGGCAGACCTCGGTGTAGTCCTTCGAAAGATCATGGAATACGCAGTTCTTGCATTCGATGCGAGGAAGCTTCTCACCCTTGCCAGGCGAAGTGACGCGGGCCGCGAACCCGGTCTCGTTCATGATTTTCACGATCTCGACGACGCGCTCTACCCGGGTCTTTCCCACCAGACGGGGAATCGCCGCCGCCGACATGTCCACACCCAACTCGAACATGTAGGCGCCGAACTTCGACGCACCGATCTTCTTCCGCAAGCTCTCGAACATGACGCGCGAAAACCAGGAATAGCGTTTCGGAAACAGATCAATACCGCTTTCGGTCAAAGTATATAGAAAGCGTGGCCGGCCTCCGCTCTTCGAAGACGTGTGCTGCACGTATCCGGAACGCTCCATCCCCGAAAGATGCTGCTTCACCGCACTGCGCGTGAGATCCACCTCGCCGGCGAGTTCGTCCACCGTCAGTCCGGCCTTGGCTTCCAGAAGTTTTGCCAGCAGCTTTTGCTGGGTATCGCCGACGATCACGCAAAGCCTCCAATCATGGCTGCATCGCCAGATGTATTCGAAGAAACGGACCGGCGCTGCGTCAATTTCAGTCACATCATGCACAAAACGCCGACAGATTGCACGCGCCAAAAGCGCTTGCGTTACTTTAAACAGTTTTAACTGCCTAAACTATTTTCTTGTCGTTTTGTCCCGACGTCCCATGATGGGTGCGTTGAAGCAGCCCGGCCGGCCTCGCCTCCAACGATCTTGAACGAGCAACCAACGGAGAACGCGAATGGCGATCGATTTCACGATGTCACCGGAGCAGCGGAAGATTCAAGCATTTGCGCGGGAGTTTACGGAGAACATCCTCGCGCCCGTCATCCCGGCGGCCGACAAGGAGCCGGACCCCATGCTGGCCTACCAGAAGACCAAGGGCGCCTACATCGAGGCCTACAAGGCGGGCATCGCGATGGCCATGCTGCCAAAGGAATATGGCGGGGCCGGAATGTCGTGCCTGGACTACGTGATTGCTTGCGAGGAGATCACCTCCGTCGATCCCGGGTTCGCCTGCACCTGCCTTTGCAACGGTCTCGGCCTGATGCCGGTCCTCTGGTACGGCTCCGACGAACAAAAGAAGCGCTTCCTGGGCGAGGCAACGTCCGATCCAACCGGGACCTATCTTAGCGCCTGGACCGCTGGCGAACCGCCGGGCGGCACCGGCGGCACGGCGAATTTCGACAGCCCGCTGCCCAAGGCCGGAATCGGCATGACGGCGGTCAAGAAGGGCGACCGATTCATCATCAACGGCAAGAAGAAATGGTCGTCCTCCGCGGGCTGGGACGGACTGGGTACCAACACCCAGACCGCGATCATCCGGACCGACAGCAGCGTCGGCGGCACGGAAGGATTGTCTGCGATCGTCGTTGAACGCGGCACGCCGGGCATCACCTGGACGTTCCTCGACAAGGAAGGCCACCGGACCACGTCGAACGCATTTGTCGTGTTCGAGAATGCCGAGGTTCCTGTCGACAACCTGCTGCCCGGCGCCGCGGGGAACGGCGATCTCGTCATCAACCGCAACTTTGCCTGGTCTGGTCCGGTGGCAGCAATTGCCGCGGTCGGCGTAGCTCGGGCAGCCTACGAGGACGCGCTGAAATTCCTGAAGACCAACACGGCTGGATCGCTCACCCCGATCATCCGCTTCCAGAATGCCGGCTACATCATGGGCGACATCGCCGCCAAGATCGAATCCGCGCGATATTTCGCCTGGCGGGCCGCCGACTACCTCGACAAGCACTCCCAGCACGCCGAACTGATCGGCGCAATGTGCAAGATCAACGTTACCGAAACGATGATCGATTGCGTCTACAAATGCATGCAGATTGTCGGGGTCAACAGCCTCAGTACCGAGCACAAGTTCGGCAAATATCTTCGGGAGGCTTCCGTATTGCCGATCTACGACGGCGGCAACATGGGAATGCAGCGCCGCCGCGTGCACGGCATCATCGCGGATGAGAACTTCAATCCGCGCGCAATCATGGACGATGACTTCGTCAAGTTCGACAAGTCGATGGAAGCCATCGACACAGTCGCCGATCCCCTGCCCAGAACGCGCGGAATCATGGAAGCTGCGGAATAGAACTTTGGGACCGGCCTTTTGGAAGGCCGGTCCCCTTTTCCACGGACGCCCCACTACCCCGCCAACCGCTCGATCACCAGATCGAGCAGCGCGCGCAGGCGGGCGAGGCGCCTGAGATCGCGGTGATAGCCGACGAAGGTGTCGCGGCCGGGCGGCGGCGTACCGACGTCGAGCGCGACGAGGCGACGATCGCGATCGCCGAGCGGGCGTGGCAGCACGGCCAATCCGCCTCCGCTCGCACACATTTCGGCCTGGGCCTGCCGGTTGTTGCTGCGCGAGGCGATGTCCGCATTCGGCAGCGCACGCTTCAGCCAGACCGCGTCGGGCATGTCGGCGAATTCGGCGTTCATGGTGACGACGCGGACGCCGCTGCCGTCGCCGGCGCGCGGCGGCTTGCTGCCTTTCCTGCCATAGAGAGCGTAGGGAATGTGCAGCAGCTTGCGGGAGATCACCTCGGACTCGTCGAACCGCTTGATGCGGAAGACGAGATCGGCCTCGCGACGCGGCAGACTGTAGAGCCGCGCATCGGTCAGGAGTTCGACCGTCACCTTGGGATGAAGCTTCCCGAACGCGGCGATCACCGGCGACAGCATCACCGTCCCGAACCAGTCCGACGACGACAGCCGCAACAGGCCGTCGAGCTGCGTCTCTGCGCCGGACGCGTGCCGCGCAAGCGCGATCGCCTCCTGCTCGATCCGCTCGGCATGGCGCAGCACGGCAGTGCCTTCGTCGGTCAGCACGAAGCCATCGGCGGTGCGCTGGAACAGCGTCTGTCCGAGCGCGGCCTCGAGCGCGCGAAGCCGTCGTCCCATGGTCGGCTGGGTCTGGCCGATCTTTCGCGCGGCAGCGCCGAGCGTGCCTTCGCGCGCAATCGCCAGGAAGATGCGCAGATCGCTCCACTCCATCGAAATCCCCGCCATACAAAACTGTATGACTATCGTACATCCTTATTCCTTCCCATGCAAAATATCATGAGCATATTGGAGGCCGACAACGGAGCAGGACGATCATGACGAGACCATCGACGATGCGCGCGGCCATCCTGGAAACACACAACGCACCGCTGCGCATCTCAACCATCTCCACGCCCGGGATCGGCCCGGGAGAGGTGCTGGTGCGGGTCCATGCGAGCGGGGTCAATCCGCTCGACACCAAGATCCACGCTGGTGCCGCGGCGCATGCGCGCCATCCGCTGCCCGCCATTCCCGGAATCGATCTTGCTGGCGTGATCGAGCGCACCGGGGGCAACGTGACGCGGTTCAAGCCGGGCGACGAAGTCTATGGCATGACCGGCGGCGTCGGCGGCGTGCCGGGATCGCTGGCCGAATTCGCCGCTGTCGATGCCGAGCTGCTGGCGCTCAAGCCCGCCAATCTCAGCATGCGGGAAGCGGCCGCCCTGCCTCTCATTGTCATCACGGCCTGGGAAGGCCTGATCGACCGCGCGATGTTGAAGGCCGGTCAGAAGGTCCTGATACATGGCGGTGCCGGTGGCGTCGGCCATGTGGCGATCCAGATCGCCCGCGCCTTCGGAGCGAAGGTGTTCGCGACCGGCTCGCCATCGCAACGTGCGACGATCGAAGGTTACGGCGCCGTCTTCATCGACCGCGACGTTGCCCTCGAGACTTACGTTGCAGAGCATACCGGAGGCTACGGCTTCGACGTCGTCTACGATACCGTCGGCGGCAAAGTGCTCGATGCCTCTTTTGCGGCGGTGCGCCGCTTCGGCCATGTCGTGAGCGCGCTCGGCTGGGGCACGCATGCGCTGGCGCCGCTCTCGTTCCGCGCCGCCACCTATTCCGGCGTGTTCACGCTGCTGCCGCTGCTGTCAGGCGAAGGCCGCGCGCATCACGGGGAAATCATGGCGGAGGCGACGCGGCTGGTTGAAGCCGGCAAGCTGATGCCGCAGCTCGACGCCAGGCACTTCACGCTGGAGAACGCGGGCGATGCCTACGCGCTGATCCGGGATCACGCAACGAAGGGCAAGCTGGTCGTTGATCTCTGAGGTGGAGGACTAGCTGCGCAGCCATTGCGCAGCTAGTCCTCGCTGGACGCCGCGAAACGCTTGTGCAGATAGGCTTGTGACAACAGGAAGAACAATGCGCGCTCGCCATGATATTTGGCGGACGGCCGCGTGCGCTCGAAGCCATCGGCAAATATCTTGCCGGACTGGTCGCACACCTGCCATCGCCAGCCAAACCGCTTACGCCTGGTGAGGATCACTTCATACATGCCGACGGGCTTGGTCCCCTGTTTCGTGCCAGTCTCGCAGGTGCACAAGCCTGCGCCGACCTCCCTCATATGAAGGATAGCCGACATATAACGTAGCGGGACGGAAAGAGAATAAAATTGATTATCGGAAATACGTATGTTGCACCGGCTTTGACGAAGTCGCGGCGCCGACGGAATAAGCTGGCGCTGCCGGTGTTATGTGCCGCCAATGCGGCCTGACAGCGCTGCCCCGGGTATTCAAATCAGAACACAGGAGAACGTCCGGTAAGCGAATGCTCACCGGACGTTCACTGCTGGCCAGCGCAATCTGCGCCGGCGTCACCCTTTTTGGCTGCGGCTTTTCTCCGAGCAGGTCAACGACGGTCTGGTTGGATTTACGTGCGCTGGATGAGAACCGCGGTACGATGTTGCGGAAGTCGGTCGCGTCGAACGTCGTGCTCTCGCTGATCGCACCGGTGAGAAGACTACCGCGCTACGACTTCCACTTCGCCGTCGACGCCGTTCACGACGTTGAAGCCGCGCTCGTAGACCTTGCCCTCGTTCTTGGCGATGGCGCGGTATTCGCCTTCGGAGAGCACGACGCGCGGGAAGGCGCCGATCGATTCCTTGATGACGTCGCCGCCCGGCGTCAGCACCGACCAGGCGGTGTTGGCAAGCGCCTCGCCGCCCCTGTCGCTGACGAGCTTGAGCGTGATCACGGCGGCGCGGTGGGTGATGGTGACGTCGGTGAGCTTGCCGGCCTGGACGCGGATGTCCGAGCGCACCACCGAGTTGGCGTCGCCGTAGTTGGAGATGATGTAGTAGGTGCCCTCCGGCAGCAGCACGACGTCGCCGGCGGCGACGTTCGGCACCAGCGAGGCACGCTCGCCGGATTCGAACTGGCTGCCCTTGTAGATCGCGAACGAGATCTGGTTCAGCGGAATGCGGCTGGTGCCGACGCGGCCCTCGATGCGCAGGCCGCCGGCCGGCAGCACGAAGGATTCGCGGTCGGTCTCCGCCTTCAGGCTGACCGTGCGCACCGCGCTGACGAGGCCGAAGGCGACGTGCACGACGTAATTGCCGGGCGGCAGCACGATGTTCGGCGTGGCGGTGCGGTCCTCGCGGATCAGCTTGAAGGTGCCGTTCTCGTCGGGACGATCGGCAAACACCCGCCAGACCAGGCCGCTGGTGATCGCGGGAGAGTCCTTGCCGTATTTCGCGGTCAGCGACAGCACGCCCTGTCCGGGCACGGCGGCATTGAGCGGCGGAGCCGACGGCACGGTGGTGACCGCGGGCGGCGGCATGCTGGGCGTATTCGGCTGCATCAGGGTCGGCGGCAGGCTCGGGGGGCCGGCGCCGGGACCGGAGGGCGGCGCCAGGCTGACGGCGCCGCCGGGGTCGGGCACCGAGGCGGGGGGCACCGGCGGCGGACGATCGGAGAAAAGCTGCGCCTGCGCGGCGCTTTGGCCGAGCAGCGGCAGCAGGCACGCAGCAAGCAGCAGCGCCGGCAGCAGCCTGCCGCTGCGCCGCGATCCGATGATGCCGTCACCCCCGCGTGTCATGCCACCTGCTTTTCACCGAAAACGCGGCAAATTCAAGCCTCTGATATCCCAGGAAATACGGCCTATCAGGTTCTATGGAACCGGTTGACGCCTGCGTGATGAGAGATGAGGCAACCCGCCCTCGCCACACTGCTGCCCCCTTGCGTTCCGAACGGTATAAGCCATGCTTCGCCGTCGTTCTGGCGAAGCGGGAGTACGGTGCCTACTCTGATGTGAGGGCTGGCCCGGGTAGGAGAGTTTCGGTGCTGGATATCTTGAAGGGTCGGGGCGCGAACGGCTCCAATGGCGAAAAGATCGGACTTGGCAGCATTCGCAAGCCGGTCATTGGCCTTGCGCTCGGAGGCGGTGCCGCGCGCGGCTTTGCCCATATCGGCATCCTCCGAACCCTCTCTGCCAACGGCATCATGCCCGATGTCGTGGTCGGCACCTCGATCGGCGCCGTGGTCGGCGGCCTCTATGCGGCCGGCCGGCTCGACACGCTGGAAGAATGGGGACTGGGCCTGCAGGGGATGCGCAACATCCTCGGCTATCTCGACATCCGCCTGACCGGCTCCGGCCTGATCGGTGGCGAGAAGCTCGCAACCCGGCTCGAGGAGGCGGTCGGCCAGACCCTGATCGAGGACCTGCCCATCAAGTTCGCGACCGTCGCGACCGAGGTCCGCACCGGCCATGAGATCTGGCTGACGCGCGGCCGCGTGGTCGACGCGATGCGCGCCTCCTACGCCCTGCCCGGCATCTTCTCGCCGGTGCTGGTCGGCGACCGCTGGCTGGTCGATGGCGCGCTGGTGAATCCGGTGCCGGTCTCGGCGGCCCGGGCGCTCGGCGCCGAAATCGTCATCGCTGCAAATCTTTCCAGCGACATCTTCACCCATTCCACGACGATCTATTCGCACGGCGCGATGCCCGCGCCGGAGGCCGAGGAGACGACAGCCAAACGGCGCTTTCCGCGCCTGTTCTCGGCGGAGAAGACCATGAAGCGCGAGTTCTTCGGCGGCGGCGGCCGGCCCGGCATCTCCTCGGTGATGGTGGATGCCTTCAACATCATGCAGGACCGCATCACCCGCGCGCGCCTCGCCGGCGATCCGCCGGACCTGCTGATCTCGCCGCGGGTCGGCCAGTTCGGCTGGTTCGACTTCCACCGCGCCGAGGATCTGATCGCGCACGGCGCCCGCGCGGCCGAGCGCGCACTGGAGTCGATCCAGGAGGCGATCGAGGTGCTGGCGCCGGCGCCCGCTGGTCATGCGCCCAAAGCCGGCGGTCAAGGCGGCGCGTAAAGTCCGGTCAGGCCGTCTTGATGTAGTCGCGCAGGGCTTCCTGCTCGGACTCGTATTCCTGGACGCGGCGCTTGACGATGTCGCCGATCGAGATCAGGCCGACCACCTTGCCGTTGTCGATCACGGGCAGATGGCGGAACTTGCCTTCGGTCATCGTCTCCATCAGTTCCGCGACCGTGTCGGTCTCCTTGCAGGTGACGACCTTGCGGGTCATGACCTCCGAGACCGGCTCGTCCAGCGCGCCGGCACCGCGCTCGCCGATCACGCGCACGATGTCGCGCTCGGACAGGATGCCCTCGAGCCGGCTCTGGTTCATCACCAGCACCGCACCGATCTTCTTCTCGCCGAGCAGCTTGACCGCGGCGGCGAGCTTGGCGCCGGGCTCGACGCTCATGATCTGGTGGCCCTTGGTATTGAGAATGGAACGTACCGTCATTGTCGCCTCCCTGAATCGGACCCGTCCGCTTTCGCGGTCCGGACTTGTTCGTCGAGTCTTCAACTAACAGTTTAGGCGCCGGTTTCACGTTCGGGCGCTTTGCGAAGCCAAGCCGCGAGCGGCTTTGTCGCTTCGAAACATTCTTCTCGAGAATGATGGATGAATTCGGGCCGCGCCGCAAGCGCCGCTTCAAATACGGTCTGAAACGTCCTGTGATGACGCATCCGCAGCATCGCTTCGCCCGCGCGGCACGGGATCGAACAGCGCGAACAGCAGAAGGCCTGCAAAGAAGCCGCCGATATGCGCCTGCCAGGCGACGCTCGTGGTCTCGGCATCGACGCCGATCGCACCGACGCCGAAGATGATGTTGACGCCGAACCAGACCGCGAGGAAGCCGACCACCCGCCCGTCGCGCAGCGCCCGCGACAACGGCAGCGCCGGAACCTTCGCGGCGGTATCGGCGTCCGATCGACTGAACGACAGGAAGCTGCCGCGCACAAAGGCGAACCGGATCGCCGCCGCCATCGCGCCCGACACCGAGGCCGAGGCGCCGATCATCGGCGCCACCGCATGCTCATGGGTGACGAGATGGGCGAGCGCGCCCGCCGCCGCCGTCACCGCGAGAAACAGGAAGAACCTGACGGCGCCAAACCGCCGCGCCAGCGCGCTGCCGAACGGCAACAGCCACAGCACGTTGAAGGCCAGATGCGTCAGATTGGCATGCAGCAGCGAATAGGTGACGAAGCTCCAGACCTTGGCGCCGGCCCCGCCGGGGATCTGCAGATTGAGCAGCGAGGAATCGTAGCGCTTCGGGATGAAGCCGAAGACGTCGATGGTCCAGTTCTCCAGTTCCGGCGGCAGCAGCATCCGCAGATGGATCACCGCCAGCAGCACGATATAGGCGGTCAACGCAAACGGCAGCGTCAGGATCGGCTCGCGCGGAGCCTCCTCATGGACGGCCGGCACGTCCTGCGGCAGACCTTGCTGCGAGGAATCGTGCGGCGGAGAATTGTGCGGGGAATCCAAGGCAGCTTCGCTTTCAGGCGCGATCGGAGCGGTCCATCTGGAGATAGTCGCCTTTGCCGGCCCTGCGCAAGTGCACAAAAGGAAAAGGCAGGGCTCTGGGAAGCCCTGCCTGTCCGTGTCGGTCTTCCGGGCTTTGGGAATAAGGTGTATCCCCACCCCTCCCCGCGCCCGTGACCAAACTGTTTGACGCCTGTGTACAGGCCCCGCCGAGAACCTGGAGCAAAGCGGCGAGGCTTGCGACCGCGGCCACCCTAGCAGCGGCGCGGCCGGAGCAAAGCGCATAGTTAATTTAACGTTAACAATGCAAAGGCCGGCCCGCGGGGGCCGAAAACGCCTCTGCGGCATGGACGCTGCAAATCCCCTCCTGCACAACAACAAAGGGATCGCGGGTGCACTGAAGCGGGACAGCTTTGTCCCGCCAGATGTCCCCCGGGGTAAAGCGTTCAGTCATGAAACATCCGTCGAGCCGCGCATTCTTTGCGTATTGGAATGAGAAGCGCGGCGCTGCGCGGGCCCCTGACCGGGCCGACATCGATCCAGCCGCCGTCCGCGAGCTGCTCGGTGACATCTTCGTGCTGGCCAGCGAGCAGACCCTGGGCTTCCCGTTCCGCGTCGCCGGCACGCGCGTCTGCGCGCTCGCAGGGTGTGACCTCAAGGACCAGAGCTTTGCGGCGCTGTTCACCGAAGCCAGCCGCCGCGAGATCGAGGAGATCACGACTGTTGTCGCCGACGAGACGCTGGGTGCGATCGCCGGCGTCACCGCCGCGCGCGAGGACGGCAGCAAGGCGCATCTCGAATTGCTGCTGCTGCCCTTCAACGCGCGCCCGCATACGCCGGTCAGCGTGACAGGCGTGCTCGCGCCGTTCGACGACGAATGCGGCGCGCTCGGCACCTTCACCCTCACCTCCTGGCGCTATCTGCACCAGCCGGAGAAACTGCTGCCGCGCGCGATCCGCAAACTGCAGATCGCCCGCGGGCTGATGGTGTATGAGGGGCTTCGCTAGGAAGCGATCGTTCGCGCCGTTACGGCGCGATCTCGTCGGTCCAGACCTTGAAGCTGACCAGCTTATTCGGGCCGAATGTCTGCGTGATCGGAACGTCGCAGGCATCGCGCCCCTGGGCGATCAGGATGCGCCCCTGCCGAGGCTCGTTGTTGCGCGGATCGAACGTGTGCCAGCGCCCGCCGAGGTAGGCCTCGAACCAGCCGGCGAAATCGCCTGCGGCCCACGGCTTCGGCGTGCCGACGTCGCTCAGATAGCCGGTGCAATAACGCGCGGGGATGTTCATGCAGCGGCAGAACGCAATGGCCAGATGCGCATAGTCACGGCAGACGCCCTTGCCTTCCTGATACGCCTCCCACGCCGTCTTGGTGGCGCGCGCATGCTCGTAGCCGAAGGTGATGTGGCGGTGAACGAAATCGCAGATCGCCTGCACCCGCGCCCAGCCCGGCGGCGTCTTCTCGAACAGCTTCCAGGCGATCTCCGAAAGCCGGTCGGTCTCGCAATAGCGGCTGCCGAGCAGATAAACCAGCGTGTCGGACGGCAGCTCTTCGATCCTGTGCTGAATGGCCGTGGCAACCACGGGATCCGGCAGGCCGTTGTCGCGAACGACGCCATCGGCGGCAAGGCGCATGCGTCCGGCCGGCGCCACCATGCGGCTGCACCAATTGCCGAACATGTCGCGATAAGGCGTGATCTCGACGGCAGGCGTTGAAGTGACGAAATCAGGCACGATGACATCGGAAGCGCGCGTGAAATGCGTGCCCAGAACCATGATCATCGGCGTCGGCTGCGGGAAATCGTAGAGCATTTCGAATCCGACACGGAACTTCATCGAAATGCCCTTTCTGCTGTATGTCAGCTCGAAGTGGCTACGAAACCGCCGATTACAAGGCGGTGAGACGCTCTAAGTCGTCGACCGCGCGGCAAATCGTGCGCGAGACGATGGCGCAAGTCGCTCTCGGCTCCCGGACAAGCGATGCAGCGCACCGCCAAAGGGGCGCTGCGCTGCGTCCGGGCCACGAGCCCATCTTTACGGCGTCGCCAGATGCCAGGCGCCGTTCAGAAAGCCGTCACCGGTGACGTCGCCGGGCTTGGTGTCCTTGGCGAAGGTGTAGAGCGGTTTGCCCTTGTAGGCCCACTGCTTCGAGCCGTCGTCGCGCGTGATGATGGTGTAGCCGTCGCCGGCGGCATCGCTCGCCTCGGCCTTCAGCACCGGCCAGTTGGTCGCACAGGGGCCGTTGCAGGCCGACTTGCCGTCCGCGTCCTTGTCGAACGTATAGAGCGTCATGCCCTTGGCGTCGGTGAGCACATTGCCCTTGTCGGTCTTGCCGGTCTTGGTCGGCGGCGCGGCGAACGCGGCGGGAATGATCGCGAGCGCTGCAGCGAGTGTGAGCGCGAGGCGGATCGGGGATGTCGTCATGGTCTCTCCTGTCATGCAATTGGCTTGCATGGGGTAGGACGCCGCACGGCCCGCGATATTCCTGAGAAGGCGGCAAAGATATTTTTCGCTGCGCGCGGCGTCGCCGCGGAATAAACTGGTTTGAGAGAGACGGACCGACGAATCGACATGAGCAAGCCGCATTGGCGTCCCGCGCGCACCACCGACCTGCCCGCGATCAGCGCGATCGCGGCGCGGATCCATCCTGATCTTCCGGAACGTCCCGACGTCTTCGCGGAGAAGATGCGGCTCTATCCCGACGGCTGCCGCGTGCTCGTCGCGGACGATGCGATCGCCGGCTACGGGCTCGCGCATCCCTGGAGGCAGCACCGGATTCCACCGCTCGACGGCTTCCTCGAAGGATTGCCCGATGATGCGGACTGCCTCTACGTCCACGATGTCGCCGTGCTGCCCGACTTTCGCGGCGGCGCGGCGCGCGACTATGTTTCGACGATCGAGACGCTGGCCCGCGCATCACACATCACGGCGCTCGCGCTGGTCTCGGTCTACGCGACGCGGCCGCTGTGGGAACGTCTCGGCTTTCAGCCGGTCATGGCGGATGCGGAACTGCGTGCAAAGCTCGCGTCCTATGGCGACAGCGCGACCTACATGCTGCGCGACATCGCTGCGACGTAACGTCCCTGCCCGAACGGCGCAGCTCACGCGGGCGTGAAGCCATCCGCTCGAACCGGCTTCGATCAGCTTCCGTCGAAGGTGTGTGCGGGCCGTTTCCGGTCTCGCCGAAACGAGACTGGAGAATTTCCATGAAACTCACATTGTCGAAAGTTGCCTTGATTGCCTTCGCTGCGACGGCCGCGTTCACCGCGACCAGTGCCAACGCCGCGCAGCTCCGGACCTATGGCTGCGACACCGCCTTCTTCGAAGGCTGCGGTGTCCTGATCGAGATGCCGACCTCGCCTGGCAGAAGCCGCACCAGTGTCATCCATCATGACACCTCGCCCACCTACATGAAGCAGGCCGATCCGCGCTACAGCTCGTCGATGCGTGATGCCGGCGGCGGCGGTGGCGGCGGAGGCGGAGGTGGTGGCGGCGGCGGCGGCGGTCGCTGAGCCCACCCGAGAATTGAAATGAAAATGCCGCCGGTACAACCCGGCGGCATGCTTCCTGTGGACGCTGTCAGGCTGCAGCTCAGCCCCGATGTTTCTTCTTGGGCTTCTTTCCCGGCGCGCCCTTCCCGGCCCACGGCGTGACTGACGGCTCCGCGTGGCCCGGCTTGTTCTTGTGCTGCTTTTTCTTCGCGAAAGAAGGAGCATCCTCGAATTTCGGCGCGCGCTCGCCGTGCGCCTTGCCGCGTGGCTTGAACTTGCTCACCTCGCGCGCGCGATCGTCGCGGCGTTCACGATGATCGCCCTCGCCGCTTTCGCGCCGAGGCGTGTGCGGCCGCTTCTCGGAAGGCGCCTGGCGCTGCGGCGCATCCGCCATCGCCTCGAGGCGGATATTGTCTTCCTTGTCCGGACGCTTGATCTTGGCGGCGAAGGACTCCGCGACACGCTCGGAGATCTCGAACTCGGTCGTCGTGTCCATGATCTTGATGGCGCCGATGTCGCCCTTGTCGATGCCGCCACGACGGCAGATCATCGGCAGCAGCCAGCGCGCTTCCGCATTCTTCTTTCGGCCGATGTTGGCGCGGAACCAGACGCTGCCATCCGCCATGCCGTGTTTCGACGAGGATTTTCCTGGTTTTGGCCGGAGCCGTTCGGAGCGATCGTCGCCGCGCGAGCTTCGGACATCGTCGCGCGGAGTCCGATCGTCGCGCGGCGTGCGGGCGTCGTTGCGGCCGCGATCCTCGCGCGGCCGGCTGCTTCGCTCGCCGGGATCGATGATGTCTTCGGGGGACGGCAACCGTGCGCGATACAGCCGCGCCAGCGCGGCTGCGATATCTTCGGCCGACCGCTCGGCAAGCAACGCCTGCGCCAGCGCCAGATCGTCGGCGGTGGTCTCCTCGGTGAACAGCACGTCCTTCATGCGCGCGTGATCGAGCTTGCGGATCTCATCGGCCTGCGGTGCCGTACCCCAGTTTGCGTCGACGCCAGCGAGATTGAGCAGCAGCTCCGCGCGCCGCCGCCGGGCCGGCACCACCAGCAGGACGCTCGTCCCCTTGCGGCCGGCACGTCCCGTGCGACCCGAGCGATGCTGCATGACCTCGGCGTCGTTGGGCAGGTCCGCGTGAATGACGAGGTCAAGGCTCGGCAAGTCGATGCCGCGGGCGGCGACGTCGGTCGCGACACAGACGCGGGCACGCCCGTCCCGCAGCGACTGCAGCGCCGTGGTTCGCTCGTTCTGCGTCAATTCGCCAGAGAGCGCGACCACGGAGAAGCCGCGCTCCAGCAGCGCCGCCTGCAAATGCCGGACGCCATCGCGCGTACTGCAAAACACCAGCGCGCTCGGCGACTCATAGAAGCGCAGCACGTTGACGACCGCATGTTCGACATCGCCGGGGGCGACCCGGATGGCGCGGTACTCGATGTCGGCGTGACCGCCTTCGTCGCCCGCGACCTCGATCCGGAACGCCTGCTGCTGATACTGCTTGGCCAGCGCGACGATGCCGCGCGGGAACGTCGCCGAGAACAGCAGGGTGCGGCGCGTCTCCGGCGTGGTCTTGAGGATGAACTCCATGTCCTCGCGAAAGCCGAGATTGAGCATCTCGTCGGCCTCGTCGAGCACGACCACCTTCAATTCCGAGATGTCGAGACGGTTGCGGCGCAAATGATCGCACAAGCGGCCGGGCGTGCCGACGACGATGTGCGCACCGGCGGCCAGCTCGCGCTGCTCGCGCCGCGGATCCATGCCGCCGACGCAGGAGACGACGCGTCCGTCCGCATGTTCATACAGCCACGCAAGCTCGCGCTGAACCTGCAAGGCGAGCTCGCGGGTCGGCGCCACGATCAGGGCGAGCGGTGCGCCTGCCCGCTCGAACCGCTCGGCGTCGCCGAGCAGGTCCTTGGCCATGGCGAGCCCGTAAGCGAGGGTCTTGCCCGAGCCGGTCTGGGCCGAAACGAGGAGGTCGCGGTCAGCGGCCTCGCCGGTGAGCACGGCGAGCTGAACGGGGGTCGGACGGTCGTAGTTGCGCTCGGCCAAAGCTCGGGCGAGCGGCGCACTTATGGTCGGGAAAGACACGGGATAAACCTTGGTTGGTCCAGGCGCGGAACGTCGAGCCGCGCGACCTGAAGCTGCGTACGCGGCAAAATGGTCCAGCCGCACGCGTGTGATTTGATTTGGACGCTCTTTACGCCAAGCGCGGGCAAATCACCATGCCTATGATGCATGGCTTTGGCACCATCGAGAATAAGCTTACCGCCGGCCGGACCCACTACATCCAGCGTTTTCGGGGCCGTTTGCTGCATATAGCGGGATTTGGGGCCGAAGCAGAGAAGTTTGGCGGCCTTCTCGTTTGAATCGGACACGATTGGACGTGCCGGAGATGCGCAAGAGGGCTAAATTCAGAGCGATCGGTCTGGGGAGCAAGACAATGCGATTGGCGGTCATTTCCGATATCCATGGCAACCTTGCTGCCTTGGAGGCCGTGCTGGCGGACATCAAGGCGCGCGGCGCCGACGGGACGGTCAATCTGGGCGATTGTGTCACCAGCCCGTTGTGGCCGAAGGAAACTTTCGAAGCACTGCAGTCGCTATCGTTGCCGACCGTGCGCGGAAACCATGATCGTTGGATCGAGGAGTTTCCGGACGACAAGCTCTCGTCGGCAGGTCTGTTTGCGCGCAACGCATTGACTGCGGAGCAGCGTCGCGCACTCCACGCCTTGCCTCCCCAGTTGCGGCTGGACGAGGGAATTCTGGCCTGCCATGGCACGCCCGAGGACGATACGACGTGCCTGTTGGAGGAATCGCTCGACGACGGCCGCTTCGTGCCGGCCCGCCGCGACGTGCTGGCGACGCGTCTCGCGCGTGAGCCGACGGCTCGCGTCGTGCTGTGTGGTCATAGTCACCGGCAGGCGCTCGTTCAGGGGCCGGGCGAGTGTCTGGTTCTCAATCCGGGGAGCGTTGGTTGCCCGGTGTTCGCGGACATTCCGCTTGCCGCAAGCCTGGAATACCGCTCGCCTCACGCGCGGTATGCGGTACTCACGAAAAGAAAGAAGGTCTGGCAAGTCGAACTCCTCGCCCTGGAATACGACTGGGAGGCCGCCTCGGCCCGTGCGCTCGCCAACAACCGCCCGGAATGGGCACAGGCGGTTTTGTCCGGATACGTCAAATAGCTTTCCTCAGATCTCCGCGTAGACCTCCAGCAGATTGCCGTCGGGGTCGCGAAAGAACAGTGTCCGATGTCCAAAGGACTGGTTCGTCGGCGGCGACAGCAGCGTCACGCCTTGCCGTACCAGTTCGTCGGCGCATGCGTCGACCTCCGCGGCGGACACCCTGAAGGCCAGTTGCAGCGAGGCCGTGCCGTGCGGCACCGGCACATCGGCGGCGGTCCGGCCCGGTCTTGCGAGCGCCAGCGTGTTGGGGCCCAGCCCGTACTCGATCCAGTTCGGCGAGAGCTCGCGCAACAGGGATAAGGCGAGGATCCCCTCATAAAAGCGGCGCATCGCCGCCATGTCGCGCACGAAGATGACGGTGTAGTCGATCGCGCGGATGGCGCTGAAGGGCGAGCGCCTGTTTGGTTTGGAAGTCTGTTCGTTCATCGTCGTGTCCTTCGTTCCGAACGCCTGATCGTAGCCCATATGGAGCGAAGCGGAATACGGAGAGCCACGGGCGAGAATCCCGGATTACGCTTCGCTCGCTCCGGGCTACAAGTTCAATAACTATCGCAGCAGGCCGCCACTATATTGCAGCTCGTAGAGCAGCGCGCCATCACGGCGCTCGATCCTCTCGACGCCGTGAAAGCGATCGAGCGAACCTTCGACCTCGTTGCGGTAGATCAGGCCCGCCTGCTCGAACAGGCGCGGTCCCCGATAAGGCTCCCCTGTGGATACGCCCAGCAGCGCCTGCCGCAGGAATTTGTAGATCGCGAGGAAAGTGTCCCGGTCCGTGATGTCCGCGCAGGCGCCGCCGCTGTAGCTCATCGACCAGATGACGCGGTCAGCCCGCGACACCGTCTCCTGCCCGACGAAAAATCCCATCCCGAAATAGATGTCGCGATAGGCATAAGGCGCAGCGCGATGCTCAAGCTGCTTGGACCCGGCAAGCACCGGAGTGACCACGGTCGCGTCGTCATCGAGCCCCGCATAGGTGCGCCGCTTGGCTTCGACCAGGAACGCCGCGAGATCGTGCGGAATGGACGGCATATCTATTCCACCAGCTCCGGCCACGGCACAATCGTCGACTTCACCGTCTTCATCGCCATCGCATCCCTCACCGCCTGCGCGACGCCCGCCTCGGTGAACGGATAAATCGTCTGCATCTTAAGCCACGGATATTTGTCACGCGTGCGGTAGAGCATGTCGACGCCGAGCGGCAGATCGTTGGCGGTGAAGCCCCAGGAGCCGAGCAAATTGAGGTCCTTGGTGCAGATGCGATGCCAGGAGGTGTCGATCGAGCCGGCGTCGGTGAACTGGCCCATCTCGACATAGGTACCGCCGTCGCGCAGCATCTCGATGCCTTCGGGGCCGGCCGAGGGGTGGCCGGAGCAATCCATCACCAGATCGGCGCCGTAGCCGCCGACGATCTCGCGCACACGGGCGATGCGCTGCTGCGGCGATGTCACCTCCTCGATATTGACCGTCGCCTCCGCGCCGAACTCGCGCGCGAGCTTGAGCCGCGGTTCCTCCGGCGCGCCGACGCAGATCACGCGCCCTGCTCCCATCTCCTTCGCGGCTGCGACCGCCAGAATGCCGATCGGGCCCGAGCCCTGGATCACCACCGTGTTGCCCCAGGAAAAACCGCCAGCCCGGCTGGCGCGGTTGAAGGCGCGGATGCAGGAAGTCAGCGGCTCGGACAACGCGCCCAATCGCAGCGACATGTCGTCGGGCAGCTTGTAGATCTTGGTGCCCGGCAGCATGTCGAGATCGACATAGACATATTCAGCCCAGCCGCCCCACATGTGCGGCGCCTTGTCGAAGCCGAGATAGCGGCCGTAATAGACCGGCGTCAGGCATTTGTTGGCGGTTTGCGGATAGTGGATGCAGTAGTAGCAGCGCCCGCACGGCATCAGCGGCGGGATCATCACCTTCGAGCCGACGTTGAGCGGCTTGCTCATGAAGTCTTCGGTGAATTCGTCGCCGCATTCGACGATGACGCCGCCGAGCTCGTGGCCGAGCGTGAACGGCCACGGCAGCGGCTTCGGCCAATGGCCCTTCAGGATGTGCAGATCTGTGCCGCAGACGCCGCAGGCGCCGATCTTGATCAGCGCGGCCTTGCGGCCGACCTTCGGCCACGGCACGGTGCGGATGACGGGCTCCGAGCCCGGCCCAGCGTGGGTGCAGACGCGGATTTGATCCATGGCTGTTTCCTCAGTGCCCGTCTATTATGATTGGTGATGCAGGCTGAGGCGCAGCGTATGTGAGACGCGCGGTGCTGCCAAGGTACGCCGTTGTGGCCCGTAAGGAGCAACCACAACCACGGCCGTCATCTTGAGGTGCGAGGCTTGCGATGCGTCAGCGTCGCAAGGGGAGCCTCGAAGGATGGGCCGCAGGCGCCCGTGGCTCATCCTTCGAGGCTCGCTTCGCTCGCACCTTCCAGCGACAACCGCGTCGCGGTTGCGCGGGGATGACGGTAGCGTGTGTGGCGCGCAGTGCATGGCTGATGTCCGAGCACATCCGGTGTCTTGAGCACTCACCAGCGACCGTGTAGGCACGGCTCAAGTCCCACCCAGGTGCTCCCTTGAACCCCCTCCCCCAAAATCCTGTCGCTGCGTCCGGCTCCTTCGCAGCGATGAAGTCGGTGCCATACCGGCTCCAGTTCATCGCCTATGTGCTGGCGATGATGGCCGACAATATCGAGCATGTGATCAGCTATTGGGTGGTGTTCCAGAAATTCCATTCGCCGACGCTGGGCGGATTTGCCGTGCTGTCGCACTGGCTGCCGTTCCTGCTGTTCTCGGTCGCGGTCGGCGGGCTCGCCGACCGGTTCGATCCGCGCCGCATCATCCAGTGCGGCATGCTGCTGTTCATCGTGGCCTCGGCGGGATGGGGCTTCTTCTTCATCACCGACACGATCGAGATGTGGCACGCCATGCTGCTGCTGGTGATCCACGGTTGCGCGGGCGTGCTGTGGCAGACGCCGAACCAGCTGCTGCTCTACGACCTCGTCGCCCCGGCGGACCTGCCGAGCGGAGTGCGGCTGAACGCGATGGCGCGCTATCTCGGCATCCTGGTCGGGCCGGCGGTCGGCGGCATCATCATGCTGACACTCGGCACCTCGCACGGCATCATCTTCAACACGCTGTTCTATCTGCCGATGCTGATCTGGCTGTTCTGGGCGCCCGTGCGCGACAAGAGCATCGCTATCAGGCGCTTTGCCGTGCGCGGCTTCGCCGACATCATGCTAACCATCCGCGCCATCGGCACCCAGCCGGTGCTGACCGCAATGACGTGGCTTGCCGGCCTCACCTCCTTCATGATCGGCAATGCCTATCACGCCCAGATGCCGGGCTTTGCCGGCGATCTCGGCCATGGCGATCCCGGCGTCTCCTACAGCGTGCTGCTGGCGGCGGAT
>Ga0102590_1001690_pt1 | contig 31080 bp, 33 predicted proteins | sample AraplaMF_Col_mMF_FD_76859 | JGI IMG/M metagenome (GOLD analysis project Ga0102590, IMG submission 76859) | Arabidopsis root microbial communities from the University of North Carolina, USA - plate scrape MF_Col_mMF | ecosystem: Host-associated > Plants > Roots > Endosphere | place: USA... | reverse complement strand
GCCCGCCCAGCTGCACCTTGCGGCCGGCCGGCACGTGGGCGGCGGCGGCCTGGGCCGGGGTGTAGAACAGCGAGATGGCGTCGCGCATGCCCCACAGGGCCAGGCCCACGGCCAGGGCCACGACGGGGGCGGCCACGGCCAGGACGGTCAGGCGGCGGCGCGCCTTGCGGGATTTGGGCAGGAAGCTCATGGCTGGCCGGTATTCTGGGGCGTCTTCTGGGAAGGGGTTTGGGCCGCCTGGTTGAGGGCGGCCAGCACCTTGGGCTGATCCTTGTAGCGCGCCTGGGCCGAGGCCAGGGCGGCGTCGCGGCGGGCGGTGTCGCCCAGCACCGAATAGGCGCGGACCAGCTTGACCCAGCCGTCGGGATCGTCGGGATTGGCTTCCAACCGCGCGGCCAGGCCCGCGACCATGCCCTGGATCATGCCCTGGACGTCGCCGTCGCGCGCGCTCTCGGCCGGCTGGCCGGTCGGGGCGGCCGAGGGGCGCAGGCCGCCGTCGGCCTGGACCTGGGCGATCTGGTGGCCGAAGCCCATGCGGCGCGGATCGTCCGCCGGCAGGTCGGCCAGCAGGGCCTTCCAGTCGGCCAGGCCGCCCTGGACGTCGCCGTCGCTGATCCGGGCCAGGCCCAGGTGGTAGCGGGCGCTGGTGTTCTTGGGGTCGCGCTTCAGGGCTTCGGCGAAGGCCTTGCGGGCGTCGGCCCCGATCTCGCCCTGGGCCTCGGCCACGAAGGTCTCGCCCAGTCCGGCCCACAGGTCGGCGCGGGCGGGGGCGATGATCACCGCGCGGCGCAGGGCCTGGGCCGCGCCCGTGGCGTCGCCGGCGGCCATCCGGGCCAGCGCCAGGTTCTTCAGCGGCTCGGGGTCCTTGGGACGCTGGACGGCGATCTGCTCCAGCACGGCGGCGATCTTCTCGGGCTCCAGCCGGCTGGGGTCGCTGTTGCGCCACTCGGCCACGCGCTTGATGTAGGGCTGGTCGGGCACGCCCATCCCGCCGATCATGCCGTAGACGCCCAGCGCCACCAGCGGCGCGGCGGCGGCCAGGACCAGCACCAGCGGCCTCAGCCGCGGATTGGCCGGCGGCCACGGCGCCTGGCCGTCGGCGGCGGCGATCAGCCGGCGGCCGGCTTCGGCCCGCGCGCCCTTCAGCTCGGCGTCGGCCAGCAGGCCGCGCTCGGCCAGGTCGTCGATCTCGGACAGTTGGCGGCGATGCACGGCCAGGCTGGCGTCGTCGCCCACGCCCGCGGACGCCTGCGCGGCTCCGCGCAGCATCAGGGCGGCGACGACGGCCGACAATCCCGCCGCGGCGATCCAGAAAGCGATCATGAGGGCGTGTTAGCCGGGAAAATGGCGGCGCCGTTAGCGAAAAAATTCCGTAAGGGGAGGCCATACACCCTGATCCGCTCATCCCGGCGAATGCCGGGATGAGCGGATTTTTGAGTTAGGCCGCCGCCGCCATCGCCGCGGCCGCGCGGCGGCGGACGATCTCGGCGGTCTTCTCGTCGCGGCTGTAGGCGATGTAGCCGGCGGCCAGGTCCAGGTACTGGCGGGCCAGGCCCTGGTCGCCGCCGTCGCCGGTGCGGACGATGTGCAGGATGTCCTCGATGTACTGGTCCAGGCGGCCGTTCAGCTTCTCCAGCACCTTGGTCCGGCTGGAGCCGTAGCCGCTCTGCTGGGCGCAGCCGCGGATTTCGGCGATGAACACCAGCACCGCGGTCAGGCGGCGGCCCAGCGTCTCGTCGGGCTCGGACGTGAGCAGGGGCACGCCCTTGCCGTTCTTGCCGCTCAGGAACGAAATCGGCCGCAGCGGCAGGGCCGCCAGCAGCTCGCGCTCGGCCGCGCCCATCCGCGCCTCGACCGCCTCGGCGACGGCCGTCTTGTGCTTGGCGATCCGCCGGCCCCACGGCCCGTCCTTGGCCAGGTTTACCGACCGTTCGACCTCGGTGATCTCGGCCGCCGCCTTCTGGGCGGCCAGGGCGGCCTTGCGGCCCTCGGCCTCGCCCTTGGCGGGATCGAAGCCCTCGATGAATTCGATGTTGCGGGCGATGTCGGCCAGCACCCGCTCGCCGAACACGCTGACCTCCGACGAGGCCCAGAACTTGTCGCCCGGACGGTCCATGACCGCCGAGATCACCCGCAGGATCCGCCAGTCGTCGGGCAGGTGGGCGGCCAGGATCTCGAACAGCAGCGGCCCGGCGTCGGCGCGGATGTCGCAGGCGTCCTTGTAGGCCAGGCGGGCGGCCGAGGCGCGCTCGTCGCTCATCTTGCTGACCCATTCCGACAGCCTGGGCAGGGCGGCGCGGACGATGTGCGACAGCTCCAGGCACGAGGCCAGCTCGTCGATGTCGCAGATCGGGTCCAGGGCCTGGAAGCCCGGCTCGGCCTGGGCGCGCAGCCCCTTGGCGGCCAGCTTGCACAGGTCGTTGAAGACTTCAGGCGGCCCCTCGTCCAGGTCCCACGGATTGCAACGCGCCGCGGCCTCCTCGACCTGCTTGGGCGCGACGTCCTTCAGGGCGCTCCACAGCAGGGCCAGGGTGCGGGGCGGGAAAGAGGTCTGCTCGGTGTCGCGGTTGGCGCACAGCGGCGCGATCGGGGCCAGCACGCTGTTGCGGACGTAGCGGGCGGCGGTCTCGTCCTCGACCAGGCCGCGCACGGCCGCCAGCGCGCCCTGCCCGCCGGCCGGTCCGGCCAGGGCGAGCTCCAGGCTGCGCAGGGCGGCGTCGGGCGCGGCTTCCACCAGCTTCCGAACCATCAGCAACTTGTTGGCGGCGATGCCTGCCATAATCCCCCACCGGACGAGCCCGAACCAGGCCGCGTCAACCATGTCTCCAACGAGGTTAAGACTTTCCGAAACCATAAGTTTTCGCGACGCGAAGACCGGCGTCGAAACGTCGCTGCCGCAAGCCGCCGGCGTCTGTCGAAAACCGACGAAATTTCAGGTTGCAGGCGCCGGCCTCACCCCTCCGAGCGCGGCAGCACCAGGGTCACCCTCAGACCGCCCAGCGGCGAGGCGCCCAGGGTCACCGAGCCGCCGTAGGCGCGGGCCAGTTCGTCGACGATCGACAGGCCCAGGCCCGAGCCCGGCGTGTGCTCGTCCATCCGCTGGCCGCGCTTGAGGGCGTCGCTCCAGCGGTCGGGCGGCAGGCCGGGGCCGTCGTCGTCGACCGTCAGGGTCATCTGCTCGGGCGAGCTGGCCACGGCCTCGGCGCGGACCTTGCCCTTGCACCACTTGCCGGCGTTCTCCATCACGTTGCCGGCCAACTCCATGAAGTCCTGGCGCTCGCCCTGGAAGCACAGGTCCTCGGGGCAGCGCCAGTCGATCTCGATGCCCCGCCCTTCCGACTTGTCCTGGAAAATCCGCTCCAGGGTGACGGCCAGCTCGTCCAAGATCGGCTCGACCGGCGTGCGCTCGCCCGAGGTCTGGGAGCGGGCGGCGGCGCGGGCCCGGCGCAGGTGGTGGTCGACCTGCTCGCGCATGGTCTGGGCCTGGCGCTCGACGACGTCGGCCAGCCCGCCGGGCTGCTGGCTGGCCTCGGTCAGCATCACCGACAGCGGGGTCTTCAGGGCGTGGGCCAGGTTGCCCACGTGGGTGCGCTGGCGCTCGACCACCTCCTGGTTATGGCTGAGCAGGGCGTTCAGCTCGACGGCCAGGGGCTCCAGCTCCTCCGGATAGGCGCCCTCCAGCTTCTCGGCCTTGCCGCGCCGCACCGAGGCCACCTCGCGGCGCAGGCGGAACAGCGGCAGCAGGCCCACCCGCACCTGCACCACGACGGCGGCGATCAGGCCGGCGCCCAGGATCACCAGGGCCACGGTGGTGATGCGCCCGAAGCGGTCGGCGTCGGCGTCGATGGGCGAGCGGTCCTCGGCGGCGATGAACACCACCGGCCGCGGATAGCCGGGCAGGCGCGCCAGCAGGGCCGCCGCGCGCAGCGGCCGGTTCTGCGGCCCCTTGAGGTCGAAATAGAGGGTCTTGCCCGACTCCGACATCAGCCGTTCGGACTGCTCCATCGGGATCATCAGGTCGCTGTCGAACAGCGAGCGCGACCGCTCGATGACGTTCAGCCCGCCGCCGCCGGCCGGCTGGTCGAAGATCGTCCAGTAGCGGCCCGAATAGGCCCGGGTGGCGCGGATGTCGGTCAGCACCGGGGCCTTCAGCACCCCGTCCTCGACCGTGGAGCCGGCGTAGAGGTCGTCGGTCAGCACGGCCAGCGACTGGTCGAACCGCCGGATCGCCGCGTCGCGGAACTGGGCGGTCAGGAACACGCCCGCCACCAGCAGCACCACCAGGTTCCAGATCCCGGCCAGCAGCACCAGCCGACGGACCAGCGAGCGCTTGCTGAGGTCCCACATGGTCAGCTGGCCCGGCGGAAAGGCGTCACTCGGTCGTCTCGCCTTCCAGCGGCGTCAGGCGGTAGCCCAGGCCGCGCACGGTCTCGATGCGGTCGCTGCCCAGCTTCTTGCGCAGACGGCCGATGAACACCTCGATGGTGTTGGAGTCGCGGTCGAAGTCCTGGTCGTACAGGTGCTCGACGAGCTCGGTGCGGCCGATCACCCGGCCCTGGTGCATCATCATGTAATGCAGCAGGCGGTATTCCAGCGAGGTCAGGCGCAGGGGCTCGCCGTTGACGCTGGCCCGGGCGGCGCGCGGATCCAGGCGCAGGCCGCCGCACGACAGCGTCGGCGACGCGTGGCCGGACGAGCGGCGCAGCAGGGCGCGCAGGCGGGCCAGCAGCTCCTCGGTGTGGAACGGCTTGGTCAGGTAGTCGTCGGCCCCGGCGTCGAAGCCGGCGACCTTCTCGTTCCACGAGCCGCGCGCGGTCAGGATCAGCACCGGCGTGGCGACGTTGCCGCGCCGCCAGCGCTCCAGCACCGACACCCCGTCCACCTTGGGCAGGCCCAGGTCCAGGACGACGGCGTCGTAGGGCTCGGTCTCGCCCAGGAACTGGGCTTCCTCGCCGTCGGCGGCGTGGTCGACGGCGTAGCCGGCGTCGCCCAGGGCCAGCTTCAGCTGGCGCGACAGGTCCGGATCGTCTTCGACAAGCAGGATACGCATGAAAAGCCTCTGTCTCGTGACGCGGTTGGCGGCTTAGTTGGCGCTGAGGATCTGGCCGGTCCGGGCGTCGACGATGAAGTCGATGCGGCGGCCGTCGGTGGTGGCCCAGCGGACCCGGTAGTTGGGACCTTCCAGGCCGGCGTCGAGCACGCGGCCGGGCGTGCGCCGGCCGATCTGTTCGATCACCCGGCCCAGCGGCACCAGTTGGCCCGATTGCACGCCGCCCCGCGCCTGGTCCTGCCGGGCGCGCCAGTCGGCGCCCAGCGAGTCCGGGCCGCGCTGCGCCGACGCCACGCCCGGGAGGGTCGAGGCGGCCAGGACGGCGGCGAAGAGGAAGTGAATAGGCTTCATGGGCTAGGGTTTAGAGCGCTGCGGCTGAATAGAGGCTGAACACGGCCGTTATGGACGGGTAGCGACGTTCTGTCACGGATTCGGCGTGGGAAAAGCCGGCGCCCGCCCGGCGGCCCGTTCCTTGGCCGGAAAAGGTCGTGGTCGGAGCATCGGGCGCGCTCGTGCGGGCTCGTCGCGCGTCGGCCGACAGCCTTGCCAGTCGGATAACGCGGTTCTAGCGTGCAATCTTCGCGTGCAGGGCGGCGGATCGCATCCTTCGAGCCCTGCATCACCGTCCTTGGGGGGACCAGGCATGCGACCGTTCGGAAATCCGCGGGGATGGGCCCTGGCCCTCGTGTTGGCCCTTGGCCTGGTCGCCGCCGGCGGGGCGGTCTCGACGGCGCGGGCCGACGGGCCGCCGCCCAGCGCCACGCCCGCCACCGACGACGGCGTGATCCAGTCCGTCGGGCTGCCGGGCTCCAGGCTGGGCGCAAACTCCGACCAGATCACCTTCCTGCCCACCGGCGCGGCCCAGCCGGTGACCCTGACCGTGGACCGCATGGCCGACAAGCTGACCCTGGACCAGGGCGCGCGGCCGGGCGACCGCATCTGGCTGACGGTCGACGACCCGCTGAACCCGCGGCACGTGGTGCAGATCACCCGCCTGGCCCGGCCCGCGCCGGTCCTGCAGCGGCTGATCGCCCTGGGCGCGGCCTTCGCGATCATCGCCGCCCTCGCCGCCCTGGCCACCGCCGGCCGGCCGTGGAAGTTCCTGGTCGGCGACGACAACCGGATGAGCAATTCCCAGGTGCAGCTGGTGCTGTGGTTCGGCGTCGTGGCCGTGGTCTACGGCGCGGACCTGATCCTGCGCGCCTGGTTCCTGGGCTGGGACTTCATCGGCGGCATCTCGATGACCACCAACGTCCTGGCCATGACCGGCCTGTCGGGCCTGTCGTTCGGCGCCGCCAAGGTGGTGGCCGTGCAGAAGAGCGCCGCCGCCCCGGCCCCGGCCGTAGCGCCCCCGGCGTCCGGAGCGCCCGCGACGCCCGCCGCCCCGGTCCCGCCCGCCGTCGCCGCGAAGCCGAAGTTCACCGACCTGGTGCTGAACGACTACGGCGACGCCGACCTGGGCGACTTCCAGATGATCCTGATCAGCAGCGCCGCCACCGTGATCTTCGCCTGCGCCAGCTGGGAATTCCTGACCCTGATCGACATCGCCAGGACCACCACCCTCCCCGACGTCGACACCGCCCTGCTGGGCAGCTTCGGCATCGGCCAGGGGGCCTATCTGATCAAGAAGGCGGCGCTGCCGAACGGGGTGGGCTGAGGGCGACCTCGCTTCAGTCCTCCACGGCCTGCGACAGGTCCATGTCCGTCACCGCCGCCGTCTCGGCCTTGCGCCGTTGCACGCGCGCCGGATCAAGCTCCTTGCTGGACTTCCCGCCCCGGGCGCGCAAGGCCGCCTCCAGGTAGGACCGCCGGTAGAGCCTGGCCTGGTCCACCGCCGTGCGCCCGTTCTCGTCCACGGCGTTGACGTCGATCCTGGCGTTGTCGAGCAGCGCGGCCACGCTGTCGGCGTTGAAGCAGCCCGCCGCCAGGGTGTGCAGCGCCGGCCAGCGGCTGAACTCGCTGGGCGGATAGACCACCGGCAGACCCGATCGCGCGAGCAGACGGCCGGTCGACGGCTTGCACGGATTGCCCAGTCCCGACCAGTTGAACCAGATCACCTCCGGCTCCTTGGCCTTGGACGGATCGAAGCCCTTGGCCAGGAACAGCGCCAGCACGTCGTCGTAGCCGCTGTAGGTCGCCGAGGCGAACGACGGCTCCAGCGCTTGCGGCCCTTGGGTGCGCGCCAGCTCGGTCGCCACCAGGTCCATGGCCTTCAGCTTGTCGGCCCCCGGACCCGATGGCAGGCCGGAGGTGTCGGTGCTGGTCTGGCCCAGCGAGAACGACGGCAAGCCCGGCGGGGGATTGCCCAGATTGCCCAGGTTCTGCAGCGCCGACGGCAGGCCTTTGGCCCCCGCATCGACCAGCATCCGCAGGCCGCGGGCGTCGCCGCGCATCGCCACGGCGACGACGGGCATGAGGTTGGAGGGCTCGGACAGATAGCCGGAACCCGGCGCGCCCAGCGCCGGATCGGGCTTCAACGCGCCCTTGTAGACCGGCGTCGCCGAGCGTTCGTACCCGCCCTCGACCCCGGCGCCCCGGGCGATCAGCGCCTCCAGCATCTCGGGCGAGCCCTTGATCGCCGTCGCCGACAGCAGGGTCGCCTTGCCTCGTTCGCGCAGGTCGGCCGCCTCGGCGACCAAGCCGTTGAAGGCGGCGGTGTCGCCGGCTTCGAGGGCCGCGCGGATCCGCAGGCGGCGTTGGCCGGCCTCCTGCACGCAGGCCAGCAGGGCGGCCTCGTCGCCCTGGCGGGCCGAGGCCTCGCACTGCGTCAGGCGCGCGGCCGGCAGCAGGTTCAGGTCGGCGCCGTAGTCCTGCAGGAAGTCCAGCGCCGCGTCGCGCCGCGCCTCGGCCGCCGCCCGCCAGATCCGCGCCTCGGCGGGCGAGCGGGCCGCCTCCGCGCCCGGTCCGGCGACGTAGAGGCGGACGAGGTCTTCGCGCCCCAGGCCCCGCAGCCAGGCCAGCGCCGAGGCCGCGCCGTCGGGCGTGGCGCCCAGATAGGCCAGCAGGCGCCGGCTTCTGGCCTTGTCGTTCGCCTGGATCGCCGCCAGCAGCGACGCCCGGATCTCGTTCCCGGCGTCGAAGCCGCCCTTGTCCACCCCGGCCGCGAGCGGGGCGTCCAGCACGTCGAAGCGGTCGCGGTCCACCAGCAGACCCGGCCAACTGCAGTGGCGATTCTCAGGCGGCGCGTCCGGCCCCTGGAAGAACAAGCGGCCGCGGAAATCGCACAGTCCGGTCATGCCGGACGGCCGCGCGCCCTTGGCCAGCATCAGGTCGGCCAGGGCGGTCTGCCCGTTCTCCAGCGCCAGGGCCAGGGGACCGGCGTCGCCCGGGTCATGGAGATTGGGATCGGCGCCCCGCATCAGCAGGGCCTTGGCCATGGGCTCGTCCTGGCGCTCCGTCGCCCAGTTCAGCGCCGTCTTGCCCAGGGGATCGACGGCGTTGACGTCGACGGCCGGGTCCAGCGCCGCCAGCTTGGCCAGGTCGCCCGACCGCGCCGCCTCGCCCGCCGTGCGCACCGGCCCCTCGTAGCGCGGGGCCCGGGGCAGACCGATGGGCGTGCAGATGTCGCGATAGGGAAAGGCCGGATCGGCGACCAGGGCGCCGTTGTAGATTCTCATGAAGGCCAGCGACGCGGCCGTGTGCTCGCCGTCGCCGCCGCGGATCACGTCCTGGTTCACGTGCCACTTGCCGATCAGGTCCAGCTTCCAGGCCGTGCACGACACGCCCGGCAGGCTCCAGCCGCTGGGCTCGGGGCCGATGAAGTTGGTCGCGGCCAGCCTGAAGTCGCCCCTGGCCGCGGCGGCCAGGGCCTCGGCGCGCGGACTGCGGGCGTTCAGATTGGCCACCCGCTGGCGCAGGACCCGGCAGCGCGGGTCGTCGCTGTCGCAGCTGGGCAAGGGTTGGGGCTTCCAGGGCTGGGCCTGCGCCCAGAGCGCCGCCAGGGTCTCGAAGCGTTCGCCGCCGCAGCCGGCCGCGTTGCTGGTCCCGTCGGGCGCGCCGCGCTCCAGCGCCGCCACGCAGGCGTCCGTCTGCCGCGCCACGAACGCCGGCAGCCCGCCCTGCGGGATGATCATCGGCACGACGCGGCCGGGCGCGCCGTTCAGGCCGGCCATGTAGGTGGTGATGTGCAGCGGCGCGCGCGCCGCCAGGGCCTGGGCCTTCAGCGTCCTGGCCTCGGCCTCGTCGCGCGGCGTGTCGCGCAGGCCGTGGGCCCTGACGATCGCCAGGGCGTACTGGGCGTCGTCCTTGCCCTGGGCGGCCTCGGCCGCCAGGACGTCGACGGGCGTCGTCAGCACCTTGATCAGCGGCCCGGGCGGAGGCGGGGGCTTCTTGTCCGCGGCCTGGGCCGCGCCCCCGACCGAAAGGACGGCGACCGCCGTCGCGAACACTGCTGCGCGCATACCCGAGCCCCCACGGATGACGGATGTAATCTGTCAGGCCGCGACTAGGACGGCAAGACCTACCGCCGCTTCGGCGCGTACGGCCGTTTCTCGCGCCACGTCTCCGCGAACTTCTCCAGCTCGGCGTCCGGCGCGTCCGGCAGGGTCACCACCAGGCGGGCGAACAGGTCGCCGCGATGGCCCTTGGCGTCGGCCAGGCCCCGGCCCTTCAGCCGCAGCTTGGCGCCGCTGTTGGAGCCCTTGGGGACGGTCAGGGTCACCGGGCCGTCGGGCGTGGGGGCCTCGACCTTGCCGCCCAGCACCGCGTCGGGGACGGTGATCGGCAGGTCCATGACCAGGGCGCCGTTCTCGGGGCGGTAGATCGGGTGCGGCTTGATGGCCAGCTCGATCAGGGCGTCGCCCTGCCCGCCCCGGCCCGGGCTGCCCTGCCCCTTCAGGCGCAGGGTCTGGCCTTCCTGGGCGCCGGCCGGGATGGTGACGTCGATCGTGCGGCCGTCCGAGAAGGCCACGCGCTTCTTGCCGCCCTTGATCGCCTCTTCCAGGTCGATGTCGAGGCGGGCGCGCACGTCGGCGCCCTTGGGCGAGAAGCCGCCGCGCTCGCCGCCGCCGAAGCCGCCGCGGTTGCGGCCCAGGATGTCGCCGAACAGGTCGTTGAGGTCGATCTCCGGCCCCTCGCCGCCGCCCATGCCGCCCCGGCGTCCGCCGAAGCCGGCGCCGAACGGATTGCCGCCGCCCCCGCCGAAGCCGCCCCGCATGGTCTCGCGGCCGTCGGCGTCGATCTCGCCGGCGTCGAACTTCTTGCGCTTGTCGGCGTCGCCCAGGATGTCGAAGGCGGCGCTGACCTGCTTGAACTTCTCCTCCGACTTCTTGTCGCCCTTGTTGGCGTCGGGGTGATGCTGCTTGGCGAGCTTGTGGAACGCCTTGCGGATTTCCGCCGCGCTCGCGGTGCGGGAAACGCCAAGCTCCAGATAGGGGTCGCGCGCCAAGGAGGCTCCTCACGTCAGTTCGAAAAGGCGGAACGTCTCAATTAGGCCGTTCGGCGCGGCGCGCAAGCATTATGTTGCATTAATATCACAGCAAGGTTCGCGATGGAGCGCCCCAGCCGAACAGCGCCGAGCCCTGGGCGATCCTGACAGCCAGGGTCCCGGCCGGTCCAGAGGGGAAATCGGCGGCGCGCTGGGCGGCGGTGTAGGTGAAGGCCGGCGTCGTGGTTTCGACCGCCCGGACCACGGTCTCGCCGTCCAGGACCTCGACGCGATAGACCTCGCGCTCCTCGCCCAGCGGGACCTCGGCGTCCCAGCCGTCGCCGGCCAGGCGGGCGCGGCGGATCCAGGTGACCACGGCGTCGCCGCCCTGGGCGCGGACCTTCAGGTGGGCCGGCGACCAGGGACGGGCCGACAGGCCGCGCCAGGTCTCGACAGCCTCGCTCATCGACGGCCCCGAGGCCGGACCGCCGGCCGGAGCGGCGCGCCAGGTCAGGGGCAGGCCGCGCTCGGCGGGCGTCAGATCGGCGCGGACCAGGGCCTCGTCCAGCATCACCACGCCCGCGCCCGCCGGGGTCAGGGCGGCCATGGCCGGATCGCTGCCGGCCTGGCCGCGCAGCAGGCCCGACAGGGTCCAGACGTCGCCCGAGACCGCTTCGGCGGTCAGGAACTGGACGACCTCCCATTCGCCGTTCGCGCTGCGCACGGCCAGGGCGTTGGCGCCGGCCAGCACGGCCGAGCGGTCGCGGCTGATCGGGGCCGCGCCCTCCAGCCGCACGGTCAGGCGCGTGGCGCGGTCGACGCGATGCAGCGGCCCGGCCGGCAGGTCCGACAGGGTGACGCCCACCGTGGCCGGAACGGCGGCGGTGGCCCGGACGCCCAGGGCCTCGACCCCGACGCCGGCGTGGACGTCGAACGACCGCCAGGGCGAGGCGGCCACGGCGACCAGCGGCCGCTCGTCCGCCTGGCCCGGCAGGTCCAGGACGTGCAGCACCGGCGGGCCGGCGATCTCGCGCGGCGCGGCGGGCGACCAGTCGAGGGCGCCGCCCACGCGGACGGGCTCGACCACCGGCGCCAGCCGGGCGCGAGGATGTTCGTCCAGGTCGATCCGCGTCACCCGCCAGGTCGCGCCGTCCAGATCGAGGCGGTCGCCGGGCTCCAGGCGCAGGGCGGCCAGGGGCGACAGATGGGCCGTGACCTCGCGCGGATCGGCGGCGGCCAGCAGGCGCTCGGCCACGGCGCGGGCGTCGGCGGCGGCCAGGACCAGCGGGGCGTCGAGGTCGGCGCTCCCCTCGCCGTCGTCGCGGCGGACCAAGACCGAACCGGTCTGGTAGTCGCGGGCGGCGTCGATGAAGCGCAGGCGCAGGGCCTGGACCGGGGCGGTCATGGTCCGGACGGCCTGCACCGGCGCCTCGCGGTCCTCGGGCCAGGCCAGGTCGTCGTCGCCGAGATCCAGGGCCGCGACGCCCGAGCGTCCCGCCAGCACGACGCCGTCGTCGCGCTCGACCGGATCGAGGGCGAAGGCCTCCAGCAGCGGCGCCAGGGCGTCGCGCAGCCGCATCGGCCGGTCCACCACATAGCCGACGATCGACCCGCCGGCCTCGCCGGGATCGACCGCCACGCCGGCCCGGTCGGCCAGGGCCGCGATCAGCTCCGGCAGCGGCGCGATCCCCGAACGGCCGTTCAGCCAGTGGCCCAGGGTCCAGTTCGGCCCGTCGGCCCAGACGGCGCTCCGGGCCGGGAAGTCCGGGAACGGCCGGGCGTCCCAGCACCAGGCGGCCGCGTCCTGGATCATCGGCCCGCCATAGACCGGCGAGAGCGGATTGGCGGCGGGGTCGGCCAGCCAGGCCAGCACCGCCTCCAGCGCCCGCCGCTGGCCCAGTTCGTCGCGGGTCCCGTCGGAGAACGGCGGCAGGGCGCTCTCGGCGCTCTTCGTATCGACGAACAGGTTCGGGGCGTTGGCGCCCTTGTCGACCGCGCCGCAGCCGAACTCGACCAACCGCAGCGGCTTGGACTTCGGGACCCAGGCCGTCGGGCTCGCCGCCCGCACGCCGCCGGGGCGGTTGAAGTGCTGCCGGCTCCACCACGAGACCAGGTCCTTGGGCCGGAACACCCAGGGCTCGGCGTAAGCGCCGTCGGTGATGGGCGTGCGAACCTGGGCCGTCCGCGCGGCGTCCGAGGCGTAGAACCAGTCGAAGCCCTCGCCGCCCGCGAGGTTGGCGCGCAGGTAGGCCAGGTCGTGCGGCCCGCCCTCCGCGGCGTCCAGATGCGTGTCGCCGTCGCGCCAGTCGGCCATCGGCGGATAGAAGTCGACGCCGACGAAATCGGTGTTCGCGTCGGCCCACAGCGGGTCGAGATGGAAGTGGACGTCGCCCGTCCCATCGCCGGGCTGGTGCCCGAAATACTCGCTCCAGTCGGCGGCGTAGCCCAGCTGAGTCGCCGGCCCGAGCAAGCCGCGGACCTCGGCCGCCAGGCTCCTGAGCGCCGTCACCGCCGGATAGGACGAGGCCCCGTCGCGCACCGTGGTCAGGCCGCGCAGCTCCGAGCCCAGGATGAAGCCGTCCACCCCGCCCGCCAGCTGGGCCAGCTTGGCGTAGTGCAGCAGCATGCGCCGCAGGCCCCAGTCGCCGGCCGGACCGCCGTAGGTCGGCAGGCCGTCGGCGGTCCCGAACTGCGCCGCCGTGGCCGCGCCGAAGAAAGCGGCGACCTGGGCGCCGGCGGCGGCGGTCTTGTCCGGCGATCCCGCACGGCCGGCGGCCGGGTGGCAGGTGATCCGGCCGCGCCAGGGATAGGCCCCCTGGGCCGCGCCGCCGTAGGGGTCGGGCAGCGCATTGCCCGCCGGCAGGTCCATCAGCACGAACGGATACAGCGTCACCCGCAGCCCGCGCCGCTTCAGCTCGGCGATGGCCTGGAGCACCGCCCGGTCGGCCGGCGTGCCGCCATAGGCCGGGCCGCCGCCCCCCTCTGGAGAAAGAATGCTCGACACCACCGCCGCCGAGGCGCGGTCGACGCCGTTCACCCGCCAGTCGAACGGGAGGGTCGCCTTGGCCGCCGCCTCGACCTTGGGCCGGATCGCGCACGAGCCGCAGCGCAGGTCGTCGCCGAACCAGGCGACCACCAGGGTCACCTCCTCGACGTTCGGCAGTTGGGCCTGCAGCTGGTCCAGCGACACCACCAGGTCCGGCCGGCCCTCGCCGTTGTTCACGGTCTCGGCCGTGGTCCGGGTCAGGCCGTCGCGGCGCAGGACCGCGTCGGTGGCGTAGACGAACTCGCCCGCGCCGGGGATCAGGCACACGCCCTTCAGGCGCTCTTCAAGGCCCGGTGTCGCGCCGCTGGCGCGTGGCCGGTGGAAGACCTCGAACGACAGCTGCGGCGGGCGATTGCCGTAGGCGCCCAGGGCCAAGTCCTCGAACACCACATAGGCCGTGCCGCGATAGGCCGGGGCCTCGCCCTCGACGGCGGCGATCAGGGGGTCGGGCAGCTGATCCTCGCCGCCCGTGTGGACGCGCAGGACCACGCCGGCCATATCCATCGGCTTGCCGTCGGCCCAGACCCGGCCGATCCCGTCGATCGGGCCTTCGCAGACGGCGACGGCGAACGACAGGCTGTAGGCGGCGCTGGTGGTCCGGGCGCCCTTGCCGCCGCCGACCCGGCCCTCGACCCAGCGCTCCTTGAAGCGCGCGGCCCAGATCACCTGGCCGGCCACGCGGGCCCGGCCGAACACCGCCGCCATCGGCGCCCCCTCGGCGGCGCCCGACAGTCGCAACTCCGGGATGCGCGGCCCGACCTGGCGGGCGGGCGCCAGGCCGTTGAGCGCCGCGCCGGCGACCAGGCCGACGGCGGCCTGGCCGGCGGCGGTGAGGATGACCTGGGCCATGGGGTTCTCCTTCAGGATTCGGGATAGCGGAACGCCGCGACCAGCCGCTCGCGCCACCAGCGGCCCAGCCAGCTCTCGACGCAGGCGCGGCCCCAGTAGGCGTGGATCATGCGGTCGTCGGCCGAGCGGATCGCGCAGTGCTTGGCGGGGGCGCCGGGGGCCATGCGGAACAGCAGCACGTCGCCGGGGCGGGCGGCGGCGGGGTCCAGCGGGATCAGGCGGCGCTCCAGGGCCTCGCGCAGCAGCTCGCGGCCGCCCAGTTCCGCCCAGTCCGGGCGGTAGGGCGGCGGGACCTCGGGCTCGGCCCCGCGCAGGGCCCGCCAGACGCCGCGCACCAGGCCCAGGCAGTCGCAGCCGACGCCGCGCAGGCTGGCCTGGTGCTGGTAGGGGGTGCCCAGCCAGAGGCGGGCTTCTTGGAGGGCGCGCTGACTTACCGAGTCAGGAACGGCGAACGCTTGCCCCCTACGGACCGCTTCGCGGTCGTCTTCCCCCGGAGGGGGAAGAGCGCTCCGCCCCCTCCGGGGGCGGACAGGCGGCGAAGCCGCCAGGTGGGGGCAAGTGATCATCTCACCGCCGCCCGCCGTCATTGCGCTCCCCCTCGTTGGGATACAGCGTCAGGAAGTCCTCGCCCGGCGCCGTCGGGAATCCGCGGAAGTTCGGGCCGTTGCCGAACACGCCCCGGCATGTCGTCCAGCGCTTGTCGCAACTCGCCCCCGGGAACGCGGCGACATCCACCCCGCAGCGCGCATCGCCGAACGCCGCGTCGCAGGAGCGGCCGAAGGTGCGCCCGGCCACGCGGTCCAGGGCCGCCAGCGGTCCTTCCAGGCTCAGGGTGAAGGCCCCGCCCTCGGCCTTGGCCGCCGCCACGCGGGCCGACCACAGCGAAACCGACAGGGCCGGGGCGGACCAGTCCACGACCCGGCAATCCACCCGCGCCCCGTCATAGAGCCCGGCCAGCAGGTCGGCCTCGGTCAGAACCGCGTCGTCGAAGCCGCCGACCGCCGCGGCCTGGCCGGGCGCGAAACCGGCCGCCGTCTCGGACGCCCCGGCGGTCCAGCCGCTAGCCGCGCGGCACGTCACACCGTCGACCACGAGATCGCGGTCGTGGTCGGTGAAGCCCAGCGTCGCGCCGTCGGCCCGGGTCAGGATCCAGGCATGGCAGAGCGACGCCGCGCCGCCCTCCAGGCGCGCGGCCAGGTCGGAAGGGACCGCCCGCATCAGACCCGCACCTCGACCAGGGCCACGGCGCCCACCCGGGCGGCGTTGAAGCTTTCCAGGGTCACGTCGATGCGGTCGCCGTCGAAGCGCACGGGCACGTCGAACTCGAAGCCGGCGGTGACCGTCGCCCCCGCCGCCGGGGCGGTCGTCAGGGTCACCAGGCCCGTGGCCGCGTCGACCGCGAAGGCCCCGGCCCCCAGGGCCACGCCCGCCACCGCGACCTTGACCGTGCCGGCCACGGGCTTGACGATCATGCGGACCGCCGCCGTCTCGCCGGTCCCGTAGGTCTTGCACAGCGGGAAGGTCCTGCGCGCGCCGTCGCCGATCCCGATCGCCTGGTCGGTCGCCGCCGGCGTCGCCGAGGGCGCGCACGACTTGCCGTCGGCCGGGTCGCGGAAGCGGAAGCCGTGCAGCCGCCCGCGCCGCGCCTCGAAGAAGGCGACCAGCTCGGCCGCGTCGTCCAGCGGCCGCGTCGCCGTGCCGATCACGTAGCGCCGCCGCCCCTGGGCCCAGGGGCTGGAGCGCCGCTCGAAGCCCGAGGCCAGGGTCGTCACCTGGGTGCGCCGCTCGACGCCGCCGGTGCAGCCGAAAGCCAGGCGCGCGGGCAGGCGCGCCTCGTGGAACGCGGTCATGGCGCCGCCTCCTTGCATGTGAGTGAACATTCACTTATGGTCACCGCATCGGAGGGGCGACCATGAATTTCGCGAAGCTGTTGCTGGACCCGCGCGGCGTGATCGGACGACAGGCGTTCGCCGACGGGCTGCTGGCCCTGGCGGCGATCATCGCCCTCGCCCTTGTCACTCTCGGGGTGCTGGCGCAGGCCCTGTCCTGGCCGATCGGCGACCTGGCGATGGCCCTGACGCCGCTGCTCGGCACGTCGTTGCTGGTGACCAAGATCGTCGCGGCGAACATCGAGAACAGAGCCGCGCCCGAGCTGATCGCGCCCGTCCTGCTGATGGGCGCCCGCCTGTACGTTCTGGCGTGCCTGTGCCTGAAACGCCTGAGGGACGCCGGGCGGGGCCCGAGCGGGCTGATCATCGCCGGCGCCATGAGCCTGGGCTTCCACATGCTGATGGGCCAGTGGGCCCAAACGCTGCTGACCTCGGAGATGGGCGAGCTCTTCCCGCCCCTGATCGACGTCACGTTCAACCTGCTGCTCTGGGGCGTCTTCCTGCTCTCGCTCCTCGTCAACCGCTCGCGACGCAACGCCTGAAGAAAGGTCCGCCCGACGCTGCGGCCTTAGCGCCCCTGCATGTGAGTGAATATTCACCTATTGAGCCGAGAACCTTGGAGGAACCCGTCGATGCGTGCGTTGTCCCTGCTGTTCGATCCCCGCGGCGCGATTGACCGCCGCACGTTCTGGAGCGGCCTGCTGCAGCTGGCGGTGCTGGGCCTGGCGATCGATCTGGGCCTGGCGAATCTGGGCGTGGACCCGGCCCTGGCCGCCCTGCCGGTGGTCGGCGACGCCTTCGTGATCGGCGGACTGGCCGGCCAGGTCTACGGAGGAACCGCGCCCGACGTCGCCCTGACCTCCGCGCTGCTGATCGTCGCCGCCCGCTACTACGTCGTGGCGTGCCTGATGTTGAAGCGCTCGCGCCACGCCGGCCGGGGCCTTCGCCCGACGATCGCCTTCGGCCTGGTCAACCTGGCGGTCCACGGACTGATGGGCCTGTGGGCCTGGGGCCTGTACGGCGAGGACATGGCGGTGCTGGTCCCGATGTTCGCCGACATGGCGGCGGGCGCGCTGGTCTGGACGATCTTCCTGGGCTGGCTCGGCTCGCGCCGCGCGTGGAACCCGCTGCCCGGGATGCGGGTGTTCAGGTCCGCCCAGGTTAAACCCGCGTCATGACTTGCAATTCACTTAAACCGCGAGCCTGCCGCCCCTAATCTCGCTTCAGGATTTGGGAGCTGGAAATGGACTGGAAATCGCTGTTCTTCTCCGCCGAGGGCCGCATCGGCCGGCAGGCGTTCTGGATCGGCTGGCTGGTGCTGCTGGGGGTTCAGATGTTGGCCGGGTGGATCCCGGTGGTCGGCCACGCGCTGGGCCTGATCGCCCTGTTCGCCTGGGTGTGCCTGTGCACCAAGCGCCTGCATGACATGGGCCGCAGCGGCTGGTGGCAGGCGCCGGCCCTGGCCCTGGGCCCGGTGCTGGTCGTCGGCTCGGCCCTGTGGATCGGCTTCGGCGCGGCCGTCGCCGCCCTCACCGGCGGCGAGCCCGAGCTGGCCGCCCTGGCCGGGGTTGGCGTCCTGCTCGTCAGCATCGCCGTCGCCTTCATCTCGATGATCGCCTTCACCCTGTGGGTGGGCGTCGTCGAGGGCGAACCGGGCGACAACCGCTACGGCCACCCGCCGCTGACGGCGGTGGTGGTCTGAGCCTAGGGCGACGCGAAATCCCTCTCCTCCGGGAGAGGGATTTTTGCGTTGCTTCCCTTCCCCCGGACCGCCCCCTAAGCTGCGCCTTCGCAATGGCGTCGGGGGACGGTCGTGAACGAACTGAAAGCCTACCTGCTCGGGCGGTCGACCCGATCGGAATACTGGATCGGCGTCGTCTGCATGACGATGGCCTGCATGGTCGCCAACTTCCTCTTGCGGAATCCGACCCTGGTCAGCGGCCTGAGCTTCATCCCCTGGGCGGTCATCGCCTCGCGCCGCCTGCGCGACTTCGGCCGTTCCCCCTGGTGGTGCGTCTCCACGGTGGTCGGCGGGTTCGTTCTCGGCCTGGTCGCCGGCGTGATCAACGCCTTCGTCCAGGCCGGCGGCGGCGCCGCGCCGCTGACGCCGCCCTTGATGATGCTCGGCTATGGGCTGGTGAACTGGGGCGTCATCATCTTCATCGGCAGCCAGAAGAGCGTCGCGCCCGGCGCTCGCGCGTCCACCTCCAGTGAAGAGGCCGCGCTGCTCAACACCTTCGATTGACGGCTAAAGCCGCCTCGCCCCAAGGCTGACCGCCCGGGCCAGGGCCTGGGCCAGCTGGGCGTCGGAGCGGGCCAGGGACGCGACGTCGCCGCCCTGGACGTTGACGGTGACATTCACGCCGCCGGTCCCGGCCGGCGCGATCGTCCCGCCGCTGGTCGGCCGGAACAGCTCGGGCCCGCGCTCGCCCACCAGATAGGCCCCGCCGGCCGCCACAGGGCCGCCGTCGGCCCTCGCTCCGGAGAATGGGGCGCCGGAAAACGCCGAGCCCAAGGCGCCGGCCAAAGCCTGGACCAGGCCGCCGCCGCCGCCCGAGGTCCCGGCCGACATCGCGTCGATCACCGCCCGCGCCAGCTCGGCCAGGCTGACCTTGCCGTCGGCGGCCGCGTGGGCCAGCGAGCGGACCAGGCCGGCGCCGGCCTTGGCGAAGGCCTCGTCGATGCTGCGCGCCGCCTGCTCGGCCGGGGCGCGCAGGGCGGCCAGGGCCGCGGCGGCCTCGGCGGCGCGGGCGGGGACGGCGTCCAGGCCATCCGGATCGAAGTCGCTCATGGGGTCTCCCTAAGGAATCTGGTCATCGGGGAAGCGGGCGATCAGGGCGTCCAGGGCCGCGCGGTCCAGGACCGGGGCGGCGGGGGCCTCGGTCAGGGCGCGCCACTCGGCCAGGGACAGCCGCCAGAACGCCTCGGGCGGGATGGCCAGCCGCAGCGCGGCTAGGCGCAGGGCGTCTCTCCAACGCGGCGTCATGCGCAGGCCGCCAGGGCGGCGGCCACGGCCGCGACCGCTTCGGGGATCGAAACCCCGGCCGGCACGGCCGGATCCTCGCCGCCGCCTTCCAGCAGCGCCGCCAGCACGGCCAGCAGTTCGCCCGCCGACAGCCGCGCGAACCGTTCGGGCAAGGCGCTCCAGTCCTGCAGGCCCAGGGCCGCCTCGATGCGGGCCAGGGCGCCCAGGGTCAGGCACAGCCGGCGCGGCGTCCCGGCCAGGGGGACGACGACCTCGCCCCGGGCGGGGTTGGGGGTGTGGGGCATGGACTGTTCTTCTTCGAAGCCATCCCCTCTTGCACCGTCATCCCGGGCCTCGTGCCCGGGACCCCTGGTTCAGCTCGCACGTGAAGCGCAAGCGGTTCGCCAGCGAACCGCCCCTCCCGCACCTGCGGCGGACAGAGGGGTCCCGGGCACAAGGCCCGGGATGACGGTGGTTTGTAGGGATGGATGTTGTGATCGGACGCTAGATCGCCGTGAACGTCACCGCCCCGGCCGAGGCCAGGGACAGGGCGAAGGCCGCCTCGCCGTCGTGGTCGCCGGCGTATTCCAGGGCCGCCACCAGGAACGGCCCCTCCAGCTGGACGAAGTCGGGGATCACCAGCCGCCACGTCCGCGCCGTCTGGGCGAAGAAGCTGTCGCGGACCAGGGCGTCGGACGCCGTGTCGCGGAACACGCCGGCGCCCGAGACGGCGACCGAGCGCACGCCGGCCCCGGCCAGCAGCTCGCGCCAGCGGCCGGCGCTGTCGCCGTCGGTGGCGTCGATGGTCTGGGCGTTGAGGCTGATCGTCCGGGCCCGCAGGCCGGCCACGGTGGTGAAGGCCGGCGTCGGGGCGCCGTCGCTGATCTTCAGCAGGATGTCTTTGCCGGCTTGGGCGGCCATTTCAGGATCTCCGGTTTTCGGGAATTGGGGCGATCACTTGCCCCCTACGGACCGCTACGCGGTCGTCTTCCCCCGGAGGGGGAAGAGCCGTGCGCGAGAAGGCTCCGCCCCCTACGGGGGCGGACAGACGGCGAAGCCGTCAGGTGGGGGCAAGGGGGTGAGCCGCTGAAGCTCAGACGCTCTCGGTCACCGCCCGCACCCGCAGCACGCCCAGCGACAGCTCGCGGTCGGCGGCGCGGAAGACGTCGGCATAGGTGACGCGCAGGGTGACCAGGCGCCGGCCGGCGACGGCGGGCGAGGCGTTGTGCAGGGCCGCGCGGACGGCGGCGGTGACGGCGCGGGCCTCCTCCGGGCCGCCGAACTTGCTGGCGCAGGTGACGGTCAGCAGATGCTCGAGACCATCCGCGTCGGGCCCGAACGGCCGGCTCTCCTGGCGGCTCAGGCTGACGCACGGATAGACCGGCCGTCGGGGCGCGTCGGCGTGGACGCGGCCCTCGACCAGGGCCGAGACGGCGGGCGCGGCCTTCAGGGCCTCGACCAGGGCGGCGGCGATCGCCGCGTCGGAACCATTGTTCAGGGGGCCGCTCACAGCCGGGCCTCGCGATACGGGGCCAGCCAGGCCTCGACCAGGCCGGGCGGCGGCTCGCTCCCGTCGCGGTGCTCGTAGGCGTGGGCGACCAGGACCAGCACGGCCAGGCGCAGCGGCGCGGGGCTGGCGGGCGCCAGGACCTGGCCCGTGGCGGCGGCGACGCGCGCCTCGGCGGCGTCGATCAGCAGGCCGACCAGGGCGTCCTCCGTGGCGTCGGCCACGCGCAGGAAGCCCTTGGCCTCGGCCAGGGTGATGGAGAGGGGCATGGGATTTCCGTGGAAAGGGGACGCCCCCTCCGTCACGAGGCTTCGCCTCGCGCCACCTCCCCCGCTGCGCGGGTGAGGAGAAGGGGCGGATCTCCTCCCCGTGCAACGGGGGAGGTGGCGCGCCGCGGATACGCGGCGTGACGAAGGGGGCGTCGTCGCGGCCTAGCTGACCGCGAACTTCAGCAGCTTGATCGCGTCGAAGTTCTGCACCCCGCCGCCGACCCGCTTGGTGGTGTAGAACAGCACGTGCGGCTTGGCCGAGTACGGGTCGCGCAGCACGCGGACGCCGGCCCGGTCGACGATCAGGTAGCCCTTCTCGAAGTCGCCGAACGCGATGGCCATGGCGTTGGCCGCGACGTCGGGCATGGCCTCGATCTCGGTCACCGGATAGCCCAGCAAGCTGGCCGACTGGCCCGGCTGCAGGGCCGCGTTCCAAATATAATTGCCCTGAGCGTCCTTGAACTTTCGCACGGCGCTGACCGTGCGACGGTTCATCACGAAGCGGCCGTTCTGGCGGTACTGGGTCTTGGCCGCGTAGATCAGGTCGATCAGCTTGTCGGTCGGGTTGCTGGCCGGCCAGGCGCCGGCGACGCCGGTGGCCAGGTAGCCGACCTGGCCCCAGGCGTACGACGCGTCCGGCGCCGCCGTGTAGGCCAGCAGGCCCTTCGGCTTGTTGACCCCGTCGCCGGCGACGAAGGCGCTGGTCTCCTGGGCGGCGAAGGCGTCCTGCACCTCTTCCGCCAGCCACTCGTCGATGTTCACGTAGGCGTCGTCGAGCAGGGCCTGGGTGGCGGCCGGGCTGGCGTAGAGCTCGCCGGCCGGGAAGTCGATCACGTCCAGGGTCGGGGCCGTGGTCTCCGGACGCGCCGCGGTCTCGGCCACCCAGCTGGCGGCCAGGCCGGCGGTCGAGACGGGCTTGCGGAACGTGCCGGCGCCGATGGTGCGCACCTGGCAGATGTCGCGCATCGGGCTCGCCGCCGCGAGACGGCGCAGGATCTGCCGCTCCAGCTCGGCCGGGGCGACATAGCCGCCGGCCGTGGCCACGCCTTCGGACAGGCCCTTGGCTTCCAGGAGAAGCGCCGGGGTCTCGCCGGTCTTGATGTAGCGGTCGAAGGCGGCCTTGCGCTCGTCGACCCGCGCCAGCGGCGCGTCGCCGCCGATGGAAGGCCGCCGGGCGTCGGCCAGCACGCGGTCCAGCCGCGCCTGGGCGCTGGAAACGGCCTCGTCGATGCGGGCGACCTTCTCCTCCAGCAGCACGTCGGCGCGCTTGGTCTCCAGCGCGGCCAGGCGCTGGTCGTTGGCGGCCTTGAAGCCCTCGAACGCGGCCAGCACCTCGTGCAGCGCCGCCCGGGCCTCGGGCGAGGCCGCGGCCTGTTTGGTTTCTTTCATGGGGTTCTCCGGTTTTGGGAACGGTCCTCCCCGCGCGCGGGGAGGCGTCGGCGAGGCCGACAGCGGGGTTCACGGAGGGGAAGGGTCGCTCCCCTCCGTCGCCCGGATCGCGTCCGGGGCGTCACCTCCCGAACAGGGAGGATTTCGGCGGCGCGGCTTTTCGTACGACGTACCGACTGGCGCGAGCCGGCTTCAAGCCCGGACCACGCATGGAAGCTCCAAGCTCAGTCGAAGTATATGCGCCACAATGCAGAGCAATACTTGCCACGGCCGAAAGCAGATAGTCGCTTTTATTTCGACTTTCCAGCCAAACTCAGGTATAGTGTAAGAATGGTGGTGAGGCCAAGGGCAGCATCCACCTGCGGCCACCCTCGCGCCTTCGAGGGCAACCTACAGGACACCATGTCCCCTACCCCTCCGCAGAAGCGGATCTACAAAGTGACCGGCGTGATGCCGGACCATAAGCGGAAGCACCCCCAGAAGGTGGTGCGCTACGTCATGGCCTTCGAGCCGAGCTACGCCGTGTCGCGCTTCCAGACCGATACGAGACGCGTCGCGCGGGCCTGGAAGCCGATCATCGTCAAACGCCTGCCGCCCGGCTCACGGCTTCTGCACTAAACCCAGAACGCCCCCGGTTCGCCGGGGGCGTTTTCGCTCCGGCGCCCAAGGCGGGGAGCCCCCCCCCCTGTCCGCTGAAATCCTGTACGGCCGCTAGGGCCGCGCCGCGGCCGCCAGGTCGATCTCGCGATAGGTCGACAGGCGTTCGAAATGCAGGTTGCAGATCTCGGCGCCGGGCGAGACCATCAGCCGTATGCGGGTCTGGGCCGGCTCGTCGTGCCAGATCACCAGCCGCAGGATCACCTGGTCGCTGATCCTCAGCGGCCGGCCATGGTCGCGCTGCAGCTGGTCGAGGGTTGCGCCGCAGGCCTTGAAGGGCACGCGCAGCATGACCAGCGACAGGCCCTTGTCGTCGTAATAGTAGGTCGTCCGGACGGCTTGGCCGTTCAGCATGTACTGACCGGCCGACCGCGCCTGGCCCTTCGACAGCACCTCGCCGCGCTTGACCGGCTTGGTCCCGGGCATCGCCGCCTCCACCTGGGCGGGCGACATGTCCCACTCGGTGGCGGCCCACCCGGCGTGGGCCGCGGCCGGAACGGTCGCCAGGACCAGGGCCGTCACGATCGTCCAGATCCGCGTCATCGAAACTTCCCCCCGCCCTTCCGGGCAAGCTAGACCACGGCGCGGCGCCGGGCTAGCCGACCTCCGCCGCGCTCGGCGGGCCCGAACTTCCAAGGCCGACGCCGCGCGCTATGGTGGGGCATGGACCTCTCAGCGAACCGCCGCCCGGCGGCCGTCGCCGCCCTGCTCGCGGCCTCCCTGCTCGGCTCGGCCTGCGCCTCGCCGCCGGACCAGGGCCCGCCCGCGCGCGACACCGGCGCCGCGGTGTGCCAGGCCCGGCGCACCGAAGCCCAGTGCACGAGGCTCGGGCCGCCGGGCGTCGACGCCGCCGGTTGCCTGTGGAACAGCGCCCGGAAGCTGTGCCTGTACGACGAAGGCTACCGGATGCCGCCGCCGCCCTTGCCGCCGCCGCCGGTCAGGAGCCTCGTCCCGAACCCTGGCTCACCCTGAGCCGCGCCCCCGGCAGCATCGGGAAGGTGACGATCGACACCTCCCACAGCTCCACCCCGGTCAGCACGCGCAGGCGTCCGGTCTCGTCGGGGCGGGCCTTCACGGCGCGGAAGCCGATGGAGAGGCCGTCCAGGGCCCCGGCCTCGACCAGGGCGGCGACCAGGCGGCCGCGCGGCGTCGTGCGCAGGACGCGGCCCCGGACGTAGAGGCCCTGGGCGTCCTCGAAGAGCTCGTCCCAGACCCCGATCGGCTCGGCGTCGTCGTGCTGGTGCAGCATCTTCACGGCCGCCGGGCCGGTGCGCGCCAGGCTGGCGGCGAAGGCCCCGGCGGCCGTGACGTCGTCGTTGAGGTCGCGCGTCCAGAAGAGGCTGGCGTGGCCTTCGATGGGGAGGTCGTCTTCAGTCATTCCGGTCTCCGTCCAGCTTGCTCTCGATCCGGGCCAGCGAGGCGCGGGCAGCCTCGGTCTGGGCTTCCAGTCGGGCCAGGCGCTCGGCGACCGGGGCCTGGGCGTCGAGGCGCTGGCGCAGGTCGTCGATCCGCGCCGACGCCCGTCCGGCCCACATCAGGGCGGCGGCGGCCTGCAGGGCCACGGCCACGAGGAGGCCGACCGAGACCTGGCGGTCGAGCCGCCAGCGGGTGGGTGAGGTCATGGGTTTCTCCTGGGGCGGCGAGCACTTGCCCCCTACGGACCGCTTCGCGGTCGTCTTCCCCCGGAGGGGGAAGAGCCTCGCGCGTCAGGCTCCGCCCCCTACGGGGGCGGACAGGCGGCGAAGCCGCCAGGTGGGGGCAAGTGTCAGCCCTCCAACCCCGCCAACCGCCGCCGCTCCGCGTCCGTCAGGAAACTCGCCCCCTCCAGCCGCGCCCACAGCGCATCCCGTTCGGCCGACAGCGCCGGCACGGCGTCCAGGTCGCAGGCCACCCGCGCGCCCGGGAACTTCGGCTCGAGCCACACCGACAGCGCCCGCGCCGCCCGCTCGGCCAGGGGCACGACCGTGTGCCGCCAGAACGCGCCGTTGGCCTCGCGGTAGTTGGCGTAGGTCGCGTCGCCCGGCACGCCCAGCAGCTGGGGCGGCACGCCGAAGGCCAAGGCGATCTCGCGGGCGGCGGCGTGCTTGCCCTCGACGAAGTCCATGTCGGCGGGCGTCAGCGACATCGGCCGCCAGTCCAGCCCGCCCTCCAGCAGCAGCGGCCGGCCGGCGTTGGCGGTCCCGGCGTGGGCGTCGCCCAGCTCGGCCTTCAGCCGCTCGAACTGCTCCGCGCTGAGCCGGTCGCCGGCCTCGCGGTTGGCGTAGACCAGGGCCCCCGACGGCCGGGCGGAGTTGTCGAGCAGGGCCTTGTTCCAGGCGCCCGAGGCGTTGTGCACGTCGATGGCGAAGGCGGCGGCCTCCAGCGGCGAGAAGCCGTAGTGGTCGTCGGTGGGGTTGAACAGCCGCAGGTGCAGCACGGGCAGCCAGCCGGACGCGTCGCGGCCGATCCGGGCGGTGCGGCCGGCGACCTGGTAGTCGTAGGCCAGCGGCCAGCCGCGCGGGCCGGGCGCCACGGTCATGCGGTCGGGCCGCAGGGCGTAGAGCTCGGTCGGGGCGTCGTCGCCCGAAGCTTCGAGATAGCCGTTCCCCGCCACCTGCAGATGGCCGAAGAACGCCTCCATCAGGTCGGCCCCGCCCTGTTCGGGATTGGGGGCCTGGAGCAGCCGGCGCAGCGGATGGTCGTCGGCGCGTTTCCCACCGACGAAGACGGTGAGCGGCACCGCGGCGGCGGCCTCGGCGATCATCCGCACGCAGCGATAGGCGATCGGGTTCTTGGCGAAACCTTCCGACGCCAGGGCCGCGTAGTCGCGCGGCGTCCAGCGAGGACGTCCGGCCGTGGTCAGGGCGATCAGGCGGGCGGCGCGGGAGTCCTTGGCCTCGGGCGGGCGGGGTTTGAACAGGGGCATGGAGGGCCTCGCGGAGGTTGAGAACATAACAGGAACATGTTAGGGATGAGCCGCCCGGCCAAGAGGCTCCGCCCCCTACGGGGGCGGACAGACCGCGTAGCGGTCAGGTGGGGGCAAGGGGGTGAGCCACATGCCTGCGCCACGACCTACGATCGCCAACGCCAGACGGCTTCGCAAAGAGATGTCCCTGCCGGAACTGATGCTGTGGAACGCCATCCGGCGAGGACAGCTGGATGGCTTGAAGTTTCGACGCCAGCATCCGATCGGACCGTACGTGCTGGACTTCTTCTGTCCGGCGCACCGGCTGGCGGTCGAGGTCGATGGCGCGGAGCACTACGCCGAAGATCGTTCAGAGAAGGACGCGGCGCGGGATCGTTGGCTGGCGCGACAGGGAATCATGACCCTGCGCCTTCCGGCGAGTTGGGTGCTCAACTCCGTCGACGGCGCGCTGATGGCCATCCGTGAGCAGCTCACCCACTTGCCCCCACCTGGCGGCTTCGCCGCCTGTCCGCCCCCGTAGGGGGCGGAGCCTCGCGCTCTTCCCCCTGCGGGGGAAGACGACCGCGAAGCGGTCCGTAGGGGGCAAGTGGTCGGTGCGGAGCGCCTGCCCCGCTTGCCCCCTCCGCGCCTTCGGCGCTCCTCCCCCGGAGGGGGAAGAGCCTCACAACACCGACAACCGCGGCCGTCGCCCCACCCCCAGCATCAGATCGCTCACCGCCCAGACCAGCGCATCCGCCCGGTCCGGACTGTGGTCCAGGTCGCCGGAGCCCAGGGCCATCAGCTCCTCCTCCAGGGCGACGAACGCCCCGCAGTGGACCACCCTGCCCTGTTCGTACAAGGCCGCCACCGGCTCGGCCCTCGCCCGTTTGCCGGTCGAGGCCTTGACCAGTTTCACCGGGCACGGCGGCCCCGCCTGGGCCAGGACCGAGCGGACCATGTCGCCGCCCTGGTTGGCCTCGGCCACCAGGGCGTCGGCCGACCAGGCGACGGCGGCCTCGACCGCGCGGCGGGCCCAGGCGTTGGGCGACAGGCCGCGGGCGGTGCGGTCCTCGAGCACATAGGCTCTTCCGTCAAAGCGTCCGCAAACCACGATCCCGCAGGCGTCGCCGCCCGCCGTGGCCGGCGGATCGACGGCCACGACCACGCGCTCGAAGGCGGCCGGCGGCGCGCCCCGGCAGCGGGCCAGGTCCTCGGCGCGGAACAGGCCGCCCTCGCCCTCGACGATCAATCCATCCAATTCCTGCGCGGCAAGCCGCGTGCCGCCGTAGAGGCCCTGCAGCGTCGACAGGAAGGCCGGCGCCAGGTGGGCCTCGTTGGCCGAGGTCGGGGCCCGGGTGTCGACCGTGCCCGGCTCGGCGATCAGATTGCGCAGGGCGCGGATCGGGCGGGGCGTGGTGGTGACCACCAGGCGCGGATCGGTCCCCAGGCGCAGGCCGAAACGCAGCATGGCCAGGGTCTCGGCGGGTTTCGGCCAGGCGCAGAACTCGTCGGCCCAGGCGGCGTGGAACTGCGGCCCGCGCAGGGCGTCGGGATCCTCGGCGGAGAAGGCGTGGGCGACGGCGCCGTTATGGAACTCCAGACGTCGGCGGCTGGCCCGCCACGTGGGGCGCTCGCCGGGCGGGTACAGACTCTTGATGCCCGAAGGGCCCTCGATCATCACCTCGCGCACGTCGTGGAAGGTGGGCCCGACGAGCGCGAGGCTGCCTTGGCGCTCGGCCTGCTCGGCGATCCAGGCCGCGCCCGCGAAGGTCTTCCCGGCCCCGCGACCGCCCAGGAACAGCCAGGTGGTCCAGAGGTCAAGCGGAGGAGTCTGATGCGGCTCCCGCGCCGGCAGCAAGGCCGCCTTCACCGCCTCCAGCCGGGCGATGGGGGTCTCGACGATCGCGTCCCTTAGCTTCCCGCTGGGCTGCAAGAGCAGCCAGTCTTCGATCAATCTCTCGATAGAGGGCCTCAACGCGTTCGGGGGTGCGACCAGTGTCGTCATCCATTTCCATCTCCTCGGGGGTTTCGGCCTCGTTCTCATTGGCGGCGCCCTTGGCCACCACGGCAGCGGCCGCCGCCTGCGCCGATGTCCTGGCGACCTCGGCCTCCAGCTTCGCCAGGCTGGCGAGCATCTTCTGGCCCTGTGCGTAGAAGGCGCTGACGCGGCAGCCTTCCATCGACGCGCGCCCCCAGAGCTTCAGCTGCGCCTCGTCGCTGCGCTGGTCGGCGCTGGCGTCGATCTTCAGGACCAGATCGGTATAGCGTTCGGCGATCAGGTGGGCGGTCTTCGCCAACACCGCTTCGAGCTTCATCTCGCTTCTCCCGGCCATGACACAAAGGTACGGGAGCAGCGAGCGCCGCTGATAACTTAGGTCGAAAAAGTTCAAGGCCTTGATTTCGCTTAAGATCGATCGCTATCCGCCGAGCATCGACGACGCTCCATCCCCGTCAGGCCGGCCCCGGAACGCCATCCGCCGCGGTCGGCGCGCTTTCCCGGCCGTCCGCGAGGCGGTAGCTAGGCCTTATGACCGAACCCCAAGTCGATGAAGGCGACCTGATCTTCCAGAAGATCGCGGGCGTCGTCCTGGCCGCGATCCTGACCGTCGGCGGCATCGCCGCGATCGGGTGGGCCGACGCATCGGTCGAGCCGCGCATGGAGGCCTTCGCCCAGGCGGCGCCCGGGATGATCTTCTGGTGGCGGGAAGACGTGGGCTGGCCCCTGGTGCTGGGCATGGCGCTGCTGCTCACGCCCCTCGTCGTGGTGCCCGGCGCCTTCGGCGTCCGGTTCCGCCAGTTCCTGCCGACCTTGCGCTCCCGCTGGCGCGTCGCCCTGGTGCTGGGGCTCGCCGTCCTGATCGGCGGCGACGCCGCGGTCTATCGCTGGCTCGGCGGGCGCGACGTCGGCGTGGCGACGATCGACGGCGTCCAGTGGCTTCGCGACGGCGCGCCCCACGATCAATGGCGCTGGGAGCAGGCGGTCGAGATCACCGGCGGGTGCTCGACCTCCCGCCGCAACGCCGGATCCGAGCCCCACTACGGCGTGGCGTATCTCGTCGCCTTTCCGGGAAAGCGGGAAGCCCGGCTGTCGTTCAGGATGGCGGACCCCGCGACCTGGAGCTCGGCCCTGCGGCCCATCGACGACAAGCTGACCGCCGCCGGCGTGAAGCGGTCGATGGACGGCGACGCCGAATGCCTCGCGCACTACCAGGCGGGGATGCTCGATGGGCGGGCCTTCCAGCATGTCCTGAGGCCGGCCGACTGACGGGCCGACCGCCGGTCCTGGGCCGCGCACGACGGGACTTTGGAAGCCCCCGCAGAATTTCAATCACCGCCCGGGGGTGACATCCGCCGAACTTGCCCCTACTTTGGCCCCATGATCCTCGCCGCCCAGCAACAGCTGTTTTGGTATTTTAGCTATCCGACGCCTCTGGCGCCGGGAGGGGATCGTTCGGCCTGAGATCAGGCTCTTTAGAACACCTTTCACCAGCCGCCAGGGGTTCCCCGGGCGGCTTTTTTGATGGCCGCCGGACCTCCCAGACTTCCAGGAGTTACCGCCGTGCCTTCCTCGACCGCCGCCGCCAATATCGCCCAAAATCTCGCAGCACTCCCCGTCCCCACCGACGACCTGCGGATCAAACAGCTCCAGACCCTCAGTCCGCCCGCCCAGGTGATCGGCGAGGCCCCCGCCAGCTCGTCGGTGGCCGAGGTGGTGGGCGACGCCCGCGCCGCCGTCCACCGCATCCTGCACGGCCAGGACGACCGGCTGGTGGTGGTGATCGGCCCCTGCTCGATCCACGACCCCAAGGCCGCCCTCGACTACGCCCAGCGCCTGGCGGCCGAGCGCGAGCGCCACGCCGGCGAGCTGGAGGTGATCATGCGGGTCTATTTCGAGAAGCCCCGCACCACGGTCGGCTGGAAGGGCCTGATCAACGACCCGGGCCTGGACGGCGGCTTCCGGATCAACGAGGGCCTGCGGCTGGCGCGGCGGGTGCTGCTGGACGTCAGCGCCCAGGGCCTGCCGGCGGCCTGCGAATTCCTGGACGTGACCACCCCCCAGTACATCGCCGACCTGGTGGCCTGGGGCGCGATCGGGGCCCGCACCACCGAGAGCCAGATCCACCGCGAGATGGCCTCGGGCCTGTCGTGCCCGGTGGGCTTCAAGAACGGCACCAACGGCGACGTGAAGGTGGCCGTGGACGCGGTGACGGCGGCGGCCCAGCCGCACCATTTCCTGGCCGTGACCAAGGAGGGCCGCGCGGCCATCGCCACCACCACCGGCAACGAGGACGGCCACGTGGTGCTGCGCGGCGGCAAGGCCCCCAACTACGACGCCGCCAGCGTCGCGGCGGCGGCTGAAGCGCTGACCAAGGCGGGCCTGCCGGCGCGCCTGATGGTCGACGCCAGCCACGCCAACAGCGGCAAGAACCACGAGAACCAGCCGGCCGTCGTGGCCGACATCGCCGCCCAGGTGGCGACCGGCGCCGCGCCGATCATGGGCGTGATGATCGAGAGCAACCTGGTCGCCGGCCGCCAGGACATCGTCCCCGGCCAGCCGCTGGTCTACGGCCAGTCGGTCACCGACGCCTGCGTCGATTGGGAGACCTCGGTGCGGATGCTGGACGCCCTGGCCGCGGCGGTGAAGGCGGGGCGGGCCGGCTAGAACGGCTTCACGCAGGTGATCCCGGCGCGGGCGTTCATGTCGTTGCCCATGCCGTCCACGTCGCCGGCCAGGCGGGCCCGGCAGCCCTTGCTGGGCCGGCGCGACAGGAACGGCTCGGGGTTCCTGGCGTAGCGGCCGGTCAGGTCCAGGTTCAGGCGCGGGTTGGCCGGGGCGGCGTCCGCCCAGCGCCGGACCTCGCAGTCCTCGCGCTCCCGGCGGGTCAGGTCGGCCCGCGCGCAGCCGCCCAGGCCTCGCAGGACCGGCGCCGGCCCCTGCGCTGGCGCGGGCTCCGGCCGGGAGTCGCCCATCGTGAAGGGCGCCACGTCGCCGGGCGGCGGGGACGCCGCCGCCTGGACCTCCGGCTCGGGCCTGGTCCGGGCCCGGGCGGCGCGATCCTCCGGCGCCGACGGACGGACCCGGTCGCGGCGGGGCATGCCCGGGGAGGCGGGCGGGACCAGCGAGGCCTGGATGACGGGGGGTTCGACAAGCGCCGGCTCGGTTCGCGACGCGTAGCGCACCAGCAGGACGAGCAGGACCCCATGGAAGA
>Ga0102590_1001688_pt1 | contig 31107 bp, 32 predicted proteins | sample AraplaMF_Col_mMF_FD_76859 | JGI IMG/M metagenome (GOLD analysis project Ga0102590, IMG submission 76859) | Arabidopsis root microbial communities from the University of North Carolina, USA - plate scrape MF_Col_mMF | ecosystem: Host-associated > Plants > Roots > Endosphere | place: USA... | reverse complement strand
GGCAGAGTGGTCATGGGTAGTCCTGGAAATCTTTTTCGATCCGCTCATCCCGGCGAATGCCGGGACCCAGATCCTTTAGCGGTGTGTCGGGTTGGATTGGCTCAGAGTTCGAGGAACCCGCCTCAAAGCCATTCCATCTGGGTCCCGGCATTCGCCGGGATGAGCGGTGGTAAGGGGAATGCTCATGATTTCAAAGCCGGTCCCAGCCGGACCGCTGCCGACCCGGTCCCGAACACCGCCGCCACGGCCGCCGAATAGTCCTGGACGAGACGCGGCGTGAAGCGGTCGTAGGCGTCCTGGAAGGCGCGGCCCAGGCCGTGCTCGCCGCTGAAGCTGGCGCCGAAGCCGTCGACGGCCAGGGTCAGCACCGCCTCGCGCAGGGCCGCGCGGCGGTCCTTGTCGGCGGGGCCGACCAGGTTGAAGTGCACCCCGCCGTCGGCCACGTGGCCGAAGTCGCACAGGGCGTAGTCGGGGAAGTCGGCCTCCAGCATCAGCACGGCCTCGCGGCGGAAGCGGGCCAGGTCCCGGCGGCGGAAGCTCAGGTCGAAGCCGACGACCGGCCCGCTGGCCCTCAGGCCCTCGGACAAGGCATGGCGCAGGGCCCACATCCTTTCCACCGGCCCGAACAGGGCGTCGACCAGCGGGCCGTCGTCGCGTTCCAGCAGCTCTGCCGCGATCTGCTGCAGCACCTCGTCCAGCGAGGCCTCGCCCTCGCGTGGCGCCCAGGCCCGGGTCAGCTCGACCAGGACGGCGTAGTCGGGCGCGCCGCCGGCGAACGGGTTGTTCAGCGACGGCACGTGGTCGATGGCCCGGGTCATGGCGGCCTTCGACAGGCCCTCGAAGGCGGTCAGGGTCGATCCCGCCCCGACCTCGAAGGCCTGCAGCAGCGGCAGGACGGCGTCGATGTCGCGGGGGACCAGCAGGGCGGCGGCGGTCTGGCGCGGGCGGTGGTGAACCTCGACCGTGACGCCGGTGATGATCCCGAACGCCCCGCACGCGCCGACGAACAGCTGGCGCAGGGCGATGGCGGCGTTGTCCTTGCGCAGGCCGTGCGACAGGGTCAGCGTCGTGCCCGCCGCGTCGGCCAGCACCACCTCCAGCCCCAGGACGTGGCGGCGCATGTCGCCGTAGCGCAGGAACCGCGCCCCGCCGGTGTTGGTGGCCGCCATGCCGCCCAGGGTGGGATCGGCGCCCAGGTCGATGGGCAGGAACAGGCCGTGCGGCTCCAGCGCCGCGTTCAGGGCCGACAGCCGCACGCCCGCGCCGACGGTCGCCGTGCGGTCGGCCGCGTCGATCTCCAGCGGCGCGGTCAGGCGGTCCAGCGACAGCACGATCTGCGTCCCGCTGGCGTCCGGCGTCGAGCCTTCGGCCAGGCCGGTATTGGCGCCCTGGGGCGTGAAGGCCAGGCCGTGGCGCACGCAGTAGCCGACGACCGCCGAGACCTGGGCCGTCGTGGCCGGGCGGACGACCGCCGCGGCCGTCCCGCCGGCGTAGCGGGCCGGGGTCTCGTAGGCGGCGCGGCCGGTCGGATCCGTGATCAGGCCGCCGGGGCCGACCAGGGCGGCCAGGGCGTCTTGGTGAACTTGGTCCAGCACGGGCGGGGCAAACTCCAGGGGCGGCCATCATCTTCGCCGTTCCGTCGAATCCTAGTGGCGAGATCGTCGGTTTGACGGCAGGATTTCGGCGAAACGCCGAGTTGAGCCTGCATAATGCCGATAGACGCCATAGACGAAAAGCTGATCGCCGCCCTGCGCGAGAACGGCCGGGCCTCGACCGCCGACCTGGCCCGGCGGGTCGGCCGCTCGCGCACCACGGTGCAGAGCCGGATCGAGCGGCTGGAGCGCGACGGGGTGATCGTCGGCTACGCCGCCCGCCTGGCGCCCGACCACGCCCACGGGGCGGTGCGGGTGCACGTGATGATCAAGATCGGTCCCAAGGAGGCCCGCGCCGTCGAGGCGGCCCTGCGCGCCATCCCGCAGGTGCGGCTGCTGCACTCGGTCAGCGGCGACTACGACATGATCGCCATCGCCGCCACCGCCACGGTCGCCGAGATGGACCAGGTGCTGGACCGGATCGGCCACGTGGCGGGCGTGGAGCGCACGACCTCGTCGATCATCCTGTCGACCAAGTTCGATCGCTGAGTTGGGAACAAGCTTGGCCTCGACGAAACCGCCCTGGGCTATCGCTACGGCTGAGGCGGACCGCGAACGGTCCGCCTCCCTTCGCCGTCAGGCGACGCCGACGGCTCGGCGGACGGTGCGGGCGGCCTCGACCATGTTGGCCAGGGCAGCTTTCGTCTCGGGCCATTTGCGGGTCTTCAGGCCGCAGTCGGGATTGACCCACAGCTGGCCGGCCGACAGCCGGGCCTGGGCCGCCTTGAGCAGGTCGGTCATCTCCCCGACCGCCGGCACGCGCGGCGAGTGGATGTCGTAGACGCCGGGGCCGATCTCCGCCGGATAGGCGTAGGCTTCGAAGGCGTCCAGCAGCTCCATCTTCGAGCGGGCGGTCTCGATGGAGATGACGTCGGCGTCCATCGCCCCGATGGCGGCGATGATGTCGTTGAACTCCGAATAGCACATGTGGGTGTGGATCTGGGTGTGGTCGGCCACGCCCGAGGCCGCCAGGCGGAAGCACTCGACCGCCCAGTCCAGATAGGCCGCCCAGTCGCCCCGGCGCAGGGGCAGGCCCTCGCGCAGGGCCGCCTCGTCGATCTGGATCACCTTGGCGCCGGCCGTCTCGAGGTCGACCACCTCGTCGCGGATCGCCAGGGCGATCTGGCGGCAGGCCAGGGACCGGGGCGCGTCGTCGCGCACGAACGACCAGTTCAGGATGGTCACCGGCCCGGTCAGCATGCCCTTCATCGGCCTGTCGGTCAGGGACTGGGCGTAGGCCCACCAGTCCACGGTCATCGGCGCGGGCCGCGAGACGTCGCCGAACAGGATCGGCGGGCGCACGCAGCGCGAGCCGTAGGACTGCACCCAGCCGTGCCGGGTGAAGGCGAAGCCCGCCAGCTGCTCGCCGAAATACTGCACCATGTCGTTGCGCTCGAACTCGCCGTGGACCAGCACGTCCAGCCCCACCTCCTCCTGCCAGGCCACGGTGCGGGCGGTCTCCGCGCGCAGGAAGGCGGTGTAGTCGGCGTCGCTCAACTGGCCCTTGCCATGGGCCGACCGCGCCTGGCGCACGGCCTCGGTCTGCGGGAACGAGCCGATGGTGGTGGTCGGGAAGGCCGGCAGGTCGAGGCGCGGGATCTGCACCGCCTGCCGGCGACCGAACGGCGACCGGCGGCGGGCCATGGCCGGGGTCGTGGCGGCCAGGCGCGCGGCCACCGCCGGGTCGTGGATCCTGGACGAGGCGCGGCGCGCCGCCGCCGCCGCCGCGCTGGCGGCCAGCTGGGCCGCGACGCTGGCTCGGCCGTCGTTCAGGGCCGTGGCCAGCACCACCAGTTCTTCGATCTTCTGCACGGCGAAAGCCAGCCATTGGCGCACCTCCGGATCGATCGCCGTCTCCAGCTCCAGGTCGAGCGGCGCGTGCAGCAGCGAGCAGGACGGGGCCAGGACCACCCGGTCGCCGCCGCGCCGGGAGACGATCGGCTCCAGGCGGTCGAGCAGGGCGGGCAGGTCGGCCCGCCAGACGTTGCGGCCGTCGACCACGCCCAGCGACACCACCAGGCTCTCGCGCGCGTTCCCCAGGACGGCCTCGAGTTCCTCCGGCGCGCGGGCCAGGTCTATATGGACGCCGTCGACCGGCAGGTTGACCGCCGTGGCCAGGTTGTCGCCGTAGCCGCCGAAATAGCTGGTCAGCATCAGGCGCAGGCCGGGCGTGGCGTGGGCCAGGGCGCCGTAGGCGCGGCGCAGCTCGCCGCGCTCGAAGTCGGTCAGGTCCAGCGCCAGGCAGGGCTCGTCGATCTGCACCCAGTCGGCGCCGGCCTGCTGGAGCCGGGCCAGGACCTCGGCATAGATCGGGACCAGGGCCGACAGCAGCGACAGCGGCGAGAATCCCTCGTCCTTGGTCTTGGCCAGCGTGAGGAAGGTGACCGGACCCAGCAGCACCGGACGGGTGTGGACGCCCAGCGCCTTGGCCTCCAGGAACTCGTCGACGGGCTTGGTGGAGGACAGGGCGAAGGCCTGGCCGCGCGACACCTCCGGGGCCAGGTAGTGGTAGTTGGTGTCAAACCACTTGGTCATCTCCAGGGCTGGCAAGCCATGGCCGTGCGCGTGGCCGTGGGCGCAGAGGGTCTCGGCGGCGGCGCCCTGCATCCCGCGGGCCATGGCGAAATAGGCGGCGGTGTCGATCGGACCGCCCGTCCAGCCGTAGATCGCTGGAATGGCCCCGACCATCACGCTGGTGTCGAGCACGTGGTCGTAGAGCGAGAAGTCGTTGCTGGGCACATGGGCCACGCCGAGGGCGGCCTGGCGGGTCCAGGCCGCGGCGCGCAGGGCCGCGGCCGTGGTCAGCAACGCCTGGGCGTCGGTTTTGCCGGCCCAATGGTTCTCGAGCGCGAACTTCAGTTCTCGGCGCGGGCCGATACGGGGAAAGCCCAGGGTGGCGACGGTGACGGTCATCTTCAAAAAGCCTCTGCCGGTGTGAGGGCGGAGGCTGATCGGGACGCGCGCAGGGCCGCGGACGCGGGCCCCTGGAGGTCCGGTCACGCCTTTGCATGCGACCAGACCGGACACCCCGCCGGAGGACGTTATCTGTCGGGGCAGGTCTCCTGGCTCACGGGTCAGCGCCCCTGTCCTGGCCTTCCCGACACGCCACCGATCCAGCTTCGGCGCGTCAGTGACACGTATCGGACAGCGGCTCGCCGCTCACAGTTGCGGGGGCAGCACCGGATTCAGGGTTTCACGCCCTCACCGACTTCCCTCTTAGCTCCGGACGCGAACGCCCGCAGACCACGACCCGCCTAGAAGGCGCGCGTTCCGGTCCGGCGTCAAGATGGATATAAGGATATCTTTATGTGATTTCGGGGCGAGCGGCGGCCCTAATAAAATGTCGCGCCCGCTCATCCTTAAACCTCGGGGAAACGATGCCCGGCTAGTCCTAGGCCTTGGTTTGGGGCTTCCTCGCGTGAGTGGGGGAAGCGGGGAGGGCGTCTTGCGGCAACCAACGGATCTCGACGCCGCCGTCCGGGGCGCTCGCAAGCCTTGGCTGGGCTACGCCAATCTCCGCCTCGAGGCCGCGATCTTCCTGCTGGTGGCCGTGTCGTTCGCCGCCGTGCTGGGCAAGAGCGCGATCACCCGCCAGACCCTGGTCCTGTCGCCGCAGGCGGGGCGGTTCGTGGCCTACAGCTATTCCGACACCGAGGGCGGCGGACGCTCGGTCGTGTCCGTCGATCCGCGCAAGCCCCTGTCCTGGTCGTGCGACATCCGCCAGGGCGCGGCCTATCCCTATTGCGGCTACGGCCTGCAGCTGGACCTGGGGCGCGAGGACAAGGGCCTGGACTTGTCGCGCTTCCAGACCGTCACCTTGCGCTTTTCGTACCGGGGGGCGAGCGACCACCTGAGGCTCGCCCTCAAGGCCTCGCCGGATCCCGCCGCGCGGGACAGGCTGAAGGGCGAGCTGGCGCCCCTGGCCGTCGAGATTCCGGTCGTCCAGGGCCGCAACGAGGTCCGCCTGCCGCTGAGCCAGCTGGCGACCGAGGAATGGTGGGCGGCCAGCCGCGGTCTTTCGGCGGACGAGGCCGCGCCCAATCTCAAGGCGATCCACTCGGTCGCCATCGCCACCAGCAATCCGAGGCCCGGCCGGATCGCGGTGTCGGTCGATGACCTGACCTTCGAGGGCTCGTACCTTTCGACCGAGCAATTCTATCTGGTCATCCTGGGCGTCTGGCTGATGCTGTCGGCGGGCTTCCTGGTCCTGCGCTTCCTGCGCATTCGCCGCGACTACGAGGCGCGTCAGCGCCGCCAGACGGAGGAGGCGCGGCTGCTGGCCGACGCCCACGCCGCCGCCGAGGCCGCCAGCAGCGCCAAGTCGCGCTTCCTGGGCAATATGAGCCACGAACTGCGCACGCCGCTCAACGCCATCATCGGCTACGCCTACTGGCTGGAGCGCACCCCGCTGGACGCCAGGCAACGGGCGGCGGTCAAGACGGTGCAGGCCAGCGGCGAGCACCTGCTGGCCGTGATCAGCGACATCCTGGACGTGGCCAAGATCGAGGCCGGCAAGTTCGAGCTGCTGGCCGCGCCTTTCGACCTGCACGACTGCGTCACGGGCGTGGGCGAGATGTTCCGGCTGCCGGCGCGGGACAAGGGCCTGGACTTCGCGGCCAGCCTCGACCCGGAGGTGCCGCGCCGGATCGCGGCGGACGAAAAGCGAGTCCGGCAAGTCCTGATCAACCTGATCGGCAACGCGATCAAGTTCACGGCCGACGGCCGGGTCCGCCTGCAGGTCAGCGTGGTCGGCCCCGTGGGGGAAACGGCGCGCCTGCGCTTCCTCGTTGATGACACCGGTGTCGGTATTGAGCCTGACCAGTTGGAAAGCATTTTCCGCCCCTTCGAGCAGGCGGGAGACACGGCGGGGCGCCACGACGGCACGGGCCTGGGCCTGAGCATCAGCCAGCAGATCGTGGCGCTGATGCAGGGCGAGATCCGGGTCGAGAGCACCCCGGGCCAGGGCAGCCGCTTCACGGTCGAGATGGCGTTTCCGGTCGTCGAGCCCGAGCCAGAGGCCGTGGCTGACGCGCCGGCGACGCCGCGGCTGCGGCGTTCGAGGTCGGCATAGGGGCGGCCCCCGAAGACAGTCGTCATCCGGGAAGGCGCTTAGCGTTCGTCCGAAACCAGGTGAGCCGCACCGCGCAAGGCGAACGGTCGCCGGATTGACTTGCTCATAACCTGTGTGGCATACAGTGTGCGTCACACACCAAGTGACGCACACCATGTGACATACACCATGCCAGCGGACGCCGACATTTTCGAAACCCTGCGCCAGGAACTTCGGCGTGGGACGCTGATCCTGGCGGTCCTGGCCCAGCTTCAGGTCGAACGCTACGGCTACAGCCTGCGCCAGGCCCTGGCCGAGGTGGGGCTGGAGATCGACGAAGGCGCGCTCTATCCGATGCTGCGCCGCCTGGAGAGCCAGGGGCTGCTGACCAGCGAGTGGCGCGAGGAAGACAAGCGCCGCAAGCGCTTCTACCGCCTGTCGCTCGAGGGCGAGGCCGTGCTGGCCCGCCTGTCCGCCGAGTGGCGGGCGATGAACGACACCCTGCAAAACCTGATCCGATGAGGGAGGCCACGACCATGGACCTGCTCGATCGCTACCTCGCCGCCGTCGCGGCCCTGCTGCCCAAGGCCCAGCGCGAGGACATCGTCGCCGAGCTGCGCGACATCCTGCTGAACCGGCTGGAGGAGAAGGAGTCCGAGCTGGGCCGGCCCCTGGACGCCCGGGAACGCGAGGCCGTCCTGCGGGCCTTCGGCCATCCGATCGCCGTGGCCGGGCGCTATGGCGCGTCCCACACGCTGATCGGGCCCAAACTCTATCCGTTCTACATGTTCGCCGTGAAGGGGCTGCTGATCGTGGCGGCGGCCGTGACCGCCATCCCCCTGGCGATCTCGGTGATCATCGGCGGCGAGGACCCGGCCGGAGGGCTGGCGCATTTCCTGTCCGGCTTCCTGACCACGGCCATGACCCTGATCGGGGCGGCGACCATCGTCGCGGCCGGGATCGAGCGGGGCTGGATCCCCCTGGGCGACCTGCTGGACTGGAAGGTTGCCGACCTGCCCAGGCTGGGCGGACCGGCCCGCAAGACCAAGACCCGCTTCGAGGCCGCGTTCGAGTTGGGGGTCCTGCTGCTGTTCATCGTCTGGTGGACGGGGCTCGTAGGCGCGCCCTGGTCGCCCGTGGTGGGCCAGCACGGCGTCTTCCTGGCCGCCGCGCCGATCTGGACGACGCTGCACCTGCCGATCCTGGCCCTGGCGGTGTTGCAGGCGATAGCCTGCCTGGCGACGCTGGTCCGTCCCGACGCGGTTCGGGCCAGGGCCCTCCTGGAGATCGTCTCCGACCTGGGCGGACTGGGACTGATCGCCGTCCTGTGGTCGGCCGGACGGCTGTTCACGGTGGTCCCTTCCGGCGCGGCGGGGGCGAAGGCGGCCGACGTCGCCGGCCTGCAGGCGGCGCTGGATCTCAGCTTCCACATCACCGTGGGCGTGATGGCGGTGGTGTTCCTGAGCAAACTGGCCGTCGGCGTCTGGCGGCTGGCGCGGGGCGCGCCGGTGATCGCCTAGCGAGGCTCGTCCTACTTCGCGACGGTGTTGACCACGGCCCCGGCGCCGGCGCCCACCACGGCGCCGACGGGGCCCGCGACCACCGCTCCGGCGATCGCGCCGGTGGCCGCGCGCTGCTCCATGTTGTGTCCGCAAGCCGACAGGCTTAACGCCACCGCAACCCATAGCGGAACCCAGCGCAGAGCAGTCATTATGTCCTCCAGGACAATTACATCTGTCCGCTAGAGTAACGGTGGCGTGGGCCTCGGGTTCCGTTGAGAGCGGCGCGACGGAAGTCTATCCCGAGCGGTGAATATTCACCACGAACCGGAATTTCGGGACTGTCGCGTTTTTTCGTTAGAATCAAAGAATTAACCACTCCATCTGTCGGGCGAGCCGCCAAAATTCAGGCTGCGGCGCCGCGTCCGCTTGCGACTCGTGACGGGATGCGTCATAAGGCGGTCATAAGCAGGACTTCGGCCACGATCGTGAACCGGCCGAACCTCCGCTTTCAGAGCTGCCCGACAGTGTTTTTTCCGGGTCTTTGGGGGCGTTTTTGTCGGGGGGCGGACCGCCCTCGCCGCGCAGGACACGAGTTTTGAATATCAAGTCGCAGACGTGCGCAGACGCGCGCGCGCTGATCGGCGCCGTATTGGTTGGGTCGGCCACCGGCCTGGCCCTTGGCGGCGTTTACCTTGCGGGGGGCATGGCCCAGGCCGCCAGTCAGCACGCTCGCGTTTCTCGCCTGGCCGACGGCGCCGAGGGGAATTTCTCCGACGCGGCGCTGTATCAGGCCGCGTCGCGGATGGACGCTGGCGCCCTCGCCATCGCCCGTCGCCACGACCCCTACACCGTCGCCGGCGGCGCCCAGCGCGACCGGCAGTCGGCGTTGCTGGTCGAGCGTCTCGAACAGCGCCAGCAGTCCGATTCCCAGCGCCAGCCGCTGCTGCTCCGCGCCAGCTTCGGCGGGCCGTTCAATCCGGCCGTCGCGCCCTTCCGCCTGACCAACGCCCTGGAAAGCTCGCGTGAACTCGAGTGCCTTTCCGAGGCGGTCTATTACGAGGCCCGCGGCGAGACCCCGAGCGGCCAGGCGGCCGTGGCTCAAGTGGTTCTAAACCGCGTTCGCCATCCTTCGTTCCCGAAATCGATCTGCGGCGTGGTGTTCCAGGGGGCCTACGCTCACAGCGGCTGCCAGTTCAGCTTCGCCTGCGACGGCTCGATGCGCCGCTCGCGCGAGCCCGGCGCCTGGCGGCGCGCCCAGAAGGTCGCCGCCCGCGCGCTTTCGGGGGCCGTGATGAACGAGGTCGGAGCCGCCACCCACTTCCACACCACCGGCGTCGCGCCGGGCTGGGGGCCGCGCCTGCTGCGGGTCGCCCAGGTGGGCATGCACGTGTTCTACCGCTTCGGCGGTCGTTCGGGCGCACCGGACGCCTTCAGCCGCACGCCGCGCCCGTCGACGGCCGACGAGCTGCCGGTCATCACCCTGGCCAGCCTGCCGCCCGCCCCGCTGGGCGGGACCACCGCCGATGGCAAGCCCGCGCCGATCCAACTGGCCAGCGCCGTGGTGATCTCTTCGCCCGACAAGTCCGCCACCGTCGCCGGCGGCATGGGCGGCCCGCTGGGTCCGGTCTCCGAACCGGCCTCCGCCCCCGCCATGCACCCGACCAAGACCTCGTCCCCCGCGGGCGATGCGGTCAAGGCTGCTGGAGGACCGGTCGCGAGCGGAGCTGCTTCCTGACCGCGCTGGGCATGTGGCTGCTGGCGAAGCGCAGCTGCCGGGCCCGCTTGCCCACGAAATAGTGCAGGTCCTTCCCGTGGACGGCGCGCCAGATCACCTCGGCGGCGTCCTCCACGGGATAGACCGGCAGGCCGCCGTCGCGCAGGACGTCGGCCATGTTCTGGTTCGACCCCGGCGCGCCGGCGTTGAGGATCGGCGTCTCGACGAACCACGGCATCACGCAGGCGACGCCGACGCCGTACGGCTTCCATTCGACATCCAGGGCCTCGGACAGGCCCCGCACCGCGAACTTGGTGGCTGAATAGATCGCCAGGCTGGGCGAACCGTACAGGCCCGCGCAGGACGAGATGTTGATCAGCCGCGAGCCCCGCGTGGCCTTCAGCCAGGGCAGGGCGGCGCGGGCCCCGTTGATCACGCCCTTGACGTTGATGTCCAGCTGCAGGTCGACCTCGGCGTCCTCGTGGCTGTCGAACGGCCCGAACCGGGCCACCCCGGCGTTGTTGAGCAGCACGTCCAGGCGGCCGTCGGTCAGCTTGGCGAAGTCGGCCAGGGCCGCGGTCCAGGCGGGGCGGTCGCGCACGTCCAGCTGGAAGGCGGCGCCGTTGTCGGGGCCGATCACGGCGAGGGCGGCCTTCAGGCCCGTCGCATCGATGTCGGACAGGCCGACGAACCAGCCCTCGGCGACGAAGCGCTTGGCGCTGGCCAGGCCGATGCCGCTGGCGGCCCCGGTGATGAAGACGGCCTTACGGCTGCTAGCAGCGCTCATCGCGCCCCTCCCGTTCTTGTTGGTTATCGCTGATCGGAAACCCGGGAGGGCGGCTCGGTCAAGGGTTTGGGACGCGAAACCCCCTCCGTCGCTCCGTGACAGCTCCCCGAAGGAGAGGTGGGCCTGGAGGACCGGAGGGGGCTCCGCGCGCGCCTTAGTCGGTCTGGTCGTCGATCTCGGCGTCCGGGCCGTTCTTCTTGATCGATTCGATGGCGTTCTTGGCCGAGGCCTTCGAGGTGTAGCCCTCGGTCCAGAAGATGGTCTCGCTGTTGTAGACGAAGTAGGCGACGAACTCGCCGGCCTTGTTCTTCTTGATCTGGAACTTGTGAGCCATGGGCGCTCCTTGAGACTTTCTGTTGTGTCGACGAGCCGACCCGGCAACCTCGCCCCGGCGAAGATTGGCGTCAATCGTTCAGGACTTCCTCCGGCCTTTGGAGGACATATCTTTTACAAACCTTCACGGACGAGTCGCCCATGACCCCCGACCAACGCCTCGACCAGCTGTCGCGCGACCTGTTGACCACGCCCTATGGCGATCTGACAGCGGTGCAGAAGAGCGTCATCGACCTGATCGCCGCCGAGGCTCCGACGGGGCTCAACAAGGCGCTTCTCGTGGACGACCGAAGTTTCTGGGACCGGTTGGCCGATCGTGTCGCGGCGATCGGCGGCTCCTGGGCCTTCATCGGCGGTTTCTGCGCCTGCCTGGCGCTGTGGATCGCGCTGAACGTCGGGCTGAAGCCCTTCCACCTGTCGTTCGATCCCTATCCGTTCATCTTCCTCAACCTGATCCTGTCGACCGTGGCCGCGATCCAGGCGCCGGTGATCATGATGAGCCAGAACCGCCAGGCCACGAAGGACCGGTTGAACGCCGAGCACGACTATGTGGTCAACCTGCGCGCCGAGCTGGAGATCATGCGCCTGCACGACAAGCTGGACGCCCTGCGCGAGACCGAGATGGTCGAGATCCTGCGGTGCAACACCGAGACGCTGGAAATCCTCAAGACCCAGGTGGCGCGGATGGCGACGGAGCGCGGCTGAGGTCGATGCGCGGTTTGGGGACAGGCGCATGCGCCTGTCCCCGTCTTGTGCGTGTGCTCGCCGCCCTAGAACGCGAAGCGCGCGCCGACCAGGGCGCCGGCGCCCGTCATGTTCAGCTTCTGGTTCCGCTCGCCCGAGGGGCTGGTGGTCTTGACCTTGATCGAGCCGGTGTACTGGTAGCGGCCTTCGGCGAACAACGAGATGCGGGGCGAGACCGCGACGCTGGCGCCGGCCATGGCCTGCAGGGTCAGGGCGTCGCCCTTGTCGTCGAGCAGGCCGTCGTCGATCTTGACCTGCGCCACGCCGAAGCCGGCGCCCAGATAGGGCTTCACCGGGCCGGAAACCGGGAAATCGTAATAGCCGTTCAGGTCCAGGCTGAGCGCCTTGACCTTGCCGTCGGTGGCCGTGAACACGCCGACATTGGAGGTCAGCGCGGAGTCGACCTTCTGGCTGCGGTAGCCCAGGGCGATTTCGCCGCGCCAGTTGGCGCCGATCGACGACCCCCAGGCCACCGCGCCCTGGGCGCCGGATTTGACATCACCGTCGACCGACCAGCCGTTGGCGAAGCCGTAGTCGTAGTCGGTCTTGCCGATCAGGCCGCCGGACACCGCGATGTACTGGCCGCTGGTGGGCGCGGCGGCGGTTGAGGCCGGCGCGGGCGGCGAACCGGCGGTCTGGGCCGCGGCGGCGCCGGCCATGGCCAGGGCGGCCGCGGCGGTGGTGATGAACAGACGCATGAAATCCCCCGAATAGGTACTGGTCCGTGATCGGACCGCGTCGCCGATAGGGAGCTTCGCCGGTCAAGTAAATCTCAGGTTGCCTAAGCTTTGCTGTTTATGACGCACTATGGCGTCGCTGCAACATTCGGTTGCGAGGCGCGGGCCGCGCGCCGGAGCGCCTGGGGCGGTTGCCCGAACGTCCGCAGGAAGGCGCGGCGCATGCGTTCCGGGTCGCCGAAGCCGGTCTCCAGGGCCACGTCCTCGACCTGCAGGGGCTGGCTGTCGAGCAGGGCGCGGGCGGCTTCGACGCGCAGGCGCTCGATCGCCTTGGCCGGGGTGCTTCCCGTCTCGAAGGCGAACAGCCGGGCGAAGTTGCGCGGGCTCATCGCCGCCTGCTCGGCCAGCTGGTCGACGGTCAGGGGCAGGGCCAGGTTCTCGCGCGCCCAGGCCAGCAGGCTATCGAACCGTCCGCCCTGCATCTCCAGCAGGGCCGAGAACTGCGACTGGCCGCCGGGGCGGCGATGATAGACCACCAGTTGCTGGGCGACGGCGCGGGCGATGTCCTCGCCCAGGTCCGCGCCGATCATCGCCAGGGCCATGTCGATGCCGGCGGTGATGCCGGCCGAACTCCACAGCGCCCCGTCCTGGACGAAGATCCGGTCGGGCTCCAGCCGCACGGCCGGATACCGGCGCTGGAAGTCCTGCGAGCGCCGCCAGTGCGTCGTCGCCCGCCGGCCGTCCAGCAGGCCGGCGGCGGCCAGGATGTAGGCTCCGGAACAGACGCTGGCCGTGCGGCGGGCGGTGCGGAACGTCGCGCGGGCGAAGGCCAGGGTCGCCTCGCAGATCGCCGGAGACCGCGTGCCCTCGCCCCCAGAGACGATCAGGGTGTCCAGCGGCGGCGCGTCGTCGAAGGCCCCCGCATACATCGCCGCCCCGGACGAGCTGTCCACGCTTCCTGGCTCGCGGGCCAGGACATGCAGGCGATAGGCTCCCGGCGCGAACCGGCCGGCGATCTCGAACGCCGCGATCGGCCCCGCCGCGTCCAGCAGCTGAAAATCCGGGAAGATCAGGAAGCCGATGTCGCGGGTCATGCGGACGGTCCTTGGTGATGATTCTGGCGGATTTCGAGGGATCTACGTCATTTCTGTCAGACGCTAGCGAGGCCATGCTGCGGCGTCAACAGGAGGGCCGCCCATGCCGAAACACCCGCCGTTCCACATCGTGTTCGCCCTGTTTCCCGATGTCACCCACCTGGACTTCACCGGTCCGCACCAGATCCTCGGCCGCCTGCCCGGCGCCCAGGTGGTGATCGCCAGCGAGGCGGGCGGCGAGATCGAGGCCGAGGGCCTGGTGTTCAGCCGGGTGGCGCGGCTGGTCGATATCGAGCGCTGCGACCTGCTGTGCGTGCCCGGCGGCTTCGGCACGACCCAGGCGATGGCCGACGAAGCCTTTCTGGCCCAGCTGCGACGGCTGGCGGCCGGCGCGCGCTACGTGACCTCGGTCTGCACGGGCTCGCTGCTGCTGGGCGCGGCGGGGCTGCTGAAAGGCCGGCGGGCGGCCTGCCACTGGGCCTGGCGCGACCAGCTGGCCTTGTTCGGGGCGACGCCCGACCCGGCCCGGGTGGCGCGCGACGGCAATGTCTTCACCGGCGGCGGCGTGACGGCCGGCATCGACTTCGCCCTGACCGTCGTGGCCGAGATCGCCGGCGACGAGACCGCCCAGGCGATCCAGCTGGCGGTGGAATACGCCCCGGACCCGCCGTTCCATGCCGGCCGCCCGGAGACCGCTCCGCCGGCCGTGCTGGAGCGCGTCCAGGCGATCTACGCCCGCGGCATGGACGAGCGCTGGGCAGCGGCGCGCAAGGCGAGCGCGGCGTTGCCGCAGGGCGCCTAGAGGTTGCGGAACGACCGGCCCATGGTCATGCTCAATTCATGGCGGGGACGAGCGAGCGGAAATCCGGGAAGGGCGACGTCGCGCGCCTCGTCGCGGTGTTGGCCGGCGTGTTCGCGGCGGCGCTGCTGATCGCCAACTGGCAAGGGATCGCGCTGATCGTCGCGATCCTGACCGCCGAGCATCGTCCGGCGCTGCTGAAGGACGCCGAGTGGGACGCGCCCGCCTCGGCCGCGCGCTTCCACCATCGGTTCCGCGCCGGGACGCCGGAGCGCGATCTGACGGCCTGGCTGGAGAAGAACCGCTTCGCCGTGGACGCGCGCGCCAGGACGGCCGACAGGCAGGTCAACGGCCTGCCCTGCAACGAGGCCGTCAAGGTGAACTGGTCGGTCGACGCGGCGGGCCAGCTGACCCGGGCCGACGCCATCGTGTCGCAAATCGCCTGCCTTTAGCGAGGTTTGGGCCTCCCGGCCGGACCGCCCAGACTTGATCCGGACACGAACCTGCCTCACAACGCTCTCAAGCGGAGAGATCGTGAATGCGTCGGATCAAGTCGTTTCTCGTCGGGCTGACCGCCGTCGCTGGTCTGGCGGCCGGTCTGGCGGCCGTTTCACCGGCCTCGGCGCAGGACGTGCCGTTCACCTACGGCGTCTGGCGCAATCCCAAGAACAGCGTCCACGTCGAGATCAAGCCCTGCGGCGGCGGTCGCGCCTGCGGCGTCGTGATCTGGGCCAATGACGACGCCAAGGCCGACGCCAGGAAGGGCGGCACGCCCGACCTGGTCGGCCTGCAGCTGCTGCGCGATTTCCAGCTGCAGAAGAACGGCAGCTGGAAGGGCAAGGTGTTCGTGCCCGACCTCAACATGAACTTCAACGGCACGGCCGACTTCCCCGACGCCACCACCATGAAGGCCAAGGGCTGCCTGATCGGCGGCTTCCTGTGCAAGTCGCAGACCTGGCGGCGGGTGGACGTGGCGGCGCGAGGGATGCCGTCGAGCTAGGGGCCGTTCTGGTTCCTGTTGTCATCCCGGAAAGCGCGGAGCGCTTGTCCGGGATCCAGGCAGCCGCACCGCCTTCGCCCAGTCCCCTGGGGCCCGGATAGCCTCTGCGAGGCTTCGGGGATGACAACGGATTTGGATTTCAGGCGCTCCGCGCTCTTGAACTGACAGAGCTCTAGGCCGGATCCAGCTCCGGATAGCGCCGGAAGATCCCCTCGGTGCTGAAGGGGATCCGGCGGGCCGACTTCAGGTAGCCCGCGATGTTCGGCCGCTCCGCTACCGCGTCGCGCACGGCGATCACCCGGCCCAGCCCGGGCTCCAGGCGCTTCATCGCGTGGGGAAAGGCGTAGCGCAGGCCCTCCACCGCCTGGAACAGCGACAGGTCGGCATAGGTCAGGACCTCGCCCGTCAGCCATCCGCCCCCATTTCTGATCTTTGGCGGCGCCCGCGCCAGCACCGTTTCGAACCAGCCCAGGTACTTCTTCATCCGCCCGGTGCGGAACTCCTTGGCCCGCCGCGCGGCCTCGTCCTTCTGGTCCTCGTAATAGAGGCCCATGCCCACCGGATGGTGGACGTCGTGGGCCTCGGCCACCAGGTCGGCGATCGTCAGTTGCAGTTGGTTGACCCATAGCCGCCCGCCCTCGTCGCGCGGCGCGAGACCGTGGCGCAGGCCCAGGTGCAGCAGGATATTGGCCGTCTGGCCGATCACCAGGTCGCCGTCGACCAGGTAGGGCGGGGCGAAGGGCGGACGGTCCTGGCCCGCCATGTCGGCCATCAGGGCGTCCTCGCCGCCGGCGGCGTCGGGATCGCCGCGCGCCACGTCGACATAGGCCGCGCCGGCCTCCTCCAGCGCCAGGCGCACGAACTCGCCGCGTCCCTGGATCGTGGGCCAGTAATGCAGTCGGTAGGTCATGTGGGGGAGAACAGACGGGCGGGCGAAAGGATGCCTGGGACCCCGTCCGATCTACCCCACCCTCACGCTCGTCATCGAGACCGCCGCGAACACCGCGTCGGTGAAGAACGACACGGGCTCGCCCGGCGTCTGGGCGCCCAGCACGTAGAGCAGCGGCAGGTAGTGCTCGGCGCTGTTGATCGCCGCGTCGGCGTCGGGGCCCAGGCTCCGCCAGTCGATCAGCGGGTCGTGGTCCCCGGCCGCGATCAGGGCCTTGGCCCGGTCGTTGAAGCGCGGGGCCCAATCGGGAGTCTCGCCGGTGCGGAAGTCGACGGCCCGCAGGTTGTGGACGATGTCGCCGCTGCCGACGATCAGCACGCCCTCGTCGCGCAGGGCGGCCAGGCGCTGGCCGGCCTCGTAGTGCCAGCGGTCGGGGCGGCCGCGGTCCAGGCTCAGCTGCACCACCGGCACGTCGGCGTGCGGATACATTGGCCGCAGCACGCCCCAGGCCCCATGGTCCAGGCCCCGGGTCGGGTGCTGGACGACCGGATCCGGCGACAGCCGTTCGGCCACCCGCGCCGCCAGGGCCGGATCGCCGGGGGCGTCGTAGCGCACGTCGAACAGGGCCTGGGGGAAGCCGCCGAAGTCGTGGATGGTCTCCGGGCGCTCGGCCGCGCTGACCGCGCTGGCCCCCCGCGTCTCCCAGTGGGCGCTGATCATCAGCACCGCCCTGGGTCGCGGCAGGTCCCGGCCCAGCTCCGCCCAGGCGCGGCTCCAGGCGTTGTCCTCGATGGCGTTCATCGGCGAGCCGTGGCCGAGGAACAGGACGGGCAGGCGGGCGGTCATCGAGAGCGGCTCCAATCTGATACTTTCATAGTTACAGATAGGCCTTGGCCGACGTGATGCAATATCGGCGTCGACCGCTGGCCCGCTCGTCGTCGATCGGTTAGCTGTTGGGTCGAGCGAACTTGGAGGTTCCCATGTCGATCGTCGCGGAGACGCGCCTGGCGACCTACGGCACTCTCGCGCCCGGCAGGCCCAACCACCACCAGCTCGCCGCCCTCAGCGGCCAATGGAGCCGGGGAAGGGTGCGCGGCAAGCTCGTCGAGGCCGGCTGGGGCGCGTCGCTGGGCTATCCCGGGCTGGTCCTGGACCAGGATGGCGCGGAACTGGACGTCCAGCTGTTCCAGTCCGACGACCTGCCGGAGCACTGGTCTCGCCTGGACGCTTTCGAGGGCGATGGCTACCGGCGCGTGATCGCCTCGGTCCTGACGGCCGGCGGCGAGATCGACGCGTGCATCTACGTCCTCGCGGAGGCCAGGACCTGAGCGGATCTGTCGCCATTGGGCGACAGTCCGGCGCTCGCGTCGTCTGGTCGCGCCGATGCGCGCGGCGCGTGCTTTCCCCTCGGGCCGGGCTTTGTTAAGGCGGGTGGATCGTGAACGCTTCCGCCCTTCCTCCCCTGTCGCCGCAAGCCGCCGAGGCCACGCCGGTCGCGGCCGCGCCGGCCGGCCGGCGCCCCCCCCGGATCGCCACGCGCGGCGGCGCGCTGGACCTGCTGCGGCTGCTCGCCTCGCTGCTGATCGTCATCTACCATTTCGGGGCCGAGGGCCCGATGCGTATCGAGCGCTTCGGCCAGGTGTTCTCGCGCGGCTTCCTGGCGACCGACTTCTTCCTGATGCTGTCGGGCTACGTGCTGGGCCGGGCCTACGGCGCCTCGACCCTGACCGGGCGGATCAGCCACGGCCGTTTCTGGGTGCGCCGGGTGGGGCGGGTCTGGCCGGGCCACCTGATCGTGCTGGCCATGATGGCCGCCCTGGTGCTGGTGCTGAACGCCATCGGCACCGACGCCCACAAGCCTTCGCGCTTCGCCTGGGACCAGCTTCCGGTCCAGGCCCTCCTGGTCCACGCCTGGGGCTTCAACAGCGACGGCTGGAACCTGCCCAGCTGGTCGCTGTCGGCCCTGGTCGTCTGCTATGCGGTTTTTCCCTGGCTGTGGCGGGCCGTCGACAAGGTGCGCCATCCGTGGCTCCTGCCGGTGATCGGCGCCCTGGCCTTCGCCGTCTGCGAGGTGGTGGCGCGGATCGTGTTCGACCACGCCCTGTCGGACCTGCAGTTCCGCTTCGGCGTCGTGCGGGCCTTGCCGCTGTTCATCCTGGGCGTCTGCATGGCGCGGGCGGTCGAGATGGACTGGCCGTCGGAGAAGGCCGCCAAGGCCCTGCTGGTCGGCGGCGGCCTGCTGCTGGCGCTGATGCAGCCGCTGGACCGTTACGCCCTGCCCGACGAGCTGATCTTCGACGTGCCCTGCCTGGCCGCCATCGCCGCCATCGTGCTGGGCGCGGGCCGGCTGCCGGTTCGCCGTCCCAGGGCCTGGATCGAGGAGGGGGCCAAGCTGTCGTTCGCCCTGTTCATCACCCACATCTTCGTGGGCGTGATCTATTGGAGCGCGGTGCACAAGCTGATCGAAACCGTGCCGATCGGCATCGGCTGGCAGTGGCTGATGTGGTTGGCCTCGTTCCCGATCGCCATGGGCGCGGCGTGGCTGTTCCACACCTATGTCGACCAGCCGCTGCAGGACCGCCTGGCGCCGTGGCTGCGAGGCAGGCGGTAGGCTCCCGCGCCGCGTCAGCCCTGGCCCTTGCCCTCGCCGCGACGTTTTTCCAGCACGCTGGCCAGGCCTTGCAGGATGGGGGCATGGAGCGTGGGATTGTCGGGCGCGCGGTGGAGCAGCTTGATCGAGGCGACATGCACCTTGACGCCGGCCAGGACCGAAGGGGTCAGGCCGTCGGCCTCGTCGAGCAGGTCGCACAGCGAACGGGCGGCGATCTGGACGGCCTTGTTGCGCTCGGCGCCGCTGAGGCTGACGATGTCGCTGGACCGGGCGTACAGCGCCTCGATCCGGGCCGCGTCATCCAGGTCGGAGGCGAGCAAGGCGTCCAGCGCGGCGATATAGTCGTCGATGCCGGTCAGCGACGGCTCGCGCAGGGTCTCCATCGTGGCGTCGGCGCGCTTGAGCGCCTCGGCCACGTACATGCCGCCCTTCTGGGTCATCAACTGACCCAGGCGCGGCTTCATGCGGCTCTTTTTGACTTCGCTCATGCGATCGACCTCATCGGCTTGATGAGCGCGTCCAACTCGTCCTGGGACATGTTGTGCCCCCCGACCTCGCCCAGTTCGATGGACTTGTCGTCGCGGCGCCGGCCGTCCGGGAACTCCACGGGCGGACCCTGGTTTCGCCAGCGGCGGTCGGGCCCGGCATAGGTTTCGCATTCGATGAACAGCCGGTCGCCCTTGGCGACCCAGAGGATGCGCTCCAGCATGATGGCCGGGGACACCGGCTTGGCGATGATGAAATTGGCGCCGCAGTCGCGGGCCTTCTCGACCTGGTCGCGGCGGGTGTGGGAGGTGACGACGATCACGGGCGTGTGGCGATGGGCCTCGTCAGCCTCGCGGCGCAGCCATCGCGTCAGGTCGTAGCCGTCCAGGGCCGGCAGGGTGTCGTTGGTCAGGATCAGGTCGAAGGCTTGGTATCTCAGTTCGTCCTGGGCTTCTGGGCCGGTGGCCTTGCGCACGACATTCCGCAGCCCGAAGCTGGTCAGCACGCCGACGATGATGTCGAGCGACTGTGGATTGTCGTCGACGATCAACGCCCGAGCCTTGTCGAGATTGATGTACTGACTTGGCTGCAAGGCCCGACGCGCTCCCGTTGTCCCGCGACGCGACGGGCCCCTCAACCTATGTCTGAACGCGGTTAAGAAAGCGCTGCCGCACCGGGGCCTGAGGCGCCGTGCCGCGGCGACCCCGATCGGTCAGTCGAAGGCCTTCGTGCTCAGGGCGTCGGACTGCTGGGCGCTCAGGCGGCCAACGATGCGGATCAGGACCAGGCAAAGCGCGATCCACAGGGTGTCGCTGACCAGGTCCAGGCCTGAGGTGAACAGCGCCGTGCTGACCGCCTTGGCGCGCAGCTGCAGGCGGAAGCTGGCGTTGTCGAGCGTCGAGGTGACGATCCACAGGCCCCACCACCAGCGCAGGATCGGCGGCGTGTCCTGGGCGCGCCAGGAGGACGGCGAAAGGCTGACGCACCAGGCGTCGTTCAGGGCCTGGAACGGCTTGTAGAGATTGGCGAAGGGCACGAAGTACCAGCCGATCGACCAGGGTGGCGACACGTTCAGGCCGCTGGCCAGGGTGTGGCTGTTCATGGTGACGCGGTAGATCCACTTCAGTGTCAGGAAGCTGCTGATCAGCAAGGCCGTCACCAGGCCAAGGCCGGTCAGGCCGGAGACCAGGTCGGCCGTCTCCATGCCGGGCAGGGTTTCGGACATCGACACCGGTGTATCGGACGGGAAGCGCGACAGGCCGCGAAGCTGGAGAACGTCGGCGATGATGTTGAAGGCCGAGGCGGCCAGCCGCACGTACAGCCACAGCACGACCACGCGGCCCAGCGCGCGCGGATCGCGCGCGACATACGTCTTTGTCTTCGCCATGCCCGCCCCCGAAGCCCTACCTTGCGTCTAGAGACGTTCGGGCGATCCGGCAACGGGCGCGCCGGGTTCAGACCGCGTCCAGGCCGATGTCCATGACCAGGGCCGAGTGGGTCAGGGCGCCGACGCTGATCACCTCGACCCCCGTCTCGGCGATGGCCCGGACGGTCGTCAGGTTGACGCCGCCCGAGGCCTCCAGCACCGCCCGGCCCTTGGCCAGGGCGACGGCGGTCTTCAGGTCGTCGAGGCTGAAATTGTCGAGCATGACCACGTCGGGGCCGTGCTTCAGCGCATCCTCCAACTGGTCGAGCCCGTCGACCTCCACCTCGACCTTGACCAGGTGGCCGGCGAAGGCGCGGGCCCGGCGGACGGCCTCGCCCACCCCGCCGCAGGCGGCGACGTGGTTGTCCTTGATCAGGATGGCGTCGTCCAGGCCGAAGCGGTGGTTGATCCCGCCGCCGCAGCGCACCGCGTACTTCTCCAGGGCCCGCAGGCCGGGCGTGGTCTTGCGGGTGTCGACGATGGTCGCGCCCGTACCCTCGACCAGGCGGACATAGGCGCGGGTCAGGGTGGCGATCCCCGACAGCTTGCCCAGCAGGTTCAGGCCGGTGCGCTCGGCGGCCAGCACGGCGCGGGCGTTCCCCTCGGCGCGCGCCAGGATCGCCCCCGGGGCGGCGTCCACGCCGTCGGGCGTGACGACCTGGAACGCGGCGGTCGGATCCAGGGCGGCCAGGGCCAGGCGGGCGCAGGACAGGCCGGCCACCCGGCCGTCCTGCCGCGCGGCCCAGACCACCGACAGTCTCGTGTCGGGGTCGATGCAGGCCTGGGCGGTGATGTCGCCGGCCCGGCCCAGGTCCTCGGCCAGGGCCATGTCGATGATCGGGCGGACCAGCAGGTCGGGCAGGGGGGTGATCATTCGGCGGCGTACCGGACCGCGCGGCCCGACTCCAGGTCCGGAAGGGTGACGAAGGTCCGCTTCGGCAGGGCCGTGGCGGGGAAGTCGGCGCGGAAGTGGCCGCCCCGGCTTTCCCGGCGGGCCAGGGCGGCGCGGGCGATCAACTGGGCGGCGACCAGGGTGGGGGCGGGGCCGTGGGCCGCCTCCAGGGCGTCCAGCACCGTGATCAGGCGGGCTAGGCCCTCGGCGTCGCGGATCACCCCGGCGTCGCGGCTCATGGCCTGGCGGAGGGTCTGGAGGGCGGCGTCCGGCAGGTCTGGGGCGGGCCCGGCGGCCAGCGGTTCGCCGCCCAGCGTCAGGTCGCGGGCGGCCCGGCCGGCCCGGGCCCCGAACACCGCTGCTTCCAGAAGGCTGTTGGAGGCCAGGCGGTTGGCGCCGTGCACGCCCGTGCTGGCGCACTCCCCGGCGGCCAGCAGGCCGTCCAGGCTGGTGCGGCCGTCCAGGTCGGTGGCCACGCCGCCCATGTGGTAGTGCACGGCCGGGGTCACCGGGATCGGCTGGACGCGCGGGTCGATGCCGGCGCTCATGCAGGCGGCGAACACGGCGGGGAACTCGCGGTCGAAGTGGGCGCCGACCGCCGTGGTGGCGTCGAGGAAGGCACCGCGCCCGGCGGCGCGTTCGGCATGGATGGCGCGGGCCACCACGTCGCGGGGGGCCAGCTCCCGGGCCGGGTGATAGTCGGCCATGAACGCCCGACCATCAGTGTTGCGCAGGATCGCCCCCTCGCCGCGCAAGGCCTCGGTGGCCAGGGGAGCGGGGTCGCGGCCGATGTCGATGGCCGTGGGGTGGAACTGCACGAACTCCGGATCGGCGATCTCGGCCCCGGCCAGGGCGGCCAGGCCCAGGCCTTCGCCGCGCACTTCGGCGGGCGTGGTGGTCACAGCGTAGAGGCCGCCGACCCCGCCGGTCGCCAGGATCACGGCGGGCGCTAGGATTTCGACCAGGACGCCATCGATCTCGGCGATCAGCCCGACCACGCGGCCGGTCGCGTCCTGGAGCAGCCGCCGGGCGCGGGCGTTCTCGCGGATCTCGATGGTCGGCGCGGCGCGGGCGGCGGCGATGACCGCGGCCATGATCGCCGCCCCGGCGCCGTCGCCGCCGACCCGGGCGACCCGGGCCTTGGCGTGGGCGGCTTCCAGGCTGAGCACGAAACCGCCGTCGGTCTTGCGGTCGAAGGGGGCGCCCAGGGCGGCCAGGGCGCGGACCGCGGCGGGGCCTTCGGTGGTCAGCAACTCGACCGCCGCCGGGTCGCACAGGCCCACGCCGGCCGCGCGGGTGTCGGCGGCGTGCAGGGCCGGGGCGTCCTCGTCCGACAGGGCCGCGGCCATGCCGCCCTGGGCCCAGGCGCTGGAGCAGCCGGTGGCCAAGAGCGTGGGCGACAGCACCAGGGCCTTGCCGCCAGCTTCGGTCGCGGCGAGAGCGGCGGTCAGCCCCGCCAGGCCCGCCCCGAGGATCACGGGGCCGTCGAAGGTGAGGCGGTCAAGCATGGCTCAACTCCAGGGCCGCGCGGTGACGCTCGGCCGACGCTTCGTCAAAGCAGCAGAAGATCACTTCGGCCGGCCGGGCGCCCTGGAAGGCCGCAACGGTGGTCACGGCGATCTCGGCCGCCCGGTCGGCGGGAAAACGGTAGATACCGGTCGAGATGGCCGGGAAGGCGACGGTCTCGAAGCCCTTGTCGGCCGCGATCTCCAGCGACCGGTGATAGCAACTGGCCAGCAGTTCCGGCTCGCCCTGGTCGCCGCCGTTCCAGACCGGACCGACCGTGTGGATCACCCAGCGAGCGGGCAGGCGGAAGCCTTCCGTCAGCTTGGCGTCGCCGGTCTTGCAGCCGCCCAGCATGCGACCCGCGACGGCCAGTTCGGGACCGGCCTTGCGGTGGATCGCGCCGTCAACACCGCCGCCGCCCAGCAAGCTGGAATTGGCGGCGTTGACGATGGCGTCGACGTCCAGGGTCGTGATGTCGGCCTGGATGACGCTCATGCGGGCCATGATCAGATCAGCTCCACATCCACGTGGTGCTTGGCCTTCACGAGGTCGTACCGCGCCGGGACGGCCGGCGGCGGCAGGTCGATCATCCGCTGCACGGCCAGCCGGGCGCGGAAGGCGACGGCCGGGTCGACCGTCACCTCGTACTGGTCGTGAACCAGGGCGTCGTGGATGTTCTGCAGGCTGATCCGCTTCATGTGCGGGCACAGGTTGCAGGGGCCGATGAACTGGGTGCCCGGGCTTTCGGCCTGGACGTTGGAGGCCATCGAGCATTCGGTGATCAGCACCACCTGCTTGGGCTTGCGCAGCGCGACATAGTCGTTCATCGCCGCGGTCGAGCCGGCGAAGTCGGCGGCTTCCAGGATCTCGGCCGGGCACTCCGGGTGGGCCAGGATCTCGGCTTCGGGCCAGGCGAAGCGCATGTCGGCGATGTCCTGGGCGGTGAAGCGCTCGTGCACCTCGCAGCGGCCGGCCCAGGCGATGATTTTGACATTGGTCTGGCGGGCGACGTTGCGGGCCAGGAACTCGTCGGGGATCAGGATCACCTTGTCGACGCCCCACTCGCGGGCGGCCCACTCCACCACCTGCACGGCGTTGGCGCTGGTGCAGCAGATGTCGGTCTCGGCCTTCACGTCGGCGGTGGTGTTGACGTAGGTGACCACCGGCACGCCCGGGTGGCGCTGCTTGATCAGCCGCACGTCGGCGCCGGTGATCGAGGAGGCCAGGCTGCAGCCGGCCCGCAGGTCGGGGATCAGCACGCGCTTGTCGGGGGCCAGCACCTTGCTGGTCTCGGCCATGAAGTGCACGCCGGCCTGGACGATCACCGCCGCGTCGCACTTGGCCGCCTCGCGGGCCAGGGCCAGGCTGTCGCCGACGAAGTCGCCGACGCCGTGGAAGATCTCGGGCGTCATGTAGTTGTGGGCCAGGATGACGGCGTTCTTTTCGCGCTTCAGCCGGTTGATCTCGGCGATCAACGGCGCGTGGGCCCGCCATTCCAGGGGCGTCACGTGATGCTTCACCTTGTCCCACATCGCCGCGGTCTGGGCTTCGACGTCGGGCGTGAAGGGCAAGGACCCCAGGGGGGGCGCGAAACCGTCAGCCATGTGATCCTCACTTATGCTCAAACTGAGCATTTCAAGGGCCTCAAAAAACGCCGGAAACGGAGGGTTCCCCGCCTCGGCGTCGCCCCTTATGCTGAAATTGAGCAAAAGGGATGGATCACATATAGACCTTCTGGGACGGCTTGCAAAGGGAGGGCGTGAAAATCCGTGTCCGGCGCGAAGAGGCGAGGGCGAAGACCAGCGCCGCCTACCCCTTCGCCTTCCCGCCCTTCCTCGCCGCCTTGGCCGGCACGTGCCTGTCCCACGCGTCCGCCATCGCCTGCGCCAGGGCGTCCAGGGCGTAGGGCTTGCGCAGCAGGGGCCATGGCGTCTCGTGGGCCCGGACCAGTTCCTGGCCGGTGTAGCCCGAGCTGAGCAGGATCGGCAGTTCCGGCCGCTCGTGCGACAGGGTGACGGCCAGGTCCACCCCGCTCTTGCCGCCCGGCATGATCACGTCGGTGATCACCAGGGCCAGGGTCGGGTCGGCGCGGGCGATGGCCAGGGCCTCGTCGGCGTTGGCGGCGCGGCTGACCATGTGGCCCAGCTCGTCGATCATCGCCGCGATCAGGTCGCCGACCTCGGCGTCGTCCTCGACCAGCAGCACGTGCGAGGTGGCGCGGGTGGCCGGCGGCCGGACCGCCAGCACCTCGATCGGCGAGAAGGCCTCGCGCACCGGCAGCATCATGGCCACGGTCGTGCCGACGCCCAGCTCGGATTCGATGCTGACCTCGCCGCCGCTCTGGCGGACGAAACCGTAGACCTGCGACAGGCCCAGGCCCGTGCCCTTGCCGACCGGCTTGGTGGTGTAGAAGGGTTCGAAGGCCCGCTCCAGGGTCTGGGCGTCCATGCCCGCGCCGGTGTCGCGCACGGCCACGCGCAGATAGCGGCCGGGGGGCAGCTCGCCCTGGGTCTCCGCCAGGTCGACACCCTGCGAGGCGACCGTGATCTGGCCGCCGGGCGGGGTGGCGTCGCGGGCGTTGACCACCAGGTTCAGCAGGGCGGCCTCGAACTGGCCGGAGTCGGTCAGGGTGGTGCGGCCGCCGGCCTTCAGGTCCAGGGCCAGGTCGACGCCTTCTCCGACCGCGCGGCGCAGCAGGCTCTCGCTCTCGGCGATCATCGCGTCGATCCGGCAGATCTCGGGATTCAGCGGCTGGCGGCGGGCGAAGGCCAGCAGGTGCTGGGTCAGCTTCTCGCCACGCCGGGCCGCGGACTGCGCCGCGTTCAGCATGCGCTCGCGCCGCTTGTCGTCCTCGGGATTGCGCTGGAGCACGTCCAACGCGCCGATGATCACGGTGAGCAGGTTGTTGAAGTCGTGGGCGACCCCGCCGGTCAGCTGGCCGATCGCCTCCAGCTTCTGCGACTGGGTCAGGGCGGCCTGGGCCGCGTCGCGCTCGGCCAGGGCCTCCTGCACCCGGTCGGCCAGCAGCTCGTTCAGGCCTGTCAGCTTGGCCTCGGCCTCCTTGGCCTCGGTGACGTCGAAGGCGATGCCGATGAAGCCGATGAACTCGCCGCCCGGTCCCAGGCGCGGCTGCGAAAATGACTTGAGCCAGCGCATCTGGCCGTCGGCCCGGCGGTAGCGGCCTTGCAGGCTGAACGGCTTGCGCGAGGCCTCGCCGGCGATCTGGGCCTTGAGGATCGCCGGCAGGTCGTCGGCGTGCAGGCGCGAGCGCCAGTCCAGCACCAGGGCCTCGTCATAGGTCACGCCCGCGAAGTCGACATAGGCGGCGTTGACGAACACTCGCAGGCCGTCGTCGCCGCTGATCCACATCAGGGCCGGGGCGCTGTCGGCCAGGGCGCGGAAGCGGGCCTCGCTCTCGCGCAGGCTCTCCTCGGCGCGGCGGCGCTCGGTGACTTCGAAATTGACGCCCAGCATGCGCACGGCGCGACCGGCCTCGTCGCGGACCACCTCGCCGCGGCCGTGGATCCAGCGCTCGCCGTCGGGATGGCCGGCCAGCCGGTATTCGACTTCGTAGTGTCCGCCCTTCACCGCCTCGCGCAGCTTGCCCTGGACGAGGGGGCGGTCGTCGGGGTGGACCACCTCGACCAGCCGATCCAGGTCGATCGAACCGTCGAGGGGCAGGCCCAGGTTCCGGCGCGCGGTGAGGGACAGGTTCAGGACGTTGTTCTGCAGGTTCCATTCCCAGGGGCCGACTCCGGCCGAGGTCTGGGTGACCTGCAGGCGGGTCTCGGCCTCGGACTGCCGCCGACGGGCCTCGGCCAGCTTGACCATGCTGGCGCGCAGGCCGGCGGCCACGGCGGTGGTGATCAGCGACGAGACCACGAACAGCACCAGGGTGGCGACCTGGCTGCGGTTCATGGCGTCGCCCTGGAAGCCGCCGAGCAGCCAGCCGGCGAAGATCACCCCGGCCGCGATCGGCGCCAGGCCCCACCGCCAGCCGGCGTAGAGGGTGACCAGGATCATGGCGGGGAAGAAGGTCTGGGTCGCGCCGATGCCGGCGGTCAGGCCCAGCAGCGCGAGTCTCAGGCCGATCGCCGCCAGGATCGCCGCGGCCGTCACCAGGGCCGCCCGCCAGGCCGGCGGCGGGATCCCCGGAATGAGCCACGCGCTTATCGTGTCAGGCCAAGCGCGCCCACCGGCTTTTGCGTGGGGATCTTCAATCTTCATGGGGCTCCAGGCGTACATATCCGCTTGCCTGGAGCATGGACACGCTTACCTAGGACACGCAACACGGGAGATCACGATGGCCGCGAACCTGAACACCGGCTTCACCGCAAAGCAACGCGCCGACGTCGTGGCCGGCCTGAACAAGGTCCTGGCGGATAGCTATGCGCTGTACCTGAAGACCCACGGCTATCACTGGAACGTGCGCGGCCCCAACTTCCAGGCGCTGCACGTGCTGCTGGAAGGGCAGTACACCGAGCAGTGGACGGCGCTGGACGCCATCGCCGAACGCATCCGCGCCCTGGGCGAACTGGCCCCGATGGGCTACGGAGCGTTCGGCAACCTGTCCAGCATCAAGGACGGCGACGCCGAGAAGGAGTGGGAGGGCATGTTCCAGGAATTGCTGGCCGACAACGAGACGGTGATCGCCACCCTGCGCGGCGCCTTCACGGCCGCCGACGACGCCGGCGACGAGGCCACCGCCGACCTCTACACCCAGCGCCTGGCCGCTCACGAGAAGCACGCCTGGATGATCCGCTCCACGCTCGGCGGAAAGTGATCGTCCTGGATCAGACGCGCCCGTGCTAGATCGGAACACGGCTCTCAAGGCCGCCGTGGCGCTCGTCGCCTTCGGCGGCCTTTCCGCGTGCGCCACCGGCCGCCTGCCGGCGGGCGCGGGGCGGACCAAGGCTGTGGCGGTCCTGGCGGGCAACCTGTCCGACGCCGGCCTGGCCCGCTACGCCGCCGACATGGATCCGGCGATGCTGGCCATGGCCAGGCGTCATGACCCTCGCCCGCACCAGGACTACTGGGGACGTGTCAGAGGCTGGGAGCGGCTGGACCTGCGCCGGATTCCGCGGTTGGGCGATCGCGAACCGGACTTCGAGGAAGCCCGGGTGATCAACGCCTACAAGGCGGCCGCGCCCCTGGCGATCGAGGCGGCCCGGCCATTCGTGATCAGCGGCCCCGCCGCCGAGCGCGACAAGGCCCTGCACTGCCTGACCCAGGCGGTCTACTTCGAGGCCGGCTTCGAACCCCTGGCCGGGCAACAGGCGGTGGCCCAGACGGTGCTCAACCGGATGCGCCACCCCGGCTATCCCAAGTCGATCTGCGGCGTGGTCTACGAGGGCGCGGCGCGGGGCACGGGTTGCCAGTTCAGCTTCACCTGCGACGGCTCGCTGCAACGGACGATCAGCCCGACCGTGTGGGACAACGCCCAGATCATCGCCAAGCGGGCCTTGGCCGGCTTCGTGATGAAGGATGTCGGCACGGCCACTCATTACCACGCCAACTACGTCTATCCGTACTGGGCGCCGACCCTGGTCAAGCTGAAGACCCTGGGGGCCCACGTCTTCTATCGCTGGACCGGGCCGTCGGGCCAGGTCGCGGCGTTCCGCGGCCGCTATTCGGCCCACGAGGACGTCTCGGCCGAGATCATGATGGGCGCCGACCCGCGCACCCTGGAGGCCGCGCCGGCCGATATCCTGGCCCAGACGCAGGCCGAGACCCTCGCGGCGGCCCAGATCATGGGCGTGGCGCCCGCCCCGACCGGCGAGGCCGCCAAGATCGTCGGCCCCGACGGGGTGGTCGAAATCCTGGCGCCGATCGCCGGCGATCCGGCCGGCGCGATGCGCGGCGGACGCCGTCTGCCGACGCCGGAAGAGATCGAGCGGATCAACAAGACGCTGGGCGCGCTGGAGGCGCCGGTGGTCGATACGACGGTCAAGCCGGTCGAAGTCGCCCCGCCGCCCGCGCCGCCGCCGCCACCGCCCAAGCCCAAGCCGCGGCCGCCCAGCCTGGTCAATCGGCTGAACTAGATCGAACAAGCTTGACCTTCGTTGCGGACGCCTTCAACCACGATCTTGGGGTTGTCGACGGGGGGCGCGATGCTGCGACGGCGCGAGATGACGATCGGCATGCTGGCGGGAGCGGCGGCGGCTAGTGCGGCCCCGGCGGCCCACGCCAAGACGCTGCAGGTCGGGACACCGGCTCCGGATTTTCGGGTCACCACCTTCGACCTGGAGACCTATTCGCTGGGCGACCTGCGAGGCCAGGTGATCCTGCTCAACTATTGGGCCACATGGTGCGCGCCCTGCCGGGCCGAGATGCTGGTGATGGACAGCTATGTCCGTCGCCGCAGACTGAAGGATTTGCGGATCTTCGCGATCACCACCGAAAGTTCGGTCCCCACCTACAAGCTCAAGCCGCTGGCCGCGGCGCTGTCATTCCCGCTGGCCAAGCGGATCAGCGGCAAGGGCTATGGCGCCATCGACGGCAAGGTGCCCAGCAGTTTCGTGATCGATCGCGCCGGCGTCATCCGCCACGCCGAGGCGGGCGCCTTCAGCGACGACAACTTCGCGCAGCTGATCGACCCGTTGATGGCCGAAGCCCCGCCGCCGCTGGCCACGCCGGCCGGGACCTAGGGTTTTACCGGAGACCCAGCGTTACCAGACCCCGATCTTCTCGGCCTCGTGGTGGCTGATCGGGTGGTGGGCCTTCTTATGGTCTTCCTCGGCCAGGAAGCGCACGGCTTCCAGGGCGGCCATGCAGCCCATGCCGGCGGCGGTGACGGCCTGGCGGTAGATGTCGTCGGTGACGTCGCCGGCCGCATAGACGCCCGCCACGGCGGTCGAGGTCGTGCCCGGCTTGACGCTCAGATAGCCGCCGGCGTGGGTTTCCAGCTGGTCCTTGAACAGCTCCGACGACGGGGCGTGGCCGATGGCGATGAACACGCCGTCGCAGGGGACGGTCTGGGTCTCGCCGGTCTTGACGTTCTTCAGCCGCACGCCGGTGACGCCCATCGGATTGGTGTCGCCCAGCACCTCGTCGATGGCGCTGTCCCAGATCACCGCGATCTTGGGATGGGCCAGCAGGCGTTCCTGCAGGATCATCTCGGCCCGCAGCTCGTCCTTGCGGTGGACCAGGGTGACCTTGCTGGCGAAGCTGGTCAGGAACAGGGCCTCTTCCACGGCCGTGTTGCCGCCGCCGACCACCACGACCTCCTTGTTGCGGTAGAAGAAGCCGTCGCAGGTGGCGCAGGCGCTGACGCCGAAGCCCTGGAACCTGGCCTCGCTGTCCAGGCCCAGCCACTTGGCCTGGGCGCCGGTGGCGATGATCAGGGTCTCGGCGAACCATTCCTGGCCGCTGTCGGTGGTGATGTGGAACGGGCGCTTGGAAAGGTCGGCCGACAGCACGATGTCGCTGACGAACTCCGTGCCCACGTGCTCGGCCTGGGCCTTCATCTGGTCCATCAGCCAGGGGCCCTGGATGACGTCGGCGAAGCCGGGATAGTTCTCGACGTCGGTGGTGATGGTCAGCTGGCCGCCTGGCTGGATGCCGGCGATCAGCACGGGCTTCAGCAGCGCGCGGGCGGCGTAGATGGCGGCGGTGTAGCCGGCGGGACCCGATCCGATGATCAGGCAGCGGGTGTGGCGGGGTTCGGGAGTCGACATAGGCGCAGATATAGGGCCGATTCCATTTCGGCGCGACGGGGCGGCGCGGATTCTGGGGGATCGACGCGATGATCGGGTTCAAGGGAGCGCCGACGGGGATCCTCGTCGGCCTGGCGTTCGCGGGCCTGGCCTGGTTCATCACCGGTATGGCCAGCGCGGCCCTGATCTTCGGCGTGGTGTTCGGCGGCGTGATCTACGCCGTCACGCGATATCGGGTGCTGTACGGCAAGCCGGCCGTCGACGGGGGCGGGGGCTCCAGCGATGGCGAC
>Ga0102590_1001687_pt1 | contig 31136 bp, 30 predicted proteins | sample AraplaMF_Col_mMF_FD_76859 | JGI IMG/M metagenome (GOLD analysis project Ga0102590, IMG submission 76859) | Arabidopsis root microbial communities from the University of North Carolina, USA - plate scrape MF_Col_mMF | ecosystem: Host-associated > Plants > Roots > Endosphere | place: USA... | reverse complement strand
TTGATGCGATCCTGAGGAAGTAAAACGACGCGACGGATAAAGGGGGTCTCGGGCTGGCGCCCGATCCCTTAGCCGATCTGGATTTTGGTGTCGGAAACGAAGGTGTAGGGCGGCACCGGCAGGTTGCTCGGCGCGGGACCCTGACGGATGCGGCCCGACGTGTCGTAGACCGAACCGTGGCAGGGACAGAAGAAGCCGTCGTAGGCGCCCTCATGGGCGATCGGGATACAGCCGAGATGAGTGCAGATGCCGACCACGACCAGCCACTGATCGTGACCCGCCTTGACGCGCGCCGAGTCGGGCTGCGGATCGGGCAGGCTCGCGACCGGAACGTTCTGGGCCGCTTCGATCTGCTTCTTGGTGCGGTGGCTGATGTAGATCGGCTTGCCGCGCCAGAACACCTTGATGTCCTGTCCTTCGGCGACCGGGGCCAGGTCGACCTCGATCGGTGCGCCGGCCGCAATCGTCGAGGCGTCCGGGTTCATCTGGGAGACCAGCGGCCATACCGTGGCGGCGGCGCCTACGGCGGCGACGGCTCCCGTTGCAACATAGAGGAAATCACGGCGTGTCGGATGGTCCGCCGAAGACGCTGTCGTCACGATTCCAAGCCCTTTCTTGTCTGCAGCCGGCGGAACCGCCCCGGACACGCTGAGAACGCGACCTGAAGTGGCTGCCGGCGCCCGCGGCCCCCGCGGCGGCAGAAAACTGCTTTTCCTCCCCCAAATCCCGGCGGAACAAGCAGTCCAGAATCGTTCTATTGGCACCCTTGCCGTAAGAGCGCAAGCCCGCTATCGGCTCGCACACGTGCAATGCACTAAATCCGCGTCCGGACGTGATTTATTCAATACATCCCGTCCGCATTTCCGCAGCCCGACACCCATGCACATCGCCCTCTTCCAGCCGGACATCCCCCAGAACACCGGAACGATTCTGCGCCTCTGCGCATGCCTCGGCGCGGCCGCGCATATCATCGAGCCGGCCGGGTTTCCGGTCTCGGACCGGCATTTCCGCCGGGCGGGAATGGATTACCTCGATCAGGTCGACCTGACTCGTCACGACTCATGGTCAAAATTCGAGGAATGGCGTAACGAGGCGGGTTCCCGCCTGGTGCTGTTTACGACCAAGGCGGCCGGCTCCTATCTGGATTTCTGCTACGAGAGCAACGACATCCTGCTGTTCGGGCGGGAATCCGCGGGGGTGACCGACGAGGTGGTCGCCGCGGCGGACGCCCGGGTGGTCATCCCGATCAGACCGGGTTTGCGTTCGCTCAATGTGGCGATGGCGGTGGCCATGGCATTGGGCGAGGCGCTACGGCAGACGGAACGCCCGGCCGGGACCGATTCCGAGGAGAGATAGTGAGCTACGCGGTCAAAGAGATTTTCCTGACCTTGCAGGGCGAAGGCGCGCATGCCGGCCGGGCCGCGGTGTTCTGCCGTTTTTCCGGCTGCAACCTCTGGAGCGGCCGCGAACAGGATCGCGCCACCGCGACCTGCCAGTTCTGCGATACCGACTTCGTCGGAACCGACGGCACGCTGGGCGGCCGCTACGCCACAGCCGACGAACTCGCGGATGTCATTGCCGGGCAATGGACCGGCGATGACACCAACCGCTATGTGGTGCTGACCGGCGGCGAGCCGCTGCTGCAGGTCGATGCCCCCTTCATCGACGCGTTGCACGTGCGCGGTTTTGCCATCGGCATCGAAACCAATGGGACGATCGAACCGCCTCCCGGCATGGACTGGGTCTGCGTCAGCCCGAAAGCCGGTTCGGAACTCGTGGTGCGGCGCGGCCACGAATTGAAGCTGGTCTATCCGCAGGCCGGCAACGCGCCGGAAGATTTCGCGGGGCTCGATTTCGAACGGTTTTCGCTGCAGCCGATGGATGGCCCCGACGTGATCGAAAACACCGCGCGCACGGTCGACTACTGCCTGCGCCATCCGCAATGGCGGCTCAGCCTGCAGACGCACAAGACGCTCGGCATCAGATAACAGGAACCAGAACTTCAAGATGTGGGAACTGACGAAATCATTTCGCTTCGAGGCCGCGCATTCGCTGAAGGGGACGACCTTCGGCGCGGCCAGCGAGGAAATTCACGGCCACTCGTTTCGCGCCGAGGTGAGCGTGCGCGGCACGCCCGATCCCGTCACCGGCATGGTGGTCGATCTCGGCCTGCTTCAGCGCAGCATGGAAGAGGTGCGCCTGACGCTCGACCACAAGCTGCTCAACAAGGTAGAGGCGCTGGGCACGCCGACGCTTGAAAACATCTCGCGGTTCATCTGGGAGCGGGTCCAGCACGCCGGCAAGATTACCCGCGTCAGCGTTTTCAGGGACAGTTGCGGCGAGAGCTGCTCGTATTTTGGGCCGCAGGGATAACGACGGACATTCGGAGCCGCACATGGACGTATCCGTCATCGACGATCGCAAGACCCGCGCCCGCGCCTGGTTCGAGGCCCTGCGCAACGACATCTGCGCAGCGTTCGAGCGGCTGGAGGACGATGCGCCCCCTGCCCTCTATCCCGGCGAGGCCGGGCGCTTCATTCGCACGCCCTGGGAGCGCACCGACCATAGCGGCAAGCCCGGCGGCGGCGGCGTGATGTCGATGATGCGCGGGCGGCTGTTCGAGAAGGTCGGCGTGCACTGCTCGACCGTGCATGGCGAGTTCGCGCCTGAATTCCGTGCACAAATTCCGGGCGCGGCCGACGATCCCAGGTTCTGGGCCTCGGGCATTTCGCTGATCGCGCATATGCATAACCCGCACGTCCCGGCCGTGCACATGAACACCCGCTTCGTCGTCACCACCAAGGCATGGTTCGGCGGCGGCGCCGACCTGACGCCGGTGCTCGACCGGCGACGCACCCAGGAAGACCGGGATACGCAGGCCTTCCATCAGGCGATGAAGGAAGCCTGCGGCGGGTCGAACAGCGTCGCCGATTACGACAAATACAAAAAATGGTGCGACGAATATTTCTACCTGCCGCATCGCAGGGAAGCGCGCGGCATCGGCGGCATCTTCTATGACTGGCACGATTCCGGCGACTGGGACGCCGATCTCGCCTTTACGCAGGAAGTCGGCCGCGCGTTCCTGAAAATCTATCCCGAGCTCGTCCGGCGCAATTTCGCCACTTCCTGGACTACCGCGGACCGCGAGGAGCAGTTGATCCGGCGCGGGCGCTATGTCGAGTTCAACCTGCTCTACGACCGCGGGACGATCTTCGGGCTGAAAACCGGCGGCAATGTGGATTCCATCCTCTCATCGATGCCGCCGGAAGTGAAATGGCCATGATCGCATGATTGATTGTCATGACGGGCCGCTAGGGTGCGGTTCGTCATGTAATCCAAGGAGCAGATCATGGATCTAAAACCAGGCGACGTCGTCCTTCTCAAGTCCGGCGGCCACCCCCTCACTGTGGTGGAGGTCAAGGACGGCAACGTCGCGTGTGTATGGATGGGCGTTGAAGGCGATCTGTTTCGCGAGACGCTGCCGCTTGCCGTCCTCGAACAAGCCGAAACCGACGATGAGGACGAAGACGAGGACGAAGAGGACGAAGAAGAAGACGAGGACGAGGAATAGCGACCGTCGCAACCAGGTTGCGTAAGGGGACCTTTGACGCCGCCGGCATTGATGGCCGGCGGCGTCGTTTTTCCCGGGATTGGACCCGGTGCGGCCGATCTGGTATTCGCGGGCGAAACCGGCCCGTGGCTTCTCGCGGCCGGTGCCTCCCAACGCGAGACCGCCGAAACCGATGACCGAACTTCCCCGCGCGATGCTGATCGACATGGACGACACCATCCTGTCGGCCTACGGACGTCCCGAAATCGCCTGGAACAACGTCACGGCGGAATTTGCCGCCGAGCTCGGGCCGCTGACCTCGCAACAGGTCGCCGCCGCCGTGCTCGATTCGGCGCGAAAATTCTGGTCGGTTGCGGAGGCCGAATGGCGGCTGAAGCTGGATGAAGCGCGCCAGATAACGGTGCGCAACGGGTTTGCCGCCCTCGCCGCCACCGGCCACGTCCTGCCGGACGATCTGGCGATCCGGCTGGCCAACCGCTTCACCGCCTACCGCGAAGAGGAAATGTTCGTCTTCCCGGGCGCGCATGATGCCATCGACGAATTGAAGGCGCGCGGCGTCAAGCTGGCACTGGTGACGAACGGCGCTGCCGGCGCCCAGCGCGCCAAGGTCGAACGCTTTGCGCTGTCGCACCGCTTCGATCACATCCAGATCGAAGGCGAGCACGGCTTCGGCAAGCCGGACGACCGCGCCTACCTGCACGCCATGCAGACGCTTGGCGTCACTGCGCCCGAGACCTGGATGATCGGCGACAATCTGGAGTGGGAGGTCGTGGCGCCGCAGCGGCTCGGCATCTATGCCATCTGGATCGATGTTCATGGCGACGGCCTGCCGGAAGGCTCGACCGTAAAGCCGGACCGCATCATCCGCTCGCTGACCGAGCTCCTGCCCGAAAAGCGCTGACAGCGCGCTTTCGGTCCCTGCGTCGGCTGCCGACCTTTCCACACGATCTCGTGTTGTGTGAGCTGTCTCACAGTGCGCAAACTTGCAATCGCTGATTGTGCCGTCGTGGTCGAAGGTTGAAGTCCGCGTATGGGAGTTCAGCAATGCCAAGCGACGACACGCACAAGCCGCCCACGGCTGATGACATCACATCAAAGCCTGCCGCGCCGGGGTGGCTCTGGAACACCTTTAAAGGGATATCACTGGTCACCGTGCTGGGCGGCCTGTTCACCGTACTGAGCAGCCTGGCGGTCGGCTATTTCCAGTATCTCAGCGCCTATCAGGAAAAGGTGAGCAGCCAGGCCAAGGACGACATGACCTTGGCGGCGGCAACCTTCACCGAGATCTCACGCCCATTTTCCGAGATGCAGGCGCTGCAGCAAACGCTGTACATCGATTTCGCGCGCGCCTTTGGCGAGAAATCCAGCGCAAGCGACAAGGCGCTGGCCACCAAGGACGCACAGGCGATTTCGGAGCGCTATGAGAAAGCGCGAAACGAACTCCGCGAAAATATCGACTTGCTGACGCGAAAGGCCGAAATCTATATCGACCGCCCGAGCGATCCGTATCGCGATCCCGCCGAAAAGCATAACGTCGATCCCGATCCGCTGTCACGGCGGGTGTTGCGCGACTCCGATTTCGACTGCTCCAACAAGTTCTATTTTCCGGCGTTCGGAAAAGTGGAGCTGCCGGACGACGACGCGCCGGTCAAGGAAGTCGCCGACAACGAATATTGCGCAATACCCGAAAAACGCGGCATTGACGAAAAGACCAAGCCGAAGGATGCGTTCATCCGGATCTGCGTCGGGACCAACGACCGGGAGGCCAAGAGAATCAGCTGGTACAGCGCCAAACACCACGTCCTGACGATGCACCATTGCCTTGAGTCCGTGCACGACAGGCTGGCGGCGGCGCGGCAATGGGCCTCCGGAAGCGCGCGCGACGGCGCGGAGGAAAGCGGTATCCTGGGAGAAAAGGAAATCAACGAAAAGCTGGATGATCTGGCCGGCCGGATCAACGCGTTCAATAGCCTGGCGCTGTACCAGATGGAGCAAATCCGGGTGAAATACCGCCCGTCCCGCCTTTGGTGCAATGTGCCCCTTGTCTGGAACATATCAAGCTTGAACTGCTTCCCGATCCGCACGGCGTCGAACTACACCCGCTGACGCTGATCAGTGCCGCAGCGCCGCGGTAATCATGACGAGCCCGCCGGTGATCACGGCGGCATCGAGGATGGCGGTGTGGATATGCACCGGCATTCGTTCGACGAAGGCTTTGGCGAGGAACGCACCGGGGATCGCGATGGCGCCGATCAGGAGCGCGAAAGCCAGCACCTGCACGGTCACGACGCCGGCAAGGCCGAACACGGAAATCTTGATCAGGCCGGTCACGACGGAGATCATCGCATCGGTGGCGATCACCGCCGCCCCTTCCAGACCGGACGCCATCAATAGCGACAGCAGGATCACGCCGGAACCTGAGGTGCCGCCGACCAGGACGCCATAACCCACCGAGCTGACGCCGAGCCCGGTATCGCCGATCTTGATGTTGCGATGCCTGGCGAGCCGGCGCAGCGGCACGCTCAGGATCAGCATGCTGCCGATGACGAGCGCCGCACCGGCGCTGGTCAGCCGGGTATAGCCATAGGCGCCGAGCGCCGTGGTCAGCATGGCGGCGCCGATCACGATCAGTGCGCGACGCCGGTCGGCGTAGCGAAAGTAGGCCACGAAGCGGCTGATATTGGTGAAGATGGCCGAGATCGCGATGATCGGCACCACCGGCTCGGCGCCGACCAGCGGCACCAGCACCAGCGGCATCAAGGCGCCGGTGCCGTAGCCGGCAAGCCCGCCGATGATGGAGGCCAGGAGCGCCATGCCCCCGACCAGGACGATTTGGCCGAGGGAAATGTCGGCGAAGCCGGCCAGAAGGTTCACAGCCGGTGATCCCGCGTGAATCGGGCGGCGGCCTGGTCGGCGATCGCAGCGAGCGCGGATCGGTCCAGCGGAAAATCCGCGGCCAGCCACGCGTCTTCCGCCAGCGTCAGCACGTGGCCGAGCGCGGGGCCCTGGGCAATGCCGCGGGAAATGAAGTCGGCCGCCTTCAATGGAAATTTCGGCGCGCTCCAGCGCTGCGGCAAGGTTGCGAGCTCGTGCCAGCGCGCCGCGCCATTGCCGACGCCGCCTGCGCGCGCCCATGCCAGCATCAGGCGATCCCGATAAGGATCCTCGCCGAGCCGGTAGAGCAGCTGCCGCGCCCGCGCCTCGTCCTTGACCGCGAGCCGCCACCAGCGATGGCCCATCGAGTCCAGCGCCTTGGTTTCCGCGTTGGAAAGGCGAAGCCGCGCCGAGACGCGCTTCGCATCCTCGGTGACCGCGACGGTGAGCGCGGCGAGCCGGCGCACGGCGTTCGGCGCCAGCCCCATCTCGCGCTCGGCCGCGATCATCGCCGCGAACGTTCCGGTGTAGGTGACGCCGCCGGAGATCGTCAGCAGAAAGCCGGCATCGGCCATCGCCTGCACCGCGACGACAGCGCCTTCGGCGATCAACAGCTTCAGCATTTCCATCCGCACGCGTTCGGCGGAAAGGCCGGAAAGGCCGGCGCGTCCGGCGATGCAGGCGAGATAGCCGGCGCGATCCGGCTCGCCCGCACCATAGGCGGCGTGCATGCGGAAGAAGCGCAGGATGCGCAGATAGTCCTCGGCGATGCGCTGCCCGGGATCGCCGATGAACCGCACGCGCTTGGCCTCGATATCGGCAAGGCCGCCGACATGGTCATGCACGATACCGGCGGCATCGACCGAGAGCCCGTTGATGGTGAAGTCGCGCCGCTCCGCGTCGCGAACCCAGTCGCGCCCGAACACGACCTTGGCCTTGCGGCCGAACGTCTCGGTATCCTCGCGCAAGGTCGTGACTTCGAACGGATGCGATTCCACGACCAGCGTGACCGTGCCGTGGTCGATCCCGGTCGGCACGCATTTGACGCCGGCCGCCTTGGCGCGGCGGACCACCTCGTCAGGCAGCGCCGTGGTCGCGATGTCGATGTCGCCGAGAGGAATATTCAGCAGCGCATTGCGCACGGCGCCGCCGACCACGCGGGCTTCCTCGCCACCGCCGTTGAGCAATGCGAGCACACGGGCAGCCGGACCTGACCTGAGCCAGGGCGCATCCGCCAGCACCCGCGCCTCGCTCATTTCTCTACCCCGTCAACCAGCTTGCCGTTTTCGAGATGGGCCGGAACGTAGGTCGAATTCGGCGGTGCGCCGGAGAATTGCGCGAGCATGACGAAGCTGATGACGACCAACAGCAGCGATCCCAACACCAGTTTGGCGATCAGATGCGCCGGCCAGGACGAAGACGTCAACACACCGGAACGGGTGGCAAGCAGAAAAAGCACATAGGCCGCGAACGGGATCAGGAAAATTCCGATTTCGGTCAGAATCGGACGGATCATGCGAGATAAATCCGTTCATACAGCACGCGCAGAATTCCCGCGGTCGCGCCCCAGATGTAACGCTCGGCGAACGGCATCGCGTAGTAGGAACGCTCCATGCCGCGGAATTCCTTGGAATGGATCTGATGGTTCTCGGGATTCATCAGGAACGCCAGCGGCACCTCGAAGGCATCCACCACCTCGCCTTCGTTGATCGTCAGCTTGAAGCCGGGCTTCACGCGCGCCACCGTCGGCAGGATGCGAAACCCGAAGGCGGTGCCATAGAGGTCAAGATAGCCGATCGGCTCGATGAAGTCGCGCTTGAGGCCAACCTCTTCCTCCGCCTCGCGCAGGGCGGCATCGAGCGGGGAAGCGTCGGTGGCATCGATCTTGCCGCCTGGAAAGGAAATCTGGCCGGCGTGGCTCGAAAGATGCGGCGAGCGCTGCGTCAGCAACACGGTCGGCTCGCGGTGATCGACCACCGGGATCAGCACCGCCGCCGGGCGCACCGGCTGCTCACGCGCCACGATCTCGAGCATGCGGTCGTTGCCCGCATCGCCGGTCTTCGGAACGATATTGGGATCGACCAGGCCGGGCGGCACGTCGAAGCTCAGCCGGGTCTTGCTCCGCGCGAAGAACTCGGTCGCATTGATCGGCGCCGCCTCCATCTTCTTCAATATCGGCTCGTTCAAACCGCGTCCCTCACCTGCTTGGCGTCGGCCATCGCGAAGAACTCGCCGCCGGATTCGATGCCGAACATCGGCTGACCATCGACCACCCGCTCTTCCCCCATGTCAACCAGATCGTAATAGAGCGCGCGGGTCACTTTCGCCCAGAGATCGGCGCGGACATGCAGATAGGGCGTCAGCCCGCCATCGGCGGCCATCTCGAACCGCAGGCGATGGGCGGAATCGCATGGCACCCAGTCGTCGACATTGGTGCGGAAGCGCAGCAGCCGCCCGCGATCGCCGGTTTCGTTCTGCATCTCGACCGCCAGGAACGGCGCATCGTCGACGCGGATGCCGACCTTCTCGACCGGGGTCACGAGAAAGTGCTTGCCGTCCTCGCGCTTCAAAATCGTCGAAAACAGCCGCACCAGCGCCGGCCGCCCGATTGGCGTCCCCATGTAGAACCACGTACCATCGCTGGCGATTCGCATGTCGAGATCGCCGCAGAACGGCGGATTCCACAGGTGGACCGGAGGCAGGCCCTTGCCGGCCGGGGCGCGATTGGCGGCTTCCCTGGCGGCGACCGTCAGACCTTCAAGCCCCTTGCCTTGGGGATTCCTGCCCTCGGGATTCGTGCCTTCGTGCCGCTGGCCGCTGGTTTGCCCTTGCTTCGCCATTGTTTGCCCTGAGTCTCGGCGCCTCGGTTGGCACGATTGGTGCACTTGCTACGGAGTTACGGAGCACGTTTGGTGCCGTTGTACCGAAAGGTATCGCTATGTGTTCCAGGCGATCTGGTCCGTACTATTGCGGATCATAGTCGCCATATCGTGATGCCGTTCATACCCCGAAATACCGATAATGTGGGGATAGTTTAATTCAACGAATACATGGCCTTTGCACAGGTTTAGCATGAGGTTCGTGGCATGACGACGCAACCAGCGGTGTCATGAAGCGGTTATGCGGTTGAAGGAGAAAGACATGGCGAGTGCAGACGGTGTCGAGAAACTCGAGGACGCGATCGTCCGGTCCGCCGAGCAGGTGTCCGGCCAGATTCGCGCCGCGAAGGAAGCGATCTCCACCGTCATCTTCGGCCAGGACCGGGTGATCGAAAACACCCTGGTGACGATCCTGTCCGGCGGCCATGCGCTGCTGATCGGGGTTCCCGGCCTCGCCAAGACCAAGCTCGTCGATACCCTGGGCATTACGCTCGGGCTCGACGCCAAGCGCATCCAGTTCACGCCGGACTTGATGCCGTCGGACATTCTGGGCGCCGAGGTGCTGGACGAGAGCCAGTCCGGCAAGCGGTCGTTCCGCTTCATCTCCGGACCGGTGTTCGCCCAGCTTCTGATGGCCGACGAAATCAACCGCGCGAGCCCGCGCACGCAATCGGCGCTGCTGCAAGCCATGCAGGAACAGCACATCACCGTTGCAGGCGCACGGCACGACCTGCCCAAGCCGTTCCACGTGCTCGCCACGCAAAACCCGCTGGAGCAGGAAGGCACCTACCCGCTGCCCGAAGCGCAGCTCGACCGCTTCCTGATGGAGATCGACGTCGATTATCCGGATCGCGATGCCGAACGCCGCATCCTGTTCGAGACGACCGGCGCGGACGAGACGCTCGCCAAGGCGTCGATGAACGCAGAGATATTGATCGCGGCGCAGCGGCTGGTACGCCGCCTGCCGGTCGGCGACAGCGTCGTCGAGGCGATCCTGTCGCTGGTGCGCGCCGCGCGCCCGAGTTCCGAAGGCGGCAGCGACAAGCTGATCGCCTGGGGTCCGGGTCCGCGCGCCAGCCAGTCGCTGATGCTGGCGGTCCGCGCCCGCGCGCTGCTCGACGGCCGCCTCGCCCCATCGATCGATGACGTGCTCGATCTCGCCGAGCCGATCCTCAAGCACCGCATGGCGCTGACCTTCTCGGCGCGTGCGGAGGGCCGCACCATTCCCGACGTCATCAGACAGTTGAAAACGCGGATCGGTTGATGGCCGCAGAGACCAGCCACGAGACCAGGGAGATTCTAGCAATCCGACGTGCCGATGGCGAAAGCCGAACGCTCGCCGCTTCGCTCCCCCGTCTCGTACTCGAAGCCCGCCGCATCGCCGCCAACGTCATCCATGGCCTGCATGGCAGGCGCCGCGCCGGCGCCGGCGAGAGTTTTTGGCAATACCGCCGCTTCGTCTCCGGCGAGCCGTCGCAGAACGTCGACTGGCGCCGCTCGGCGCGCGACGATCACCTCTATGTCCGCGAGCAGGAATGGGAGGCCGCCCATACGGTGTGGGTTTGGCCCGACCGTTCGCCGTCGATGGCGTTTGCCTCCAAGGGCGCGCGCGACAGCAAGCTGGAGCGCGGCCTGATCGTGACGTTCGCGCTCGCCGAACTGCTGGTGTCGGGCGGTGAGCGGGTCGGCATTCCGGGCCTGATGAACCCGACCGCCAGCCGCAACGTGATCGACAAGATGGCGCAGGCGATGCTGCACGACGATTCGGCGCGCGCGAGCCTGCCGCCGTCCTTTGTCCCCTCGGCGCTGGCGGAAATCGTCGTGCTGTCCGATTTCTGGTCGCCGATGAGCGAAATCACCACGATGCTGGCCGGCCTCTCCGCCTCCGGCGCCCATGGCACGCTGATTCAGGTGGTCGATCCTGCGGAAGAAACCTTCCCCTATGCCGGCCGCGTCGAATTCGTCGAGCCGGAAGGTTTTGGCGTCATCACCGCGGGCCGCGCCGAGAGCTGGGCCAAAGACTACGTTGACCGCGTCGCGCTGCATCGCGACGAGATCCGCGCCGAGACCAACCGGCTCGACTGGCTGTTCTCGACCCACACCACCAGCCGCTCCGCCGCCGAACTCCTGCTGTTCCTGCATTCAGGCATGATGGCGGCCAAGGGAAGCGCGCGCGGCTCAACCGTCAAGGCGGGGCGTAGCGCATGATCGCAGGGCTCCCCCTCTCCTTTGCGCAGCCGCTGCTCCTGCTTGGCCTGTTGAGCCTGCCGGTCTTGTGGTGGCTGCTGCGCGTCATGCCGCCGCGGCCGCGGCGCATCGAGTTCCCGCCGACGCGGCTGTTGTTCGACATCCGGCCGAAAGAGGAGACCCCGTCGCGGACGCCATGGTGGCTGACTTTGCTGCGGCTCGCCGCCGCGGCCCTTGTCATTCTCGCCGCCGCAGGCCCGATCTGGAATCCGCAGACCGGCGTCGGCGGCAGCAACGCGCCGCTGGTGATCCTGCTCGACGATGGCTGGAGCGCGGCTGCGAGCTGGGACACCCGGGTCAAGGCCGCCGACGAACTGATCGCCAACGCCGACAATGACCGCCGCGGCGTGGCGCTGGTTCCGCTCTCCGAGCCCGCGCGCGACATCACGCTGATGCCGGCCGGCACGGCGCGCGTCGCATTGCGCCAGATTTCGCCAAAACCCTATTCGGTCGACCGCGTCGATACGCTCGCTGCGATCGACCGTTTCCTGAAGGCGACCGGCGATGCCGAGATCGCCTGGCTGTCCGACGGCGTCGACACCGGGCGCGGCAGCGAATTTGTCGAAAATCTCGCCAAGACCGTCGGCGATCGCAAGCTGACGGTGTTCGAGGGCGGCGCGGCGCCGGCACAGGCGCTGGTCGCCGCTGAAAACGCCGCGGCGAAGATGACGGTCAAGGTGCTGCGCACCACCGGCGGTGTCGCCGCCGGCGTGGTCCGCGCGATCGACGCCAAGGGCGCGCCGATCGGCGAGGCGCGCTACGCCTTCGGCATGCAGGATCGCGAGAGCGAGGCGTCATTCGAGTTGCCGGTCGAACTGCGCAACGACATTGCGCGGCTGGAAATATCCGGCGAACGGTCGGCCGGCGCGGTGCAGCTGCTCGACAAGAGATGGCGGCGGCGCGCGGTCGGCGTCGTCACCGGCGCGACCAGCGATACCGCCCAGCCGCTGCTGGCCTCCACCTTCTATCTGACCCGCGCGCTGTCGCCGTTCGCCGACGTGCGGCTCGGCGATCGCGGCGCGGCGCAGCAGGTGATCGCGCAGTTCCTCGATCAGCGCTTGCCGATGATCGTGCTCGCCGATGTCGGCACGCTGTCGCCGGAAATCCGCGAGCGGCTGAATGCATGGATCGAACAGGGCGGCGTGCTGGTGCGTTTTGCGGGTCCTCGCCTGGCGCAGGCCGACGACGATCTGGTGCCGGTCAAACTGCGTCGCGGCGGCCGCATCCTCGGCGGCAGCCTGACCTGGGAGAAGCCGCAGCATCTGGCGTCCTTTGCCGCCGACGGCCCGTTTGCGGGTCTCGCGGTGCCGAAGGACATCACCGTGAACCGGCAGGTGCTGGCAGAACCGGACGCGGTGCTCGCCACCAAGACCTGGGCGTCGCTGGAAGACGGCACGCCGCTGGTGACCGGCGAGCATCGCGGCAAGGGCATCGTCAGCCTGTTCCATGTCGGCGCCGATTCGCGCTGGTCGGATCTGCCGATGTCCGGTAGCTTCGTCGAAATGCTGCGGCGACTGGTTGACATGTCCGGCTACACCTCGAAGCCCGGTGCGGGCGTTGCGAGCGAGGCGGCCAATGTCGAGACCGTGGCGCCGCTGCGCACCCTCGACGGTTTCGGCGCCTTCGGGCCGCCGCCCTCGACCGCCAAGCCGATGCCGGCGGATTATCGCGACCGCGGCACGGCGGAACATCCGCCCGGCTTCTACGGCCCCGCCGACGGCCCGATCGCGGTCAACACGCTGGCCGCGGCCGATCGCATCGCGCCGCTCGATACATCTTCCCTGCGGGCGCAGCGCGCCAGCTACACCAATGCCGAACCGCGTGACCTGCGCGGCATCCTGCTGTCGTCGTCGCTGGCCCTGTTCCTGATCGACGCGGTCGTGGTTGCGATGCTGGGCGCCGGACTTGCCGCGCTCTGGCGGCGTCGCACGGCGACGGCGGCCATTCTGATGGCCCTGATCCTCGCCGCGACCGCCGTCACGCCTTCGCCGACGCGGGCGCAGAACAACGACGATTTCGCCATCAAGGCGGTATCGCAGACGCGCCTTGCCTATGTCGTCACCGGAAATGCCGACGTCGATTCCATCGTCAAGGCCGGCATGGCCGGGCTGACGCTGTTCCTGGCGCAGCGCACCGCGCTGGAGGCCGGCGATCCCGTCGGCGTCGACCCCGCCCGCGATGAGCTGGCGTTCTTTCCGCTGATCTACTGGCCGGTGGTGCCGGGCGCGCCGAAGCCGCCGCAGGACGCCATCAACCGCATCGACGCCTACATGAAGCAGGGCGGCACGGTGCTGTTCGACACCCGCGACGCGATCGAGGCGCCGCCGGGCGAGAACGGCGCGGCGCAGACGCCGGGCATGCGCACCTTGCGCGAGATCCTTTCCTCGCTCGACGTGCCCGAACTGGAGCCGGTGCCGCGCGAGCACGTGCTGACCAAGACGTTCTATCTGCTGCGCGACTTCCCCGGCCGTTTCAACACCGGCCAGACCTGGGTCGAGACCCTGCCGCGCGAGGATGACGATGACGCGGCTTCGCGGCCCGCGCGCGGCGGCGACGGCGTCTCGCCGATCATCATCACCTCGAACGACCTGGCCGGCGCCTGGGCGCACCGCCCCGACGGACAGCCGATGCTGCCGCTGACGCCGGGCGAGCCGCGCCAGCGCGAATTTGCGTTCCGCTCCGGCGTCAACATCGTGATGTACACCCTGACCGGCAACTACAAGGCCGACCAGGTGCACGCGCCGGCCCTGATCGAACGGCTGGGGCAGTAGACCATGCAATACGGCATCGCCTTCACTCCCCTCGTTCCGACCATCGTGCTGTGGGTCGCGCTGGCGGCGATCGTCGCCATCGCGGCGCTGTTGCTGCTCGGACGTTCGCGCGGCGCCGCCGTGCGCGTCGCGGCGCTGGCGCTGATCCTGCTGGCGCTCGCCAACCCCTCCTTCACGCGCGAGGACCGCGAGCCGTTGTCTTCGGTCGCCGCCGTCGTGGTCGACAAGAGCCCGAGCCAGAACTTTGGCACGCGCAACCAGGAGACGGCCAAGGCGCAGGAGGCGCTGGTCGATACGCTGAAGAAGATCAAGGGACTGGAAGTCCGCGTCGTCGAGGCCGGACAGGCCGATGGCGAGACCGATGGCACCAAGCTGTTCGGCGCGCTGTCCTCGGTGCTGTCGGACGTTCCGGTCGACCGTGTCGCCGGCGCGTTCCTGATCACGGACGGCCGGGTGCACGACATTCCCGCCAATGCCGCCGCGGTCGGCTTCCAGGCGCCGGTGCACGCGCTCGTCACCGGACGCAAGGACGAGCGCGATCGCCGCGTGGCGATTTCGGCGGCGCCGCGTTTCGGCATTGTCGGGCAGCCCCAGACCATCACCTACCGGCTGGACGACCAGGGCGTCACCAACCAGCGCGCCAGGATCGTCGTGCGCCGCGACGGCGAGGTGATCAGCGAACGCAACATGGTCAGCGGCCAGACCGCCAATGTCGAAGTCGACATCAAGCATGCCGGCTCCAACATCGTCGAGATCGAGGCCTCGCCGCTCGAGAACGAACTGACGCTGGTCAACAACCGCGCCGTGGTCGCGATCGAGGGCGTGCGCGACAAGCTGCGCGTGCTGCTGGTATCGGGCGAGCCGCATTCCGGCGAACGGACCTGGCGCAACCTCCTGAAGTCCGACGCCAGCATCGACCTCGTGCATTTCACGATCCTGCGGCCGCCGGAGAAGCAGGACGGCACGCCGATCAACGAATTGTCGCTGATCGCGTTTCCGACCCGCGAACTGTTCCAGCAGAAGATCAACGAATTCCAGCTGATCATCTTCGACCGCTACGCCCGCCAGGGCGTGCTGCCGATCGCCTATTTCGACAACATCGCGCGCTACGTCCGCGCCGGCGGTGCGGTGCTGGTGTCGGCCGGCCCCGATTACGCTTCCACCACCAGCATCTGGCGTACCCCGCTGGACACGGTGCTGCCGGCCGAACCCGTCGGCGTCACCGAAAAACCGTTCTACGCGCACCTCAGCGACGCCGGTAAGCGCCATCCGGTGACGCGCGGCCTCGAAGGCTCCGCCAGCGAGCCGCCGCGCTGGAGCCGCTTCTTCCGCACGGTGGAAACGCGCAACGCGATCGGCGCGCCCGTGATGACCGGCGTCGACGGCAAGCCGCTGCTGCTGTTGTCGCGCTTCGGCGAAGGCCGCGTTGCGCTGCTGCTGTCGGACCACATCTGGCTGTGGGCGCGCGGCTATGAAGGCGGCGGGCCGCATCTCGACCTGCTCCGGCGGATGTCGCATTGGCTGATGAAGCAGCCTGATTTGGACGAAGAGGCGCTGCGCCTGCAGATCCAGGGCAAGGATCTCGTGGTGCTGCGCCAGACCATGGCCGACAACGTGCCGCCGGTGACCGTGACCTCGCCGAGCGGCGCGACCAAAGAGCTCACGTTGACGGCGAGCGATCCCGGCACCTGGCGCTCCACCCTGCCCGCCAACGAACTCGGGCTGTGGCAGGCCACCGACGGCGCGCTGAAGGCGCTGATCAATGTCGGGCCGACCAACCCGAAGGAATTTTCGGAAGTCACCTCGACCACCGAGATGCTGAAGCCGCTGGTGCAGGCGACCGGCGGCGACGCGCGCCGCGTGGCCGACGGCGGAAGCATCGACCTGCCCCGCGTGGTGCCGGTGCGCTCTTCCGGCATCTTCCATGGCGATGGCTGGATGGGCGTGAAGATGCGCGACGCCAGCGTCGTCAAGGGCGTCGGCGTGCTGCCGATGTTCGCCGGCCTCGTCGGCCTGCTGCTGCTGCTCGGCGCGTTCGCGGCGACCTGGGTGCGTGAGGGGCGTTAAGCGCGCCCGACCGTTGCATCAATCACACAACGCTGGCCATTCTTGCCGCAGCCTATCCGGGCTGCGGTTGACATCGCCAGAACGTTCCGATGTTATAATATAACATTGGGGACGGCGACCCGGATGAACTGGTTCCGAAAACACGTGAAAACCGGCTCGCGGCTGGCGCTGTTCGCGCTCGCGATCCAGTTCGCGCTGTCGTTCGGCCATTTCCACAGTGAGATCGCCCGTGCCGCGCCGGCGATTCAGGCCGGGCCATCCGATACCGAACTCGCCATTGCCGCGACGCCGGCTGCGCAGGAAACGCAGTCCGAGGCGGCGCAGCAGCAGCCTTCCAACCACGATACGGATCGACACGCTTCCGACTGCGCGATCTGCGCCGTCCTCTCGCTGGCCAACAATTTCCTGTTCGCCACGCCGCCGCTGCTGGAGCTGCCGCAGGCGGTCGAGCTGCTGCACCTGACCACCGGCGCCGAGTTCGCCCATCTCGGCTCGCTCCATCCCGCCTTCCGTTCCCGCGCGCCTCCCGCCTCCTGACTTCGATTGATTGATGCACTTCCCGAGGGGATCGCCGCACCGCGTGGCTGATCCGCTGAGGGGAAATCGGAATCGATCCGTCGCACGGCGACGGGATCAGGATCGGGACAATGACATCCAGGAAGACACGAGCATTCCATTTCGGTGGAGCAGGCTGGCTATTGCTATGCGCGGCAGCCAACGGGGCGCTGGCCCAGGGAACATCGCAAGGCACATCACAGGCGACGCCATCGGCATCGACGCAACTGCCCGAAATCACCGTGACGGCGCCGAGCCCGATCGTGCGGCGCAAGCCGGCGCCGTCGCGAACGCCGGCACGCGTCGCCCGTGCCGTGCCCGGCCAGAACCGCGCGCGTGCGCCGGAGCCGCAGGCCGCGCCGGCTGCACCCGTGCCCCAGCAAGGCGTGCTGCCCGTCGTGACCGACCAGTTCGCCACCGTCACGGTCGTACCGAACGAGGAAATCCGCCGCGCCGGCAGTGCAACGCTCGGCGATCTCCTGTTCGGAAAGCCCGGCATCACCGGCTCGAGCTTCGCGCCCGGCGCTTCCAGCCGGCCGATCATCCGGGGTCTCGACGGCAACCGCGTCGGCATCGTCGAGAACGGCACCAATGGCGGCGGCGTCTCCGACCTCGGCGAGGATCATTTCGTGCCCATCGATCCGCTCGCCACCAACCAGGTCGAGGTCGTGCGCGGGCCTGCCGCCTTGCGCTATGGCTCCACTTCGATCGGCGGCGTCGTCAGCGCCACCAACAACCGCATTCCGGAGGCCCTGCCCTCCTGCCCGGCGGCGCCGTTCCAGACCTATGGGCTGCCGGTGAAAGCACCGCTGGCGACCGCGCAGTCCGCATCCTGCGTCAATGTCGAGACGCGGACAGCGGTCAGCTCGGTCGATCGCGGCGTCGAAGGCGGCATCCTGCTCGATGCCGGCGGCGGCAATTTCGCCATTCATGCCGACGCCTATGGCCGCAAGGCCGGCGATTACAGCATTCCCGGCTATCCCTACCTGTTCGACCAGACCCGGCCGGTGAACGGCAGGCAGCCAAACTCGGCCGCGCAAGCCGACGGCGCCTCGATCGGCGGCTCCTATATCTTCCATGGCGGCTTCATCGGCGCTGCAATCACGCAGAACGACTCGCTGTATCGTATCCCCGGCATCGACGGCGCCGATCACCAGACCCGGATCGAGGCGCACCAGACCAAGCTTTCCGCCAAGGGCGAATACCGGCCGGACGCGGCGGCGATCGACGCGATCAGGTTCTGGGCGAGCGCGACCGACTACAAGCACAACGAGATCGGCCTCGCAGACCCCGCCGACCTTTCGTCATCAGGTGTGCGGCAGACCTTTACCAACAAGGAGCAGGAAGGCCGCGTCGAGGTGCAGATGGCGCCCTTCAACGCGCGCTTTGCCGCCATCACGACGGCCTTCGGCCTGCAGGCAAGCCACCAGCAACTGACGGCGCCAAGCCCCGATGAACCCGGTAGCCCGCTCAACGGATTGTGGGACCCGAACAAGAACACCAGGGTCGCCGGCTATGTCTTCAACGAGTTCAAGTTCAGCGACGCCACGAAAGCGCAGATCGCCGGCCGAATCGAGCATGTCAGCCTCAGCGGAACGACGCCGTCGTTCGTCCCCGATGTGTTCGACCTCAACGCCAATCCCGGCGATATCGGGCCGCCGGTGGCGCGCAATTTGAACTTCACGCCGAAGAGCGCGAGCATCGGCCTGATCCAGAACCTGCCGGGACAACTGGTCGCCAGCATCACCGCGCAATATGTCGAGCGCGCGCCAAAGCCCGCCGAATTGTTTTCGCGCGGGGCGCACGACGCCACCGCCACCTTCGACATCGGCAATCCCAATCTCGGCCTGGAAACCGCCAAGACGATCGAGATCGGACTGCGGAAGGCGACCGGCCCGTTCAGGTTCGAAGCGACCGCCTACTACACGAAGTTCAACGGCTTCATTTACCGCCGCCTCACCGGCAACACCTGCGAGGACGTCGCCTGCGTCGGCCCGGCCGATCCGGCCGGCCCGCTCGAACTGAACCAGGCGGTCTATTCGCAGCGCGACGCCACGTTCCGCGGCGGCGAGTTCCAGAGCCAACTCGACATCGGCCCGCTCCACGGCGGCATCTGGGGCATCGAGAACCAGTTCGACGTCGTGCGCGCGACCTTCAGCGACGGCACCAACGTCCCGCGCATCCCGCCGGTGCGCGTCGGCGGCGGCCTGTTCTGGCGCGACGCCAACTGGCTGACCCGGATCAACCTGCTGCACGCCTTCGCGCAGAACGATATCGCCCCGATCGGCGAGACGCCGACCGCGGGCTATAATCTGCTGAAGGCGGAGGTCAGCTACAGGACCAAGCTGGACCCGACGTGGTTCGGCGCACGCGAAATGACGGTCGGGCTCGTCGGCAACAACCTGTTGAACGAGAACATCCGCAACTCCGTGTCTTACACCAAGGATCAGGTCCTGATGCCGGGCCTTGGCGTGCGCGCGTTTGCCAACCTGAAGTTCTAGGACAGATGCGGCGGCCCATGGGGTGGCGTTAGCTGGTGGTACCAGCTAACGTTCAGGCGAAGCCTCCTCGGGAAGCGGATGCACATGAATAGATGACTTCGTCCATCAATGTTCACGTCTATAGCGACGCGCTCGTCCTGCTCGGCACCGCGGGCGTCGTCATTCCCTTGGTACGGCGCTTCGGCTTCAATCCGGTTCTCGGCTATCTCGGCGCCGGCGCGATCCTCGGACCGCTCGGGCTTGGATCGTTCATCGACAAGTTTCCGCTGCTCTACTGGTTCACCGTGGTCGATGCGGCAAACGTCTCCGGCATCGCGAACCTCGGGGTCGTGTTCCTGCTCTTCCTCATCGGCATGGAGCTGTCCTACGAACGATTGAAGGCGATGCATCGCCTGATTTTCGGGTTGGGCAGCCTGCAGATCGTCCTTTCGACGGTGGTGATCGGCCTTGTCGCCGCGCTGGCCGGCAGCAGGGCGCCGGTACCGCTCATCCTTGGTGCCTGTCTCGCCTTGTCCTCGACCGCCATTGTGATGGAGATTCTGGGGCGGCAGAAACGGCTCAATACGAGCGCAGGCCGGGCCAGCTTTGCCGTTCTCCTCGCGCAGGATCTCGCGGTAGCTCCACTTCTGCTGTTCATTACGATTTTTGGCGCGAGCGACTCCGGCTCAGTGCTCGGAACACTGGCGCTCGCGCTCACCAATGCCGCGATCGCGCTCGGCGTCATCGTCGTCGTCGGGCGCGTGGTGATGCGTCCGCTGTTTCGCCTCGTGGCATCGGTAGGCATGAGCGACCTGTTCGTCGCCACGACGCTGTTCGTGATCGTCGGCACCGGCGTAGCGGCCGCCGTGGCCGGCTTCTCCATGGCGCTTGGCGCCTTCGTCGCGGGTCTGCTGCTGGCGGAGACGGAATTCCGCAAGGCGATCGAAACCGCCATCGATCCGTTCAAGGGCCTCCTGCTCGGCCTGTTCTTTTTCACGGTCGGCATGAACATCGATTTTCGCCAGATTGTCCGCGATCCGGTCTGGCTGATCGCGGGTGCCGCCGGACTGATTTTCGTCAAGTCGACCATCCTCGTTTTTCTGGCCCGGATGTTTCGCCTGTCCTGGCCGGCGTCGATCGAGGTCGGGCTGCTGCTCGGTCCCGGCGGCGAGTTCGCTTTCGTCGGCATCGGGATGGCGACCACGCTTGGGCTGATCGATGCCAACGTATCGAGCTTCGCCGTCGCGCTGACCACGCTGACCATGATGCTCACGCCGGCACTGTCGCATGTCGCGCGGCGGCTGGCGCCGATGGTGCGCCAGGACAAGCCGCTTGATCCCGAGCTCACCGTCGCGCCGAGCGGCGGCAGCGGCCATGCCATTGTCGTCGGACATGGCCGCGTCGGACAAGTCGTCTGCACGATGCTGGATCGCCATCAGTTCAAGTACACCGCCGTCGACAATAATGCCGCGGCCGTTCCGGAGCAGCGCAGGCAGGGCCGTACCGTCTTCTACGGCGATGCCACCAATCCGGAGTTTTTGAAGAGCTGCGGCCTGATGGACGCGGCCGCCGTGATCGTCACCATCAACGAACCCGAAGGCATCGACGAAATCGTCGCGCAGGTGCGCGCATTGCGGAAGGACATATTGATCGTCTCGCGCGCGCGCGACGCCGACCACGCGCGGCATCTCTACGGAATCGGCGTTACCGATGCCGTGCCCGAGACCATCGAGGCAAGCCTGCTGTTGTCGGAAGCCGCCCTGATCGGCCTGGGCGTGGCGATGGGGCTGGTCGTTGCCTCCATCCACGAGAAGCGCGAGGAGTTTCGGCACGAATTGCAGCGCGCAGCCGGCAACACGGACTCCGCGTCGAGGCCGGTGGCTGGCACCAGAAGGCGTCGACTTTTCAGGTCGTGACGAGGCCGGGCATCCGCGCCGAGCCGCCTCTTCGCCGGCAGCGCTACCGCGCCTTGCTCCAGTCCGGCCGGATATCGCCGGAGACGCCGTCGAACGCACCCTCGACCAGTTCGGCGACCAGAAGGCGGCTGTAATCGACCGGGCCCGGCATGATCGCCCGGCCCTTCGGCACGACCTTGAACCCGACGCGGCCGTAATAGGGCTCGTCGCCGACCAGAATGACCAGCCGGTGGCCCTTGGCCTTGGCGTCCCGCAGCGAGCGATCGAGCAGCATGCGGCCGACACCGCGCTTTCGGAACGGCGGCTCGACCGTCAACGGCCCCAGCATCAGGGCCGGCGTATCGCCGATGCAGATCGGCAGCTGGCGCACCGAGCCGACCAGCAGCGTGCCGATGCGCGCCGTGAACGAGAGCTCGAGCAGGTGATCGACATGCTCGCGCAGGCGATAGGCGCTCAGCACGAAGCGGCCGGGTCCGAAGGTGCGCTCGTGCAGGCGTTCGATCGCCTGGGCGTCCTTTGGTGTTTCGGCGAGGATGGTGACGTCAAGTTCGCTCATGATGGGGCGCGGGATAGCATCTGGCGGCGGCGCGGTCCATCGCCGGAAACGGCAATCCCGATATTGCCTCAATCCTTGCGGATTGCGGGTTGGGCCAGATAGGCCAAAAGCTTCTTTTCGCGGCGGCCGCGCGTCACCGTATCCAGCACCAGCCCCGAACTGACCGACAGCACCGCCACGATCATCAGGCCCATCGACAGCACCGCCGTCGGCAGCCGGGGAACGATGCCTTCCTCGAGATAGGTGATGAGCACGGGAATGGCGAGGCCGACCGAGACCAGCATCAGGAAGACGCCGATGAGGGTGAAGAACCGCAGCGGCTTTTCCGAACGGTACAGTTTTAGGATGGTGCCGAGAATCCGGAAACCGTCGCGCCAGGTATTGAGCTTGCTGACCGACCCCTCCGGGCGGGCATAATACGGCGTCTCGATTTCCATCACCGGCAGCGCCAGTTCGAGCGCGTGCACGCTGAGCTCGGTTTCGATCTCGAAACCGTCTGAGAGCACCGGGAACGATTTGACGAAGCGGCGCGAAAACACCCGGTAGCCGGAAAGAATGTCCTTGAACGCCTGGCCGAACACCAGGGCAAGGAAACTCGTCAGCATCCAGTTGCCGGTGCGATGGCCGGGCCGGTAGGCGGCAACCGACTGATCGACGCGAAAGCCCACCACCATATCGAGGTGGTCGCCAATCAGCGCATCGATCATGCGCGGCGCGCTCGGCGCATCATAGGTCGCATCGCCGTCGACCAGCACATAGACGTCGGCATCGACATCGGCGAACATGCGCCGAACCACGTGCCCCTTGCCCTGGCGGCGCTCGCTGCGCACGATCGCGCCCGCCGCGCGCGCCACCTCGATGGTGCGGTCCCTGGAATTGTTGTCGTAGACGAAAATCTCGGCAGTCGGCAGCGCCTTGCGGAAGTCGGAGACCACGGTGGCGACCGCAGCTTCCTCATTGTAGCACGGCACGAGAACCGCAATCCGGAGCGCCGGTCCCGTCATCGCACGCTCACCGAATTAAGTCCGTCCATGGCGTGTCATACCGCAATCAGGCGTGGGCCGGTTGAGGGAAGGCCGCGCGACCGGCGGCCCGCTCGCCACGCCAATCGAGCGTTGCGAACAGCAGGGTCCAGAGCGAGAGCATGTCGATCGGAATGATATAATATGGCGTAAATATCGGGTGGGTCATGAAGAAAATCAGGTTGACCGCGAGGTTCAGGGCGACCAGCAGCACGGCCTGCCGGGCGTGACCGCGGCCGACGCGCCACAGCCAGGCGGTCCAGGCGGCCGATATCGCCAGCAAGGTGAATTGAACGTCAACGAGATAGCTTAACAACACATCCAGCTTCAGCTCGGGCGGCGCGACATCGACGCCGCCATAGGTGGTAGAAAACGGGCTGCCGGCGTTGACCGCGTTCGCGATCAGGGTGGGCGCCATCCCGATCAGCAAGCTGATGCCGAACGAGGCCCCATGCAGGAATGTCTCCTTGCTGCGGACCACGAGGAACGCGCCGGCAAGATACAGGCAATAGCCCACCGCCAGAAACAGATTGGGCAGGCGGAAATTGACGGATAGCCCGATCAGCAGCCCCACCAGCGCGATCAGCAGCAGCCCGCCTCGCGGCCGTTCGACGAAATACCGCGCCGTCAGAAATCCCGCGGCGGCGCAGACCATCATGGTCGGCGGCACCGAATAGCTCGCCTTGCTCGGGTTGATCATCAGATAGAGTGCGGCAAGCCCGAACACCGCGGCCAGCGCGAGCGAGCCAGGATCGCGCGCGCGAAACAGCGCAAGCAGTGCGAAGGCAAGGATCGCGACGTTCGCCAGCACGTAGAGCGAAATCACCTGAGACCCTTCGCGAAACAGCGCCAGCGCAAAGCCCGTGCCCGGCGGATATTGCATGACGTATTTATCGGCCGCCGGAATGAAGGTGTGGCAGGGCGTGCGCGATGCGACGTTCCATTCGGCAAAGCCGATCGCCTTCAGCTTGTTCTTGAGATAGTCGTCATCGTCGAAAACAATGTTGGTATCGATGCCGCCGAGCCCGTATTTCTGGAACAGATGGGCCTGCCGCAGGTAGCAGACGTCGTCATAGACGCCGCGGCTTTCGTTCCAGCGCGACATCGTCCAGACATTGCTCGCCAGCACCGCGAGAAATGCGAAGCCGCAGACAAGCCTGAATACTCCCATCCTGCTCATATCGTCCCATTCTTCCAAACGCCGCCATGGCGGCAGGCAACCGATCTCGGCCGCGGCATCAGCGCCAGGTCGCGACCGGCGCCACCCCGTCCAGAACTTCCGCGATCCGCAGCCGCGTTCCCCTCGTCGTCTCCGCCGGCAACGCTGTGGCCGGATAGAACCCGCATTCCACGATCTCGCGGTTGGGCTCCGGCAGGCGGTCCTGCCGGAACTGCCTGATAATGTAGACCGCAACGTGGTCGCGGCGCGACACGTGGCCGTTGAAGAACAGGCCGTGCAGCGCCGGCTCTCCGGTCAATTCGATCCGCCCCTCCTCGACCAGCTCCCGCCGCAGCGCTTCGAGAAAGGTTTCGCCGACCTCGACCCCGCCGCCGGGCAGATGCCAGCCCGCGACATAGCTGTGGCGGACCAGAAACACCCGGTTCTCGCCATCGAGCACGACGCCGCGAACCCCCAGCGTCATGCCGCGGGCGACCCGCCAATAGAGGTGAAACACCCGCCGCAATTGCGGCTCCAGGCGTTTTCGCAGGTGCTGCAGCGCCGTCACGCAAACCTCGGATGGACAGGTGTCACGTTTGATCCTTATATCGCCGACATGATCGTGCGACGGCTCTATATCACAGGGAATGCGGCTGAGCGCGAATGACCGACACCTTCACGCTGGCGCATCTGTCCGATCCGCATCTGCCGCCTTTACCCGCGGCGCGGCTGTGCGACCTCGCCGGCAAGCGCGCGCTCGGCTATATCAACTGGACCCGCAACCGCCACAAATATCACCGCCGCGAGGTGCTGGACGCCCTCGTCGCCGACATGCAGGCGCAGCGGCCGGACCACATCGCGGTAACCGGCGATCTCGTCAACCTGGCGCTCGAGGCGGAATTCACCCCGGCGAAGGCCTGGCTTGAAAGCGTCGGCACGCCGCAACAGGTCACGGTCGTTCCCGGCAATCACGACGCCTATGTCCGGGCGACGCGGCATCATTTTGGCGGCACGTTCGAGAAATACCTTCGCGGCGATGCCGGGGCAGACGGCGCGCGGTTTCCATTCGTGCGCCGGCGCGGGCCGCTGGCGCTGATCGGGACTTCCTCGGCGGTGCCGACGCTGCCTTTGATGGCAACCGGCCGGCTCGGCCGCGCGCAGATCGACGCGCTCGACCGCGAGCTGGCGGAGCTGCCGACGGACGAGACGTTCCGGGTGCTGCTGGTTCATCACCCCCTGCACTCGACGTCGCGCATGAAGCGGCTGACCGATTCCAAGGCGCTCCGCGCCGTGCTGAAGCGGCGCGGCGTGGATCTGGTGCTGCACGGCCACGACCACATCCATTCGACGATGTGGCTCGAAGGCGCCGGCCGGCAGATCCCCGCGGTCGGCGTGCCGTCGGCCTCCGCGCTGGCGCACCGGCACTATCCGGCCGCGGCGTATAATCTGTTTTCGATCGCACGCGACGGCGGGAAATGGCGCTGCGTGCAGACCGTGCGTGCGATCGACGCCGATTTCCGCGTCAAGCAGATCAAGCAGGTGGCGCTGCTTTAGAGATTGTTCGAGTGATTGTTCGGGCACGCGGCCGCGCGAATGCCTCAATCCCCGCCGCCACCGCAGCCGCCGCCCCCATCGCCGCCACCGCCGCCGTCACCACCTCCGCTGTCGCCGCCGGAGTCGCTACTGGCATCGCCAAACCCGTCCGAGGAGCCGTCGAACGACGTGTCGGAGAAATCGCCGCCGCAATAGGTGGCGCCGCTGCCGTCCCTGCGGAGCGCTTCGCAATTGGGGTGGTAGACGAACCCGTTTCGAATATTGAGCTTGCTGTCGAGCGCAAACAACAGCGGCAGCCGGGTCGGCCGTACCGGATCGATGCTCTCGTATTTGCAGCAATACCACCAGACGCGGCGCAGGCCCGCGTTGCTCTGGCGATGCTCGCTGAGGACGACGGCCGGCGTGTGGTGGAGGAAGCCGCCGAAGGCGCGGCGGCAGAACGCGTCATAGTCCCGCGTATAGAGGATGAATTCGTGCCAGAGATCGTCGGCGACCTGTGAGGGCATCGAGACATGACGCTTGCCGCTCATGAGATAGGCGAGGAAAAATTGCCGCAGGCCGCGCGAGACCAGCGCGCTGTCCTTGCGCTCAAAGCCCGGGTGATGCTTCTCGAGCCGCTCCAACAGTCCGCGCGGCCAGCGGAAGGTGCGGATGAATTCGGCGCGGCGCAGCGTCCGCCATTTACCGTAGAAATAGGCGCTGGCAAACAGTGCGGCCGCCAGCAGGATGGCAATCGGTACGGTCATGATGCGGCCAATACGATTTCCAATCCGCGATGCGCCACCCTAGAAATTGTTCAGGCTGGCATAGAGCGCGAGGCCGAACAGCGCGATCGCGCCGAGGACGAAGCCAAGCACGAACATGCCGAGGCCGCGGCGGCGCGGCTTCTGTTCCGCGGCAGGCTCGCTCACCGGCATTGCCACCATCGCATGCTCGCGCTCGATCATGCGCCGCGCGATATAGCCGGTGACGGCATCGACGATGACCGGCACGTCATGCGACTCGGCGAGCACGATGCGGCCGAAGCGGGTGTCCTGCACGAAGCGATAGATGCGCTTGTCGCGCCCCATCACGATATGCGCGACGACGTCGATCCACAGCCGCGGCGTCTCGCCCTGGCTGACGCCGCGATCGAACAGGTCGATCTGCGCCGGCACTTCCGCAAACAGCGGATCGAGCGCCTCGTTCAGGATCTCGAGCCGGGCGAGTTCGGCATCGCGCAATTCGACCACGACGCCGGTGCGGTCGGCGGCCTCGATGCGGGCCCGGCGCAACGCATCGCGCAGCCGCGTCGGTCGCATGTCGCGGGCCTCACTGCCGGAATTTTGCGCATCTGACATCGGTGGCCGCCTTTATCCTGAAGGGTTAGCCCGATTAACCTAGCAGTAACTCTATTGCGCGCAAAGGCCGTTTAGTTGCAATGGGTTAGCGATCCACCGGGTTCTGGGGCTGCGGTTGCGCCCCCTTGCCCCTGCTCTCTCCCCGTGAGAGGAGACGGCGACACAACTTTTAACGCAAACGGCCCCACCCGGTTTTTCCGGATGGGGCCGCCTGTCCTTGGCGTTTCCCGAAAGATGTTATTTGGTTGGCAGCCGTCAGGCCGAGACGCGCGAGGGCTCTTCGACGATCGAGAAGCGGACGCCGGCTTTATGGCGGCTCTCTTCCGAGACCTCCTTCCAGCACTCCTCGGCCTCCTTGCGGGTCTTGAACGGGCCTCTGACCTGGGCCGAGCCTTCGACGAGCTTGTGGAAGTTCATCGAGCCGAACTCGCCGCCGATCACCCAGAAATTGCTGCCTTTGGTCATTGTCAGTCTCCTGCTCTCAATTCCAGCGTTAGCCGAACTGGTTCATCGTGTTGTGGGCGCCGCCCGCCTTCAGAGCGGCTTCACCGGCGAAATATTCCTTGTGCTCGTCGCCGATATCGGAGCCGGCCATGTTCTGATGCTTGACGCAGGCGATACCCTGACGGATCTCCTGGCGCTGAACATTCTTCACATAGCCCAGCATGCCCTGCTCGCCGAAATACTCCCGCGCGAGATTGTCAGTCGACAGAGCTGCCGTGTGATAGGTCGGCAACGTGATCAGGTGGTGGAAGATGCCGGCACGCTTGGCCGAATCGGCCTGGAAGGTGCGGATGCGCTCGTCGGCTTCGATGCCAAGCGGCGTATCGTCGTATTCCGGCTTCATCAGTTCGGCGCGGTTGTACTTGCTGACATCCTTGCCGGCTTCCTTCATCGCGTCGTAGACCTGCCAACGGAAGTTGAGCGTCCAGTTGAACGACGGCGAGTTGTTGTAGGCCAGCTTCGCGTTCGGGACGACTTCGCGAATGCGGTCGACCATCTTGGCGATCTGCTCGATATGCGGCTTCTCGGTCTCGATCCACAGCAGGTCGGCGCCGTTCTGCAGCGAGGTGATGCAGTCGAGCACGCAGCGGTCTTCTCCCGTGCCGGAACGGAACTGGTAGAGGTTGCTGGCCAGCCGCTTCGGACGCATCATCTTGCCGTTGCGGTTGATGATGACATCGCCGTTCCGGGCATTCGCGGCGGTCACTTCCTCGCAATCCAGGAAGCTGTTGTACTGATCGCCGATGTCGCCCGGCTTGTGGCTGACGGCGATCTGCTGCGTGAGGCCGGCGCCGAGCGAGTCGGTACGGGTCACGACGACGCCGTCTTCGACGCCGAGTTCGAGGAACGCGTGGCGGCACGCCCGGATCTTCGCCAGGAACACCTCGTGCGGCACCGTCACCTTGCCGTCCTGGTGACCGCACTGCTTTTCGTCGGAGACCTGGTTTTCGATCTGCAGGGCGCACGCACCCGCCTCGATCATCTTCTTGGCGAGCAGGTAGGTCGCCTCGGCATTGCCGAAGCCGGCGTCGATATCGGCGATGACGGGCACGACATGGGTCTGGAAGTTGTCGATCTTTTCGATCAACGCCTTTTCCTTCGCCTTGTCGCCTTCCTTGCGGGCGGCATCGAGGGCGCGGAAGATGTCGTTGAGCTCACGGGAATCCGCCTGGCGGAGGAAGGTGTAGAGCTCTTCGATCAGCGCCGGCACCGAAGTCTTCTCGTGCATCGACTGATCCGGAAGCGGCCCGAACTCGGAGCGCAGCGCGGCGATCATCCAGCCGGAGAGATAGAGGTAGCGGCGGTCGGTCTTGCCGAAATGCTTCTTGACCGAAATCAGCTTCTGCTGCGCGATGAAGCCATGCCAGCAGCCGAGCGACTGGGTGTACTTGGTCGGATCGGCGTCATAGGCCGCCATGTCGGCGCGCATCAGCGCCGCGGTGTAGCGGGCGACGTCCAGGCCGGTCCTGAAGCGGTTCTGCAGACGCATACGCGCCACGGCCTCGGCGGTAACGCCGTTCCAGGTCGGCTGGGTCTTGAGCAGCGCCTCGGCGGCCTCAACCTCGCTCAGATAGGAAGCCGGTCCCTTGAGGGCCTGGTCACTGATTCCACGTGGCTGGTAGTTCATCTGCGTGATCCTTTCGGTGACGACAAATCTGTCTTCGCCACTCTTCTCTCAATCGACATTCTTGACAGTGCATTGCGAAATGCGTGTTGAGAGCTAAACGCCAAAAAGAGAAATTCGTATAGATAGCTTGTTTTCTATTGGTGATGTCATGTAACATCCATACTTGTAACAAATGTAACTTTGTCAACTTTGTCACAAATATAGGTCAGGAATGCTGCCATGCCCGCCGATTCCGGAAAGAAGCTGTTCGTCGGCCCCCGCTTCCGGCGGATCCGCCAGCAGCTTGGCCTGTCGCAGACCCAGATCGCCGAGGGCCTTGGGATTTCTCCGAGCTATATCAACCTGATAGAGCGGAACCAGCGCCCGGTGACGGCGCAGATATTGCTGCGGCTGGCCGAGACCTATGACCTCGATCTGCGCGACCTCGCCACCGCCGACGAGGACCGCTTCTTTGCCGAGCTGAACGAGATCTTCTCCGATCCGCTGTTCCGGCAGATCGACCTGCCGAAGCAGGAACTGCGCGACCTCGCCGAATTGTGCCCTGGCGTGACTCATTCCCTGCAGCGCCTGTATGCCGCCTATACCGAGGCCCGCCGTGGCGAAACCCTGGTGGCGGCGCAAATGGCCGACCGCGACGAGGGCGCGCGATTCGAGGCCAACCCGATCGAGCGCGTCCGCGACCTGATCGAGGCCAACCGCAATTATTTTCCGGAGCTCGAGCAGGCCGCGGAGAACCTGCGCGACGAGCTGAACGTTTCCGCCGAGGAATTGTTCGCCGCGCTCGCCGCCCGCCTGCGCGAAAAACACTCGATCGTCACCCGCATCATGCCGGTCGACGTGATGCGCGAGACGCTGCGGCGGTTCGACCGCCACCGCCGCCAGCTTCTGATCTCCGAACTGGTCGACGGTTCCGGGCGCGCCTTCCAGCTCGCGCTGCAGATCGGGCTCGCCGAAGGCAGCGCCGTGATCGACGGCATCGTCAACCGGGCCGGCCCGCTCGACGACACCCCGCGGCGGCTCTACCGCATCACGCTGGCGAACTACTTCGCCGCCGCCGTGATGATGCCCTACCAGCCGTTCCACAGCGCCGCGGAAAATCTGAACTACGACGTGCATGTGCTGGCGCAGCGCTTCAACGCCGGCTTCGAGCAGGTCTGTCACCGCCTTACCACGCTGCAGCGGCCGAACGCGCGCGGCGTGCCGTTCTTCCTGCTCCGCGTCGACAATGCCGGCAATGTCTCGAAGCGGTTCTCCTCCGGCACGTTCCCGTTCTCGAAATTCGGCGGCACCTGCCCGCTCTGGAACGTGCATTCGACCTTCGACACGCCGGACCGCCTGCTCAAGCAGGTGATCGAGCTGCCGGACAGCACGCGCTATTTCTCGATCGCGCAGATGGTGCGCCGGCCAATCGCCCCGCACCCGCAGCCGCAACCGCGCTTTGCGATCGGTCTCGGCTGCGAGATCCGCCATGCGTCGAAGCTCGTCTATGCCGCGGGCATGGATCTGGAGAAAGCCGAGGGCACGCCGATCGGCGTCAACTGCCGGCTCTGCGAACGCGAAAACTGCAGCCAGCGCGCCGAGCCGCCGATCACCCGCACCCTGATTTTGGACGAGAACACAAGGCGGGTGTCGTCGTTCGCGTTCTCGAATGCAAGGGAGCTGTGAGGGCTGCGCTGTAGGGTGGGCAAAGCGGAGCGTGCCCACCATGCGCGCCACGGGAGAGATGGTGGGCACGTCGCTTCGCTCCTCTGCCCACCCTACGGGACCTGTTGTCATTGCCGACATGATTTCGCATTCCCGCAGCGCGTTGCGCCCGAGTTGTGCTTGAATTCTTCGCCCCCTCCCAATGAGAGGGCGCAGGGAAGACCGGGTGCGCGCCGCACCCGCGGTCTCGCGTGCAATTATGCGCATAGCAAGAGGTGCACACGAGCATACAGGTTCGGCGGAAGCATCCCGGCCTTCCCTGCGCAATGGCTTTACGGCTTACTTCGTGCTCTTCCCGGAGAACGGCTCT
>Ga0102590_1001685_pt1 | contig 31137 bp, 30 predicted proteins | sample AraplaMF_Col_mMF_FD_76859 | JGI IMG/M metagenome (GOLD analysis project Ga0102590, IMG submission 76859) | Arabidopsis root microbial communities from the University of North Carolina, USA - plate scrape MF_Col_mMF | ecosystem: Host-associated > Plants > Roots > Endosphere | place: USA... | reverse complement strand
GGCACGAACACCACGAGGCCGACCAGCGAGACGACGTATTTGGCGAACAGGCCACTGCGGCGAAACCAGACCGTGTCGCTCGCTCCGCTCATCCAGGCTCCTCGTCGGCATCGCCCGGCCAGCGGCCGTGGCGAAGCAGCTCAACCGGGGCGATCGCCAAGGCGATCATCCCCCGGAACCTGCCTTTAGCACGATTTGGCGGAGCCGGCGGTGCGGTAATTCACGCCGCACCGGGTTCATCCTGGTACGGCAAAAAACGACGCAGTCGCTTCGCCTTGGGCGTCGTCACCGGGCTTGACCCGGTAACCCATCCGCTTTCGGCAGAGTCTTGGGAAGATCGATGGATACGCGGGTCAAGCCCGCGCATGACGCCGCAGGGGTATTAGCGGCCAAACAGCTGCTTGAGGATGCCGTCCATCGGCGACGGCTCGTCTGGTCCATTGGGCCTCGGCGCTGGTTCCTGGGGCGGCGTGGCGCTTCTGGGCTGCTGCGGATTGGAGCTGTTGCGGGCGGCGCCCAGGCCCTGCTGGATCAGCGCCCCCAGGGTGTCGCCTAACTTGCCGCCAAGCTGGTCGGACAGGCCGCCGGTCCCGCCGGCATTGCCGCCGCCGGCCGCGCCGAACAGGCCCTTGCCCATTTCCCGGAGTTTGGCGTAGGTCGCCTCGGGATTGTCCAGGATCCCGGCCATGTCCGGGTAGATGTCGGGCGCCCGCCAGGGACCCCGCACCACCACGGGAATTCCCAGGCCCACCGGATCGGCGGCACCGCCCTGGCCCTGGATCGTCATCACCAGCTTGGGCTCGACCCGGAACGCCAGCGATTTGGTCACGAGGTCGACGGTGCCGGCGCCGCTCATGCGCACCAGCGGGCCGGCCAGCGTCAGGTCGGCGGTGGTGGCCTGGCCACGCTCGATGCGGAACGAGGCGGCCAGTTGCGACAGGTCGGTGGTCTCGTCCTTGCCTTCCTGCCACCCCGACAGCGTGCCTGAGGTGAGCGACCGGATCATCTTGGCGACGTTGATGCCGCGCAGCGCGCCGTCCTGGAAATTGACGAAGGCCGATCCGTCGAGACTGGCGAGGATGGCGCGCTGGCTGGTGCCGCCGGCGCGAACCGCGATCTTCGCCTGCATTTTGCCGTCGAGCTTGTCGAAATCGGCGAGGCCGCTCAGCAGCGGCAACGCGCGCACGCCGGCGAGATCGGTGCTCAGCGCGTAGGCGGGATTGCTGTTGTCGGTCACGTCGAGGCGCAGTTCGCCCTCGGCCTCGCCGCCATAGACGCCGAGATGCGCGAACGTCGCCTTGAGCACGCCGCTGCCGAGCACGGCATCCACCGCGGCCGGCGCGAAGCGGGCGTCGCCGAGGTTAAGTTCGGCGGCGGACAGCCGCATCTGGGCATCGACGTAGTTCAATCCGGCGAGATCGATCTTGTCGTTGCTCCAGGGTTGCGCGGGCTGTGCCGAGTCCGACGCTCCCGCGGCTCCGCGCGAGGATCCGAAATCGAGCCGTTGGAAATCGAGATCCAGCTTGACCAGCGGTTTGGAGGCGAGGTCGACCGAGGCCCAGCCGTTGAACTGGCCGTCGCCGAGCGTGCCGCTCAGTCCATTGAACATCAGCACCGACCCGTTGAGGCGAACCTCGGCCTTGCTCGACAGCGGCTGCCGCAACAGGCCGGGCGCCTCGAACGTCAGCTCGACGGGAACGTTCAGCCGTTCCTTGAGCTCGGCCGGCGCGGTCGCGACGACATCGAATTTGAGCGGCTGTTCGCCGATCCGGGCGCTGCCGGCGAGGTCGATCCGCCGCGCGGCGTCAGACCTGGCGGCGATGTTGATGCCGTCGATCCTGTTCTCGACGCGGTCGCGCGCGTTCGACAGGATCACGCTGCCATCCGTCACCGTGAGGTGGCCCACCGGAAGCGTTTTCGCCTCGCCCGGTGTCGCCGCCGATTTTGCCGGCGCCTCGCCGCGCGCGCTGCGCTCGCGCCGCAGCGGCAGGCGCAGCACCGGACGGACGACGGTCAATTCGGTGATCTGCGGATGGCCCGACAACAGGCTCGGCAACGCAATCTCGGCCTGCACGCTGTCGAGGGTCAGGCGGTCGCGGACATCGCGATCCGTGCGATCGACCACGGTGACGTCATGCACCGTCACGTTCAGCGACGGCCACAGGCCGACCCGGGTCGCTCCGGCGATCACGACGCTGTAGCCGGTGTCGCGTTCGATCCGCGCCTGCACCGCCGACGTCACGAAGCGCGAGGGAATGCCGATGGTCAGCAGCGCCACGAAGGCGGCGATCAGCGCGAGGAGGGCGGCGCCGGCGATTTTCAATGCTTTCATGTCGACATTCCAGATCGTGACCCCGCGCGGGCGATATCGACGCGTGTCCGGTCAACCAGGTCCATTTCGAAACCGCAAAAATCCCCCATCAAAAATAATCCGTGGGTGCTGCAAAGTTATGTGACTTATGACACATTCAGCCATCGACAAGGCTTTGCCGGAACATTCGCCAGAAGCGGGAAAATTTCGTTTCTTCAATCAATTAACATAGATCCAGTTTTCCATCGGGATGCATTGCCATGAGCACTCAGGCTGAATTTGCCGTCATTCTCAAAATGAACCCGATGTTCGCCGACCTTGGTGCCGATGAACTGCAGCGAATTTCGGGCCTTTGCCATACCCAGCACCTCGCCGCCGGCGAGATGCTGTTCCAGAAGGGTGACAAGGGCGACGCCCTGTACGGCGTGCGGCGCGGCCAGATCCGCATCGAGACCGGCACCGCCGACGGCAACCGCCTGACGCTCAATTTCCAGGGCCCCGGCGACCTGTTCGGCGAGGTCGCGGTGCTCGACGGCGAGCGCCGCACCGCCGACGCGCTGGCCGGCGAGGCCAGCGAATTGTTCGTGTTGCGGCGGGAGGATTTTCTCGCCCATCTCGAGCGCGAGCCGCGCGTCGCGGTCAAGATCATCGCGCTGCTCTGCCAGCGCATCCGCTGGATGAGCGAGCGGATGGAGGAATCGGTGCTGCAACCCCTGGCGGTGCGGCTGGCGCGCCGGCTCTGCGCGCTCGCCTCCGATTTCGGATCGGAGGTGCACATCTCGCAGGAACAGCTCGGCGTCTTCGTCGGCGCCGCCCGCGAAAGCGTCAACCGCCAATTGCAGCAATGGCGCAAGGACGGGATACTGGATCTGCAGCGCGGGCGGATTTTGCTTTTGAACATGGGAAAGCTCACCGCGGTGGCGCGCAACGAATAGCGTAGCGCGAGGTTCGTGCCGGCGCAGCCGGGCGGCCAAAAGCGAACTTAGTCTGCTGTCGCCAGAATTTTGCGCCACGCTTCGGGCGTGACGGCGTAGGGGCCGACTGCGCCGGCGTGAAATTTCCGCCACAATGTGGGGCGGATCAGTGACGCCACGAGCGCAGCGACGACGGGGATCGCCGCGACGGGGTCGCCGGCGACCGGCGTCAGCTCCTCGAGCGAGCCCGCATAGTCACCCCGCGCGAAGATCGCATCGAACGCTTCGCGAAGGATGGACCCTCTCCTGCCGTGCTGTTCGGCCGCGCCGAGAATCGCAAGCAGCGTCTGGCGCGTGCGTACGCCCGCGCCGCCCGGCGGGCGTTGCTGCGCCGGCGCCTCGCCCGCCGCGTCAAGCATGGCGCCGACCAGATCCACGCCGGCCGCAAGGGCGTTCGCCGGTTCGACGAGACGGGGATTGACGTCGATGATGACAGGACCGCCGTCAGTGACGATCAGGTCCATCGACAATGCGCCATGCCAGCCGAGTGCTGCGACCAGCCGCGCAAGCATGTCGGAGAGCCCCGGCAAGGCGATGCTTTCCTTCAGCGATGCCCCGCCGCCGACACCTTCCCGCAAGCGCAGGCAGGCGTGGTATGCGACAAGGCGGCCGCTGTCTGCCACCGCTTGCACCATTGCAAGCGGCCCGGATGCCTGGCTCTGAACGATCAGTTCGGATTGGCCGAGGCCCAGTTCGCGCGCCGCGGCCTCGAGCTGCTGCGCGTTTGCCGCGCGGCGGACGCCGGAACTCGCCGTGCTCACGGGTCGCTTGACGAAGAGCGGATAGGTTGCGACATCCCTCAGATCGTCCGCGTTCGAAATCACGAAGGTCTGCGGCTGCGGTGCGCCGATGGCTTTCAGCGTGTGAAATGCCGATATCTTGTCCTGCACCCGCATCAGGCTGGCAAAGTCCGGCACGATCGTCGCGACGCGCAGATGTTTACGCCGCGCCGACAGCACGGTGACCTGCTCCTGCGTCGGAAACAGCAGGTCGGCTTTCCGTTGCTCCGCAATGCGCTCGGCGGCGGCGAGCCAGCCGAAGGGATCGCGCCCGAACCGCGGGACGTCGTGCACGGCCCTGACATGCCGCGTGAACCGCGTCAGGCAGATTCTCGACGACGAGAGAATCTCGACCTCGTGCCCGGTCGAGCCGAGTTGTCCTGCGACCTGGCGGGAGGTGAGCCCGGAGCCCTCGGAAAGCAGGATGCGCATGCGGAAGGTCTGGCCTCCATCGGGAGGCGCAATGTCACCGCAAAGCCGCCACCGCGTCCCGAATGAGCCACACTCCCGCATGCCGCGCAAGGCGCCTTGATCCAGGTCAAGCACGATTGAGCCGTCTGCGCGTTATGTGGTGGCGGTTCTCGATGTGGAGGTCGTTATGGCAGAGCAAAGCAGCATGCATGCTTACGTGAATTGGACGAAGCAGCGAATTGACGAGATGGACGCCACGCTGGCCGCGCTCGAAGCAAAGGGGAGCCAGCTGAAAAGCGAATCGAAGGTGAAGGCCGATCAATTGATCGCGGACCTGAAGAAGCGGCGCGACGAATTTCTGCAGGCGGCCGAAGCTTCGGTGCAAGCCAGCAAGGCGCAGCTGGAGGCGCAGTGGCCCGGCTTCGAGGCGCAGGTGAAGACCTATTTCGAAACCATCGGCAAGGAGGCTGAGCAGCGGCAGGCCGCCTTCCACGATATTGCTGCCGCACAGATCAAGACCTGGCAACAGGCGGCTGACGAGTTCCAGGACTCGGCCGCAAAAGTGGCGGCGGCAAAGCGCAATGATCTCGACGCCGCGCTCGCGCAGATGAAGGCCGGCGCCACCCAGGCCGAAGCGCAATTCCAGAAACTGAAGCAGGCGGGCGGAGAGTCGTGGGCGGCGTTCGGCGCGGCTCTCACAGAGTCGCGCAAGGCCTTCGACAAGGCAAACCAGCAGGCCTGGGACGCGCTCAAACGCGTTGCGCCTTCGGAATAGCGATCGCCGATCCGCCGTCGCTCTGCGCGCGTCGGCGGGCCCCTTGCCGAGCCGCGCGAACATCTGCCCCAGATCGTCCATCATCATGAACATCGCCGGCACGAAGATCAGCGACAGCACGGTGGAGAACAGAAGTCCGCCGATCACCGCCAGCGCCATCGGCGATCTGCAGGCGGCGGCGCGTGTCGGTATCGCCGCACTTGATCGAGGTGAGTTCAGGGAATTCGAAACCGTCGAAGGTCTGCGGGCCTATTTGAATGACCTCTCGGAGAAGGTTAGTTCCCGGACACGGGGGTAATTGCGTGACGCTGACTCGTAGCCGGGTGAAGCGAAGCGCAATCCGGGGAGGCGTCCTCCGCTCGCGGAGTGCTTCGACCATTGCCGAAACTCTATCCGCATTGGTCGGGCGGTTTATTCAATGCCGCTTCGTTCAAGGTCGACCATGCGCACGATCATCGCGCGGTGAGGGTCGAACGGCAGATCCTGAAATCCCCAGCGGCCATAGAATCCACGCACTTGATCGTCGATCGGGTGCGTGACGACGTCGAAGCTGCCGATCGATCTGGATGCACTGAGCGCGGTGCGCAGTGCAAAGAGAAGGAGCGATCTGGCGTGTCCCTTGCCCTGATGATCCTTGTGTATCGCTAGTTGCCCGAGCAGGGTGACAGGCACCGGATCGGGCTTGTTGCGTTGCTGCTGCTTCGCCAGAAACGCGCGTTCAATCTGCCCAGCGCTCAAGGTGACATAGCCGACGATGTCGGCTGTCACGGCGCTTCGAATGACATTGGTGCGCGAGATTCCGGCAGCGTGGTTGGTCCAGGCATGACGCGAGAACCACAGATTCATGGCCTCGCGGCCGCAATCGAAACCGCTGCGATTGTCGGCTTCGGAGAGCGGAAGCGGGGCCGTTATTCCCGCCAAGTGGGCGCCTTACGTGCGAGCTCCTTGAGGCCGGAAATCTCTTCCAGCGCGCGGTTGGCCCAACTCTCGAACGCTTCCCAGTCCTTGGCTGGAATGGTCACGATTCGACGCTCGAGAACGTCGGCCTCGGCTGCATCGAGCGCCTTGCGCCGGATGAAATCGCTCAGGCTGGTGCGCGCCTGTGCGGAGGCGGCTTCCAGCAGAGCACGCTCTTCGTCGTTGACGCGTACGCTCAATACCGACGTGGTCATGGTGATAGTTCCGCTTTATCCGCTCCGTATGATAATAGCATACACGCCTCGGCGTCGTAATGGCGATGGCTATTCCGCCCTCGCTACCGGCGGCGCCGCCGGCGGATGCTCCCCCGCCGCCTCCGCCTCGTTGTGCGTCAAAAACCGCTTGCCCAGCCGCCAGAACACCTGCCCGACATCGTCCATCATCATGAACATCGCCGGCACGAAGATCAGCGACAGCACGGTGGAGAACAACAGGCCGCCGATCACCGCCAGCGCCATCGGCGAGCGGAATTCGCCGCCGGCGCCGAACGCCAGCGCGCTCGGCATCATGCCGGCGGCCATGGCGATGGTGGTCATGATGATCGGCCGCGCCCGCTTCATGCCGGCGTCGATGATCGCCTCGTGACGCGGCTTGCCGTCGCGGATCGCCTCGACCGCGAACTCCACCAGCATGATGGCATTCTTGGTGACGATGCCCATCAGCATCAGGATGCCGATCCACACCGGCGTGGTGAGTTGCTTGCCGGTCAACAGCAGCGCCATGATCGCGCCGCCGATCGACAGCGGCAGCGAGAACAGGATGGTGATCGGCTGCAGGAAGGTGCCGAACAAGAGCACCAGCACCGCATAGACCATCATCAGTCCGGCGCTGATCGCCGTCGCAAAACCTTCCGACAACTCGTTGAGGCTTTCGGCGTCGCCCGACGGCGACACCCGCACGCCCTTCGGCAGCGTCTTCATGACCGGCAGGTCGTAGATCTTCTTGGTGGCGTCGCCAAGCGCCGCGGTGCCGACCAGGTCGGCGGCCACCGTGGCCTGGCGTTCCCGGTCGTAGCGGTTGATGCTGGTCGGGCCCTGGTCGAGCTTGATGTCGGCGACCACCGACAGCGGCACGGCGCCGCGGCCGCCGCCGAGCGGCACCCGCAGGTTTTCCAGCACCTGCAGGTCCGCGCGCGCGGTGTCTTCCAGTTGCACCCGGATCGGCACCAGCCGGTCGCCGGCGTCGAACTTCGCCAGCGCCGGGCCGACGTCGCCGATAGTGGCGACGCGGATGGTTTCCGACAGGCCTTCGGTGGAGACGCCGAGCCGTGCCGCGAGGTCGGCGCGCGGCTGGATCCGCAGCTCGGGCCGGTCCAGCGAGGTCTCCGAGATCACGTTGGCGATCAGCGGAATTCGCTTCATCTGGTTGGCGAGTTCGGCGGCGACGTTGCCGACGATGGCGCTGTCGGCGCCGGTCACCACCAGCGAGATGGCGCGCAGGCCGTTTTCGTCGAGGAACCAGAAACGGATATCCGGCACGTTTTCGAGTTCGCGGCTGATGTCGAGTTCGAGCTCGCGCTGGGTGATCTTGCGGTCGTGCTTCGGTGTATAGTTGATGATCAGCGCGGCGCGCCGGACTTCGAAGGTCCCCGGCGGCACCCGTCCACCGTCGACGAACACGCTGCGCACCTCCGGCCGCTTGCGTAAGCGAGCGACGATTTCTTCCGTGGTCTTTTCGGTGAAGGCGAGCTGCGAGCCCGGCGGCAATTCCATCGCCAGCAATGAGCGCGCGGTGTCCTGCGCCGGCAGGAAACCCTGCGGCAGCAGGTGGATGCTCCAGATCGACAGCGCGAAGATCGCAAGCCCGGCCAGCACCGTCATGAAATAATGGTCGACCGACCATGTCACCAGCCGCGTGTAGGTGGTCAGCACCCGCCCGGGCGGCGGGTCGTCATGCGGATGGTCTTTGAGAAAATAAGCGGCCAGCACGGGCGTGACGAACCGCGCCGCCAGCAGCGAGAAGAACACCTGCACCGACACCGTGATGCCGAACTGCTTGAAGAACTGACCGGCGATCCCCGACATGAAGCTTGCGGGGGCGAAGATCGCGATGATGGTGAGGCTGATGGCGATCACCGCGAGGCCGATCTCGTCGGCGGCCTCCAGCGCCGCGCGGTAGGGCGATTTGCCCATCCGCATGTGGCGCACGATGTTCTCGATCTCGACGATGGCGTCGTCGACCAGGATACCTGTCGACAGCGTGATGGCCAGGAAGGACACGAGGTTGAGCGAGAAGCCGAGGATGTCCATCGCCCAGAACGCCGGGAAGATCGACAGCGGCAGCGAGATCGCGGCGATCACCGTGGCGCGGATGTCGCGCAGGAACAGGAACACGATGATGACGGCAAGTGCTGCGCCCTCGAACAGCGTCGAGATCGCGGCCTCGTAGTTGCCCTTGGTGAAATCCACCGAGGTGTCGATCAGCTTGAGGTCGACGTCGGGATAGGCGGTCTTCAGCGCGTCGATGCGCTTCTGCACGGCAGCCGCCACCACCACGTCGCTGGCGCCCTTGGAGCGCTTGATGCCGAGCGCCACCACCGGCTCGCCGTTGAAGCGGGCGAAGGTGCGGCGGTCGGCGATGGTGTCGGTGACGGTGCCGAGATCGTCGAGCCGGACTTCGCCGCCGGCCGGCAGCGCGATCATGGTGCCGGCGAGATCGTTCAGCGTCTTGGCGCCGGCGAGCGTGCGGATCGCCTGGTCGTTCTTGCCGATCTCGGCGCGGCCGCCGGCGAGGTCGACATTGGTGCCGCGCAGCCTTCGGGAGACATCGACCGCGGTGAGGCCTGCGGCCTGCAGCCGGTCCGGATCGAGCGACACCAGGATTTCGCGCTCGACGCCGCCGATGCGCTCGACCTGGGCGACGTTGCGCACGCCCTGCAGCGCGCGCTTGACCACGTCGTCGACGAAGAACGACAGCTGCTCCGGCGTCTTGCCGGGCGAGATCGCCGCATAGGTGACGATCGGCAGCCCGATCACGTCGACGCGCTGGATCAAGGGCTCGTTGACGTTCTGCGGCAGGTTGGCGCGCACCCGCGTCACCGCGTCCTTGACGTCGTTGAGCGCGCGGTCGGTGTTGGTCTCCAGCGCGAACTGGATCGTAGTCAGCGACAGGCCGTCGGTGATGGAAGATGAAATGTGCCGCACGCCCTCGACGCCGGAGACGCCGTCCTCGATGGTCTTGGTGATCTGCGCCTCGAGCTCGGCGGGCGCCGCGCCGAACTGCGACACTGCCACCGAGATGACGGGAATGTCGGCGCTCGGCAGCCGGGTGATCGCCAGCTTGGTGAAGGAGATCCAGCCGAGCACCAGCAGGATGATCGAGAACACCACCGACGGCAGCGGATGGCGGATCGACCAGGCGGAGATATTCAGTGCCATCAGCGTACCCGTGCCCGGTCCAGTTCGTCGGCGAACATCGTCTTGACCTTGTCGCCATCATGCAGCGAGGTGCCGGCGTCGGCCACCACGATCTCGCCCTCGGTTACCCCTTCGAGGATCTCGGTCGAGGTGTCGGAGACGAGGCCGACCTTGACCCTGCGGGTCTCCACCGTGTTGCCCTTGACCACCTGCACCGTCAGGTGGTCGATCGCCGAGCGCGGCACCGCGACGCCGTCGCACGAGCGCTTGGCGTCGATGCTGACGCGGGCGAACATGCCGACCTTGAGCGATGGATTGTTGCTGAGCGCAATCCGCACCCGGCCGAGCTGGGTTCTGCGGTCGATCTCGGGCGCCACCAGCCGGACTCGGCCGATCAGGTCCGGGGCACCGTCCCGGGTGATCCGCGCCGTCACCCCCGGATTGAGTTTCAGCAGATGAATCGCCGGGATTTCGGCTTCCAGTTCGATCTCGTTGTTGATCGAAATCCGGAACATCGGCCCGCCCTGCGGCGAGGCCAGCGCACCGGCGATGGTATTGACCTGGGTCACCAGCCCGGGTGCCGGGGCGCGCAACGAGATCGGCGGCGTTCTGGCGACGCCGGGTGCCGCCGGCGCCGACAGACGCGCCAGTTCCTGATCCTGGGTGACGAGATCGCCCTCGCGCACCAGGACCTCCGCGACCTTGGCGCCCTCGGTGTCGACGCCGACCAGCGCCTCGCGCCGCGGCACGAAAAATCCGGTTCCTCTGACCTCGTCGGAAAAGCACGCCTTGGTGGCCTTGGCGACGATCACCAGCGCGCCGGAGGCGCCGGTTTCCTCCGCCGCGTGCGTTGGCCGGACGCCGAGGCCGCCGGCCACCATGACGGCCAGCGCCAGCATTGCAGCGGGCTTCGTGAGCAGGAGCAGAGCCGTCATTTCAATGATCGATCCGGATCGGGATTGCAGGATCAGTTTCAATCGGCACCACAGGCATCGATCGGCGCGGCGGCAGGTTATTCAATCTACACAGCCCGGCGTCAATCCACAAACCGGGGGAGGCGGTGCGGACGCGCTTGGTTTGTTCTGCGCGCGTAGGCGATGCTGTGAAAGCGAGAGCGTTGCCGCAGCTCTCCCTCCCCCCGCTCTTGCGGTGGGGAGGGCCGGGGTGGGGGGCCGTTCCGCGACGGCACCGCAATTGATTATCGGAGATAGATCGCAGTTGTGGTTGGCTTCACTCGCCCGCCTACTTCGACGCCGTCGCCTGGTTCGCCATGTTGACGACCTGCACCCGGCGGTTCGACGGGTCCATCGGAGCGTTCGGGTCCTTTGGCTTGCTCTTGCCATAACCGACCGTCACGAGGTCGGCGCCGGCGAGGCCGAACTTGTCGACCAGATAGCGCTTGATCGAGTCGGCGCGGCGTTCGGAAAGATCCTGGTTGTAGGCCTCGCCGCCGACCGCGTCGGTATGGCCGGCCACCACGAAGGTCGAGCCCTTGAGATCGGCGCTGCTGAGCGCCTTGCCGAGCGCCTGCACCGCCGGCTGCGCCTTGCTGGAGATGTTGGCCGAGTTGTAGTCGAAGGTGATCTCGAGGTCGATCTTCGGCTTGTCCTTGGCGATGCTGGCGATCTGTTCGCGCTCGCCCAATGACAACGACCGGGTGGCGCGGTTGCGCAGCGTGTCGACGAATTTGCCTTCCGCGGCGTTGACCGCCGGCTCGGCCGGCGGCGCCATCGAGAGGCCGCGGGTGAGCGGCTTCTTGGGCGCCAGCGCCTTGAGGATCTGGTCCGCGGTGACGTCGTCGGCCGCGCGTGCCAGGCCTGCGGTCATCGACAGCGCCGCGCCCACGGCCAGGATCGCGCCAAACGCGCGCAGGTTGCGGCGTCCGCACCGGTTTGCAGACCGGCTTGTCAGTGACAGCTTCGTCATTGTCTTAACCTTCCTGGCGCCGGCGGCGCCCTGCAATATGATTTCGTGTTGCGGGCCGGACGGCCGCCCAGGTTCCCTGCGCGAATGCCGGCAATTGCGCTATTTGGTCGTCCGCGGCAGTTCCCAAGTTCAAAAGGTCTGACGTTCAAAAGGTCCCGAGTTCGTATCACGGCGCGCCCTGACGGCGCGTCAGCGCACGCCGTAGCTGTCGAATTCCTTGACGATATTCGGATCCATCGCCTTGGCATTGGCGATGTCGAGGTCGCCCTCGGCGGCCGCGCCGCTGCGCTGCTTGGCGAGGCCGCGGCCGTACAGCGACGAGGTCAGCCGGGGGTTGATCTTCAGCGCGGCATCGAAATCGGCGATTGCATTCTTGCTCTGGCCGCTCTTCAGGTTGACGAGGCCGCGGCTGTCCAGCGCATCGACGAAATTGGGTCGCAGCCGCAGCGCTTCGTTGCAATCCTTCAGTGCTGCCTGCAGGTCGCCGACCACGGTCCGCGCCCAGCAGCGGTTGTTGTAGGCCTCGACGTCCTTGGGGTTGAGCCGGATGGTGGCGTCGAAATCCTTGATGGCGAGGGAGTAGGCGCCCTTGCTGGCATAGACCTGGCCGCGGCGGTACAGCGCGTTGCCGTCATCGGGGTTGCTGGCGAGCTTGCCATTCAGTTCCTTGATGGTCGGATCGTCGGCCAGCGCCAGAATGGTTTTTCCGTCATCCTTGTCGGCGGTGATCGCCGGTGCAACCGGCGGCGGAGCCGGCGGCAGCACCACCTCGGGCTTCGGCGCCGCCACTTCGGGTTTCGGCGTCTCGGGTTTCGGCGCTGCAACATCCGGCTTGGGTGCCGCCACCTCGGGCTTGGCAGGCGCGGCTGGCGCCGGCGGAATGTTGGGCTCGACGCGGGGCGGGGCAGTCGCGGGGGGCGGGGTAGGGGGTTGAGCGGGTGTCGCAGCCGGAGGTTTGGCGGCCACCACGGGCGGGGTGACGGGCGGGCTCACCGGGGCTGGCGATTGGCCGCGCGGACCCGGAATGAAGGAAAAATCCTCCGCCAGTGAGGACGAGATCCACGGCACCTGCTCGCCGCGCGAGGCGCGGGTGACGCCGACCCGGGTGTGGTTCAGGGTTTCCTCAGCAGTGAGATCCGGAACGCGAATTTCCTTGAGCAGTTCACCGATGAACAGGCTGTGCGCGCCGCCGCTGTCGCTGACCACCGAACTCAGCGCCGCCGAGTACATCACCAGCGTGCCGCTCGGCGCGATCACCGGCGCGAGGCCTGCCGAAAAACTGCGGAAACGGCGTTCGAACGGATTGCGCCGCGACGCATCGAGCAGCGCGATCTTCACCCCGGCGCCGCGGCTGTTGATTTCGCCGAGCATGGTCTCCAGGCTGAAACCGTCGCGGCGCACGTCCGGCTCGGTCCAGATCTGCGCGTCGACCGGAATGAGGTAGCTCTGGCGGCCGGACTGAATGCCGTAACCGGAGAAGAACACCAGCACCACGGAACCGGGCTTGATCTTCTTGTAGAGCTTGTCCAGCGCGCGGCGCATGGCGTCGCCGGACATGTTCTCTCCGACGTCGACGTCAAAACCGTCGCGCTTGAGCTCGTTGGCGACGTCGTGGGCGTCGTTGATCGGCTCTTTCAGCGGCGCCTCGGCGTCGGGGTACTTCGCATTGCCGATGACCAGCGCGATCCGCTCGCCGCCGGCCTCCGCCGCGATCGACGGAACGACCCCCGATGGGACGACCATCGCGGCAAGCATCATCATAACAATCAATAAAGCAAAGCGGATTTTCATTCGACGCCGGTCCAGCCAAGAGGGCGCCGATCCCAGCTTTGCGCGCCGCGGCGACCTTACTCTACGCAATTCGCATTATCAAACCGGCCCGGCCGCCACTGTCAACCGCCCGGAAAAACCGTCACATCCGCGACAATTAATCGCGTTCGGGAATGAAGGCCGGCCGTTGGAACCGGCCGGCAGCGTTCACTGCGAGGCCTGTTCGCGTTCGGCCACGTTGACGATCTCGACGCGGCGGTTTTCCGGCGCCAGCGGATCGGCGGCATTCTTCAGGCCGGTCTTGCCGTAGCCGGCGGTGACCAGGTTGGCGGCCGGGATACGGTAATTCTCGACCAGGAAACGCTTGACGGTCTCGGCGCGCCGTTCCGACAGTTTCTGGTTATAGCCGTCGCCGCCCTTGGCGTCGGTATGGCCGCCCAGCATGATGACGGATCCGTTGAGCTCGGCGCTGCTCAGCGCCTGGCCGAGGCTGTTGAGCTGCGGACCGGCCTCGGGCGCCAAGGCCGCGGAATTGAACGCGAAGGTAATTTCCAGATCGATCTTCGGCCGCTTCGGGGCGATCGCCGCCATCTGCTCGCGCTCGCCGAGCGACAATGACCGGCTCCGGCCGCGGACCCGGTTGACGAAGGCGAGGTCGTCGTCGCTCAGCGACGGCCGGCTCGACACGCTGAGGCTCCGGGTGGCCTTCGGGGATTTTAGCCCATTGACGATCTGCTGCGTCGAAAGCTCTTCCGCGCCTGCCGGCAACTGGGCCGCCGCCATCGCCAGAAAGGCGACTGCTATCGTGCTGCCGAACGACTGCTGCCGATTGGTCATGTGTCATCTCCGTCCGGTTGAAATCGGTGAGGCACCGGGTGGGTGCCGACGCCGCTCATCATGATCGGAATTGATGCGCCCCACTGTGACCACCGTCACACGCGCATTTGGCGACGAAGCGGCCGGATCAACAGGGCGCTGCGTTTGACCTTCGCGGGGCGCGGTGGCTTGTTGCGCCTGCCAGAAAAATCAAAATCGGGGATCAACACCAATGGCCGAGGTCTATGAAATCTACGCCATCCACTACGCCACCATGGCCGGCCGCACGCCGCACATGAACTACCTGCAGCCCGATCCGCACGAAACCTCCGCCGCCGACCTCGATTATTTCGTCTGGCTGGTCCGTGGTGGCGGCCGCGACATCCTGGTCGATACCGGCTTCAACGAGGCCGCGGCGCAGGAGCGCAGCCGCAAGCTGACGCTCAATCCGGTCGATGCGCTGAAAGCCTTCGGCGTCGATGCCGCCGCCATCAGCGACGTCGTCGTCACCCATCTGCACTACGACCACGCCGGCAATCTCGACCGCTTTCCAAAGGCGCGGTTTCATCTGCAGGATCGCGAGATGCGCTACGCCACCGGCCGCTGCATGTGCCATGGCGCGCTGCGCCATCCGTTCTCGGTGAATGACGTCACGCTGATGGTGCGCCACGTCCATGGCGAGCGGGTGTGCTTCCATGACGGCGACGGCGAGGTCGCGCCCGGCGTCACGCTGCACCGCGTCGGCGGCCATTCCGACGGCTTGCAGGTGGTGCGGGTGCCGACGGCGCGGGGCCCGGTGGTGTTGGCCTCCGACGCCGCGCATTACTACGGCAACATGCATCGCCGTATTCCGTTTCCGATCGTCTACAACATCGGCGACATGGTGGAAGGCTGGGCCACCGTGGAGCGCCTCGCCGGCCATGCCGACCGTGTCATCCCCGGCCACGATCCGCTGGTCCGCGAGCTTTATCCGCGCGCCAGCGAGGCGTGCGCTGCCTATGCGCTGCATCTGCAGCCGAAGCGGTCGTTTGCGTAAGGCGCGTTCAACGCGGTGCGCCGGCGATGTCGGCCTGGCTGAATTCACCTCGGCAGGCATGCCATTTTGGGCCACGATGAGTTGCCCCGGGTTCGACGGGCGCCGGCCGGGGACTTGACATGGATCAAGAATGCCGCACGCTCCCCGCTCCTTTTAAGCTGTTCCGTGAGAATGGAGGAAGGTCCGATGCAAGGCGACAAGAATCCCATGGAAGCGGTTCGCGCCATGATGCTCGAAACGTTTGAAAAAACCCGCAGCGCGACGCAGACCTACATGGATATGTTCGACAAGACGATGCGCAGCGTTCCGGGCGCCAACGAAAGTCAGGTCGCCGATTTCAAGGCCTATGTTGAACGGCAGGTCGCCGCCAACCATGCCTTCGTTGACAAGCTCCTGCGGGCCAAGGACTTCCAGGAGGCGTTCCGCGTCCAGGCGGACTTTCTTCAGACCCAGTTGAAAGCCGCCGCCGAAGATGCGGCCCAGATCGGCGCCAAGATCGCCGGCTCGTTCAACCGCCCGCCAGGCTGAGAATCGGCATCGTCAGCGCGTTTCGCTGGGAAATTCGCGGGGCGACACCCAGAAACCATAGCCGCAGAGCTCAAAGGGTCTGCGCCATTTGTCGATGTCGATCGCCGGCAGATGATAGCTCGCCTGGCCGGCGGAGACCGTGAAGCCCTCTTTCGATCCGATCAGGTCGAGCAGGCGCTCTTCGGCTTCCTGCCAGCGCTTGCCGTAAACCGCCGGGTCGTGCTTGTCGTGACCGAGATAGGCCTGGTGAAAGTTCGTCGCCGTATTGTCGAGCGTCGGGACGAACTCGCCGGCCAGGTTGATCCGGCCGAACCCCGCGCCGAGCGTAATGCGCGTCTTGCCATCGGTGCTGGTCTTGGCGGGATGCCTGGCCAATATCGCGAAGCCGCGACCGCAGGCGAGCTCGAACACAACCTTCTCGTCTTCCAGATAGGCGAGAATGTGCCCGTCATTGCGCTCTTCGTGATAGGTCCAGCGGCCGGCCTGCGCGACGGATGAGGTCGCCAGCACGATCGCGGCGATGGCCGCGGCGATCCATGACCTGCGCATCACGTCCGCTCCCTTGATCAACATGTCCATGAAGCTTTGTTCGACGGCATCGCCGATCGGTTCACGACGAGGCGCGCCATATCACGACATTCGCGCATCGGGCGCGCCGCGATCGCCCCGGGCGAAGCCCGATCTCCGCATCCATCCCGCCTGCCGGTTGAACCATGTTGAACGTTTGAAGACCAACCTCGAACGGCCGTTACCCCGTCAGGATGGACTTCAAGGCGTCCCGCTCGCCGACAATGAAGTCGAAGAATGCGGCGATGCGCGGCACGCGCCGCAGGTCCGGATGGGTCAGCAGACGCCAGCTTCGCGACAGTTCCGGAATGGGGCCGAGCACGCGCACCAGGTCGGGCTCGGCGTCTCCGAGAGCCGTCGGCAGCGGTCCGAGACCGACGCCGGATTTCACCGCGGAAACCAGCCCGAGAACACTGTTGTTGCGGGCGGCCATCCTGGCGTCCGGCGCGACGTCCTTCAGCCATTTCGCCGCGCGATGATCGCCGAGCTTTTCTTCGAAACCGACCAGCAGATGCTGTGACAGATCCTGCACCTGCTCGGGCTTGCCGTAACGCGCGAGATAGCCGCGGCTGGCATAGACCGCCCAGATCGAGTCAGCGATCTTGCGGCCCACCAGTTCGTCGTCGGTATCGCCGGACCGCAACGCGACATCGACCTCGCCTTTGGAGAGATCGAGATAGCGGTCGCTCATCACGAATTCGACGCGCAATCCGGGGTGCAGCGCCTGGAACCGGTCGATCAGTTTCGATTGCGTCATGCGCAGCACGATCGGCTCGGGGCAGGTCACCCGGATCACGCCGGCAAGCTCACGCGCGGTATCGGTGACGCAACGCTCGAAATCATCGATCGACGCTTCGACACGCAGGGCGTAGGGAAGCACCGTTTCACCGAACTCGGTCAGACGATAGCCGGATGGCTGGCGGGTCACCAACTGCCGTCCGATCCGCCTTTCCAACTCGGCCAACCGCCGATGCACCGTGGACTGGCTGAGGCCGAGCGCTTTGCCTGCGGCGATCGTGCTCCGATGCCGGGCGACGGCCAGGAAGTATCGCAGGTCATTCCAATCGAACATGGCCCGATTATGCACTTTTGCGAACCGGGTTCGCAACTTTGCGGCTCCCGCCAGTCCACACCGCGGCCTAACGTGATCGACACGCGGGCGCCGCCCCGTGAGCAGGTCCATCACAAGGAGGCTGACATGCGTCGTAGCGCAGGCGTGGTCGCTGCATTTGTCGCGATGTTGAGCGTTCAGGCGCCGGCCCAGCAAGCGGGAGTTGCCAGGCCCGATCTGCTGCTGCAGCAGGTCGTCGAGGGTCTTCCGAAGGACGACAAGCAGTTCGTCAGGGTGTTGACCGCGACCCTGAAGCCCGGCGACAAGACCGTCCATCACACCCACCGTTTTCCGGTAACGGTCTATGTGCTCGAGGGCGTATTCACGCTGGATCTGAAGGACCGGCCGCCAATCTCGGTCAAGGCTGGTGAAGCCATGGTCGAGCCGCCGAACGCGGCGATGACGGGTTACAATCCCAGCGCCACCGAGACGACCCGTGTTGTCATATTCTACGTCAGCACACCGGACACGCCGTTTCTCGATCCGTTGCATTGACCAGTTGTCACCGCCGTCCACATCTCTCCGGATCCGATCGATCGACCGGTCAGGCCGCCGGCACCGGATGGCTTTTCCCAGGCCGCTGGTGCGGTTGGGTGTATCCGCAGCCGACGCAGACATAAGTGAAGGTCAGGCTGATCCCCCATTTCTTCGGAACGGTGTTGACCACCATGGGCCAGCGGGCACACGCCGGACATGCGATCAAGCAATCATCCGCATTCATCCGGCCTTGCCTCCAGCAAATCTGGCGTTGTCATCGCACCGCCCGCATCTGCGATGACCGCCCATGAGAGTGTGAGTTGGTGCAACTTCGGCGCCCAGCTTGCGAGCCTCGATCGAATGACGCCGCGCAGGATTGATTGTTCCCGGGGGGCTGCGGATTTGCGCGACAGCGCGCGAGTGTCGAGCCGCGCGAACAGACGCGGGCATGGTGCCATCGCCATCTCCGCGCAAGACCGCGGACATGGTGTTCACCGACGGTTCGTTTCCGCGGCTTCGCGGTCAGGAACTCTCGCGCCGGTCGCCGGTTGCCGTCCGGGCGAAGGTCGAGGGCACAACCGGATGAACTTTGGCGCTGACGTGATCGGTGATGCCGTGCGCTTCCGGCTTTGGGCGCCGAAGGAGTCGCACGTTTCCGTCGTTCTGGACGGCAGCATAGAACTTGCAATGCGGAATGTCGGGGACGGTTGGCATGAACTGGTGACGTCGCAGGCGCGGCCGGGAACGCTGTACGGCTTTCGCCTCGGCAGCAGCCGCGTGGAAGTCCCGGATCCCGCCTCGCGGTTTCAGCCGGGCGACGTTCACGGCCCCAGCGAGGTGATCGATCCGAACGGCTATCAGTGGCGCGGGCCGCAGTGGCGCGGCAGGCCGTGGGAGCAATGCGTGCTCTACGAACTGCATCTCGGCGCATTCACGCCGGAAGGCACGTTCCGAAGCGCCGCCGCGCGGCTCGATTATCTGGCCGAACTGGGCGTGACGGCGATCGAGATCATGCCGGTGGCGGATTTTCCCGGCAGGCGCAACTGGGGCTACGATGGCGTGCTGCTGTATGCGCCGGATTCGAGCTATGGCCGGCCGGAGGATTTCAAGGCGCTGGTCGACGCGGCGCACGCCCGGAACATCATGGTGTTCCTCGATGTCGTCTACAATCATTTCGGGCCGGACGGCAATTATCTCGCGGCCTATTCGCCGATCTTCAACGACCGGCATCAGACGCCATGGGGCGCGGCGGTGAACTACGACGCCGAGGGGTCCGCGGTGGTCCGCGAATTCGTCATCCGGAATGCGGTCTACTGGATCGAGCAGTTTCGGCTCGACGGGCTGCGCCTCGACGCCGTTCACGCCATCAAGGATGACAGCGATAGCCATCTGCTGGAGGACATCGCCGCGCGGATCCGGCGGCTTCCGCTCGGTCGTCCGGTTCATCTGTTGCTGGAGAATGAGGAAAACCAGGCTTCGCGTCTGGTCCGCAACGCGGACGGTGAGCCGCGTCACTATACCGCCCAATGGAACGATGACGTCCATCACGTGCTGCATTGCGCCGCCAGCGGCGAAACCGCCGGCTACTACGCGGCCTATCACGGCGATACCGCAAAACTCGGCAGGGCGCTTGCGGAAGGCTTCGCCTACCAGGGCGAACAGATGGACTATCGCGGAAGCGCCCGCGGCGAGCCGAGCGCGCATTTGCCGCCGGGCGCCTTCGTGTCCTTCATTCAGAACCACGACCAGGTCGGCAATCGCGCCTTTGGTGACCGCATCACGGCGTTCGCGCCCGAAACGGCGGTGCGGGCGATTGCCGCCGTCTATCTGCTGGCGCCGCAGATCCCGATGCTGTTCATGGGCGAAGAGTTCGCAGCCGCCCAGCCGTTTCCGTTTTTTTGCGACTTCGAGCCCGGTCTCGCCAAACTGGTGCGCGAGGGACGCCGCAACGAATTCGCCGGATTCCCCGAATTCCAGGACCCGCACAAACGCGAGTTGATCCCCGATCCGACGGCGGAGGCGACTTTTCTGTCCGCCAAGCTGGACTGGGCCGCCGCCGAGGCACCCGGGCATGCAAGTTGGTTCGCGCTTTATCGCGAACTGCTCGCCATCCGCCATCGCGAGATCGTGCCGCGGCTGAAGGGCGCCGGCTCGGGACGTTTCGACGTGATACGCCCGGGCACGCTGTCCGTCAGTTGGCCGATGGGCGACGGCGCGCGGCTCAGCCTGCTGGCGAACCTGACGTCGGGACCGCTGATCAATGCAGCCTTGCCGGGCGGCCGCAGATTGTGGGCCTCCGGACTGGATGACGCGTCCCTTGGCGCGTGGGCGGTGCTGTGGGTCGTGCAGCAATGACCGCGTCCCGGAGCGGCTTCCGGCTGGCAGGCCGCCGGGGCGATATGGAACCCGGTGCCGTCATCGAGGTTCTACTGGCCTGGGTGGGAAGCACGAGGGCGCTGATGGCGAAGACGCGGGAGCAAAAGGCTCAAAAGGCCGAGGACGGTCCATCGGGCGCCGCGCGGCTGTTCGGTGATCTCGCCAACCGCACCTCGCAGGCGGCGGGACGCGCCACCACTTTCATGCTCGCCGCCGCGGTCATCGTCGTCTGGGCGGTCAGTGGTCCGCTTTTCGGCTATTCGGATACCTGGCAGTTGGTCATCAACACGGGCACGACCATCGTCACCTTCCTGATGGTATTTTTGATCCAGAATTCGCAGAACCGCGACAGCGCCGCGATCCAGGTCAAGCTCGACGAACTGATCCGGGTCAGCGCCGCGCGGAACTCGTTCGTCGGGATCGAGCATCTCACCGACGAGGAAATCGCCGCGATCCGCACCAAATGCGAGAGCCGCGCCCTGGCTGAAAAGGCCGCAGACGCCAGCGTCGAGAGCACCGGCCGCAAGGCGCGGCGCGCCGCGGAGAAGGCGGTCGGGAGTTGAGCGCCGCCGATCAGGCGCCGGACAGCGGCTGCGCCTCGTTATCCGCCGCGCGCAACATCGAATCCATCCTGAAGCTCGAAAAACAGGACGAACAGCAGCTGTCGCCGCTGCACCGGCTGTCGCATGGTGTCGGCTGGTTCGTCGGCACGATTCATTTCCTGATGCTGCAGTGCGCGCTGATCGTCACCTGGATCGCGGTCAACCTCGCTGTGGCGCCGGCCGCCAGATTCGACCCCTTTCCGTTTTCCTTGCTGTCGTCGCTGTTGTCCCTCGAGGCGGTGCTGCTCACCTCGTTCGTGCTGATCCGGCAGAACACCAACGATCGTCAGGCGGAACGCCGCAACCACCTCGACCTCCAGATCAACCTGCTCGCGGAGGAGGAGGCGACGCAGATCCTCAGTCTGCTTCGCCGGATGGCCGAGCACATGGCCATTCCCGCCGCCGCCGCCGACCCGCGCTGCGAGGATCTTGCCCGGCAGACCGAAGTCACCGCGATTGCCCGCCACCTGCGGGCGCGGGAGGAAGATCCGGGTTAGCGCGGCGGCCCGCCGCCGCGAAATTCCTAACCTTGTTCGATGAAACCGAGGCGACGATGGGAACCTATCCCGTCGGCAGCCACTTGACGCAGCAGTCATCCTAGGAAAACGGCATTGATCAGCAAGCCATTTCAGGCGCGAACGACGGAAGAGCTGGTTGCGCTGCTCAGTGCGGTCGCCACCGCGATTCTCGCCGCCGTCATCATCACGACGCTGTATTATGGCCGCGACATCATCATCCCGATCGCGCTGGCGATCATGCTCAGCTTCGTGCTGGCGCCGGCGGTCCGGCTGCTCGGCCGGGCCCGCGTGCCGCGCGGCATATCCGTGGTCAGCGTAGTGGTGCTCGCCTTCATCCTGATCTTCGCCCTGGGAAGCCTGCTGGCCGCCCAGCTCGCCGAACTGGCCGGCGACCTGCCGCGCTATCAGTCCACCATCAGCGAGAAGATCCAGTCGTTTCGCGAAACCACCGCCGGCAAGGGCACGCTGGAGCGCGCCTCCGGCATGCTCAAGGATCTCAGCAAGCAGCTCGACAGGCCGAACGACGCCGCGCCTGCGCTGAAGCCGGAGGCGGCGTCCAAGACCAATGCATCGCCGCCGCCGGTCCCGGTCGAGGTGCGCCAGCCCGACCCGGGGGCGCTGGAGAGTCTGCAGAGCCTGATCTTTCCCCTGCTTCACCCGCTGGCCACCACCGGCATCATCATCATTTTCGTGATCTTCATCCTGCTGCAGCGGGAGGACCTGCGTAACCGCTTCATCAGGCTGGCCGGCTCGCGCGATCTGCAGCGCACCACCGCCGCGCTGGATGACGCGGCGGCCCGCCTCAGCCGGTTCTTCCTGTTTCAATTGCTGCTGAACGGCAGCTTCGGCGTGGTGATCGGGGCCGGTCTCTGGCTGATCGGGATTCCGAGCGCGATCCTGTGGGGCATCCTCGCCGCGGTGCTGCGCTTCGTGCCCTATATCGGCGCGGCGATTGCCGCGGCCTTCCCGCTGACCCTGGCCGTCGCGGTCGATCCGGGCTGGAGCATGCTGCTGTGGACGCTGGCCTTGTTCGTGGTCGTCGAACCGATCGTCGGCCATGTCATCGAGCCGATGGTCTACGGCCATTCGACCGGCGTGTCGCCGGTTGCCGTGGTGGCATCGGCGACGTTCTGGACCGCGCTATGGGGCCCGATCGGTCTCGTTCTTGCGACGCCGCTGACGGTCTGCCTCGTGGTGCTCGGCCGCCACGTCGAGCGGCTCGAATTTCTCGACGTGATGTTTGGCGATCGCCCGGCGTTGTCGCCGCCGGAGATCTTCTACCAGCGGATGCTGGCCGGCGATCCGACCGAGGCGTCGGAAAAGGCCGAGGAATTTCTCAAGGAGCGCTCGCTCACCTCGTACTATGACGACGTTGCCCTGAAAGGTCTGCAGCTCGCCCAGGCCGATGCCGAACGCGGCGCCCTCGACCAGGCCCGCCTGCTCAAGATCAGGGACGCCGTCCGCGAGTTCGCCGAAAACCTCTCCGAGCAGGATAATCGTCCGCCGCCGAAAGCGCGGACCACGTCCGATGCCGAAGCGAGCTCCGCCGTCGAGAGCGTGCCGGAGCACGCGCCGTTCGACGACCTGCCGGTGCTGCAGAAGGAGGACCTGCCGCCCGCCTGGCAGGGCGAGCATCCGGTGCTGTGCATCGCCGGGCGCGGCCTGGTCGATGAGGCCGCCGCCATCATGCTCGGCCAACTGATCACCTCGCACGGCCTGCCGGCGCGGGTCGAGGAGGCCGATGCGCTGTCCACCACCAACATCTTCCGGCTCGACACATCAGGCGTCATGCTGGTCTGTCTGGTCTACATGGATGCCGGCGGGCCCGCGCATATGCGCTACGTCGTCCGCCGGCTGCGTCGCAAGCTGCCGAACGCCACCATCATTCTCGGATGCTGGCTGAAGAACATCGATCCTGCCGCCCTCGAACAGTTCCGCGACTCCGCCAAGGCCGACCTCGCCGCCGCCAGCCTCGGCGAGGCGCTCAAACTGAGCCTCAGGGCGGCCGGCTGGGACGATGCCGGCGAGCCGGCGACAGCGGATCGCCCGGTCGTCACCGCGGCCTGAGCGGATGGCAGACTTTTCCGCCTGACTGCCCTCAATCCGGATAGCTCAGGATCGTCTTGAGCAATTTCGGAAACCGCGCATTGATGTCGTCCTCGCGCAGCACGTTGCGGTGCTGGACACCTTGCTTTGAGGTCCGGACCAGCCCGGCTTCCCGCAGGATCCGGAAATGGTTCGACAGGGTCGACTTGGCCATGGAGGGGCAGGGCGCCGCCTCGGTGCACGACATGCAATCGTGCCGCGCGCCCAGGCTTTTGACGATGCGCAGCCGCATCGGATCGGCGAGCGCCGCCAGCACCCCGGCCAATGTGATCTCGTCTCGCGGCGGGTGAACGAACTGCACCATGCCCAAAATATAGCATGCCCCTTGAATTAATTCAATAGTTCACTAGTATTGAACTATTGAATAACTATCGAAAGAATCGGCGTCCGCCGATCAGTGGAGACATGCATGACCAAGAGACTCGAGGGAAAAGTGGCGCTGGTGACCGGCGCATCCAAGGGCATCGGGGCCGAAATCGCCGCCCGTCTCGCCGCCGACGGCGCCTCGGTCGCCGTCAACTACAGTGCCAGCAAGCAGGCCGCCGACCGCGTGGTCGCTGCCATCGTCGCCAAGGGCGGCAAGGCGGTCGCCGTCCAGGGCAACCTCGCCGATGCGAACGACGTCAAAAGCGTGGTCGCGCAGACCGTCAAGGCGTTCGGCGCGATTGACATCCTGGTCAACAACGCTGGCGTCTACGAGTTCGCGCCGCTCGAGGCCATTACGCCCGAGCACTTCCACAAGCATTTCGACCTCAATGTGCTCGGCCTGCTGTTGGTCTCGGGGGAAGCGCTGCGGCACTTCAACCCCAATGGCGGAAGCATCATCAACATCAGCTCCGGCGTATCGACCATCGCGCCGGCCAACACCGCCGTCTACACCGCGACCAAGGCATCGGTGGATGCGATCTCCTCCGTGCTGTCCAAGGAGCTGGCGCCGCGCAAGATCCGGGTCAACGCCGTCAATCCGGGCATGGTCGCCACCGAAGGCGTGGTGTCCGCCGGGCTGAACGAGGGCGACATGCGCAAGTGGATCGAATCCGTCACCCCGCTGGGCCGCATCGCCGACGCCAAGGAAATCGCCGCCGCGGTCGCCTTCTTCGCCTCGGACGAGGCGTCCTATGTCACCGGCGAGACACTCCACGTCACCGGCGGCCTTCGCTAAAGCGTTTTCGAGCGAAGCATGCCCCCGGACTTGATCCGGGGGTGGATACCGGTTCGCGTGAAGAAAACGCGTCAAAACAAGAATCTAGCGCCCGGTTCTGATTCAATCAGAACCGGGCGCTAGGGAGCTGGCCGCGACCTCTGCTTCGTCATGGCCGGGCTTCGTCCCGGCCATCCACGCCTTTCCTGCTGCGTGGGTGTAAAGACGTGGATGCCCGAGACGCACGCGAAGCCGCGCTTCGCGCTTTCATCGATGCACGATCGCCGTGATATTTGCATTCAGTCGTCGACAATCTCGCCGGAAGATCCTGGCCCGGCGCATTCGCGCAGCAGGGTTATGACCTTTGCATCCAGGTCGCGGGCGACGGCGAGGGCGTCCGCGCTGGCATAACGCAGCAGAAAGCTCTCCATCTGGTCGTAGGAGAGATGCACGCCATCGGGGCGTTCATCGATCAGGACGGTGATCGGCGCGTAGGATCCGGCATCGGGCACGTGCTTGACCATCTCTTTCATGATCAGCGGGTTGCCGACGACAAACCGCATGATCCTGGGTGTCTCGGATCCGGTTTCGCGGCGCAGAATGTCGCCGAGGTCGAATTCCGCAAAGCGCATCAGGCCGGTACGGCCGAGGCCGCTTCGCACGACGCGCTCCAGATCCTGGAAATCATCTGTCGCCCGCGTCGCCCTGAAGAATTCGATCATGTCGGGCTGCCCGACCGCCGACCTGAACGTGGCCACCACCGCGTCGAACGGTCTTGAGCTGGTGATGCTGAAGCGCACCACCTCGATTGTCGCGATTGTCATTGCATCCTCTTCGCTGGTTTTGTGGATACGTGCGCCCGATCGCAGACGCGCGAGAACTCACCCGGCGGTGTGCTCCGCGTCCAGGAATGTCCGGACGTGGTTGACAAACGTTTCGTGATGCTGAAACAGGGCGCCGTGCCCGGAATCGGGATAGAGCACCAGCTGCGCGTTGCGGAGCTGCTTGAACATGGCGTAGGCGTTGTCCGCGGGCAGCATGGTGTCATGGCTGCCGCTGACCACCAGGGCGGGCTGACCGATGGCGCGCAGCAGCGCGTGATCGGGATCGGGTGTGGCGCACCAGGTGATCAGGGCCTTGGCTTGGGGATCGGTCACCGCTTTGCCGCCGTCTGTGTCCCGATCGTCCAGACGCACTTTCGTCCGTTTGAGGAACGCCAGGCCTGACGACTGGCTGGCCGAGGATTTGGTGAAGAACAGCGGCAGGCGCGGGTCTGGCGCGTCGGCATGGGAAAACGCCTCCTGCAGGACCGCCAGCAGGTGTTCCTCTCCGCCTCTCGGCGCGGTGGCCACCAGGATCAGCTTGCGAACCAGCCGGCCGTGCCGGGCGGCGATCTCCTGGGCGACGCAGCCACCGAGTGAGAAGCCCAGCAGGTCCACCTCGCGCAGGCCGAGCGCGTTGATGAAGTCGACCGCGTCGCGGGCCATCGCCGCGATGGTGTCGGGCGTTTGACCGCTCGAGCGGCCGACCCCGGCGTTGTCGAAGGCGATCACGGGGCGATCGGTGGCAAGCGCGTTGACGACGGCGGGATCCCAGGCATCGATGTTGCCCGAGAAATGCTGCAGGAGAACCAGCGGCGTTCCGGTCGGTGGGCCGAGGCGACGATAGGCGAACCGGATGGTGCGGCTTTCGATGGTGCGGGTGGGCGCCGTTTCGAGCGTGGCGCCGTCGTGGCGCGGGATGTCGAGTACAGTCATGTCATGCTCCGGATGATCAATCATCATGGGGTGAGGGCATCTGTTCGCGGCGAGCGCTCCCGGCACGAGGGTGCCGGGAGCGGCGTCGTCACTTTGCGAGCGAGGCTTTTTCGATCACCGCGGCGACTTCCTTGGCATGAACGACGAGCGAGGCATGGCTGCCGGCGACGTCCGTGATCTGCGCCTTCATCGCGGTGGCGAAGAATTTCTGCGCCTCGGGTGCGATCACCTTGTCCTTGGTGCTGATCACGTAGAACGTCGGCTTGTCGCGCCAGGCGGCCGTATCGACCGCTGCCTCGAACGCCGTGTGATTCAGCGGGAGCTGGTCGTTTGCCAGGGATTGGGCGATCTCCGGCGGCAGGTCGGCCGCGACCGCCGAAGGAAACACCTTGGGATCGATGGTGAGGTTGCCCTTGTCGTCGGGATGAATCGCCGCCGCGCCTTCGGTCGCCGGGCCGCTCTCGGCGAGGGTCTTCAGGGATTGGCCCACGTCGGGCGCGAAGGCGGAGACGTAGACCAGCGCCGATACTTTGGGATCGTTGCCGGCCTGCGTGATCACCACGCCGCCCCAGGAGTGGCCGACCAAAACCGTCTTGCCGGTCTGCTTCGCCAGCGCCTGCTTGGTGGCGTCGACGTCGGCGGTCAGCGACGTCAGCGGATTTTCGACCAGCGTGACGTTGTAGCCCCTCTTGGTGAGAATGTCGGCAACGGGCTGCCAGCTCGTCTGGTCCACGAAAGCGCCGTGCACGAGCACGATGTTGGGAGCCGCACCCTTGGGCAGTTCAGCGGCATGAACGGAGCCGGCCAATGTCGTTCCGGCCAGAAGGACGGTGGCGGCGGAGAGGAGAATATTTCGCATTGAATGTTCCTGTTGGCATGTCGGACGAATGCAGTCCGGGGGAATGGACAGGGCGTTTCCAGCAACGTCGCGGTTCTTCCATTTGCCTCTGGCGAATGGTTGCCGCTCGTACCGTCGGCCCGCCGCGCATGAACTAGGGCGCGGCCCATCCGGACGACAGAGATCAATCGTCCGGATGTTGTGTCCGATCGTCCACCGGTCTAGTCTCCGCGGCATGGACATCCTCGCCCAGGTGCTCGATCGGGTTCGTCTCGGCGGGACGCTGCTTTTTCACTTCGAGCTCGGCCATCCCTGGCACCTCGAGTTGCCGGCGCGGCCGTACGCTTTGTTTCACTATCTCAGCCAGGGCGCGGCGACCCTTGCCCTCGAACAGGGGCCGGAAATCCAGATGTCCGAGGGCGATTTCGTCGTCATCACGCGCGGCGAGCCCCATGTGTTTTATTCGGATCGGCGGGCCAGGCCTTTGCGGATCGTCGATATCGACCGCTCGTCGCCCCGGCTTGGTGTCGTTCGTCACGGCGGCGACGCAAAGCCGCTCGCGAGCATGATTTGCGGCAATTTCACCGTGTCGCGGCCGCTGTTCGGCAGCGTGATGGAGCTGCTTCCGCCCGTGCTCCTGCTGAAGCGGACGGCGGACGGTGGCTGGCTTGAAGCCATCCTGCGCCGCATGGTCAGCGAGTCCGCGGTGGAACGTCCCGGCCAGGACGTCGCGCTGTCACGGCTGACGGAAGTGCTGTTTGTCGAGGTGCTGCGTAACTGGATCGCGTCGCTCAGTCCTGGACAGGGCGGCTGGCTCGGAGCCATATCCGACCCGCATATCGGGCCGGCGCTCAAGTTGATTCACGAAAGCCCGCAGCGTCCCTGGACACTGAGCGATCTCGGCCAGCGCGTGGGGCTCGGCCGCTCGGTATTTTCGGCGCGCTTCACCAGGCTGGTCGGCCAGTCCATGCACCGTTATGTGATCGCGCGCCGGATGGCGGAAGCGGCGTTCCTGCTGGAAACCAGCGATGAGCCCATTGCACGGATCGCCAGCCGGGCCGGTTACGGGACGGCGGCGGCGTTTTCCAAGCTGTTCCATCGCCATCACGGCCTGTCGCCTGGCCGGTACCGGGCAGCCAGGCAATCTCTCGGCGGTGACAGGCGAGCGGACGTTCGGGAAGGCGCTGCCGAGCCGAAGCGAGCTGACGATGCGAAGACGAGTCAACCCGCCTGAGGTTCGTGCCGTTTGCTTTTGGCGCTCGTCGACGTCAGCTTCCGGTTAGTTCGCGATCTTCGCGTTGGCGCGCTTGACGATGCTTTGCAGCCGCGTCGATTCCGTTGCGATGAAGGCGCCGAACGCGTCCGGCTTGTCCGCGATCACGGTCAGCCCGAGGCCCTGCAGGCGCGCCGCCACCGTCGGATCGCGCAGCGCCTCGACGATGGCCTTGTTGAGCACCTCGATGATGTCCTTCGGCGTCGCCGCCGGCGCCACGAAGCCGTACCAGATGCCGGCGAGCAGCTCCGGCGATCCGGCCTCCGCCGAGGTCGGCACGTTGGGCAGCTGGCTGCTGCGCTCCGGCGCGGTCACCGCGATCGGCTTCAGTGTTCCGCTCTGGACCTGCTGCACCACGTTCGACAGGTTGTCGCAGATCATCGACACGCGATCGCCGAGCAGGTCCTGGATCGCCGGCGCCGGCCCCTGGTAGGGGATGTGAGCGATGTCGACGCCTTCGAGCACCTTCAGCGTCTCGCCGCACAGGTGGCTGGTGCTGCCGTTGCCGGCCGAGGCATATGACAGCTGGCCCGGCTGGGCCTTCGCCAGCGCCACCAGCTCCTTCAGATTACCCGCTTTCACCGATGGGTTGACGACGATGATGTTCGGCGTCGCGGCCGCATTGGTGATCGGCGTGAAATCCTTGTCGGGATGATAGGTCGGCTTCTCGTAGATCCACGGATTGATCGCCAGCACGCCGGTGGTTGCCAGCAGGATGGTGGTGCCGTCCGCCGGCGAGGCGGCGACGCGCACCGCGCCGAGCGTGCCGTTGGCGCCGCCGCGATTCTCGATGACCACGGGAACGCCGAGCGACTTCGACATCAGCGGCGCCACCAGCCGCGGAATCGTGTCGCTGGTGCTGCCGGCGGGAAACGGCACCACGATGGTGATGGTCTTGTCGGGAAAGCCGGCCGCATGCGCGCCCGCGCCCGCCAGCATGGCCGGCGCCAGCAGCGCCGCCAGGGCCAGCATCGGCAACGTCCTGCGAGACATCATTGGAACCATGGCTTGAACTCTCCAGCTGTGTCGGTCGTCCGACGAGCGATCATGTGTGTCAGGCGAAAATCATTCGGCGCGCGGTCGATCGGCATGCAGCGAAGCCGCCCGCTCCAGCGAGTCCAGCATCGCGATCCGGCGCAGCAGCTCGCGTCCCTTCGCCGGATCGGCAACCGCCGCACGGATCTCGTCACGAAAAGCCGCCCGCGTGGCCTCGTCTTTCGCCTCGAGGTTGGTCTTGTTGCGGATGGTCCCGCTCTGGATCGCCTGCATGGTCACCGTGCGCCGCTGCAGGTCGTAGTCGTCCAGGACACGCGCATCGGAGGTGCCGTTGATGACCGCGCCGAGCTTCGCCGTCAGGTTCAGCGCGTCGTGAATGCCGCCATTCATGCCCATGCCGCCGAGCGGATTGTTGATATGGGCGGCATCGCCGGCCAAAAACGTGCGGCCTTTGCGGAAATCGGCGGCCACGCGCTGGTGCACGCGATACAGCGTGGTGTGAAGGATCGGGGCGTCCACGTCGGCGGGGACGACCCGCCGGATCGACTCGGTCATATAGGCGTCGGACAGCGCCTCGTCATCGGATGTCTCCGCCGCCACCGGCATCATCACCCGCCACGCGCCGAGGATGCGCAGCAGGAAATACCAGCGTTCGGGATCGGCGACATAGCTGACCGACGAGACGCCGGGGCGCAGCGCCGTGAAATCCACCGGCGTCGTCATCACCAGGAAGCGCTCCGGCCAGGTGAACCCCTCGAAGCCGATGTTCTGGCTGCGGCGAACGGCGCTGTTGGCCCCGTCGGCGCCGATCAGCCAGGCGCATTCATGGGTGGTGTCGCGCCCGCCCGCCGTGACCGTCACCTTGACCGTGTCGGCCGTCTGGTCGACGGATTTCACCTCGCTGCCGAAGGCGATCCTGAAGCGCGGATTGCCGGCCAGGGCGTCCAGGATGATGCGGGTGAGCTTGAACTGCTCGGCCTGCAGGCGGAACGGGTGCCGCACCAGGTCGGAGATCGCGGCGAAATCGAAGGTCCCGAGCACGCCGTCTTCGGCGGAAGAGTATTGCACGGTCGGCGCCTTCAGTCCCTGCGCGATCAGCGCGCCGGCGAAACCGAGATCGTCGAGCATGTCCAGCGTCGGCGGATGAAACGTCGATGCGCGCGACTCGCTGCTCAGCGCCTCGCTCTTCTCCAGCACCAGGACCGGAATGTCCTGCCGCACCAGGTCCGCGGCGGCCACCATGCCGACCGGTCCCGCCCCGGCGATGATCACGGGATGCTTTGCGTTGCTCATGAAGATCAGCGTCTCTTTTCACTGGCCCATTTGATCCTGGTCATTGACAGCCAGATTGTTGCCTTGTGCGGGGGCATGCAAACAATTTAATCTGCAGACATCTTGCGTTTTTGGAATGAACTATGCCCGTCCGGATACCGAGCCTCGGCGCGCTGATGGCTTTCAGCGCGGCCGCCAGGCATCTCAGCGTGACCCGTGCCGCCAGTGAACTCGCGCTGACCGGCAGCGCCGTGTCGCGCCAGATTGCCCAGCTCGAGCGGCAGCTCGGCGTCAAGCTGTTTCATCGCGTCAAGAAGCGCATCACGCTGACGCGCGCCGGCGTTTCCTACAGCGCCCGCGTGGCGCAGACCATCGAGCGGATCGAGCGCGACGCCCTCGAAGTCATGGGGTACGAGGCCGACGGCACGGTGCTCGACGTCGCG
>Ga0102590_1001684_pt1 | contig 31185 bp, 27 predicted proteins | sample AraplaMF_Col_mMF_FD_76859 | JGI IMG/M metagenome (GOLD analysis project Ga0102590, IMG submission 76859) | Arabidopsis root microbial communities from the University of North Carolina, USA - plate scrape MF_Col_mMF | ecosystem: Host-associated > Plants > Roots > Endosphere | place: USA... | reverse complement strand
TCGAGCACGCCGATCTTCAGGAAGGTGTCGGCCACGTCCTGGTGGCTGCGCACCACCGCGTCGCTGACGGGGCCCAGGCTGTAGTCGCCGCTGCGGCGGTTGAACAGCTCGACGATGTCGCCCACCGGTACGCGCGTCTCGGCCGACTGGGCGCGGGCGTAGGCGAGGAAATTGCCGTTGATCCACGCGAACGAACGCTGCAGCCGCTGCAGCAGGTCGGCCAGCGCGGCGCGGCGAAGCTGGTCGTCGAGCGCGCGCGGATTGGCGTAGATCGGGAAGTTGCCCGAGAGATAGCCCACGCCGGTCTTGATGACCCGCGCCCCGTACTGGGTGCGCGCGAGCTGGCCGTTGTAGCCGTAGATCGCCCAGGCATCGAGGTCGCCGCGCGCGAAGGCCGAGAGGCCGTCCGAAGGCGTGAGGCTCACGGCCTGGATGTCGTTGAACGTGAGGCCCGCCTCGGCCAGCTGCTTGGCCAGGTAGTAGTGCGAGGTGGTGGCGCGCACGTAGCCCACGCGCTTGCCCTTGAAGTCGGCGATGCTGCGGATCGGCGCGTCCTTGCGCGCCAAGGTGGCCTGGTTGTTCAGGTCTTCATGAGTGACGGCCACCAGCTTCACGCTGGACTTCTGCCGCGCCGCGAACACCGGCGGGATCTCGCTGCCCGAGCCGAGGTCGAGCGCGTCGCCGTTGATGGCCTCGATGTGCAGCACGCCGTTGTTGAGCTCGCGCCAGTCGATTTTGTAGGGCGTGTCGGCCTGGCCCGACGCAGTGAGCAGCGGCCGCCACAGGCCCTTGTAGGTGCCCACGCGCAACGTGACGCCAGAGAGGTCGCGTGATGGCGCAGTGGCTTGCGCCCAGCTGCCAGAGCCGGTGGCGGCGAGCGCCGCGGCGGCCTGCAGCAGCCGGCGACGGTCCGGAAGAAAGTCTGATTTCATGCACCCGGACCGTAACCAGGCGCCGCGCGGAAACGAACGCAGAAAAACGAGTTTGCATATGCGGGATGCGTCGTTTTCGCGCGGCGGGCGGGCCGCTACCGTGCGGAAACCATGAGTGCACTTCCCTTGCGCCGCGCCAGCGCCGCGCCCGAACACCCCTCCCCCGCCACCGTCGATGCTTCCGTGCTGGCCCGTCTCACGGCCCAGTTCGCCGCCACCGCCGCCGACCACGACCTGAGCGGCGCCTTCCCTCGCGAGAACTTCGCGGCGCTGCAGGCGCGCGGCCTGATCGGCCTGGTCGCGCCCGCCGAGCACGGCGGCGGCGGCGCCACGCTGGCGACGGCCCGGCGCGTGATCTCGGCGGTGGCGCACGGCGAGCCGGCCACGGCGCTGATCCTCACGATGACCTACCTGCAGCACCATGCGCTGACGCGCCCGGACAGCCGCTGGCCCGCGCACCTGCGCGAGCGCGTGGTGCGCGACGCGGTGGAGAACGGCGCACTCATCAACGCGCTGCGCGTGGAGCCGGCGCTGGGCTCGCCCGCGCGCGGCGGCCTGCCCGGCACGGTCGCGCGGCGTGATGGCGACGGCGACGGCGACGGCTGGAAGATCGACGGCCACAAGCTCTATACCACCGGCATCGAAGGCCTGAGCTGGCTCGCCGTGTGGGCGCGCACGGACGAGGCGCAGCCGCGCACCGGCGTGTTTCTGGTGCCGCGCAACGCGCCCGGCGTGCGCGTGATCGCGAGCTGGGACCACCTGGGCCTGCGCGCCTCGGGCAGCCACGAAGTCGTCTTCGAGAACGTCGCCATCGATGCCGACCATGCGGTGGACCTGCGCGCGCCGGCCGACTGGGCGCCCGACGCGGGCAGCCAGACCGATATCGACGCCCACGCCACGCAGCAGGCGTGGATGACCGTGCTGCTCGGCAGCCTCTACGACGCGGTGGCGCAAGCCGCGCGCGACTGGCTGGTCGACTTCCTGAACCGGCGCGCGCCTGGCAGCCTCGGCGCGCCGCTGGCCAGCCTGCCGCGCGTGCAGGAGCACGTCGGCGAAATCGAGGCGCTGCTGCGCACCAACCGCGTGCTGCTAGCCGACGCCACCGCCGCGGTCGATGGCGGCCATGCGCAGCCGGCCACCGACAGCGGCCTGCTCAAGTACACGGTGACGGGCAACGCGATCCGCGTGGTCGAGCTCGCGCTGCAGCTGAGCGGCAACCACGGCCTCTCGCGGCGCAACCCGCTGGAGCGGCACTACCGCGACGTGCTGTGCAGCCGCATCCACACGCCGCAGAACGACGCGATTCTGGTGGCGGCGGGCAAGCGCGCGCTGTTGTCTTCGGGGGCTACGGCATGACGTCTGCACTCTTCTCCAGGTCATCACGGCGTGGCTGGCTCAAGCAAGGCGCCGCGCTGTCGCTGACCGCTGCCGGCTCGCTGCGCGCCTTTGCGCAGCCCCAGACCGCGTTGGTGCTCGGCGACCAGGCCGGTGGCCTGCGCTCGCTGTTCGAGGCCTCGCGCGCGCTCGACGGCGCCCCCTTTGCCTACCGCTGGGCCAACTTCCAGGGCGCCGCGCCGCTCTTCGAGGCGCAGCGCAGCTCGGCGGTGGACACCGCCATGGCCGGCGACCTGCCCGTGCTTGCCGCAGCCGTGGGCAAGACGCCGCTGAAGATCGTCGCCACGCGCGTCGGCAAGGCCGAATCGCTGGGCATCGTGGTGCAGCCCGATTCGCCGCTGCGCAGCGTTGCGGACCTGCGCGGCAAGACGGTGATCGTGTCTTCCGCGCGCGGCAGCATCTCGCAGTACCAGCTCTACGGCGCGCTCGAAGAGGCCGGCGTGAAGCGCGAGGAGGTGACGGTGAAGTTCGTGCTGCCCACCGACGCGGCCGCGGCCTTCGCGTCGAGGCAGATCGACGCCTGGGCCATCTTCGACCCCTACTACACCATCGCCGTGCAGCAGGGCGGGCGCATCCTGCGCGACGGGCGCGGCATCAACACCGCGCTGGGCTTCATCACGGCCACCGAGTCTTCGCTGGCCGACCCTGCCAAGCGCGCGGCCATCGTGCAGTTCCTCGACCGGCTCGCGCGCGCGGGCGACTGGGCGCTGGCCAATCCCGAGGCCTACGCCCAGGCCTACAGCCAGCTCACGCGGCTGCCCATCGAGTCGTCGCGCATCATCACCGCGCGGGCCTCGGTGGCGGGACGGCCGGTGAGCGAGGCCGACATCGCCGCGCTGCAGACGGTGGCCGACCGCTCGGCACGCGACGGCATCCTGCCGGTGCGGGTGGACGTGCGCGCAATCACCGACACTGGGGTCTGGAAACGCCCCGCATGACGACAAACTCCCTGACTCCCCTTCGCGAATTCGTCGGCGCCTTCGGCAGGCTGCTCGATGGCGCGCCCGACGAGCCGCGCATTCTTTCGGAAGGCGGCGAGCTGCTGCGCAGGCTGGTGTCGCGCGACGACTGGCTGCCGGAAGCCTTCGCACAACCCGACCCCGTGTACTACCGGCAGTTCCTGCTGCACGCCGACAGCACCGAGCGCTTCTCGGTCGTGAGCTTCGTGTGGGGACCGGGGCAGGCCACGCCCGTGCACGACCACACGGTGTGGGGGCTGATCGGCATGCTGCGCGGCTCGGAGTACAGCCAGGGCTATGCGCTGGACAGCGACGGGAACGCGCGCCCGCATGGCGAGGCGGTGCGGCTCGACCCCGGCCAGGTGGAGGCGGTGTCGCCCACCGTCGGCGACCTGCACCGCGTGCACAACGCGCACGCCGACCGGGTCTCGATCAGCATCCACGTGTACGGCGCGAACATCGGCGCCGTGCGGCGGCATACTTACCCGCCGGAGGGCGGCCGCAAGCCCTTCGTCTCCGGTTACTCCAACACGCTGCTGCCCAACCTGTGGGACCGCAGCGCAGAACTCAGAGCCGCTACAGACGCATGACGACGACCACCGCCAACAGCTTTCCCGTTCTTTCCTACGCCGCCGTGCGCGAGCGGCTCATCGCCCGCGACGAGACCGCGCTGCTCGACGTGCGCGAGGAAGACCCGTTCGCGCAGGAGCACCCGCTGTGGGCAGCCAACCTGCCGCTGTCGCGCATCGAGATCGAGGCCTGGCGGCGCATTCCGCGGCGCGACACGCTCATCGTGCTGTACGGCGAACACGCCGGCACCGACCTCGCGCCGCAGGCCGCGCGCGCTCTCGCCGCCCTGGGCTACACCAACGTGCACCTGCTCGACGGCGGCCTCGAAGGCTGGCGCAAGGCCGGCGGCGAACTGTTCCGCGACGTGAACGTGCCGAGCAAGTCCTTCGGCGAGCTGGTCGAGCACGAGCGCCACACGCCGTCGCTCTCGGCGCCCGAGGTGAAGGCGCTGATCGACGCGAAGGCCGACGTGGTGGTGCTCGACGCGCGCCGCTTCGACGAATACCAGACGATGAGCATTCCCTCGGCCACGAGCGTGCCGGGCGCGGAGCTGGTGCTGCGCGTGCGCGAACTGGCGCCCGATCCGGCGACGCGGGTGATCGTGAACTGCGCGGGCCGCACCCGCAGCATCATCGGCACGCAGTCGCTGGTGAATGCGGGCATCCCGAACCCCGTGGCGGCGCTGCGCAACGGCACCATCGGCTGGAAGCTGGCCGGACAGGTGCTGGACCGCGGCGCGGACAGGCAGGCCCCGGCGGCCGTGTCCGAAGCCCATCGCGCGCAGGCGCAGGCCGATGCGCGACGCGTGGCCGACAAGGCGGGCGTACATCGCATCGCGCTGGACGCGCTGCACACGCTGGAGGCTCCGGGACGCACCGTCTACCGCTTCGACGTGCGCACGCCCGGGGAATACGCGGCGGGCCACCTGCCCGGCTTCGCCAGCGCGCCCGGCGGGCAGCTGGTGCAGGAAACCGATCACCAGGTGCCGGTGCGCGGCGCGCGCATCGTGCTGGCGGACGACGACGGCGTGCGCGCATCGATGAGTGCGTCATGGCTGGCGCAGATGGGGTGGGAGGTCTATGTGCTCGATACGGTGCCGGCAGCGGCCGACTTCAGCGAGACGACTACTCCCGCGAGCGCATACCCCCCGGTTGCCGTCGCGGTGAACGAGATCGCTCCGGCCGAGCTGGCTGCGCTGCTGAAGCAGCCGGGCACCGCGGTGATCGACGTGACCACCAGCGCCAACTACGTGAAGCGCCACATTCCGGGCGCCTGGTATGCGATCCGCGCGCAGTTGCCGCAGGCGCTCGACACGGCCATCCCGCCCTCGTCGCGCTATGTGCTGACCTGCGGCAGCAGCCTGCTCGCCCGCTATGCCGCGGCCGACCTGCGCGCGCTGCTCGATGCTCGCGGCCAGCATGATGCGCAGGTGCTGGTACTGGCCGGCGGCAATGCGGCATGGTTCGCCGCGGGCCTCGACCAGGAGAGCGGCGAAACCCGCCTCGCGACCGCGCGCACCGACCGTTATCGCCGCCCCTATGAAGGCACCGATGCGCCAGCCGAGGCGATGCAGGCTTACCTGGATTGGGAGTACGGCCTTGTCGCGCAGTTGGGTCGCGATGGAACACACCATTTCAAGGCGATCTGAAGGCCTGGCAAGCGCGAAAGCGTTCTGAAAGGAAAGAGACACGCCGGTCACAGTGTGTCGCCCGGGTAAAGGCCGTCATCCGGCGGTACTGGACGACGTTGGAGGTTCACACCGACAACAACTCGTTCCAGGAGCTTCGCCATGAGATTCCCATCTCTTCTTGCAGTGTCCGCCACCGCCGTGCTGGCGGCCACGCTCACCGGCTGCGTGGTCGCGCCGGCCGCCCCTGCCCCCGTGTACGCGGCGCCTCCTGGCGTGGCCTACGTGGCGCCTACGTATGTATCGCCGGGCGTCGGCTTCGTTTGGGCATATCACCCGCGCTATGGCTGGGGCTGGCACCACCCGCAATACGGCTGGCATCGCGGCTGGAGGTGACCGGGCTCACCCCCAGGCTGCGCGCACTTCGTGTCGCTGCGCCCGCTAACGGGGGGCGATACCTGAGGCCCGGCAAGGCCGGTTCCTCGGTGTTCTCGAATCAGAAAAAGGGGAGTGCCAGTGCCCTGTCGGGCGATCAGCTCGGCTCGGCGCTCTTGAACAGGGCCGGGACCTTGCGCTTGGACTTGATGTTGCTGGAGATGCCGCGTCCGGGCGTCGAGGCCTTGGCGGCGGCTTCCCATGCCGGCGTCGCGTCGGGCTGGCCGGGCTCGTAAGGCTTGTCGAAGAACGGGTCGCGCGGCGCCGCGGGTGCGCGATGCGGGCGTCCGCCGCCGCCACGACGGGCGTCGGCGTCGCGGCGTTCGCGCGGCTGGTCGAGCACGTCGCGTGCATCGCCCGCTTCGCCTTCCTCGCGCCAGTGGCGGCGTCCGTCGTTGATGCGGCCGCGCGGGCGGTCCTCCTCGAATTCGACGGGTTCGAGCTCGATCTTCTTCTTGATCAGCTTCTCGATGTCGGCCACCAGGCGGGCATCGTTGCCGCCGCTGGCGAAGCTCACTGCCAGGCCCGAGGCGCCGGCGCGGCCGGTGCGGCCGATGCGGTGCACGTAGTCTTCTGCGTTGAACGGAATGTCGAAGTTGAAGACGGCGGGCACGTCCTTGATGTCGAGGCCGCGGGCCGCGACGTCGGTGCACACCAGCAGGTCGACCTCGCCGGCCTTGAAGGCCGCGAGCGACTTCAGGCGCTCGTCCTGGCTCTTGTCGCCGTGCAGGGCCGAGGTGCGAAGGCCATCGCGCTCCAGCGAACGCGCGAGCCGCGCGCAGCCAAGCTTGCTGTTGACGAAGACGAAGGCCTGCGTGATGCCGCGCTGGCGCACGATCTGCCTGAGCGCGCGGCGCTTGTCGTCGTCGGCCACGCTGTAGAAATGCTGCTCGACGGTGGAAGCCGTCTCGTTGGGCCGTGCCACTTCGATGGTGACCGGGTTCTGCAGGTAGCTGCCGGCCAGCCGCTTGATTTCGGGCGAAAAGGTAGCGGAGAACAGCAGCGTGGTGCGCTGCTTGGGCAGGTAGCTCAGGATGCGCTGCAGGTCGGGCAGGAAGCCGATGTCGAGCATGCGGTCGGCTTCGTCGAGCACCACGTACTCGACCTGGTTGAGCACCGCGTTCTTGGCTTCGATGTGATCGAGCAGCCGGCCTGGCGTGGCCACCAGCACTTCGACGCCCTTCTTCAGTTCCAGCGTCTGCGGCTTCATGTCGATGCCGCCGAACACCACCGTGCTGCGCAGGTTGGTGTACTTGGCATACAGCTTGATCTGCTGCGCAACCTGGTCGGCCAGCTCGCGCGTGGGCAGCAGCACCAGGGCCCGCACCGGATGCCGCGCGGGCGAGGTCGAGGCGTTTTCATGCTTGAGCATGCGCTGCAGCAGCGGGAGGGAGAAAGCCGCCGTCTTGCCGGTGCCGGTCTGGGCGGCGCCCATCACGTCCTGGCCCGAGAGCACGACCGGAATGGCCTGCGCCTGGATCGGAGTCATGGTCTCGTAGCCCATTTCGGCCACGGCGCGCGCCAGCGGTTCAGCCAGCAGTAGATTGGAGAAGGAGCTTGTCATTGAGCCCGCTATTGTCGCATTGCCGCAAAAAACGGCAGTGACCGCGCCATGACAACGCCCGCGCCGGCCAAATTGCTATTTATTTCATAGCATTCGGGCCAGCCTCAACGGGCGCTTGCAGCTACCGCAGCTCAGAGGCTGCGTGCGTTGAAGGTGTCGCAGGCCTTGATGTCGCCGCTCTGGTAGCCCGTGCCGAACCAGCGCTGGCGCTGGGCGCTGGAGCCATGGGTGAAGCTGTCGGGCACCACCGCGCGGCCCGCGGAGCGCTGCAGCGCATCGTCGCCGATCTTCTGCGCGGCATTCATGGCGGCCTCGATGTCGCCCGGGTCGAGCCACTTCTTCGACTCCTGCGAATGATGGGCCCACACGCCCGCGAAGCAGTCGGCCTGCAGCTCGACGCGCACGCTCATCGCGTTGTTCTGCGTCTGGCTCAGGCGGCTGCGCATGCCGTCGACCTTGGCGGTGATGCCCAGTTCGTCCTGCACGTGATGGCCGACCTCGTGCGCGATGACGTAGGCCTGCGCGAACTCGCCCGGCGCGCCGAGCTGGTTCTTGAGCGTGTCGTAGAAGCCGAGATCGATGTAGACCTTCTGGTCGCCAGGGCAGTAGAACGGACCCATGGCCGACTGCCCGGTGCCGCAGGCCGTGGGCGTCGCGTTGCGGAACAGCACGAGCCGCGGCGGATGGTAGGTGCCGCCGTTCTTGCGGAAGATGTCCGTCCAGACAACTTCGGTGTTCTTGAGCACGGTCGAAACGAAGGCCGCCTCGCGGTCGTTCGACGGCGGCCTGGGCGCGGGCCCCTGTTGCTGCTGTTGCACCTGGGCCGGGCCACCGCCGCCGCTGAGAAGGCTCAGCACCGTGAGCGGGTTGATGCCGAAGACCCAGCCGGCGATCAACGCGACCGCGATGGTCCCGATGCCGATGCCGCGGCCCCCGATGAAGCCGCCACCGCCTCCGCCGCCTTCACCGCGGCGGTCCTCGACGTTGTCCGATTGTTCGTTGCCTTCCCATCTCATCGCGCTCTCCTTGCCGGCCTTTTGCAGGAGTGATGGCCGGTGACCGCAGGATGGTACTTCGGGTGCGGCGCACCCGTGTAAGCGCTTATGCCGAACCGATCAGGTCTTCGGCAGGGTCACGCCACGCTGGCCCTGGTACTTGCCGCCGCGGTCCTTGTAGCTGGTTTCGCAGACCTCGTCGCTCTCGAAGAACAGCACCTGCGCGCAGCCCTCGCCCGCGTAGATCTTCGCGGGCAGCGGCGTGGTGTTGCTGAATTCGAGCGTCACGTAGCCTTCCCATTCGGGCTCGAAGGGGGTCACGTTCACGATGATGCCGCAGCGCGCATAGGTGCTCTTGCCCAGGCAGATGGTCAGCACGTTGCGCGGGATGCGGAAGTATTCGACGGTGCGTGCCAGCGCGAAGCTGTTGGGCGGGATGATGCAGTAGTCGCCGTGCATGTCCACGAAGCTCTTCTCGTCGAAGTTCTTCGGGTCGACCACCGTGCTGTGGATGTTGGTGAAGATCTTGAATTCAGGCGCGCACCGGATGTCGTAGCCGTAGCTCGAGGTGCCGTAGCTGATGATCTTGTGGCCCGAGGCCTCGCGCACCTGGCCGGGCTCGAAAGGCTCGATCATGCCGTGCTGCTCGGCCATGCGCCGGATCCATTTGTCGCTCTTGATAGACATTGAAAAACACCCCAGTCTTCGCGCACTTCGTGTCGCTACGCCAACCCCTCGAGGGGCAACACCAGCGGCCCGGCAAAGCCGGTTCCGCGGTGTTCCTGGAAAGGGTTTCGCCGCGCTCGCTGGGTCGGCGATTGTGGCATGGGCGGGTCCGCCCTCCCGGGCCCTAGCCGGCCTGCGAAATCACCGCGCGCTCGACCAGCCGGTCGTCGCCCAGAACGATCATCGCGAAGAGCATTTCCTCCAGCGAGTTCGCCTGCTTCGTCTTGCGAGCCAGCAGCGGCGTGGCCGCCGGATTCAGCACCAGGAAGTCGGCCTCGCAGCCCGGCTGCAGGTTGCCGATGACGCCGTCGAGCCCCAGCGCGCGCGCCGCGCCGCCGGTGTGGCGCCACCAGAGTTCCGACGGCGCGATGCTCAGGCCGGCCTTGGTCTGGCCCTCACGGCCGACGTAGTAGGCGGCCATCATGGTGTGGAACGGGCTGAAGCTGGTGCCGCCGCCCACGTCGCTGGCCAGGCCGTAGGGGTAGCCCACGCGGTCGGCCGAGCCGAAGTCGAAGAAGCCGCTGCCCAGGAACAGGTTGCTGGTCGGGCTGACGGCCGCGGCCGTCTTCGTCTCGCGCAGCAGGGCGCGGTCGGCCTCGTCGAGGTAGATGCAGTGGGCGTACACGGCCCGCTCGCGCATCAGGCCGAAGCCTGCATACACGTCGAGGTACGAGCGCGCCTTCGGGTACAGCTCGCGCACCCAGCTCACCTCGTCGCGGTTCTCCGCCACGTGCGACTGGATCCAGGTGTCGGCGTACTTCGCGGCCAGTTCGCCCGCGCCGCGCATCTGGGCGTCGGTGCTCGCGGGCGCGAAGCGCGGCGTGATGGCGTAGCCCAGCCGGTCGACCTTGTGCCACTTGCGGATCAGCGCCTCGGTGTCGACCAGGCTCTGCTCGGTTTCGTCGCGCACGCCGTCGGGCGAGTGGCGGTCCTGCAGCACCTTGCCGGTGATCAGGCGCATGCCGCGGCGCTGCGCGCCCTCGAAGAGCGCGTCGACCGAGGCCACGTGCGAGGTCGCGAAGGTCAGCGAGGTGGTCACGCCGTTGCGCAGCAGCTCGTCGAGGAAGAACTGCGCCACTTCGTTCGAATGCGCGGGGTCGGCGAACTTGCTCTCCGCGGGAAAGGTGTAGTTCTCGAGCCAGGGCAGCAGGCCCGGCGCCGGCGAGCCGATGATGTCGGTCTGCGGATAGTGGATGTGCATGTCCACGAATCCCGGCGCGAGGATGCGCCCCGGCAGGTGGGTCGTGTGTGCGCCGGGATGGCGGGCCGCGACGTCGGCATGGCTGCCGGCATCGAGCACGCGCTGGCGGCCGGTGGCGTCGGGGGCGACGACCAGCAGGCCGTCCTCGTCGAAAACGGGCTTGCCGGAGGCGTCGAATCGCAGGAGGGAGGCGCGGTAGGCTTTTTTCATCGTGGTTGCGGAGGGTAATCCAGCGCCGTCCCCCCGCAATTTCCATGGGCGTATGAGTGCTATATGCGCAGCGCACTCGCCGCGGTGCGGCACCTACCTAATGCGGCAGCGCGCGCGACTGGATGTCGAAGGGCACGCCGGTCGGCACCGGTCCGTCGCCCTCCTTGCGCCTGGTGAGCAGCGAGTACTTCGACTCGATGAAGTAGACGCGGTCGCCCCACACCGCGCCGGACGAGGGATCGTTGAGCCCCGCAACCACCGTCCGCAGGCCGAGCCTCGCGCCTTCGACGCGCGCCACAGTGATCTGCCCGCCGTAGGGGCCTTCGCCGAAGGCATTGCTCTCGAACAGCACGAGCCGCCCGGGCTTCCACGCGCGGATCGCGTCCACATTCTTCAACTCGCGCGGCGCCTCGACGCGCGTCACCTCGCCGGCCTTGCCGTCCGCGCCTAGACCGATGCGCAGCACGTAAGGCGCCGCCGCCACAAGGCTCACGTAGACGTCGCGCCCGCCGTCGATGGCGATGCCGTTCAGGCCCTTGTAGGGGCCCGAGCCGGCCAGCGCGGGATCCTCCTTCCACGTAACCAGCGAGGCAGCGCCCGGTGCGAGCTTCAGCACGCGCGGGTGGTAGGAGTCGGTCACGTAGAGATTGCCGCGCGCGTCCTGCGCGAGGTCGTTGCAGTAGCCGCCGTCGGGCATGGTGTAGCTCGCGCGCGGCGCGCCGGTGGCAAGGTCATAGCGCTTGAGCGCGCTCGGCGTCGACGGCACGGTGGTGAAGCCGATGTTGCCGGAGCAGACCCACAGCGCGCGGCGCTTCGCGTCGACCAGCACGCCCTGCCCGTTCGCGAGCCCGTTGGTGCCGGGCTTGACCAGCACCTCGGCCTTCGGCGCCGAGCCCGGCTTCAGCCGGGCGACAGCGCCCTGCCGCCAGCTGCCGACATAGAACGCGCCGTCGGGCCCGATGGCCACGCTCTCCGGATACCAGTCCTCGGGCAGCGCCTGCACCACGGGAGGGACGGCGATGGCCGCCGTCGCCGCGAGCGCCAGCAGCGCGCCTGCAAGCCGTGGATGCAGGCTCTTCATTGCCACACGCGGAAGACGCGTCCCGTCAGCGGACCTTCGACGCTGCGCACATAGGCCAGCGCCACGCGCGCGGCTGATACGGTTTCGACGCCCGGAAAGAGCGCGCCATACGCCTCCATCGATTCAGTCAGCAGCGTCGGGCTCACCGCGTTGATGCGCAGCCCGCGCGCCAGTTCGACCGCCGCGCCCTTCACGAAGCCCTCGACCCCGGCATTGACGGCAGCCGCATTGCCTCCGCCGCGAACCGGATCGTCGGCCGCGACGCCCGTGGTCAGCGTGATCGAGCCGCCGTCGCGCAGCACATGCTGGCCGAGCAGCGCGAGCCGCACCTGCCCCAGCAGCTTGTCCTGCAGGCCTACATTGAAGTCCGCCGGCGTCATCTCGAACAGCGGCCCGAAGAAGAGCCCGCCCGCCGTCGAGACGATCGCATCGACACGGCCGACCGCTGCATACAGCGCCTCGACGCTCGCGTCGTTGGTGATGTCGACCTGGTGATCGCCGCGCGTGCGCCCCGCGCGTATCACCTCGTGGCCACGCCCAGCCAGCGCCTGCGCCACCGCACTGCCAATCGCGCCCGTCGCGCCCACAACAAGAACCTTCATGGAAAACCTCGCAAAGTGAATCAAACAAGCGGTGATTGTTTTGCGAACCATTCATTTGATAAATTTCCTCGCAGTTAGCTCATTCGGAATCAGGAGTTCGCAATATGGACAAGCTGCGCGCAATGGAAGTCTTCGTCGCAACGGTGGACGCGGGCAGCTTCGCCGCCGCGGCCGAGGCGCTCGATCTCTCGGCCGTGATGGTCGGCAAGCACATCCGCGCGCTCGAGGAGCAGCTGGGCGCCCGCCTGCTCGAGCGCACCACGCGCCGCCATTCGCTCACCGAGATCGGCGCCGCGTATCTGGAGCGCTGCCGCGACGTGCTGGCCAGCGTGCACACGGCCGACGGCGTGGCCGAGTCGATGCGCGCCATGCCGCAGGGCGTGCTGCGCGTCACCGCGCCCGTGGCCTACGGCGCGCACCGCCTCACGCCGGTCATCGGCGAGTACATCGCCGCCTATCCGCAGGTGAAGGTGGAGCTGAGCCTCAACGACCGCGTGGTTGACCTCGCCGAGGAAGGCTTCGACTGCGGCATCCGCTCGGGCACGGAGGTAGACGACCGGCTCATCGCAAGGCCGCTCGCGCTGGCGCGTATGTACGCGGTGGCCAGCCCCGCGTGGGTCGCGCGCCACGGGCAGCCGAAGCACCCGTCCGAGCTCGAAGCCTTCCCGCTGCTGGGCTTCGCGGCCTGGGGGCCGAACCATTCCTGGCGCTTCACGCGCGAGGGCAGGACAGTGCACGTGCCGGTGCGCGGGCCGCTCACCACCAACAACGGCCAGGCGCTGCTGGCCGCCGCCATCGCCGGCGTGGGCGTGATCGTGCAGGCCGACGCCCTGCTCGCTCCCGCCCTCGAGTCGGGCCGGGTGGTGCAACTGCTGCCCGGCTGGGAACTGCCCACGCGGCCGGTTCACATCATCCGGCTGCCGGAAGCGCGGCCCAGCGCGAAGCTGCGGACCTTCGTGGATTTCGTGGTGGAGCGGCTGGGCTGAAGCGAAACGCTTCAGATGCATCTCATTCTGGACAAATTATCGAATTTGCCTAATATGAGATACACAATGCCATCCACTTCCCCACCCACCACCGCCACGGCCGACCGTCGCCTTGCCACGCTAGGCCGCCGCATCCATGCACGCCGCAAGGCGTTGAAAGTCAGCGCAACCACCGCCGCAGAGGTGGCGGGCCTGTCCCGCATGACCTTGCACAGGATCGAGCGCGGAGAGCCCTCCGTCACGATGGGTGCCTACATGAACGCGCTGGGCGCCCTGGGTCTCGATGTCGACGTGGTGACATCCACCGAGCCCCCCGCCCTTGCGCCGCTCCCTGGCGGCATCCGAGTTGCCGACTACCCTCAACTGCGCCGGCTTGCCTGGCAACTGGACCCGGCCACCGAACTCACACCCAAGGAGGCATGGGGCACCTACGAGCGCAACTGGCGCCATGTCGACATCGCCGCACTGGATGCGAGGGAGCGACAGCTGCTGGCAGACCTGGCGCGCAGCCTCGGCAGAAAGCCGCTGCATGTTTGAGCGGCCACACCATCAGCGTGTCGCATTCGTGCTGGGCGCACTCGACGCGGATCTGCTCGCCCGAAGCCACTGCCTTTTCGGAGGCGGTACGGCCATCGCGCTTCGCTACGGCGAGTACCGGGAATCCGTGGACATCGACTTTCTCGTATCCGACATCGGAGGCTATCGGCATCTGCGCCAGTTGCTGACGGGAAGCCAAGGCCTCGGTGCTCTCGCGCATCGAGGCTTGCAGATACAGCAATCGGCCGAGCTCCGCGCCGATCAGTACGGCATCCGGTCGTCGGTTCGCGTGGACGACACCGAGATCAAATTCGAAATCGTGCTCGAAGCACGTATCGAGCTCGAATCGCCGGGAGCGGAAGACAGGATCGGTGACATCGCGACGCTGACGCCCCTCGACATGGCAACGAGCAAGCTGCTCGCAAACTCGGACCGCTGGGCCGACGACAGCGTATTCAGCCGTGACGTCATCGACCTCGCGATGATGAACCCCGGCGCCAGGCTGTTGCGTCAGGCAAGGGCCAAGGCCAGCCGCGCCTATGGCGACAGCATCGAGACCGACCTGGCCAAGGCCGCCGAGGCACTGCTTTCGCGGCAGGGTCGAATGGACCGCTGCATGGCCGTTCTGCAGATGACTCCGACCGTCACGCCCGCGCTGCTTCGCCAGCGCATCAAGGCTCTGCTGCCTCGCGTTTCTTGCGACGGACGCCAGCCGGGCTAGCGCCCGACTCGCCCCTGCACGCCCTCGGCCAGCCAGTTCATCGTCAGGATCTGCTCGTCGTTCAGTTGCGCGCCCTTGGCGATCACGACGCGGCCCTCGTTGTCGCGCACGTCCGCCAAAACAGCACGGAACGGCTGCAGCTTGCCCGCCGCGATGTCCTTCTGCCGCGCCAGAACCTCGTCCTGCACGGCCTTCGGTACCTTGGTGCCGAAATCACCCACGCGGATCATCCCTTCCTTCACGCCGCCCCAGAGGTTGCCGCTCTTCCAACTGCCGTCGAGCACCGCCTTCGCGCGCTGCGTGTAGTAGCCGCCCCACTGGTGCGTGACCGCGACGACCTGCGCGTCGGGCGCGATCCTGCGCATGTCGGAGTGGTAGGCGATGGCCAGCTTGCCGCGCTCCTGCGCCGCCGCCATCACGGCGGTGGAGCCGGTGTGGAAGGCGACGACGTCGGCGTTCTGGTTGAACAGCGCCATGGCGGCGTCGCGCTCCTTCGGTGGATCGAACCATTCGTTGAGCCACACCACGCGCACCTGCGCCGAGGGGTTCACCGAGCGCATGCCCAGCGTGAAGGCGTTGATGCCCTGCAGCACTTCCGGAATCGGAAAGCCCGCGACGTAGCCCGCGATGTTGGTCTTCGTCATGCGTCCGGCCGCAATGCCCGCGAGATAGCGGCCTTCGTAGTAGCGCGCGTTGGCGGTCGCCACGTTGGGCGCGGTCTTGTAGCCGGTGATCGACTCGAACTTCGCGTCGGGGAAGTCCTTGGCGACCTTCATCGTCGGCTCCATGTAGCCGAAGCTCGGCGTGAAGATGAGCTTGTTGCCCTGCTGCGCGAGGTCGCGGATCACGCGCTCCGCATCGGCGCCCTCGGCCACGTTCTCGACGTAGGTGGTCTTGACCCTGGCGCCCAGCGCGGCCTCGACGGCCTTGCGGCCTTCCTCGTGCTGGCGCACCCAGCCGGCGTCGGTGACGGGCGTGACGTAGACGAAACCGATCTTCAGCGGCGCCTGGGCCTGCTGCTGTGGCTGCTGTTGTGAAAGAGCGGGGGATAAAAAGCCGGCGGCCGCCAGCGCCAGAACGGCGCGGCCCGCGAGGTTTTTGTACATGGTGTTCCTCTACATGGCCCCGGAGATGCAAAACCCCGCAACCGGCCGGGACGCCCGATTGCGAGGGGCGGGATTTTAAACGGCGCCGCAGTCCGCGACGCGGCCGGGGCGTTGGCCTACTTCAATGTCGGCGCTTCGCCTCAGGCCCGATGCGCCGGGATGCACGAGGCTTGCAGCACCGATCGATTCACTATCCAGAAAGAGAGAAAGGAAGGCCAGCCACCATGACCGCATCCACCGTCAACGATTCGCTGACCCCGCTCGACATCTCTCAAGCCGTGCTTGAAGGCGAAGAAAACCCGAACGCGGCACGGCCGCTCACGCCCAAGGAACGTGCCGCACGCGGCCTGCATGCCGAACCGGGCCGCCGCGCGCGCATTCGAGGCATGCTGCGCAGCCCTGCCCTCGCCTGGTGCGGCGCGGCGGCCACGGGGCTGGCGCTGGCGGCGCTCTACGCGCGCCGGACCAACCGCATCTGAACCGGAGACCCGGTTCGAGCTCAAGCCGGGCCGGCGCCGACGCGGTAGCGCGCCGCGGGAGCGGTGCTGGACAACCGCCCCGACATCGCACGCCGCGCCGTATCGAAGGCCTCCCACTCGGCCAGGTCGGGCAGCGCGGGGATCGTGACCTGCTCGCCTTGGTCGAGCCCCGCCAGGGCGGCGTCGACCATGTCTTGCGCTGTCATGACGATCTCCTTGGGCAGGTGTTCCATCGGCACGCCTGCGATGCCCCAGAACTCGGTGGCCGTCGCGCCTGGCAGCACCGCCTGCACACGCACGCCCTTGTCCTTGAGCTCGTGCTGCAGCGACTGGCTCAACGCGAGGACGAAGGCCTTGCTGCCGCCGTACACACCGTTGAGCGTCTCCGGCGAGATCGCGACGATGGAGGCGATGTTCACCAGCGTGCCTGCGCCGCGTTCCACGAAACCGGGCACGGCCGCATAGGTGAGCCGCGTGAGCACGCTCACGTTGAGCGCGATCATCTCTTCCATCTTGTCGACGTCGGAGGCCAGCAGCGGGGCGGCGGCGCCGACGCCGGCGTTGTTCACCAGCATGGTGATGTCGCTGCGGGTGCGCAGCGCGGCCTCGACTGGCGCGAGGTCCTTGCGGCTCATCAGGTCGGCGGGAAGAACCTCGATCTTGCGGCCGGTTTCGCGCACCAGCTTCGCGGCCAGCGCCTCGAGGCGTTCGCGGTTGCGCGCCACGAGGATCAGGTCGAAGCCGCGCCGCGCGAGACGGTCCGCGTACACGGCGCCGATGCCGGACGACGCGCCGGTGACGAGGGCCGTGCCCTTGGGGGAATTTGCCGAAGCAGCAGCAGTAGTAGTAGTAGTTGCGGTCATGGAGCTTTCCTTTTTCGCCGCATCGATGTGTGCGGCGGTGGGGAAAGTCTCCTCCTGCAAGGCTATGGCGTAAATGTCATATAAGCCACCTTTCAGGACATCCTGCCGCTCAGGCCACGGCCGCCTCCCGGCGCGCCACGCGTCGCACGCTCTGTGGCGGCTGCCCCAGCGTGCGCAGGAAGGCGCGACGCATGCGCTCGGGGTCGCCGAAGCCCGTTTCGCGCGCGACCACGCCGAGCGCGAGGCTGCCTTCGTCGATCAGCGCACGCGCCGCCTCCACGCGCAGGTTCTCCACCGCATGCGCGGGCGACTGGCCTGTCTCCGCCTTGAAGGCACGGCTGAACTGGCGCGGGCTCAGGTGCGCGACCTCGGCCAGTTCCTCCACCGACAGCGTATCGCGCAGGTTGGCCCGCGCATGCACCAGCGCCTTCTGGATGCGGTCGGACTTGGGCTCCAGCTCCAGCAGCGCGGAGTACTGCGACTGCCCGCCCGCGCGCCGGTGGTAGACGACCAGCTTGCGCGCCGCGAAGCGCGCCGCTTCCACGCCGAGGTCTTCCTCCACCAATGCCAGCACGAGGTCGATGCCCGCGGTCATGCCGGCCGACGTCCACACCGGCCCGTCGTTGATGAAGATGCGGTCGGGCTGCACCTTCACCGCGGGATGGCGCTTCTGCAGTTCGCCCGCGAAGGACCAGTGCGTGGTCGCCTTGCGGCCGTCGAGCAGCCCCGCGTCGGCCAGCCCGAAGGCGCCGGTGCAGATGCTGGCCACGCGGCGCGCATTGCGCAGCCCGGCGCGCAGGAAGCGGCACATCTTGTCGGAGGTGGGCGCGATGAAGAGCGCGCCGCTCAGCACGAGCGTGTCGTACCTCGCCGTGCCGAAGCGCCTGCTGTCCGTGCTCACGCCCGACGAACTGGCCACGAGGCCTCCCTCCTCCGACAGGAGCTCGACCTGGTAGACCGGCTTGCCGGCGTGAATGTTCGCAAGCTCGAACGCGGCGATGGCGGCGAGGTCGAGGATCTGGAAGCCGGGGAAGACGAGCACGCCGATGCGTTTCATGGCGATGTCCTGAAAGGAGGTTTACGAACGATGCAGGACGCGAGACTAAGCGACCTGGTCCAACCGCGCAGGCATCAGGGACTCGCGGCATGCCTTGCCGCGCTGCGATGGCCGCCGCCGCCAATCGGCAAGCGCCATCGCGCATGCGTCGTCCCACAATGGGTGTTCCCCATGACGCATCCGACGACAACCGCAACAACGACCGCCCCTTCCGCCGAGCAGGGCGCCAATCTCCACTGGCAGCGCAACCTCGCCGTCTGCATGTTCGGCTCCTTCACGACCATCATCGCGATGACGCTGCTGCTGCCCTTCCTGCCGCTGTACGTCGAGCAGCTTGGCGTGAAGGACCACGCGGCCATCGTGCAGTGGTCGGGCGCGGCGTACGGCGCCACCTTCCTGAGCGCCGCGCTGGTGGCGCCGCTGTGGGGCCGGCTGGCCGACCGCTACGGGCGCAAGCCGATGCTGATCCGCGCGAGCCTGGGCATGGCGGTGGCAATGGCGCTGATCGGCGTCGCGGGCAATGTGTGGCAGCTGGTGGGGCTGCGGCTGCTGGCGGGGCTGCTGGGCGGCTACGCCTCGGGCTCGATGGTGCTGGTGGCCACCCAGACGCCCAAGGACCGCACCGGCTGGGCGCTGGGCACGATGTCATCGGCGATCATGGCGGGCAACCTGGTGGGGCCGCTGGTCGGTGGCGCGCTGCCGCCGCTGATCGGCATCCGCGCCACCTTTTTCGCGGCGGGCGCGATCATCTTCGTGGCCTTTCTCGCGACAGCCTTCCTGATTCGCGAGGAGCGCAAGGCACCTGTCGCACGCAAGCAGGATGGCGGCAGTGCTGCCGAGCAGACCGGCTGGGCCGCCGTGCCCGACAAGCGCCCCCTGGTCGCGATGCTCTTCACCGGCATGCTGCTGATGCTGGCGAACATGTCGATCGAGCCCATCATCACCGTCTACGTCGCCACGCTGGTGGAAGACCCGAACCGCGTGACGATGATGGCCGGCCTCGTGATGTCGGCGGCTGCGCTGGGCAGCATCCTCTCGGCCTCGCGGCTGGGCAAGCTGGCCGATCGCGTGGGTCACTGGAACGTGATCGTCGGCTGCCTCGCGGTGTCGGCGCTGCTGCTGGTGCCGCAGGCTTTCGTCAGCTCGGGCTGGCAGCTGGTGGTGCTGCGCTTCCTGATGGGGCTTTCGCTCGGCGGGCTGCTGCCGTGCATCGCGAGCGTGATCCGCCACAACGTGCCCGAGCGCGTGGCCGGCAACATGCTGGGCTACTCGACTTCGGCGCAGTACACGGGCCAGGTGGCGGGGCCGCTGCTCGGCGGCTTCGTGGGCGGGCACATCGGCATGCGCGCCGTGTTCCTCGGCACCTGCGTGCTGATGGCTGCGGGTGCCGCGTGGAACTGGCTGGCGAAGCGGCGCTGAAGCGCTACTTCGCCCCTCTGCCTCACTCGCGGATGGTCACGCTGCTGTAGGCAGCATCGGCCTTGATCTCCGATTCGGAGAACGGCAGGCGCAGCCACTGTCCGGCGCTGTAGGCCCGCGTGTAGTCGGCATTGTGCGCCGAGGCCGGGTCGTCCGACAGCGAGAAGCTCAGCAAAGTGTGGGCCTCGACGCCGCCGGCGGGGAACCGCACGATCTGCATGTAGCTGTTGCCGTTGGGGTCGCCGTCCATGGTGTAGCCGCCCTTGTCGAGCGGGTTCTCGGAGCACATGACGGTGAAGTAGCCCTGGGTGTCGCAGCCGCCGGACAGCGGCACCTTGCGGCCGTTGCGCGTCACGAAAAGAGCTTCGCCGCGCGGCGCGTCGAGCGCGTAGCCGCTGGCCTGCACGCGCAGCACGGCCGCGCCGAAGGCCTGGCGCAGGTCGTCGGCGGCCGAGGCCTTGAGGCCGCGTGGCGTGCCGATGGGGTCGTTCGCGCTGAAGGGCACGGCGTAGAGCTTGTCGGCGGGCAGGCGCACGGCGCGTGCCCAGAACTCATCCCATACGTGGGCGCCGCGCGCGGAGGCCACGCCGGTGTTGTTCCATGCCTTCAGCACCGCGCAGGCGGGGCCGGTATCGACACCGCGCGGCGGCGAGAACGACTCTCCCGTCTGCGCGTCGCCCTTCACTTCGATGCGGGGAACGCCGCACACCATCTCCAGCGCGGGGGCCTTGAACAGCTCGGCGGTGTAGGCGCGGCTGTCGAGCGTCGCGCGCTCGATGGCTTCAACCGTCGCGCCCTTGGCCGTGCCCTGCGCGATGAGGTGTCCGAGCCGCGTGCGGAAGCTCTGCGCATCGCTGCCGGTCGGTCCGAAGATGGCCGGGTAGCCCGTGAGCGGCGCCTTCGGGTTGGCGAGCCAGTAGCTGTCGTTCATGTTGGCGACGTAGTCGTCGCGCAGCAGGTTCGGCATGCGCGAGGCGCCAATGGCACCCTTCTGCACCGAATCGGCATCGGTCTGCCAGTCGCAGGCACTGCGCGAGCCGTCGAACACGGGAACGCGCGGCAGCACGGCCGCCATCGCTTTGCCGGCCGGCGTGGTGCAGTTGGCCACCTGCTCGGGCGACACGTTGGGCACCGCGCCGACGTCGCCGTACCAGGCCTGGGCGCTGCCCCGGCCCACGGCCACGGTGTTGACCCAGGGGATCGAAGCTTCTTCGCGCTGGATGGCCATGAGTTCGTCGAGCGACTTCGCCTGCGCCCAGCGCAGCCAGGTGCGGAAGGTGCGGAAGTTGTCGGCGTTGATGTCGCGGATGGCGAAGGCAGCGGACCGGTTCCAGGCCAGCGCCGGATTGATTGCGCCCAAGTTCACGAGCGGGCCGTATTCCGAGGCGTAGAGCGTGCGCGTCACCGGCTCGACACGGCCCGAGGCCCGCTTCACCTTCACGGTGATGGCACGGGCCTGCATCTTCACGGGCTCGCCGTCGCGCAGATAGCTGGTGGCGTCGCCGGGCACGAGCGCGAGCTGGTAGAGGCCGAAGCGCCGCGCCGCCGACACGGTGTGGCTCCACGCGATGTCGTTGTTGAAGCCGATCAGCAGCACCGGCACGCCGAGGAAGGAGGTGCCGCTCGCGTCGAGCTGTCCCGGAATGGTGAGCTGCGCCTGATAGAAGCGGTCAGGCCCGCGCCAGTACCAGTGCGGGTTGCCGAAGAGCAGCGGGCTCGAATCGGCGGTGGCGGCCGTGCCGAAGCCGATCATGTTGCTGCCCACGCCCGCCGTGCCGCCGACCTGGAGCGCCATAGGCTGCGCGTCGCTCGGCCCGGGCGACGACACCCCGGCGCCGGGCGGTGCCGCGTTCGCGATGTTCGAGAGAAAGTTGCTGTAGCCCGCCGCGAGGTTGGTGGCGTACATGCGGCGGAAGATGTCGGTGGCGCTCACCGGCCGCACCCACGCTTCGTTGCGGCAGGCCGCGTGGGCATTGCCCTTGTCCACGGCACCGCTCTTCAGGTCGCGCACGTATCGGTTGTAGCCGGCGGCGAAGCCTTCGACCATGCCCCGGATGGCCGCGGGCTGCGCGCGGTCCATGGCGTCGATCACTTCGTCCGAGATCACGTGGCGATGGAAGAAGTCCGAATCGATGTTCGCGGGCTTGCCGATGGTGCTGCTGGCTGGCGGCTTCGCCTGCGCCCCGAAGAACTCGGAGCGCTCGCCGCGGTAGGTGAGAAAGCCGTCGGCCATGGTGCAAAGGTTGTCCTGGGCCTGTGCGTAGCCGTAGCCATAGCCCGCGCCGGCCCAGTCGCCGGCCTTGATGTGCGGCACGCCCATGGCGGTGCGGCGGATCTCGGCCTGGTAGCCCGCAGAGCGTGCCGAGGCATCGAAATGAGAAGTCGAAGACCGGCTCGAAATGCCTGAACAGGCCGCAAGGGCCATGGCAACCGGCAAGAGAAAAAGCGGCCTGAGGCCGCCTCTGAGTTTTGGGCGCATGCAGTGTGTTCCTGTTGGATGAGGAGCGCAGCTGCGTAAGCCCTGAGCGTGCGTGGCGCGTTCGCCGCCGATCTTACGGCCAGCGGCAGACGGCGCGCCCCGCACGCGCTTTTTTCATTTTTTCACTGCCCGACAGGATTGCCGGGCGCCGATCACTCGGCGACCGACTTGCTGGTGTAGTTCGCGTCGGCCTTGATCTCCGGTTCGGAGAAAGGCACCTTGAGCCACTTGCCCTCGCTGTAGGCGCGCGTGTAGTCGCCGTTGTGCGCCGAGGCCGGGTCGTCCGAGAGCGAGAAGGTCAGGAAGGTGTGGGCTTCCACGCCGCCGTCGGGGAATCGCACGACCTGCATGTAGCTGTTGCCGTTCGGGTTGCCGTCCATGGCGTAGCCGCCCTTGTCGAGCCGGTTCTCCGAGCAGGCGATGGTGAAGTAGCCCGGCCCGCCGCAGCCGCCGTACAGCGGGATCTTCTTGCCGCCGCGCGTGGCGAACAGGTAGTCACCACGGGGTGCGTCCACCGCGTAGCCGCTGGCCTGCACGCGTGCCACCGCGGCTCCGAAGGCCTCGCGAAGCTGGGTACTGGCGGCACTGTTGAGGCCGCGCGGCGTATGGATCGGGTCTGCCGGATCGAAGGGCACGGTGTAGAGCGAAGCTGCGGGAATCTGCGAAGCGCGATTCCAGAACTCGTCCCACAGGTGCGCCCCCTTCGCGCCGGTCACGCCCGTGCCGTCCCATGCCGTGAGCGCGGTACATGCAGCGCCCACATCCACGCTCGGGCCGATGGCCTCGGTGGTCAGCGGGTCCTTGGTCACCGCGATGGGCGTGCCGTCGCACACGATCGGCAGCACGTCGGCCTTGAACAGCTCCGCCGTGAGCACGCGGCTATTGAGCACCATGCGCTTGACGGTGTCGGGCGTCGCGCCCTTGGCGCCGTAGCTGTCGGAGCCGTCGATGCGTCCCTGCGCCAGCACGTTGCCCATGCGGGTGCGGAAGCTCACGGGGTCGGAGCCGGCCGGGCCCATGATGGGCGGGAAGCCGGTCATCGGCGCCTTCGGGTTGGCGAGCCAGTAGCTGTCGTTCATGTTCGCCACGTAGTCGTCGCGCAGCAGGCTGGGCATGCGCGATGCGCCGATGGCGCCCTTCTGCGCCGAGTCGGCATCGGTCTGCCAGTCGCAGGCGCTGCGCGAGCCGTCGAAGATCGGCACGCGCGGCAGCGCGGCCTGCATCGACGCGCCCGCCGGGGTGGTGCAGTCGGTGACCTGCGCGGGCGACACGTTGGGCACCGCGCCGATGTCGGCGTACCAGGCCTTGGCGCTGCCACGGCCCACGGCGACGGTATTGACCCACGGAATCGCGGTTTCTTCGCGCTGGATAGCGATGAACTCGTCGAGCGACTTCGCCTGGTTCCAGCGCAGCCAGTTGCGGAAGGTGCGGAAGTTCTCGCCGTTGATGTCGCGCATCGCGAACGCGGTGGTCTGGCTCCAGGCCAGTGCCGAGTTCATCGGGGCCAGGTTGACCATCGGGCCGTATTCGCTCTTGTAGAGCGTGCGCGTGACCTGCGTCATCGCGCCGTCGGTGCCCTTCACCTTCACGGTGATCGTGGAAGGCTGCATCTTCACGGCGATGCCGTCGCGCATGTAGCTGGTGGTGTCGCCCGCTGCGAGCTTCAGCTGGAAGAAGCCGAAACGACGCGCAGTCGACACGGTGTGGCTCCACGCGATGTTGTCGTTGAAGCCGATGAGGATCACCGGAATGCCGAGGAACGAGGTGCCGCTGATGTTCAGCTCGCCCGGAATGGTGAGCTGCGCCTGGTAGAAGCGGTCGGGCCCGCGCCAGTACCAGTGCGGGTTGCCGAAGAGCAGCGGGCTCGAATCGCCGGTGGCCGCGGTGCCGAAGCCGATCATGTTGCTGCCGACGCCCTCATGGCCGCCGACCTGCAGTTCGGGCCCGTCGATCTTCAGCACCGCCATCTGCACCGCCGCCTTCTTCTGGGCGGGGCGGTGCGCCGACACCTTAGTGGGCGCCACCACGGCAGGCGCCGTCGCGTTGGCGATGTTCGCGAGGAAGTTGCTGTAGCCGCCCGCGAGGTTCGCCGCGTACATGCGGCGGTAGATGTCGTCGGCGGTGATGGGCTGCACCCATGCCTCGTTGCGGCAGGCCGCATGTGCTGTGCCGCCGGCCTTCACCTCGCGCACGTAGCGGTTGTAGCCGGCGGCGAAGCCGACGACGAGCTTCTTCAGGTTGTCGGGCTGGGCGTCGATCATCTTCTGCAGCACGTCGGCCGAGATGACATGCCGGTGGAAGAAGTCGGAGTCGATGTTCTTCGGCAGGCCGATGGTGCTGCTGGCCACCAGCTTCGCGTCGGCGCCGAAATACTGCGAGCGCTCGCCGCGGTAGGTGAGGAACGAGTCGGCCATGGTGCAAAGGTCGTCCTCGGCCTGCGCGTAGCCGTAGCCATAGCCCACCCCGGGCCAGCTGTCGGCCTTGATGTGCGGCACGCCCATCGACGTGCGGCGGATCTCGGCCTTGTAGGTGGCCTCGGCTGGCGGATTCGTCGGCGTGGATGGCGAGGACGGGAAGAACACGAAGCCGTTGCCTCCGCCACCACCGCCTCCACAGGCGGTGAGCGCAGCGGCGGCGGCGAGCGCGAGCAACGACGGCGGCACGACGCCGCGACGGATCGAAAGTCTCATGAGGTCTCCAGTTGATGCTGATGCTCTCTTGGCGGAGCGTCCCGGAGCTTAGGCAGCCTCGCGGCCCGCGGCTTGTACGCAGCCGCTGCATTGCATGCGATGGCCCCTGCGGCCGATCGCGTCAGTGCAGCGGCGCGTTCTGGCCCCACGCGTGCGAGGCATGCTCATCGGCCGTCACGCGCACCTGGCTGGCCAGGAACGAAGGCGGCAGGCCGAAGTAGCGCTGGAAGGTGCGGCTCATGTGCGCCGCATCGGTGAAGCCGCTGACCAGCGCCACGTCGGTGAGCGAACGCTGCCCGGTGAACTGCTGCACAGTGCGGCGCACCTTGGTCCACAGCGCATAGCGCTTGACCGACACGCCCACCTGCTCGGCGAACAGGTGCGTGAGCCTGTCGGGCGAAAGGCAGGCAACGGCCGCGAGATCGCGCAGCGCGATCTGCCCCGCATGCGCGCGGATGGCCTGCAGCACGCGGTCGATGCGTGGATCGAGCGGCGCCTGCAGCTCGGGGCTCTCGGTGATGGCCTCGACCATCTTCGCGCTGAGCGACTGCAACCGCTCGTTGGGCAACGCGCCGCATTGCGCGGGCCCGAAGTCGTCGCGCAGCGCGCCGAAGCGCCGAGCGTCGATGGGCTGGATGCCATGGCCGCCCATGCGGCGCGCGAGCATGCGGTAGGCGCTGGAAGCGGGGTCGAGGTTGAGCGAAAGCAGCCCGCAGCCGTCGACGTCGAGCCGCCGCGACACGTGCGGCGCGACCAGCGCGGCGGTGCAGTGCACGCGGGTGCCGTCGACCGCCTCGAGCGTGAAGGGATGCCCGCTGACCGACGCCAGCAGCGTGGCCGACGAGCGGGCCGTCAGGCCCGACTGGATGGCCGGTGTGATGTAGAGGAACCTGTCATCCCACAGGTGCAGGAAGTTTTGCGTTGCCATGCCGTATCACTTTTGTTCTTGTCTCCAGCGGCGGATTCTCACGCATCGCCAACCCGGCCGGCTGCACGTGCTGGCGAACGGCCTCCAGCAGCAGCCCGGCAAGGCGGCTCGCGGGCGCCTCCGGCAGGGCCTGCGCACGATAGAGCACGAGCGATATGTACGGCAGCGCGGGCAGCGCCAGCGTGGAGCGGTCGATGGCCCGCACGTGCGACGGCAGGCCGAATGGCGTGCGCACCGTCAGGCCCAGCCCGGCCGATGCCGCCGCCCACAAGGCGGCGAGGCTGGCGCTGCCGAAGGCGCGGCGCCACGGCACGCCCGCCTTGTCGAGCGCGGTGATGACGATCTCGCGCAGCGGACAGGGTGCGTCGAGCATGATCAGCGGCAGCGGCTCCTTGCTCTCCGGCTGGCGTGCGCCACCGGCGCGCTGCTCGCGCTGCGTCCACCACGGCGCCTCGACGCGCTCCGGCGTGCGCGGGCCGATCCACAGCAGCGGCAGCCGCGCGACGCGCTCGGCATACGGCGACAGCGGCTGGTCGCCGACGTCCCACGCCAGCGCGAGATCGAGCTGGCCCAGTTCGAGCCGCTCGCGCAGTTCACCGCTGCGCGCCACGCAGGCCTCGATGCGCACCTTGGGATGCGCGCGCGCGAAGCGGCCCAGCACGGCCGGCAGCAGCGTCTCGCCGAAGTCTTCCTGAAGACCCAGCCGCACCGAGCCCTGCAGGTCGACACCGCGCATGGCGGCGCTGGCTTCGTCGTTGAGTTCGAGCATGCGGTGGGCATAGGCCAGCAAGGTCTCGCCGGCATCGGTGAGCTCCAGCCCCCGGCCGGCCTTGCGGAACAGCGCGGTGCCGGCCTGAGATTCGAGCTTCTTCAGCTGCGCGCTCACGGCGGAGGTGGAGCGCCCCAGCTTGTCGGCCGCACGGGCGAAGCTGCCAAGCGCGATGCCGGTGGAGAAAGTGCGCAGCACGTCGAGATCGAACATTACCTGGCTCATTGCGGTTCCTTCGGGTTTCGTGGCGATCGTCCTGTTTTTCAGGACGATTCGCCAATTATTTTCTGATTTTCAAAACCTTCGCCGAGGCGGAAACTGCCCGGCAAGATGACCCATTCGCCCCTTTCCCCCATCCCCTCTTCATTCACGCTGCGCCATCGCTGGAAGGTGCTGGCGGCAGGCGTGGCTGCCAACGCCGCCTTCTCGGTGGCCTTCAGCGGCATCCCGATGACCGCCGTGCTGATGCGCACCGGCTACCAGCTCGACAACGCCACCCTCGGGCTGGTGCTCGGCCTCATGGGGCTGGGCATCGCCGTGAGCGAGCTGCCCTGGGGCCTGCTGACCGACCGCTGGGGCGACCGCCCGGTTCTGCTGGCGGGCCTGGGCAGCACGGCGCTCGCGCTGGTCGCGATGGCGCTGTGGGCCGCGCCGGCCGCGGGGCACATCCCCGGGCTGGGCTGGCTGAGCAGCGGGCTGCTGCTGGTGGGGCTGCTCGGCGGCAGTGTCAACGGCGCCAGCGGCCGCGCGGTGATGACCTGGTTCGACGCCAGCGAGCGCGGCCTCGCGATGAGCATCCGCCAGACGGCCGTGCCGATGGGCGGCGGCATCGGCGCGCTGGTGCTGCCTTACGTCGCGCTGCACTTCGGCTTCGCGGCGCTCTATGGCCTGCTCGCGCTGCTGTGCGCGCTGAGCGCTGCCATGAGTTGGGCGTGGGTGCATGAACCGCCCATCGCGGTGGCCGGCGACACGGCTTTGCCGGCTTCAGCCGCCGCGCCGAAGAGCGGACCGCTGCGCGACGAGCGCGTGTGGCGCATCGTGGCCGGCATCGGCATTCTTTGCGCGCCGCAGTTCGCGGTGCTCTCCTTCGGCACGGTGTTCCTGCACGACTTCGGCCATGCGGGCCTGGCGACCATCACCGCGACGATGGTGTTCGTGCAGGTCGGCGCGATGGTCATGCGCGTGTGGAGCGGCCGCTGGACGGATCGCAACAGGAACCGGCCGGCCTACCTGCGCGCCTGCAGCGGGCTCACCGTTCTCCTGTTCGCGGGCCTCGCCGTGCTGGCGCTGGCATCGGGCGCGCACGCGGTCGACTCGGCGGCGCTGCGCATCGCGCTGGTCGTGCTGCTGGGCGTGAGCGGCGTGTGCGTGTCGGCATGGCACGGCGTGGCCTACACCGAGCTCGCCACGCTGGCCGGCGCATCGCGTGCCGGCACCGCGCTGGGCATGGCGAACACCAGCGTGTTCCTGGTGTGCTTCGTCACGCCCTTCTCCATTCCGCACCTGCTGGCGCTGCAGGGCTGGCCGATGGTGTGGCTGGCGGCCAGCGCCTGTGCGCTGGTGGCGATGCCGCTGCTGGTGGCGCGGCCCGCCGCCGCCGATCAGAAGCTCGCGAAGACGGCGTTGAGCCGCTCGACGTAGGCGCGCCTGGCGGCCGCGTCGATGAAGCTGCCCTCGAAACTGTTCGCCGCGAGCTGCCAGGCCTGTTGCGCGTTCAGGCCGGTGGCGGCGAAGGTCTCGGTGAAGTTCTGGTTCATGTAGCCACCGAAGTAGGCCGGATCGTCCGAGTTGACGGTGGCCACCAGCCCCGCGTCGAGCAGCGCGCCGAGGTTGTGCTTAGACAGGTCGGGGAACACGCAGAGCTTGAGGTTCGACAGCGGGCAGACGGTCAGCGGAATGCGGTCCTTCGCGAGGCGCTTCATCAATTCCGGGTCCCTGGTGCTCTGCACGCCGTGGTCGACGCGCTCGACCTTCAGCACGTCGAGCGCGCTCCAGACGTATTCGGGCGGGCCCTCTTCTCCCGCGTGGGCGACGAGGTGGAAGCCCAGCTCGCGGCAGCGCGCGAACACGCGGGCGAACTTCTCGGGCGGATGGCCCACTTCGCTCGAATCGAGCCCCACGCCGATGAACTTGTCGCGATAGGGCAGCGCCTGCTCCAGCGTCTCGAAGGCGTCTTCCTCGCTCAGGTGCCGCAGGAAGCACAGGATGAGCGCGGCGCTCACGCCCAGCTTCGAGCGCGCATCGACGCAGGCACGGTGCAGGCCGCTGACCACGGTTTCCATTGCCACCCCGCGCGCGGTGTGCGTCTGCGGGTCGAAGAACATTTCGGTGTGCACCACGTTGTCGGCCGCGGCGCGCTCCAGGTAGGCCCAGGCCATGTCGTAGAAGTCCTGCTCCTTGAGCAGCACGCTGGCGCCGGCGTAGTAGATGTCCAGGAAGCTCTGCAGGTTGGTGAAGGCGTAGGCCTTGCGCAGCTCCTCGACGCTGGCGTAGGGAATGGACACGCCGTTGCGCTGCGCGAGCGCGAAGATGAGCTCGGGTTCGAGCGAGCCTTCGATGTGCATGTGCAGCTCCGCCTTGGGCATGGCGCGCAGCAGCGCGGGCAGGCGGTCGGCGGCGATGCGGTCGAAGCTCTTGTCGTAGGTGGGGCGGAAATCGGTCATGGTGGGTGCGAACTGCTGCTGCGTTGTGATCCCGCACAGCATAAGGGCAGCCACCTGCCGGCGCGATGTCTGAAACCGTATAGGTCTCAGTCGATGCTGCGTGCCGAGCTGGTGAGCGAGCGTGCGCACAGCAGCAGCGTGGGCGCCAGCTTGCGCACCGCCTCCTCCAGCGTCCAGCGGCTGGTGGGCGCGACGATGTGCACCGAGGCCACCGGCCGCCCCTGCGCGCCCAGCACGGGCGCGGCGATGGTCATGTCGCCGAGGAAGAGCTCCTCGGCATTGGTGGCGAAGCCCTGCTGGCGCGCCTGGCGAAGCTCTTCCAGGATCTCGTCCACGCCGGTGCGGGTGTGCATGGTGTGCGCCACGCGGTCGGAGGCTTCGATGAGCGCGCGCGCCTCATCCTCGGGCAGCGCGCTGAGAAAGGCGCGCCCCGAAGCCGTGCAATACATGGGAATGCGGCTCCCGATGGGCATGTGCACCGGCACGAACTGCGCGCTGACGAAGCGCGCCACATAGACCATGTCCAGCCCGTCGGGTTCGGTGAGGCAGGAGGTCTCTGTCGTCACCTTGGTGAGCTCCGACAGGAACGGGTTGGCCACGTCGATCAGCGAATGGGCCGCGAGGTAGTTGAAGCCGATCTCCATGACCCTGGGCGTGAGCTGGTAACGCCGCGTCTTCGGGTGCTTGCGCACATAGCCCAGCTTCTCGAGCGTGAAGACCATGCGCTGGGCCGAACTCTTGGTGATGTCGGTGGCCTCGGCCACGTCGGCCAGCGTCATGGTGCGGCGCCGGGCGCTGAAGGCGCGCAGCACGGCCAAGCCCTTCTCCAGCGACTGGTTGAAAAGCAGGCTCTGGCTGTCTTCGGGGGCTGTGTCGGGGGTGGCGTCCATGGCGGTGGAGTATAGCCACATCCCCCTGAAATATCGATTATCGATATTTATGATTCGACTAGTGGTTTGTATTTATTGTCTAGAGATTCAAAAGAATCGATTATTGGCATGCATGTTGCATCGCGCTGCCCCGCATCACTTTCCTTCGCTGCCTCTTTTTTCTTGTCTCTTTCTTCAACATCCCTTGCTTCGAGGAGTGCTTCCATGAATCGCATCGTTCGCCGCCTTCATCGCCTGGCCCTGGGTCTTTGCATCGCCGGCGCCGCCTCGCTGGCCGCCGCGCAGGGCGCCGCGCCCACCTACAACGTGGGCGCCACCGCCACCGGCGTGCCCTTCACCTTCCTCGACGTGAAGACCAACAGCATCCAGGGAATGATGGTTGACACCGTCACCGCCGTGGGCAAGGCCGGAGGCTTCGGCGTGAACGTGCAGCAGACGGTGTTCTCGGCGCTGATCCCCTCGCTCACCGCGCGCAAGATCGACATCGTCTCCGCCGCCATGCTGAAGACGCCGGCGCGCCAGGAGGTGGTCGACTTCAGCGACCCGGTGTACTCCTACGGCGAGGGCCTGATCGTCAAGGCCGACGACACCCGTGCGTACGTCTCGCTCGACGAGCTCAAGGGCGAGGTGGTGGGCGCGCAGGTCGGCACGGTGTTCCTCGACATGCTCAACAAGAAGGGCATCTTCAAGGAAGTGCGCAGCTACGACTCGGTGGCCGACATGACGCGCGACCTCTCGCTCGGGCGCATCAAGGCGGGCCTCGGCGACCAGCCCATCATGGCCTACCAGATCCGCCAGAACACCTTCCCCGGCGTGAAGCTGGTTGACAGCTACAAGCCAGTGAACGTGGGCGATGTGTGCCTGGTGGTGCGCAAGGGGGACGCGGAGACGCTGGCGCGCATCAACAAGGCGATCGCGGCGATCAAGGCCGACGGCACGCTCGCCAAGATTGTCCAGAAATGGGGCATCTGAGGGCGCTCTGACTCATGGCTGCTCCCTCCTTCCTCCAGCACGCGCAGGACTTCCTGCCGATCCTCCTGCAGGGTGCCGTGGTCACCGTGCAGGTGACCGTGCTCTCGTTCCTGCTGAGCAGCGTGCTCGGCCTCGGACTCGCGCTGATGAAGCTCTCGCCGGTGCGCCCGTTGTCGATGGCGGCCACCGCAGTCATCAACGTGATCCGCGGTCTGCCGATCATCGTGCAGCTCTTCTACATCTACTTCGTGCTGCCGGATTTCGGCGTGCAGCTCACGGCCTTCCAGGCCGGCGTGATCGGGCTGGGCATCGCCTACTCGGCCTACCAG
>Ga0102590_1001678_pt1 | contig 31250 bp, 29 predicted proteins | sample AraplaMF_Col_mMF_FD_76859 | JGI IMG/M metagenome (GOLD analysis project Ga0102590, IMG submission 76859) | Arabidopsis root microbial communities from the University of North Carolina, USA - plate scrape MF_Col_mMF | ecosystem: Host-associated > Plants > Roots > Endosphere | place: USA... | reverse complement strand
TTCATCATCTGGAACACCGATAGCAGCGGCAACTATCTCAGTGACACGGGCGTGATTTCTGGCACGAGCTCGACGCTCGCTCAGGCGGAAAGCCGCTTTCATCAGGATCTCAATCACGATGGGACCATCGGTCCGGCAGCGGCAAACACGCTGGCGAGCGATTGGCACCTCCATGCGTGAGCACGATCCGCGGACCATCAACGGACGGTCGGCGCCGGCATGAACAGCTCTCCAGCGCGATGCGATTGGGATGTATCGTCATCGCGCTCGAGCTGGTTATTTGAGCGCGATCGTTTCGGAAAACCGCCGCTCACATGTCCGGATCATGCCTCAGGGAGCGGGGCGACTGGCAATCGTCGTGATGTTCAGCACCTTGCAATCCGGATTTGCATATTCACGATCGTCGACGTGGACATCCACGCAACCCCGCGCGGGTAGCGATGCCCGGAGTTCCGGCGACATCGGCGTACCGCCCCATTTGGCCGACAATTTTCCATAATATTCGGCATTCACGGATTTCTCGTCCGGATCGAAATACACGACTGTGTCGGGCATCTTTCGCTTCAAGAACATAATGAGCGAGAGCTTGGGTTCCCATTCCAGGGCAGGGCCTGTTGCGATCAGCACCGGGTTCTTGTTCTCCCTGCGCGCTTCGAGAAGCAGCCTCGCAGCTTCACTCACCGCATTGTCCGTGTCTGTATTGAACTGGAGCCACCAGTCCCGGGTCTTGAGCGTATAGGGCGAGAACAGCCCCTTGTTGATGATCAGGACTGCAAGGCAACAAACGATGGCGATGGCTCCCGAGAGTGCCGTGATCGTCCTGCCGCCTGCTTTGGCAAGCCTGCCGGACACCACGGCTGCGACGAGACCCTGCATCAACGCCAGCGGGTAGCCGTAGCGCATGCCGATGGCGTCGTTGACCCCGTTGGAGGTCATCGAAAAGCTGATGTAGTAGAGGGTCAGTCTCAGCAGTTCGACCGACAGAGATGCGATTGTGAGGGCAGTAAGCTCACCCCAACTGATCTTCAGGCGGTTGAATGCGCGAGCGATCATGGCGACGGCCAGAACGGGGATCGGGACCAGCACGAGCCGGGCGAGCGCGTCCGCGCTGCGATGATCCTGATAGGACTGCCAGGGACCCCACGGAGACACAATTCCGGAGCTTGCCGCGCCGGCCGTGATGAACAGCATGACTGCGAATACGATCGTGCCGGTGACGAGCAAGACGGCTCCGGCCGTGACCATGCGCTTCGTTCCGGCAAGGGCGCCGCAGACCACCAGCAATCCCCCGATCGCGATCATCAGGGGCGAGTCCGCTTCCTTCATCGCTCCGAACAGCAGGGCTGTCGGAATCGCGAGGTAAAGGGCGGAGGTTCGTCCGGCTTCGATCCATCGCCAGAGCAGCCAGATCAGAGGGGTTCCGACCAGGATGCATTCGATTTCGACAGGACCAAGCCTCGGAATGATGTCTGCCCAGGATTTGTGCCCGAGATAGAACGCGGCAAACAGCAGCGCGCTCGGAACACCAAACGTGCGCAGGACGAGGGAGAAGATCAGCGTCGTGGTGCCGAGGTACAGCAGAAAATTGGCAATGTACCACAGGCGGATGTTGCTCCCCCACAAGTAGGTTTGGACCGACTTGAAAATGTAGAAGGCCGGACGAAACCGCGTTGCTGCGCCCTTGGTCGCCAGTTCCTGATACTCGTCGGTGTTCTTCAGATCGGTCCAGATGTCCTGCAGGGTCGCGGTCGACTTGTCGCCAAGTGCATAGAGAATGTCATGGTCGTCGATCAGCGCGGACGTTGCGCGGTCGATGAACGTGCCGAATTGCACCAGGAACAGTCCGGCGAGGACGCTCGCAAACAACAGGGTTAGTGCGCTGCAGGGCTGTTTCGGCATGACCAAGTCTGTCGGAGGGGTCCAATTCGATCGGACCATAACGATGTCGACCGTCAGCTGTCGACTCCGCGACCGCGGCGGGCTCGTCGGAAGTCGCTGGCCGGGCAGGTTCTGGCGCCCTCGCCCGGCCTTGGCTTCCCAATTGACGGCCTAGAGTGCCTGAAGTAACCAGTGCTCAACTGGAAGTAATTTTCTCGGACTTCGGCAGGATTCCAATGAAAGTCGTAATCCTCGCAGGAGGCTTGGGTACTCGGATCGCCGAGGAGACCAGCACGCGGCCGAAGCCGATGGTCGAGATCGGCGGCCGGCCCATCTTGTGGCACATCATGAAGATCTACAGCCACTACGGCTTCAATGATTTCGTGATCTGCCTTGGCTACAAGGGCTACATGATCAAGGAGTACTTCGCGAATTACTTCCTGCACATGTCCGACGTCACTTTCCATCTCGCCGAGAACCGGATGGAAGTGCATCGCGAAACCGCCGAGCCCTGGCGGGTGACGCTGGTCGATACCGGCGAGGACACCCAGACTGGCGGCAGGCTGAAGCGGGTGCTACCCTACGTCGCGAACGAACCGTTCTTTGCGCTGACCTATGGCGACGGCGTTGCAGACATCGACCTCGCCGCCGAGATCGCTTTCCACAAGACGCATGGGCGACGGGCGACGGTCTCGGTGGTGCGGCCGGCCAAGCGCTTTGGCGCTGTCGCGATCGAGGGCGACCGGGTCGTCAATTTCGAGGAGAAGCCGAACGACGACGGCGGCTGGATCAATGGCGGCTTCTTCCTGCTGTCGCCGTCGGTCGGTGATCTCATCGCGGACGACAAGACGATCTGGGAGCGCGAGCCGATGGAGCAACTGGTGCGCGGCGACGATCTGCGCGCCTATGTCCATCCCGGCTTCTGGCACCCGATGGACTCGCTGCGCGATCGCAACTTCCTCGAGGCCGAATGGGCGGGCAAACGCGCCAAATGGAGGGTCTGGTGACGGACCCTTTGTTTTGGTCTGGCAAGAAGGTCTTCCTGACAGGGCATACCGGTTTCAAGGGCGCATGGGCCTCGCTGCTGCTGCGTCGCCTCGGGGCCAGCGTCTACGGCTATGCACTGCCGCCGACGCACCAATCTGCGCTGTTCGTGACGGCGCGCATCGCCGACGACATCAAGCATCGCGTGGCCGACATCCGCGATCTCTCCGCCTTGCGGGCCGCGATGGCGGAGGCCGAGCCCGACATCGTCATCCACATGGCGGCGCAAGCGCTGGTGCGCCCGTCCTATGAGGAGCCGGTCGAGACCTTCGCAACCAACGTCATGGGCACGGCGCATGTGCTGGAAGCGGCACGGCCGCTGGCTTGCGTGCAGGTGATCCTGAATGTCACCAGCGACAAGTGCTACGAGAACAATGGCACAGGAACGGCCTTTCGCGAAGGCGACCGTCTCGGCGGCGACGATCCCTACAGCAACAGCAAGGCCTGCGCCGAGCTCGTGACGCATTCCTATCGCCACAGCTTCTTCAACCAGAAGGGAGCAGCCCGCGTCGCTAGCGCGCGCGCCGGCAACGTTTTCGGCGGCGGCGATTTCGCGCGCGACCGCCTGGTGCCGGACGCGATGCAGGCGTTCCTGGCGGGCGAGGCGCTGCGCATCCGCAATCCCAATTCCGTGCGGCCCTGGCAGCACGCGCTCGACCCGGTGCTCGGTTATCTCGAGCTGGTCGAGCGGCTGGCGGGCGATGAACGTTTCACCGGAGGCTGGAATTTCGGGCCCGATGCCGCGAGCGAAGTGCCGGTCGGGACCGTGGTCGATCGTCTGATCGCGCTGTGGGGGGACGGCGCGCGCTGGACCGCCGATGCCGGCCCGCATCCCCACGAAGCCGCCTATCTCAGGCTCGACTGCGGGAAGGCGCGCAACGAACTCGGCTGGACGCCGCGGCTCGATCTGGCACAGGGCCTGCGGCTCACGGTCGACTGGTACAAGGCCCTGCGCGATGGCCGGGACCTGCGCAAATTCTCGCTAGATCAACTCGACCAGGTCGTCGGCGCCACCCAGGCAGCGTGATCAGCGCGATAGTTCCAGAATCTCGGCGATGCGTGCCTGCGGGGGTACCGCGTGCTTCAGATACGCACCTGAGCACACCGCCAGGTAGGATTTGAGCAGGACGACGAGCGCGAGGATGGCACGCTCGATATCCGGCGCCAGACCGGTCCGGCCAAAGGCCGCCGTTTGCAGGAACGCCCGGTTTTCCATGAAAGTCAGCCAGTACAGATAGTCGTAGTCGGCGATGCCGTCGAACGCGTCCTCCCAGTCGATGACGCGTAGCTCGGTGCCCGCAAGCATGATGTTCTTCGGCCCAAAATCGCCGTGGCAGAGCGCTGCGGGCAGCTTTGGGAAGCGTTCTTCGAGCCGTGCGATGAGCCCGCGCGTTTCAGCCGCGGTGGCCTGCTCGATCAAGTTGCGATCCGAAAGCGTCTCCAGCGCGCGAGCGGCGGAGGCCAAATAGAGTTGGAACGACGGAAGATGGTCCGGCCGCCAATCGCCGAGGCGTTCGCTGCATTCGCCCGCGATTGCGGCCGCCTCGGCGGGCTGCATCGGGCCGGCCAGCGGCAGCAGCGCCGGCATCAGCAGGCAGAGCCGAGCCGTTCCATCCGCGAGCCGGACGTCGAAGCGGTCGAGCACGATGGTACTGCCATAGAGCCGCACAAGCACGTCCGCTTCCTTCGCAAGGCTCGCGCGGGCGTCTGCGCCTGGAAGATGTGTCTTCAGAAACCGCTTCTCGCCCGCAATCTCCGCATCGAAGCAGACACCGAGCGTGCCGCCGAGCGCCGGCGTCACGCTGACGGCGCGGCCAGATGATTGCAGCTGTTGCCGCAGCGCGGGCAAGACGCGCGCGCGATCGGCGGCGATGTCGGGACGGTCGTCGGTTTCGAAGAACCCGATCTTACCCAGCACGATAGAGCGGGCCCAGATAGTCGATCTGGTCGTAGCCGAAATGGCGGGCCAGCGCCGCGGTGCCCTGCGCGATCTGCTTGCGCTCCTCGGCCGAGAGCTCCTGGATCACGGCCTGGTTGTAGTCCTTGGTGCTCTTGAGCACGGTTCCCCAGGGCGCGATGGAGTCCTTGATCTCGACGCCGTTCCAGCTCGGATAGAGCATGCTGTCGGCGAACGGCACGCCTATGAAGCCGGCGGCTTCCGTCATGAACTTGCGCTTGTCCTCTACGAGGTCCTCGTAGCGGAAGATGCGCACGTTGTCCGGATACATCTTGGCGAACATCTCGACGGTCGAGTGATAGATGTTCCAGGTAATCAGGTATTTTGACAGCGGCTGCGGGAAGGGACGGCGCTTGGTGTCGCGATAGGCCGAGAACGGATTGCGGACGATGTGCAGGATACGGATGTTCGGGAAGTCGCGCACCATGCGGTCGGCGTCGATACCGATGGCGGGCGAGTAGCCGACATGGACCATGCCGGGGCGCGGCTTGGTGTAATAGTTCTCCCAGGCCGCGAAGGTCGAGCGGAAGTAGGCTTCGACCACCTGGCGGCGGAAGATCGGCGGCTCACCGACGATCCGCGCAAATTCGGCGACGCGCTTCTTCTCGTCCATGACGCAATCGGCGTCGCGGAACTTAGAGCCGTTGCGCTTGCGCAGGAACGTCTTCAGCTCCTCGTCGATCATCTGCTCGTAGAGTTCGACCGCCGTCAGCCCTTCAGGAAATTCGGGATAGCGGTACTGAACGCGCTCGACGGAGGCGAGGAAGTCGTTGAAGTTGCGATTGCCGAGCTGCGATTCGAAGGGATATACGAGCAGGTCGGGATGGCCATCGAAGTGCCGGTGGGTGACGTTTCCGCCGTGCTCGAAGCCCGCGGAAATCATGGCCAGCCTGAAGTCGCTCATGCGTCTACCCCTGTGTCGTCAAACGTCGGTTCTGGCCCCCCGTTTAGCTGCATGGGCCGGATAATCAAGTTCGGATAGGGCCCGGCAGGGGCGGAAATACGTCTCCGGGCCGGTGCGTGTTCCCGAGGCGGGAGATTGACGGACCAGGGTGGCTGATCTACCCGGGGCCATGCGTGTTTTTGTCACCGGCGCGAGCGGTTTTCTGGGCTCCTATCTCGTTGCGGACCTGCTGGCGCGGGGGCACGAGGTGGCCGTCCTGTTGCGGCCGGACAGCGCCTCCTGGCGTCTCGGGGAAGCCCATGGCCGCTTGCACGTGATTCCGGGCGCCCTGGAGCACCTGGAGGGGCTGCACGGCGCTCTGGGGGCCTTTGCGCCGGAGGCGGTCGTGCACATGGCCTGGCGCGGCGTTGCTGGCAGCGACCGCAACAGCCCGGTGCAGGCAGCGAACGTCGCCGATACAGTCGGACTTGTCGAGCTCGCCGCCCAGGCTGGGTCCAAGATCTTCGTCGGTGCCGGATCGCAAGCCGAATACGGTCCCTATGATAGGGCGATCCGCGAGGACGACCTACCACGGCCGACGACGCTTTACGGCATGGCCAAGCTCGCGGCCGGATCAATGGCGATGCGCTTGTGCGAGGAGCGGGGACTGCGTGCGGCATGGCTGCGGATCTTCTCGACCTACGGTCCGAAGGATGCGGATTACTGGCTGATCCCGAGCATGATCCGGAACCTGCGCTCGGGACAACATATGGCTCTGACGGCCTGTGAGCAGCGCTGGGGTTTTTTGCACGCGCGCGATGCGGCCGCGGCCTTCCGGCTCGCGATCACGCAAGCGGCTGCGAGCGGCATCTTCAACGTCGGCAGCCCGGAGGCGCCGCCGCTGCGCGAGACGGTGACCAAGCTGCGTGATCTCGTCGACCCCGGCGCAGCCCTGGGGTTCGGCGAGTTGGCCTACCGGCCCGATCAGGTTATGATCCTGGCCGCTGACGTTTCGCGCATGCTCGCGTTGGGCTGGAAGCCCGAAGTGTCGTTGGACGAAGGACTACGCGAAACGGTAAACTGGCATGACACGACCAAACCTTCCTGAGCCGAAAGAGTTCGCGCGCCGTATCCGCGCGCAGGCACTGCGCATGGTGCATGCCGCCAAGGCCTCGCATATCGGAGGCTGCCTCTCGATGGCGGACATCCTGGCGGTACTGTACACGCGAATCCTGCGCCTCGATCCCGCCGAGCCGCAAAGTCCAGGCCGCGACCGCTTCGTGCTCAGCAAGGGCCACGCCACGGCGATCATGTACGCCACGCTCGCCGAATGCGGTTTCTTTTCGCTGGCCGAACTCGACACCTATTGCCGTGACGGATCGATCTTCACCGGGCACGTCAGCCATGCGGTTCCCGGCGTCGAGGTCTCGACCGGCTCACTCGGTCATGGCCTGCCGATCGCGATCGGCATGGCACTCGCGGCACGCTCCGCGGGTGCCGGCAGCCGCGTATTCTGCCTGCTCAGCGACGGTGAATGCGACGAGGGCTCTAATTGGGAGGGCATCCTGTTTGCGCCCCACCACAAGCTTTCCAATCTCTGCGTCATCGTCGATTTCAACAAGATCCAGAGCTTCGGCACGGTTGCCGAGGTGCTGAACCTGGATCCGTTCGCCGACAAATGGAAGGCGTTCGGCTGGCATGTCGAAGAGATCGACGGCCACGATGTCATCGCGCTCGAGCGCGCGCTGGGCGCCGTGCCGGCTCCATCTGGCCGGCCGACCGTGGTGATTGCCAACACCGTAAAGGGCAAGGGCGTGAGCTTCATGGAGAACAAGCTCGAATGGCATTACCGTTCGCCGTCCGATGAACTGCTCGCGCAGGCGCTGGCCGAGATCGGGGCATGAGGACCACATTCATCGAGAGCCTGTCGCAGGCCGCGAGCGAAAACCCCGATATCTGGCTGCTCTGCGGCGATCTCGGCTATTCCGTGCTGGAGCCCTTTGCGGCGAAATTCCCCGATCGCTTCATCAACGTCGGCGTCGCCGAGCAGAACATGGCGGGCATGGCCGCCGGCATCGCGTTGTCGGGCAAGACGGTCTTCATCTACTCGATCGGCAACTTCCCGACGCTGCGCTGCCTCGAGCAGCTTCGCAACGACGTCTGCTATCACGGCGCCGACGTCAAGGTCGTGGCGGTGGGGGCCGGCTACGCCTATGGCAGCCAGGGCTACACTCACCACGCGCTGGAAGATGCAGGCATCATGTCGATGCTGCCGGGCATCGAGGTGTTCGTGCCCTGCGATCCCATGGAGGTGCGCGCCGCGACGCGCCTGATCGCGGGAAGCGGCAAGCCGTCCTATCTGCGGCTCAGCCGGCAGGGGGAGCCCAATCTCGGGGCCGTCGTGACCGACCCGCGCAAGCCGCGGGTCCTCCGTGAGGGACGGGAGGTCGTCATCCTCGCGTCCGGACCGATCGCCTCGCGCGCGCTGGAGGCGGCCGGCGAGCTTGGCGGGCGCGGCAGGGAAGTTGGCGTGATGAGTGTTTCCTGCCTGAAGCCGCTCGACGAGGCCGCGATCCGCGACGCCGTGCGTGACGCCTCTCTTATCGTGACGCTCGAAGAGCATATTCTGCGTGGTGGTCTGTTCAGCCTGGTGGCGGTTGCGTACGCCGGCGATGCGCAGCGACCGCCGGTTGCAGGGATCGGCATTCCCGAGCAGGGAGGCAAGACGTCGAGCGCAGGTTCGCGCGAGGCGTTGCTCGATGCCGCCGGCCTGTCGGTTCAGGCGATCGTCGCTCGGATCGAGCAGTCGCTGGCGAAGCGCTGAGGCGACCAGAGCGCGTTCGAGCGACGTGTGTGCCGGTTTGCGTTGAGAAGACGCGTCAAAAACCGGAACCCGGAGCACTACGCTCCCGAAGGCGGCGGAGGTCCGAAATTGACGCGCTCGCGCTCGAACACCACGGGCTTCTCGCGCACCTGTCCGTAGATCGCGAGCACGTATTCGCCGATCATGCCCATGAAGAACAACTGCACGCCGCCGAAGAAGAACATTGCGACGATCAGCGTGAGAATGCCTGGCTCGGCAAGCTTCTGATAGAGCACCAGGCCGATGATGAAATTGACGATTGCGTATGCGATGCTCACGGCCGAGATCAGAAAGCCCGCGAACAGGCCGAAGCGAACCGGTGCCGTGGTGAAGGACACGAGCCCGTTGATGCCCTGATCGATCAGCGCGCCGGCGCGGTTCTTCGAAAACCCTTTCTTGCGCTCGCGCCATGTGTAGGGCACGCCGACCATGCGTCCACCGCATTCGAACGTCATCATGCGCATGAACGGATAGGCGTCACGGACCAGGCGCATGGCCTCGACGACGCGCCTGTCGACGAGTTGGAAGTCGCCGACGCCCGGAGGCACTTTGAGTTCGGAAAATCTGGTGAGCAAGCGATAGTAGGCGTTGCGGAGCCCGCGCATCAGACGGCCTTCTTCCCGCAGGGCGCGGATGCCGTAAACGATCTCGTTGCCGGCTTCCCACAGCTTGACGAACTGGGGAAGGAGTTCGGGCGGATCCTGAAGGTCGGCCGGCATGAACAGGAGAACGGCGTCGCCCCTGCTCGCCATCACCCCGTTATAGGTATTGCGCAGCGGTCCGAAGTTGCGTGCGTTGACGATGACCTTGACCGAGGGATCGCTCGCGGCGATCTCGCGCAAAATCTCGACGGTGCGGTCGTCGGAGGCGTTGTCACAGAAGATGTGCTCGCGCTGATAACCCTTCAGATCATCGTCGAAGATCTTCCGGATCGCCTCATAGCAATCCCTGACATTCAGCTCTTCGTTGTAGCAGGGCGTGATGACGCTGATTGTCTTCACAATCGTCTTCCTTGGCGAAGGGGCTGCATGAGAGGACAGAGCCTCAAGCATGCGGGATAGCGGACCTGGAGCTTCTAGCTGTTCTGCATCCCGCGTACCAGTCTGCTACTGCAACGTGAAATTCGAATCAAACGGCAGAACGCCGGCCCCCCGCGCCGGAAGGGCGATGATGGCCTGTAATTTGATATAATCCGGAATATCAGGATGATGTCGACATCGTCCGGGCGGCCTGATACCTCACGATCCGCGTGCCAGGACCCAAAGAGCTGCTACCGCAACGAGATGTCAGCCTCAATTCGACAATTCGCGATCTCCGCTCTTCGGCGCCTGCTGGGCCGCGCGGATCTGCGCTCTTACGTCCGGCTTCGCCGGCTTGCCTTCGAAAAAAGGATGTTCAAGGAGCCGATCTCGGCTCCGCAATTGCGATCGGCCTTCGAGAAATTGGGGGTCAAGGCCGGCGCGACAGTCTGGGTCCAGTCTTCCTGGAACGAGTTTTACAACTTTCCGGGAAAACCGTCGTCCGTCATCGATTTGCTTCTCGACCTGATCGGTCCCGAAGGAACCTTGGTGATGTCCGCCATTCCTTTGAAAGTCGACGACTGCAAGATTCTGGAAATCCACAGAGAACCTGTGTCCACCGGGCTGATCGCTGAAACGTTCAGGCGCTACCGTGGCGTCAAGCGCAGCATTCACAACTCGTCCTCCGTCATTGCATTGGGGCCTCGTGCGGAGTTCCTCGTCAAGGACCACCAACTGACGGAGACCCCGTGGGATCCCGAATCTCCCTATCAGAGACTGATGGAGGCCGATGCTCTATGTGTCGGGCTGGGAGTGGGGAGGTTTCTGGCGACCCTGACACCATTGCATGCCGTCGAAAGCATCCTTCGCCACGAGAATCCGGACTTTGCAGCGATTTTTCACGGGTCCACGACGTATCGGTGGCGTACGCGCGAGGGCGATGAGGGGACGCATACCTATCTCAACCGTAACGGGGCCTTCGACGCCGCGTGGCTCGGCCGGCATTATCCCCGCGATCAATACATCGAATTTCGCCTATCGAACTTGTGGATGTGGTCAATTCCGGCGCGCGACGCGATCATGACAGGCGTTTCCCTCGGCCGGCGTGGTATCAACATGTACAGGATGCCTTGGTATAGGCGCCTGATGGCCTAACGTATCGCCTTGAAATCAGAAGAGAAAACTTCGGTTGAAGCGGCGTCGGCCGGAGTATATGAAGGCGTTTCTCAACCGCGAAGGGCTTGATCAGTGGATAAGCAGGCAGACGTCATCAGCCGATTGCAGGCAATTTTCCGGGAGGAACTCGATCTTCCGAATTTGCAGATTTCGCCGCAATCGACGCCCGACGACGTGGACGGATGGGATAGCCTTGCGACGATTCGTATCGTCGCTGCGGTCGAAAGAGAGTTCGATCGCGAGTTCGAAGCTGCGCAGATCGAGAGCATTCGCTCGGTGGCCGATCTGATCTCGATGATCGCAGCCTGACGCTGGTCAGTTTTTCTCAGTACGAGCGAGCCTGTCGTGACCAAGCCGATGATGAGGTGGCTGCCGCAGCCCACGACAAGCGACATCGAGCTCAGCCGCAGCCTCGGCGGAAGCAACATCGCTGATCTGGTTCGCCTGGCGCAATGTGAATGGGATGCAGGCGGCCTCCGCCGCCTCGCGACACGCTTGGCCGGAATTCAGTTGCCAGATGGCCAGCCCACCGGTCTGCAGGCGGTTCGTGTGTTGCTGCTCTCGAACTCGACGGCGCGGCATCTGAAGGAAACGCTGATCGGAACCGGGCTCCGGCACGGTATGCGTGTCGATGTCATGATCTCGGAATACGAAGATCCCGAGGTCTTGCTGGTGCGCGATTATGACAGCATCGTCTCCTTCAATCCTGACATCGTGGTCCTTGCGATGGACGTGCATGCCTTCGGCCTTCGGCCTGCGGCCGGGAATGCCGAGGCCGCGGCTGCCATTGCAAGCCGGGCGGTGGATCGCCTCCGTGCAATCCGTGAGAGCGTCCGGTCGTCGTTCAAGAAGCCGGTTGTCGTTCAGACCTTAACTTTGGATCCTGGCCATGTCAGGCTGCATGTCGATCGGCTGATACCCGGGTCGCACGCGGACCTCGTCGGCCGGGTCAATGCAGGACTCTCCGATTTCGTCAGATCCAGCGGCGACCTCCTGCTGGACGTTGCGATGCTGTCCGAAAGGATCGGCCAGGACAATTGGAACTCCGCGCGGCACTGGGCGCTGGCCAAGTATCCATTCGCGCCGGAGAATGCGCCGCTATATGCGGAGCATCTGGTCAGGCTGGTCGCTCTGAAGTTCGGCAAGTCGCGCCGGGTCCTCGTGCTCGATCTGGACAACACCATGTGGGGTGGAATCGTCGGCGATGACGGCAAGGAGAATCTGCTGCTCGGCCCCGGCAGTCCTGTCGGGGAAGCCCATTGCGCGCTCCAGGCCATGGCGAAGGAATTGCGCGACCGCGGCATCGTGCTCTGCGTTTCCTCCAAGAACGAGGAGAGCGTCGCCCTGGATGCGTTTCGCACGCACCCGGAGATGGTCCTCGCCGAGGAGGACATCGCCGTCTTCCAGATCAACTGGACCGACAAGGCAGCCAACCTGCAGGCGCTGTCGGACATTCTCAGTCTCGGCCTCGACAGCTTCGTCTTCCTGGACGACAATCCCGCGGAGCGAGCGCAAATTCGCTTTGCCCTGCCTCAGGTCGCCGTGCCGGAGCTCCCCAAGGATGTGACGGAGTGGATTCCGGTCTTTCAATCGGCTTGTTACTTCGAGACGACAGGGTTCACCGTGGAGGATCGTGACCGGGCGTCGTATTACCGGGCGGACGCCAGGCGCGCGGCCCAGCTGAAATCGTTCGCCCGACAGGAGGACTATCTCCAGTCGCTCGACATGGAATTGCTCGTGAATCCGTTCGACGCGATCGGGCGGAAGCGGATTGCGCAATTGATCGCAAAGTCCAACCAGTTCAACCTGACGACAAGGCGCTATTCGGAAGCCGATGTTGCGGCGGCCGAGGCCGATCCGCGCCGCATCACCTTGCAGATGCGGCTCAGTGACGTCTTTGGCGACAACGGCATGATTGGTGTCGTCATCGCGGACATCGGTGCAGATGCGATCGAGATCGACACGTGGTTGATGTCGTGCCGCGTCCTCGGACGCGGCGTTCCGGAGGCGACACTGGATTGGCTCGTCGCGCGTGCGCGGGATCTGGGTAAAGGCTTCGTGCGCGGCGTCTACATCCCGACCAAGAAGAACATGATGGTCGCGGATCACTATCGCAATTTGGGATTCGAATTGACTGGCGAGCGTCCCGGCGGGGAGACCGCATGGGAGCTCTCCGTGGACGCCTATCAGGACAAGAAGCCGCCCATCCGCATTCGCGATGCCGTTGGCGCGCACTGAAGGAGACGGATTTTGAGCACGACGGCGTCAAGTCTGATCGACGAACAGCGTTTTCCGCAGCTCGCTGCGCTGATGCGGACCCAGTATGAGAGAACGCCTGCGCATCGCGCATTCCTGGAGTCGCGGTTCTCGCGTGCTTCTGCGGAAGATTTCGCGACGCTCGAGGAGCTCGCCAGCCAGATTCGGCAGATCGCGGGTCCGCGACTCGGCGAAATCTGCGACGGCTATGACTTCATCTGCAAGATCGTTCGGGAGGAGGAGATCTTCTTCCGGCGTCACGGACGATACCGGCTCACGACCTTCGAGGAAGCCAATCGCCTAGTCTACGGCAACACTGAATATATGGGCAGGTACATGGATGGCCTGCTGCTGACCCAGATTTACTGGTCGAACCATACGGCGTGCTATCAATTCTATCGCAATGTGTTCCTAAGGCAGGCGCCTGCCGGCTACGACTATCTGGAAATCGGTCCGGGGCACGGACTGCTGCTCTATCAGGCTCTCAAGGACGAGAGATCGGGCAGTGTGAAGGGCTGGGATGTCAGCAAGGCGAGCATCGGCCAGACCTGGGATGCGCTGACGATCATGGGCATGTCGGGCAAGAAGCCCGAGCTCGTCCTGCAGGATCTATACGCGGTTCCCGACGACAGCGCGAAATTCGATTGCCTCACCTTCTCAGAGGTTCTCGAGCATCTCGAAGATCCGAAGGGGGCCCTGGTCAAGTTGCGATCGCTGCTCAAGCCGGCAGGTCGGCTGTTCGTAAATGTCCCGATCAACAGCCCCGCTCCGGATCATCTCTATCTGTTGCGCTCGCCGGAGGACGCCGTCGACGCGGTCCGCGCGGCAGGCTTCGAGATTGAACGCGCGGAATTCTTTCCGATGACAAATCACACGATGGAGCAGGCGCGGAAGCACAAGCTGACGATCTCTGCCTGCATCATTGCAAGACCGAACTGATGGCGTCTTCCGCCCGCCCCGAATTGACCTTCGACCATGTCGGCATAGTCGTGCGGGATCTCAAATCCGGGTTCGGAAATGTTTGCTCCCTGCTGCCGATCGTCTCGGCCACGCGAATCTATGACGACCAGATGCTCGGCGTCTCGGTCCAGTTCCTGCGCGACGCGAGCGGTGTGATCTTCGAGCTCATCGCGCCGCTTGGAGACGATTCTCCGGTCGCAAAAATCGCGGCGTCGGGCAGGGGCGTGATCAATCAGGTCGCCTACCGGGTCAGGAATTTGGCGGATGCCGCACAATATTTCCGCGCGCAAGGCGCAACGCCGACCGGCACGGCGAAGCCCGCGATAGCTTTCGCAGGCGCCCCAGTGCAGTTTTTTCTCACCAAAGAGTTCGTCGTTGTCGAACTGATCGAGAGCGAAGGGGCTTCGCGCGAATTTGTTCCCATCTAGAAGCCGGTTTCGATCGGAAACAGCCTACTCGGCGCGGTGAAGACCGATGCGGGCTGCTTGGAATGCCCGCCGCACGCAGGACAACACTGCGGGGCCGATCTGGCCGGCATCGAATTGGCCGGCAAATCCGAACAGCGACTGAAAGCCTTCCACTTCATAGCCACCCTCGGGAATTTGCGCCTTGGTTGGGAGATATCCGCAAAGCGATCCCAGATAACCCGCGTAAAGGCGGATACATTCCGGCGGTTTGGGCACGGCTTCCCCGATCGCGGCTTCCCATTCAACCGAAGGTTCAGCCGAGATGGCGACGATCTCGAGCGCATCATCGAAGCCGATCACTTGGACGCAGAGGGGCTTGGGTGGCGCAGTGCCTCGAAAGAACTTGCTCAGCGGAACGCTGGCCGAACCGATTCGTAACTCCCTCGGACTGAACTTTCTCGTCGCAGACTGCTGCGCGATCGCGTCCAGCTCGCTCGCAAGGCTGTCGCTCCAGCGACGCCAATCCTCCAGCGACACGGACGGAAAGAGATTTCCGAAGAATACAATTCGCACCAATCGCTGGAATCGTTCGCGCAAGGCAACAGGCCGCGGTGACGGCACGATATGTGGCCTGATGTTCCCGCAGAATCCCGTCAGGAACAGGCACGGAATGGCGCCGAGCCTGCGGCGAAGCCGTTCGCGAACCTTGCCGGGAAAGTCGGCGCTGATCGCGTCGGTCGGGACAACAGCCGTCGGGTGGCAGGTGTAGTGCCAGACCATTGCAATGGGCCGATCGTCCCTAGTGTCCCGCACGAGGAGGACTGTCGCAAGTTCGTTCTTCGGACCCTTTGGATTCGGCGAGAAGGCAATGCTGGTAAGGTTGAAACCGTGCATCCTGCCGATGGTCGGAAACGGCCAGTAACGCCGGCGGTTGATCGAATGCCGGAGCCTTCCCTCGGAGATTTCGAACACGACTGGCACGGGCTCTTGCCCCTGAAGTTGCCCTATGAGATCGTCCACGGCATCGGCAAGCTCGGCAACGAATCGCTCGTCCGGGATTCCCAGTGGCGCGCACGCTTTGTCCGTCGCGGGAGCGCTGTGCGTGTGGGAGGCCTGCAGGACGATCTCGTCACGGACGAAGCCGCGCTTCTCGAGCTTGCTGACGATGAGGTCTTGCAGCTCGGAGCCGACCTGCAGCAGGTCGAAGGAGAGAAGGAGGATCCGGCGGCCTGGGCCCTCGAACAGCACCGCTCCGACTTCGATAGGGTCGAGAATGTCGGAGCAGGGATTGGTCCTGCCCGGATAACCCGCAAGCCGGACCGGGCGGTCGCGCGGCGTTATGTCCCGATGGCCCGCTCGCGCAACGATGTTCGACAACGTTCAGCCCTCTCTATGGCACGGATGTCACTAGCCAATTCCGTACCGGCGTCCAAGCCGGAACCAGGTATGTCGTCGCTTGTGCACGGACGAGCGGAATACTAAGGCTTAGTTAGCGATGGAACAGCGGCATATTCGGAGCGGGACAGTGATTGGCCAGATGTGCCGTTTCCGGCGGATCGAACCACTTCGCCCGTGCCTGACGTGACCGAGTCCGGCTCAAACCGCGGGCGCCGCATCCTGGGGGGATGGTCGGCGAATTCGATGATCGTTCTGCTAGCGCTGACGCAGCAGATTGTTCTCATTCCGTTCTTTTTGCGGTATTTGGGGCATGAGACGCTGTCGGCGTGGCTCACGATCTTTGCCGCCGGGAGCCTGGTGCAGGCCGCCGATCCCGGTCTTCATGCGTGGAGCTTGAACCGCTTTCTCTCGTTCAAGTCACGGGGGGATTGCGATCGCCGGACCCGCAGCTACTTCGCCGGCATCCTCCTGCTTTTCATCGGCGTCGTCGCGGGCCTCGTCTGCCTCATCGGCATTCTGCTGATGCTAGTAAATCCTGCTGATGTCCTAGGATTTCGCAATGAGCCGAAGTTCGACCTGGCGTTCGCAATCGTGACGCTTGGCCTTGCCACCACGCTGCCAGTCAACCTTGCCAGTTCGCTGTTCCGAGCCCGTGGCTTGTATGGCCGCGTCGTCGCCGTGCAGGCGTGGGGAACAGGGTTCGGCCAGATCGCGCAGGTGATTGCGGTGTTTCTGACGGGCGATCTTCTAATGATGGCTCTGGCCTTCGTCCTCGGTCAGGTCGGCGTCTCCGCATTCATCCTGTTTTCGGACCTGAAGCTGCACTTTCCTTTCCTCAGCAGGTATCCGCGGCGCGTTTCGTGGGCATGGACGAAGGCTCAATTCGCCGGTGCGTTTCCTTTCGGGATCATGAATTTTGCCGAGGTCGGAATGTCCTACCTGTCCGTCCTGCTCGTCGGCGCTTTGGTGTCCGATCGGGCCGCGATCGCCCAATGGGTTCTCACGAGAACTGTTTCGAATTTCCTGCGTGGCCTGTGCTATCAGTTCTCTCTGCCGATCGCGGCCGAGCTTGGGCACGATCATGCCGTGGGTGCGCGCGACAGCCTGCGCGCCCTGTATGCCAAGGGCCTGTTCGTGGTGACCTTCACGGTCAGCCTGATCACAGGTGGGCTGTTGTCCTTCTGGCGAGAATTCTTCGAGCTTTGGACCACGGGCAACATTCCATACGACGCCACGCTCGCAATCGTGCTGATTGGCGGAACTTGCCTGGTCACGCCGGCGACCTTCGCCATGAGCTACGCAAGCTACAGCAACAGGGGCACGCTGCTGCTCTGGACCAAGTCGCTGCAGATCGCGATCTTCTTCGGGCTTGCCTTGTTCCTGATCCCGGCTCTCGGTCCACTGGGCGCCGCCATCAGCCTGACGTCGGGAGACATTCTGGCTCAGCTCGGCATCCTGTTCTCGGTGTTACTCGTGCAGACCCTCAAGAGCCCGCTCCGACACGCCGCGCTTCTATTCGGAATGATGCTGGCGGTTGTCGGGGCGGGATTGGCGATGGGGGCGGCGGCGCGCTATATCGTGCCCGGAACCGGCTTCGTCCATCTGGTGCTGCAATGCTGCACTTGGCTCGCCGGCATCGCGCTGATTGCCTCGCCACTGACGAGCCGCGCGTTACGCGACAGGCTAATTCAGAGTATTCCACATTGAAGAGGCTCAACGAGGAATGAGCGCGAGGCGATGCTTCAGCCGTGCCATCTGTGCGGCGAATTGATCCCGGCCGAGCTCCGTCTCCCTGGCTAGCTGCTGCAATCGCTGTTCACCAGCTTCGCGCAGACGCTCGCGGGTCCCCTCGGTCCGAAGGTTGAGGATTGCGTCGGCGAGCGAAGCCGGATCGTCATAGTCGAACAGGATGGCGGCGTCGCCGGCTTGCGTTTTGAACGCTTGGGGATAGATGACGGGCGTTCCGACTGCCCAGGCCTCCAGCGGTGGCAGGTTGGTTGGGCCGAAGTAGCTGGGCATGACCAGCGCGGCGGCGCCGCGATACAGGGCGCCGAGTTCGGAGGATTCCACGAAGCCGAGGATCGAGACCTGGTCTGCAAGGCCATAGTCCGCGATCGAAGCTTCGATCTTGTCGCGTTCGCCGCGGTCCGATCCGCACAGTACCAGCCGCTCGATCCGGCCCTGGTCACGCAGCCTGGCCAGCGCGGCCAGAAGTGTGACGTGGTTCTTGTGAAGCCAGAACTGCGCCGGATAGAACAGGTAGTCCCGCTCCAGGCGGTATTTTCCCAGGACGGCTTCGTCGCTGGCTTTGGAGTCGTCGGCCGATGAGGCAACATAGATCGAAGGCGAGAACGGGATCTGCACCATGCGCGATCTCTCTACGGCGTAGCGCCGGGACAGATCCTCGACCAGTTCGGGCGCATTGACCACCACCAGAACCGCCTTCTTGCTTCCGAGTCCGAACAGGATCTCGCGCCGCTCGAACTCGCCGAACGTGCGCACTTCCGGAAATTCCGGCGCATCGCGATGGCAGCCGTCGAAGATCGTGATGACGAAGGGAAGCTGATAGAGCAGAAGGTGCCGCTTCGACGTCGAGGTGAAATGCACGACGTCGATCCCGTCTCGGACCAGGGCGCGTTCGAATGGGGACTTCAGTTTCAATCCGATCTGCACGAGATCGAATGGACCGCAATATTTGAGAAACAGGAAGGCATGATCGAGGACGCTGAACTTCAGCAGCCGTGCCTCGATGCCGAACTCCTTAAGGATGCGCTGGGTCTGCGGATAAGGTGAGTACACTACGACTTCGTTGCCGGACTTCGTCGCCCAGTCGCGAAGCCAGAGCACATCGTTCAGCGGTTGCTGAAATCCCCCGCCGACCTCAAGGGCTTGCTCCAGCATCACGGCCAGTCGCAACGGTCTCACGGCGAGGGTCTCTTTCTGGCGATCGAGTAGGCCGCCCAGCTCTTAGAGTTCGGCGCGGCCTGCGACAGCCAGGCGTAACTCCCGTCGGGTTGGAATCCGCTGGCCTGGAGCGAGGCTTCGATCTCGAACGGAAACCAGTAGTGCATGCGGTGTGTTTCGTCGACGCGCAGGATCGTGGCGCGATCGATATTCTCGCAAAAGAGGGTGTAGTTCACGAAGACTGTCGCGTTGAGTTCGTCGTGCGTGGATTGCGCGATCCGGGTCAGCCGCAGCGGATGGCGCAGGATCTCCTTGACGCGGGTCTCGACGCCCTGTGCGAGCACGGCTCCGCCGTACCAATAGTCGAAGAAGAATATGCCGCCCGGCTTCAGTGCCGCGTGAGCGGTCCTGAACAATTGCTCGAGCCTTTCGCGGTCGTTCTGGTAGCTCGCCACATGGAACAGCGACACCACGGCGTCGAAGCCCTGCTCCGGTCCGGCGTCGCAGGCGTCGCCTTGGCGGAAGGGAATGTCATGCCCCGCCTGCTCGGCCCTGGACTTGGCGCGTGCGATCATTTCATGGCTGAGATCGATGCCGGCCACGCTCCAGCCGCGCCGTGCGAATTCGATCGCATGCAGCCCGGTACCGCAGCCGAGGTCGAGCACCCTGCCGGATGCAATGCCGTGGTCGCGCAGGCGCCTCTCCACGAAATCCACCTCCGAAGCGTAGCTCTTGTCTTCATACAGCAGGTCGTACCAAGGCGCGTATTCCGCGAAGACCGTCACGCCAGAATCTCCTTAAGGGCCTGCGCCGAGCGGGCGATCTCCGCTTCGGTCAATGCAAGGCCGCTCGGCAGATAGAAGCCCCGGCGGGCGATGCGCTCGGCGTGTGGGTGGGCCTCGTCCAGCATGTATCCCATCCGGCGCAGCACCGGCTGCTCGTGCATGCACCAGAAGAACGGCCGCGTGCCAATGCCCTTCTCGGCCAGGCGCCGCATTGCCTCCTTGGCATCGAACGGGACGTCGTCGTCGAGGACGATCGCATAGACCCAGTAGATGTTGTCGGCGTAGTTGGTGCGGGCAACGGGACGGCGGATGCCGGCTACGTCCTCGAGGTGCTCGTCATACAGTCTGCCCAGCTTGCGCTTGAGCTCGACAGTGCGCGGCAGCTGCTCGATCTGTGCGACCCCGAGCGCGGCCTGCAAATTGGTCATGCGCGCATTCCATCCCAGCTCTTCATGAACGAAGCGCTGTTGCGGTTGGAAGCAGAGATTGCGAAGGCTTTGCAGACGATCGGACAGCGCGTCGTCGTCGGTGAGGATCATGCCCCCTTCGCCGGTCGTGACGTGCTTGTTGGGATAGAAACTGAAGGTCGAGACATCGCCGAAGCTGCCGCAGGGCGCGCCGCGATAGGTCTGGCCGTGCATCTCTGCAGCGTCCTCGACGATCTTCAGGTCGTGCTTGCGGGCCAGCGTCAGGATCGGATCGAGATCGACAGGCAGGCCATAGATGTGGACCAGCATGATCGCGCGCGTGCGCGGCGTGATCGCGGCTTCCACGCCCTCGACGGTCATGTTCCAGGTGCCAGGATCGCAATCCACCCCCACCGGGACGAGGCCGGCTCGGACCACGGCAGCGGCGCAACTGATGATAGTGAAAGTCGGAATGACGACTTCAGCGCCCGGCTCGAGTCCGAGAGCGTGGACGGCAATGTCGAGCGCGACAGAACCATTGGTCACGGCAACGCCGTGGCGCCGTCCCGCGACCCGCGCCATCTCCGTTTCGAAGCGCTTGATGAATGGGCCCTCGGAGGAAATCCAGCCGGTGCGGACGCATTCGGCGAGATATTCGGCCTCGTTTCCATCCAGCAGGGGCGTGTTGACGGGAATGAATGAGGTCACAGGCCTGGACCCTTGATCCGTATCTCCGAAGCGGCTGCCTCCTCAAATCTCGTCTTGTCGTTCTCGCCGGAGTAGGGGCCTTGCTTGATCTCGAGCATTTCGACCGGCTCGATGACGCGAAACCCGTGCGCGCCGCTGCAGAGCAGGATGACGTCGCCAGAACCGAGCAAGCGGCTCTCGAGGTATTCTTCGCCCACCGTGTAGAAGTCGACTTGAAGTTTTCCCTTCTGGATGAAGAGAACCTCCTGCGTGTAGTGCACCTCGCGCGTCACCTTGTTGTGACGATGCGGCGCGATGCTCTTGCCCTGAGGATGGCTCATGAAGGCGAGTTGCTGCGACAATTCCGGTGTCGAGAAGAAGTGGATGCCCGGCTCGCGAAACGAAGCGCGCACGATGATCGCGTAGAGCTGGTCGCCGAATCGGACATGTTCGACGTGTTCCATCAGGGCTTTTCCAGAATTCGGATTGTATTACAACGCCTTAGCGCTATTTCGCGGCAACTTTGGCCATTTTCCCCGGAATCGTCAAGGGTAACGCCGGGTTTTTCGAAGTTCGCCGCGCCTACTGAACAAGCTGCAAAATATCCTGCACGCGACCGCGAAATGTGTGATCTGCCAACGTCCGCTTCTGTCCGTTTGCGGCGATCGCCGCGCGCGATTTGTCGTCTCTGAGATAACGCCCGATCGCTGCCGAACAGTCCTCGGGGGACCGCCAGGCAACAACGTCTCGATCCGGTTCAAAAAGAGTATGCAAGTTCTGTTTGAAGTCCGTCAGAAGAAAAGCGCCGACGCCGGTGGCTTCGAACAACCGCATGTTCCCTGCTTCATCGCCGGCGATGTCGATATGCGAGTTCAGGTTGATCCGCGACCGCCTGAGAACCTGGTACATCTCCGAGCCCCACACTTCGCCTTGAAAACATTGCCGGAGCAGTGAGGTCGCCGGAAGCGAGCTTGAAATATTGCCCCATAGCTTGAGATCATGACGCTTCGCAATGAACTCCAGAAGCGCAATCCGCTCCCGGTGATCTTCGGATACCGAACCAACAAACGAGACGTCGACATCCGGGGGAGGCGGAGCAGGCAGCGCGTCCAGGACGGCCGTATCGAACGCAAGGTGAGAGACCTCTGCACGAACATCGGCGGCTCGAAATGCCCGGACAACCCGGGGCAACTGCGACAGCATCAGGTCGTAGGCGCCCCAATCTTCTCCCTTGGTGGGCTCGATGCCGACCTGTCCGATGACGACCCGCACGCCCATGTCCCTGATGCGCCGCACCAGGTCGGTGGTTACATAAAAGACATCCTGGTTGAGGACGAGGTCCGGCTTGAACTCCTCGATCTGGGCGAGCAGAATCCGTTCGGCTTGCTGGCTCAGCCGTGGACTCAAACCCAAACGTCGGGCCAACGGCCGCAAGGCCGGTTTCAACGGTGCGATGGTACGCTGGAGCCATCCCGGCAATCGCTGCTTTCGGCTCGCGCCGAGATCGGCCCCGGTGTCGAGTGTCATGCCATGCTCACCGGCCCATGCCGATTGCAGCCAAAGATTGTTGACGTGAACGTCGGCGGACGGGTGACCCAGCGCCGCGAAACTGCGTGAATAAAAGTCCGCCACACCGAACAGGCTCGCGTTACGCGCGGCCATTTGTTCCGCGTAGCCGGCCGTCTCCAATCCGGGATGGCGGCCGTATAGCCACGACAGAAAACGAGGATAGTCGGCATTCAGGACAAGCACGCGCATGGAGCTCAGACTCTTGCTTTGAGGCCCGTTTCGGAAGCCACTGTAAATGGCTGCCGAGGCATGACGTACCACAAGAGAAACAGAAGAGCGGCGCCGTTCGTGACCATCATAATGGACAGCGGCACATTGAGGAAAGCTTGCGTCACTATTCCGCTCGACAGGATGACAAATCGGGGTGGAAGTCCTTTGGACGTCAGATTTCCAACCGACAGGATCAGGCCGGCCAAAAATGCACTTGCTGGTGCTAGCGCGCTCCCCACCGAGGCGATCCCCTCAGTCGCGAGCAGGGAGGCGTTCATATTTCCGACCGGATAGTTCCTGGCGATGATGAGCGCAGGCTGCTCATTGTAGGAGCAGGCCATCAAATATTTCATCAGGGAGATCTGGCAGAAATGCGTCGTCTCGTGCCGAGAAAAGAAATCATTGTAGACGTCGATCGCGACCGACGGAAAAGCGATCATTCGGAAGTTGATCGTTCCAAAATAGTTCAAAAAGAGCGACTCGGAGATCAGGCCTTCGCGGCACAGCGCCGCAAGGACAAGACCAACCCCGATTGGTCCGAGCAACGACATGATCACCGCGATCCTGGCTTCAAGATAGGTCGAGACAAGCAGAAGGAAGCAAAGCCAAACCGGCGCGAACAGGGCCGTCTTTGTGAGAGTCACGGGATAGAAGGCGACGCAGAGAAGCAGCACTGTTGCCGCCAGCATGTGTGCTCGCATCTCAACGCAACATGCAAAGGCAAATGGCAGCAAGGCCCCCAACGCGATTCCCATGGTGTATTGGAGGAGAATCGGAAACTTCAACTCGTCACGGAACTGATAAATGTCCGAAAGCCAGATTAACTTGAAGTTGTAGAGGAAACCCGTGGCGATGATCGCCAGCGTCGCCGCGATGATGGCGGCAACGAGCCAGCGAAGGCTTCTTGTCGAGCCAGCAGGCTTGATCTTGATTGGCCATTTTAGAAAGAGCATCGGGGCAAGAAATGTTGCCGTGGAAGCGATAGCCGAAATCACTGGAAATTTGCGGTCGTAGTCGAGTTGAGAAAAGGGAGTAAGCCAGAGGTAGCCGAGCGTCACGGTGTACAGGTAGAATGAGAGAAGGTAGCCGAAGCTGAAATTTGCGAAGATCATGGCGATCGCAAGCGCTGCAATCGGAACTGAGAGAAGTGCCGCTTCGGAAATGCGGCTGCTGCTCCAGGTGAAAAGGTGCAGATACCCATACACCTGCAAGACAATGACGAGCGAGATGCAGCAACAGATCGTGTGAATGGTAAAAAGTGCAGGTGTGATTGTCTTGCGCGACAGTTTCTCGAAGTTATCGGAGAATTTCATCAGTATGACCCTGGAGGGTCGTGGACCTTGCGTCTGGAAATGCTGCGCTCGGTGTCACGTACCATAGTAAAAACAGGACGGCGGCGCCGTTGGTGACCAGCGCGACGGTGAAGGGGACGTTCAGAAAAATGTGGAGCTGCAGTCCGCTCGACAGCAGAACAAAACGTTCGGGCAGTCCAGCGGACGCCCGGCTTGCAAGGCTGATGACGAGTCCGCATGCGAGGGCCGAGACGGGAGCAAGCAGAGGGCCCACCGAGGCAATACCCTCGGTCGCAAACAGCGAGGCATTGAAGTAGCCGAGGTGATAGCTTTCCTGCATGTAGACGGAGAGCTGCTCTTCGTATGGGCACGACAAGAGCTGCTTCACCAGCCCGATCTGGCAGAAGCGGGTGAGTTCGTGGCCCGAAAAGAAGTCATTGTAGAAATCGAGCGCACTTGCGGGCATTCCGATCATTCGAAAATTGACCGTTCCGAAATACACCAGGAACGGGTATTCCGGCAGGAGGCCGAGCTTGTGCAGCAGGGCCAGCAGCACCCCCGCGAGGACAGGCAGCAATAGCGAGAGAATGATCGCAACACGGGCCTCGAAGTAGATCGATAGCGCGGTGAGGAACAACAGCCAGGCCGGCGCAAGCAGTGCGAGTTTGGTCAGCGTGACGGGATAAAAGAGCACCAAAATCAACAAGCACAGCGCTGCATATCCGTATCTTCTCAGCTGGACAAAGCCGGCATATGCAAACGGCAGGAGAGCGCCACAGACGATCCCGACGGCGTACAGGAGGGGCTTCGGAAGCACGATCTGGTCGCGATATTCGTAGATATCGAGCGGGCTGACGAATTGACGATTGTAGGACGCTCCGATGGCCAGGACGACGCCCGCCACCGCCAGAATGGCGAACAAGAACACAAGGAATTGCCCGCCTGTCAATTCGAGTTTCGGGCGACGTACCGGAAAGTTCAACAGCAGCGCGGGAATGAGAAACGCGAGCCCCGAAGCAAAGGCGGATATCGCTGCTGTGCGGTGATCATACTGAAAAGTCGAGAGCTCCAGAAGCCAGAGGTAGTCCATGATCAGCGTGAAAAGGTAGAAGCCAAGCGCGTAGCCGAAATTGAAGGGGCGAATCATGAAAAAGATCGACAACAGCGCAAATGGAGCGGCCGTCACCGCGGCGGCCAAGACGTGAGAAACGCTGTTCTCTGCCAGGGGCAGCAGCCGTCGATAGTATTCGGCAACGAAAATCAAAGAGATACAAGAAGTTATCACGTGACAAACGACGAGACTGGGTAGCCAGTACCGAAAGCCGGAGGGCGATACCGAAACGTCGGTGATTTTCATTGGCGAGGTTACTATCCCGTACGCTGGTGCGCGCTGCGTAACACGGAAGACAGCACGTGGCCACAGACCTCGGGTCTGGCCCATGATCGGTCGTGGATGTTGATTTCGGGTCGTGCTGGTGGACTGAGCGCGACGGAACCGATCGGACTTTCGCCGCACTTTGAACGGCGGTAAGAGCAGCTCAGACGCGCCGTGGTCCGAGGTCACGACGGCACCGGACGAGCGATTATTGGCTTGATCAACAAGGAAATTTTCGAATATAGGCTGTAACTTCAGGGCTTTGTTGAATGCTCGGTATGGCGGGCCACGCGAGGGTGATTGGATGATCAGATTCGGCTTGCTGGGCTGCGGGCGCATCGCGAAACGCCACGCGGAACTCCTGGGCGGCAATCACATAGATCGTGCGAGCCTGGTCGCCGTTTGCGACAACGTCAAACCTCGCGCCGATGCGTTGGCGGCGAAGTTCGGGGTTCCCGCCTATGAGGACCTGAACGAGATGCTCGCGCGCACGGACATCGATGCTGTGGCGGTTCTGACGCCGAGCGGCATGCACCCGCAGCACGCCATCGCGTGTGCGCGCGCGGGAAAGCATGTCGTCGTCGAAAAGCCGATGGCGCTCCGGTTGCAGGACGCCGATGACATGATCCGCGCTTGCGACGAGGCGGGCGTGAAGCTGTTTGTCGTCAAGCAGAATCGCTTCAACGTTCCGGTCGTCAAGGCGCGCGAGGCGCTGGACGCCGGCAGGTTTGGCCGCCTCGTACTCGGCACCGTGCGCGTGCGCTGGTGCCGAGATCAAGCATATTACGATCAGGACGCATGGCGCGGCACCTGGGCCTATGACGGCGGCGTACTGACCAATCAGGCCAGCCACCACATTGACATGCTGGAATGGTTCTTCGGGGACGTGGTGAGCGTGCACGCCCGGGCAACGACGGCCCTGGTGAAGGTCGAGACCGAAGACACCGCGGTGGCGACGTTGAAATTCCGCAATGGCGCGCTCGGTATCATCGAGGCGACCACGGCGGTTCGTCCGAAAGATCTCGAGGGGTCTCTTTCGATCCTTGGCGAGAAGGGCACGGTCGAGATCGCGGGCTTCGCGGTCAACCAGATCAGGCACTGGAATTTCGTCGACGAGTTGCCGAGCGACAAGGTCGTCGTCGAGAAGTTCTCGGTCAATCCACCCAACGTCTACGGCTTCGGGCATCAGGCCTACTATCAGCACGTTGTCGACTGCCTGTTGCATCAGAGCGCCGCACTGGTCGATGGCCTGCAAGGTCGCAAGAGCCTCGAACTGATCTCCGCCCTCTACGAGTCGATCGAGACGGGGCAGGAAGTCGCGCTTCGCTTCGAGCCGCGGCGGAGCAAGCTCGGTGTGATCTCGTGAGCGGTACGCCGCAGGTGCACCAGGTCGCCGTGCGCGACGTCAAATTTGGCGCGCGTGTCAAACTGGTGGAGCCCTGCAATCTCTACGGCTGCGAGATCGGCGACGACTGCTTCGTCGGCCCGTTCACCGAGATACAGGCCGGGGCAAACGTCGGTGCGCGAACCCGCGTGCAATCGCATGCCTTCATCTGCGAACTGGTGTCGATCGGCGAGGATTGTTTCGTCGGACATGGCGTGATGTTCATCAACGATACGTTTTCCACCGGTGGGCCGGCGCGCGGGCGCCGTGAATTGTGGCGCGCGACGAAGATCGGAAATCGGGTTTCGATCGGCTCGAATGCCACCATCATGCCGGTATCCATCGCCGACGATGTCGTGATCGGAGCCGGCTCCGTGGTCACGAAAGATATCACCGAGCCCGGCAGCTACGCCGGAAATCCCGCCCGCCGCCTCAAGGGCAAGATCTAGGGAATAGCATTCATGCCGGTACCTTACGCGGATCTCGGGCTGCAATATCAGTCGATCAAGGATGAGATCGACGGCGCGATCGCTGCGGTCATTCGCGACAGCGCGTTCATCCGTGGGCCGTATGTCGACGCCTTCGAACGGGAGTTCGCCGAGGCGGCAAGCGTCAAGCACTGCGTGTCCTGCGCGAATGGCACCGATGCGCTCTACCTTGCTATGGCGGCGCTCAAGGTCAAGCCGGGGGACGAGGTCATCACGACCGCGCATTCCTGGATATCGACATCCGCGATGATCACGCATGCGGGCGCGACAGTCGTGTTCTGCGATACCGACGGTGAGACCTTCACGATCGATCCCGCGGCAATCGAGGCGGCGATCACGCCGCGGACCGTCGGGATCATTCCGGTGCATCTGTACGGCCAGCCCGCGAACATGGACGCCATCATGGCGATCGCGCGCAGGCACGGCCTCTGGGTCGTCGAGGACTGTGCCCAGGCGCATCTGGCACGATACAAGGATCAGCCGGTCGGAACCTTCGGCGCGGCCGCGACCTATTCATTCTATCCCGGCAAGAATCTCGGAGCATTCGGCGATGCCGGCGCGGTCGTGACCGACGACGCGGCGCTGGCCGAGCACATGACCATGCTCGCCCGTCACGGCGGCCTCGTGAAGCACAAGCATCTGATCGAGGGCATCAACAGCCGGCTGGACGGGATGCAGGCGGCGATCCTCTCGGCCAAGCTGAAGCATTTGAAGGCCTGGACCAAGGCTCGGCAGGATGCCGCTGCGGTCTACGATGCCGGTCTTAACCAGCTCGATGGCGTTGAGGTGCCTCGTGTCGCGCCAGACCGCACCCACGTCTATCATCTCTATACGATCAAGCATAACAAGCGCGATGCGCTCGCATCGTATCTCGGCGAGAACGGGGTGCAGACCGCAATCAATTACCCGACGGCGCTGCCGCTGCTTCCCGCCTATGCGCGGTTCGCGCATCGCTCCGAACAATTCCCGAGGGCGTTCGACGATCAGAACAAGATCCTCTCCCTCCCGATGTTCGCGGAGATCACGCGCGAGCAGCAGGACGAGGTCATTCGTCTGATCAGGAATTTCTAGCGGTCGTCCTCGCACAAGCGCCGCACGATGTCCCGGTAGCGCAGCGTTGAGGCCTGCTCGGTGTATTTCAGCGCGGCGACCGCAGCCTGCTGGCCTCGTTGAAGCGTGGCAGCGCGATCGGATGCGGCCTCGGATATCGCTTGTGCCAGCCTGCCGGCCTCCTCCGGAGGCACGACCCAGCCGATGTCTTCTTCGGCGACCGCAAGCCCGGCCTCTGAATTCGCCTCCGTTGCGACGATGACGGCCCGCCCAACGGCGAGAAAGTTATAGAGGCGGCTTGGAATCGAGACACCGGCGACGTTGCGCCGGTAGGGGATGATCCAGGCATCCGCCGCCGCGAGGAATTCGGCGAGCTGATCCTCGGGCACGGGCTCCAGCAGGGTGACGTTCTCCAGATTTTGCGCGGCTTGAAGCGCCTTCAGCTCGTCCCAGCCGACCCCCCAGCCGGAGAGCACGAAATGTATGCTCTTCTCGTGCTGCAACAGCCGCGCGGCCTCGAACACTGTGCGAGGCGCGTGCGTGAAGCCGAGATTGCCGCAGAGACCGGCAAGGAATTGCGACGGATGGACTTGCCTGAGGTGATTTCCGGAATCCGGTGCGCGGTAGCCGATCGGAAGCAGTGTCCAGTTAGGCACGAAATGGATGTTGTCTGCATGCACGCGCGGGTAGCGCAGCAGCAGCGGAGGCACGTCTCGGCCGATGACGAAGATCGCGTCCAGGGACCTGAAGAGCCAGCCATTGGCGAGGCGCAGGGCACGTGCGACGAGGGAGGTCTGCCGGGCGACGCCGGCGGCGATCAGAGCCTCCGGATAGAGATCGTAAATCAGGAGTGCCGTTTTGGCGCGCCGCAGTCTTGCGGCAAGCGTGATCGCGTAGGGCAGGGTGAAGGGGCTCGTGACCGACATGACGACGTCGCCCGGCTTCGCGCGCCGGTAGACGGCCCAGAACAATCGCATCGCCAGTACCGAGCTTGCGACCAGACGTCTTGCGAGCGCGTGCTTGGGCGGCTTCCAGTTTGCGATCTCGATGATTTCGGGCGCGTTGCCGCCGGTCGCTGCCGGTCTTGCGGAGCCGGATGTTCCCGACAGGACGACGGTGGGCATGTCGAGTGCAATTGCGTTTGCGATCGCGCCGAGATAGGTCGCCGTCGTGCTCGAATCCGGCGGATAAAACTCCGTCGCGAGGATGAAGTTGGGAGCCGTCTTCACGAGACTAACCGCTTGCCAGCAGCGGCAGGATGAAATCCCGCAGGTTTCCACCCGCAAAGAGATGGCCGGGCATTCCGGCGGCGCGCGCTGTCTCGACGTCCGACGGCCGGTCGCCGACCACGAAGCTCCTGCCGGCGTCGACGGGAAACTTTTTCAGGAGGTCCACGATCATGCCGGGCTCCGGTTTGCGGCGATCGCTGTTGCGCCGGTAGGAGGCGACCGATCCGTCCGGGTGAAACGGGCAATATTCAAAGGCATCGATCCGCGCATCGTGGGCCGCCAACTGAGCCGCCATCCAACCGTGCAGACGATGGATGTCGGCTTCCTGATAGAATCCCCTCGCTACGCCGGACTGGTTGGTGATGACGAAGGCGAAATAGCCGGCATCGTTGATCGCCTTCACGGCCTCGATGGCGCCGTCGATCCAGCGGAATTTGTCGATCTCGAACAGGTAATCGCTGTCGACGTTCAGGATGCCATCGCGGTCTAAGAAAACGGCAGGGCGCAGCACCTGGTCGATCGCCGTGCTCTCTCGATCTCGGGACATGTGGGCTCGGAATTGCGTTCTATATGGGGGCGAGCAAGCCTCGGAAGCAGCCCGGTCTCCCCGGCCGCCAATATCACGATTGTGTTCCGGATCCAATTGGGCCTCCGCCTGATCTGCCGGTCTCCGGGCTGTTCCCCGGGGTTGACCCGGGGGACGATATATCCAAGAAGAAGTCCGGGATGTGCTTCGCCCGGCGCCTGGTGTGCATCCATCCATTCAATTGCCACGGGAACAAGGTTTGGCCATGACTGAACGGGTTGCTCTGATCACCGGCGTGACCGGGCAGGACGGCGCCTATCTGGCCGAATATCTGCTGTCGCTCGGCTACGTCGTGCACGGCATCAAGCGGCGCTCGTCCTCGTTCAACACCGCGCGCGTCGATCATCTCTATCAGGACCCGCATCTCGGCGACGTGCCGTTCCTGATGCATTACGGCGACATGACGGACTCGACCAATCTGATCCGCTTGGTGCAGCAGATCAGGCCGACCGAGATCTACAATCTCGCCGCCCAGAGCCACGTCGCCGTCAGCTTCGAGAGTCCGGAATACACCGCCAATGCCGACGCGATCGGCGTGCTGCGCTTGCTCGAAGCCATCCGCATCCTCGGCATGGAGAAGGAGACGCGGTTCTACCAGGCCTCGACCTCCGAGCTCTACGGCCTCGTGCAGGAGATCCCGCAAAAGGAGACCACGCCGTTCTATCCGCGTTCGCCTTACGGGGTCGCAAAGCTCTACGGCTACTGGATCACCGTGAACTACCGCGAAGCCTACGGCATGTTCGCGGCCAACGGCATCCTGTTCAACCACGAGAGCCCGATCCGGGGCGAGACCTTCGTCACCCGCAAGATCACCCGCAGCGTCGCCCGCATCGAGGTCGGCCTGGAAAACACGCTCTATCTCGGCAATCTCGAAGCCAAGCGGGATTGGGGCCATGCCCGGGATTACGTCGAGGGCATGCACATGATCCTGCAAGCCGACAAGCCCGACGATTTCGTGCTCGCCACCGGCGAGACGCGTTCGGTGCGCGAGATGGTCGAGCTGTCGTTCGCGCAGGTCGGGCGCCGCATCGAATGGCGCGGCAGGGGCGTCGAGGAGACCGGCATCGATACGAACAGCGGCAAGACGGTCGTGAAAATCGATCCGACCTATTTCCGCCCCACCGAGGTCGATCTTCTCGTCGGCGATGCCAGCAAGGCGCGCGAGGTGCTCGGCTGGAAGCCGAAGCGGACGTTTGCCGAACTCGTCCAGGAGATGATGGCGAGCGATCTGGCCGAGGCAAAGCGGGACGCGGCCAATGGCAAGCGCACCGTTTGAGCTGAAGGGCAGAAGCGTCTACGTCGCCGGCCATCGCGGCATGGTCGGCAGCGCGATCGCACGCCGGCTGGCGCGGGAGGACGTCAAGCTCGTGACGGCGGACCGGCGCGAGCTCGATCTCTGCAACCAGGCCGCCGTGTTCGACTGGTTCGGACGCGTGCGGCCGC
>Ga0102590_1001676_pt1 | contig 31294 bp, 36 predicted proteins | sample AraplaMF_Col_mMF_FD_76859 | JGI IMG/M metagenome (GOLD analysis project Ga0102590, IMG submission 76859) | Arabidopsis root microbial communities from the University of North Carolina, USA - plate scrape MF_Col_mMF | ecosystem: Host-associated > Plants > Roots > Endosphere | place: USA... | reverse complement strand
CGCACCAATTTCAGGGAGGATTCGTGCGCGAAGGCTAGCCGAGAAAGCGGAACGGGCACAACCCCGAGGTTGTGCCCGTTCATTTGGTCCGAAGACGCGATGTCTTCAGTAGACGAGCGTCGCGCCGGTCGGCTTGTCGAGCGCGGCGGCGAGCGAGCGATATTCGGAGCTGTCGGTGCCGGCGAGCGAGGCGATCTTGTTCAGATGATACTGCGCCTGTTCGCGGTTGCCCTGCTCGAGCTGCCAGAGGCCGTAATACTGCCAGGTGCGGACGTGGTTCGGATCGTCCTTCAACGCCAGCTCGTAGTAGACCTTCGACGACTGGTAGTCGCCGAGCTTGCGATAGGAGTAGCCGATCAGGTTGGCGACATCGGCGACGTCGTCGCGCTTGAGCGACTTCAACTGGCCGATCGCACCGGTGTAGTCGTGGTTGTCGTAGATCGTGGTGTAGGCGGTGCGATAGGCCGCGAGGAATTTGGGATCGCTGATGGAGGAGCTCTTCTTCTTGCCCTTCTTGGACGAGTCGTCCGACTTCGGCGGAGAGGAGGGCTCGTCGCTGCCCGCGGCATAGGCGCTGGTCAGAACCGGCCCGGCCGCCAGGGTCATGGCGACGAGTCCCGGCACAAGAAGCGTAGAGAGTTTGCGCATCTAAGTTCTCCCGAATGGAACGTGGCGATCCTACACGATTGCCCTAGGACCGGAACACCCATCGGCCAAAAACATTCCCGTCCCGTGCGTGGATGACGAACTTGTCATCGAGATGAACGGGAGCCTGCAAGGGGCTTCAGACTGGGTTCAGCGCCGTGCTCCTAGGCTCTCACCTACGATCGAAGAGGAGACGAGAGGGCGCCGCCTCAAGATCCTTCCAAGAGGAGACCAACCATGTTGAAGACCATTTCCGCAGCCTTGCTCGCCGCTTCCGTGATCGCAGCCCCGGCCTTCGCGGCCGAGGCCGGCAAGACCACCACGACTACGCCGGTGATCAAGGCGGACCAGAGCCAGACCAAGGCATCGACCACCGCCGCGAAGCCCGAGGCTGGCGTCAATGCCGATGCCAAGGCAAGCGACGTCAAGGCAAGCGACGTCAAGGCAACCGATGCGAAGGCCGCTGCCGACGTCAAGGCGGACGCCAAGGTGGATACCAAGGCGAAGGCAATGAACGCCAACGCCGCGGTCACGCCCGACCAGCACAAGACCGTGCGCACCCATCGCCACCATCATAAGCAGGTGTCGAAGTCGCTGAACGCGCAGCCGGATGTGACCAAACCGGCGACCACCGACAAGCGCAGCTAAGACTGATCCCGCGCGGCGGCATCCAGCATTGCCCCGCCGCCGCGTGCGGATTCAGGCCCGGCCCGTCGTCTCGGCGTCCTGCGCGAAAGCGCAGGCGCCGGCGGCGGGCCGGTGCGCAGATGCGGCAGGCGAATTGCCTTCGATGCGCGACCATAACCAGAACCTCGAAAACAACCCCATGCACAGTAGCCGGTGATAGACATATCAATGGTTTGACGTCTGTCGCTTTGCGGATTTTGCGAATCCGGTTGACTCGTCGGGCAAAACACCTCTAGACATGCATCATCGCAACCTTGGGGCTGGACGTCTCCGGGTCTGATTGAGCGGCGAGCGTGACCTGTGGGGCGATTTGCGAAACGTGCGATGATCCTGGCGTTGCCGCTGGCGCTCGCGGGATGTTTCGGCAGCGACGGTGACCGTCCGTCCCTGATCGGCGGGAGTCAGGCCGGCGGTCCGCAGCCGTTCCCCGACAATTTCCGCAGCGATACGCTTGCCCTGATGCGCGCCTATCTGAACAATCCGGTCGGCGTGCGCGAGGCCGGCATGGCCGATCCGGTGCAGCGCGAGCTCGGCGGCCGGCAGTTCTACGTCAGCTGCCTGCGCTTCAACCCGCGCGAGACCGACGGCAGCTACAAGGGCACGCGTGAGCGCGCGGTTGTGTTCGTGAACGGGCGAGCCGACCGTGTCGTCGACAAGGCGAGCGAGCTCTGCGCCGGCGCGGTTTACGGACCGTTTCCGGAACTGGAAAAGATGACGCGGTAGCGCAAAGCCGCCCTTCATCGCCCGGTGGTAGGACAGAGGCCGCCGGAGCCGCTGGATCACATTTCGGCGAGCTTTGAACGGGTGGTTTGGCCTTGCGACGAATCGTTACGGCAGGCCTTGCGTTGGCGACAAAATCTGTCGGCGCAAGCAGACGTGACGGAACAAAATCGCTCTGTGGCCGCCCCGTCACAGTTACAAACGATCAACGTTCCGGCATCGCCGCGAAGCAACCTAAATCACGCCACGTTGTTTCCTGAGTGTCGATTTTGAAAGAACGGGGATGACCATGAAGACGATTTTGCTTGGCGCAGCAGCCGCTCTGCTGGCACTGGCCGCGCCGGCCGCAGCAGCCGACATGCAGGCGCGCACCTACACCAAGGCTCCGGCCTATACGCCGCCGCAGGTGATCTACAACTGGACCGGTTTCTATATCGGCGGCCATGTCGGCGGCGCCTTCGCCGGTGACAGCAGCTTCCAGTCCAGCGACGCCCGCTTCCTGGGCGGCGTGCAGGGTGGCTTCGACTACCAGTTCGCGCCCAACTGGGTCGTGGGTATCGAGGCCCAGTATTCCTGGCTGCCGACCAACAACAACGGTGTCACGTTCCCGCTGGGTACGCAGGTGACGTCGAATACCGACCAGCTCGGGTCGGTGACGGGCCGCCTCGGCTACACCTGGGGCCCGGCGCTGCTCTACGCCAAGGGCGGTTACGCCTGGCGCAATGGCGGCCTTGGCGTCAACGTCGCCGGCGTCGCGCAGCCCTTCACCGCCACCGGCAACAACAAGGACGGTTATACCGTCGGCGCCGGCCTCGAATACATGTTCGCGCCGAATTGGTCGGCCAAGGCCGAGTACCAGTATTACAACTTCGGCAGCACGACCATCACCTCCGGTCCGGCCGACGTTGTCGGCGTCCGGGGCCGGGACGACGAGCATACCGTCAAGGTCGGTGTGAACTACCGCTTCGGCTGGGGTGGCCCGGCAGCCTCGCGCTACTGACGCGCGGCCAGCTACCAAGATCTATCCAAGCTCTGACAAAGGCCGGCTCCCCGCCGGCCTTTCGTATGCCGGGCTCGGGTTTGGCCTCCCTTGTTTGCTTTGCGTGAACCATCTGGCGCGTCATTTGCAAGCAAACGGTCGGGCGCGCGCTTTCTCACGGGCGTCATGGGGCTCGGGTAAAGCAAAAATAATTTTTGCGGACTAGGGAACTCGCGCTCCGGAACGCGTTATTATGAGAATTACCGGGCTGGTGGGACGACGGACATGCGTATCTTGGTGTCGGCAGTAGCGCTCTCGTGCATCATTTCCTTTCCTTGTACTGCACAGACAATCCTCAAGTCCGAGCCTTTGATGCTGGCGCCCTATGAGGTGGCCTTCGTGAAGGATGCGTCCTGCCCGTCAGGCAAGGTGCTCAAGGTCACCGGCGCGATCCGCGGCCTGCACCGCCGCAAGGCCTGCGTGGTGCTGGCGGGCGAGCAGGCCTCGCTGGCGACCGCGACGCCCTGAGATCCGCCCTTTCGATCTCTTCGGCTTTCCGCCACACCTCAGGAATTCAGCTCAAGCTCCGTTCTGGACAGGCGCTCGGCCTCGGCCTTGTTCCTGGCAGGATCCTCGCCCTGGGCGGCGCGGCACGGCTTGATCTCGTAGTCATTGTCGAGCACCCGGCGCGGCCCGGGACGGTCGTCGTCGGCGATCACGTCCACGACGAGGCCGCTCCGCTGGGCGAGCTTCCAGACGTCGGCCTCGTCGGGATAGGCCTTGCTGAGTTGGGCGTCGTTGCAGAACAGGGCGTAGGGCATTCTTTCCGCTCCCGGAAAGCCCGTTAACGACGGGGAGCGGGACGGGTTCCGGCCCTGTGGGCGATCACGGGGGCGTGATCAGGCCGGCAGGGCCCTGAGTCGTAAACGAGTCCTGAATCCCAGAAAAAAGAATCCCCGGGACTCGTTTGGCGGAATCAGCGGATGTTTTCGGCCATGACGATCGAGCTTAAAACCTCCTGCGGGCACATGCTGCTGCCCCTCACGCTGGCACTGCTCAGTGCCTGCGCGGCCAACCTCTGGCTGGTGTGGTCTTGGCTATAAGGTCTTGGCTATGAGGACTTGGCTGTGAAGCCTTGCCTATGAAGCCTTGCCTATGAAGCCTTGCCTCTAAGCTCCCGGCTGTGAGGCGGTCGCCCGCCTCACTTGTCCGCTCCTGGACGGACAGAGGGGTCGCGGATGGCGGCACGCAATTTGGTCAGGGTCGCCGCGCAATATTCCTCGCGCTCGCGCTCGAACCGCTCCTGATGCTTGCGGAAATTGGCGATACGGGCCTGCATCTCGGAGCGGAAATCGCCGCTTGCCCGCGGTGGCAAGAGCCCCGGTGGGGGCGGCGGGGCGGCTTTCGGAGGCTCGACCTCGACCGTGAAGGTCTCGACGGTCACCGTCTCGACCGCGGTGGCCTCCACCCACACGGCCGTATCCGTCGGGATCTCCGGCGGCTGGAAGCCATCCTTCTTGCCGGTCACCGATTGGACGAAGGCCATTGTCTGCGCAATCAGCGCGTCGCGTTCCCTGATCCACTTCATGGGGCACCTTTGCTGGTCCCATTCCAGCAAAGCTGGCCGGCCGAATCAAGAAGAGACCCTGGGGGATTGCATATTTTTCCCGATCGCCCGACAGTGGGGGCATGGATGCCAAGACGACCCCATCGGATGAGGCGCAGGGCCTGAGGCTCATCCGCGCCTTCCTATCGCTGCCGCCCGAGAAGCGGGCGGAGGTGATCGCGTTGGTCGAGGAATTGGCGCGGGCCCATGGCGGACGCGACGAGCGGCCGGAGGTATCCCCGACCTGAGCTAACGCTCGCTCGGATTGACGTTGGGCACGAAGACCGTACCGCCGACCACGCGCACCGGCGGCTGAGCGGTGACAGCGACCGGCCTATTGTCGGCGACCTGCTTCTCCGGCGTCTGGCCAAACACCGGCTCGAGCAGCGTCGCTGTGCCCGCCACGACGCCACAGCACAGCGTCACCGTTGCCAGCAGGAATATGTTTCGATTTTCTTCTCTGATCCGCATGGGCCAAGAACGATCGAGGCGCGCCATTGGTTCCGGCAGGCGAGAGCGCACCAGACGCTTGCCAAAGCAGATCGAAGCTTACGTGAGGCTTACGCGCCGGCTTCAAATGGTTGTTTTTCCGTAAGACTACCCGTGTCATTTGGTATCAAATTTTAACGTCCGCCGGTTCCAATGGCGTCGCTGGGACTGCTTCGGTCGCTGGGGACCGGATAAAATCATTGGACGGCTGGAATGAGCTTTTTGAACAATCTGAAGATCGTATGGAAGGTCGCGCTGATCGTGGCCGTGATGGGCTGCGCGATGATCGGCGTTGCCGCTTTCGGCACCCACGAGCTCTCCGCGACCGTCGACGGATTTACCGAACTGAGCGCAGCACAGTCGGCGACTCTCAATCTCACGCGAGCCCAGCGCCGCATCGAGACCTATCATGCCGCGCTCTACGCGGTCTTCACCGAAGCGACCGAAGCGGGCAATGCCAATCGCCTCAAGACTGCAAACCAGAACCGCAACGAAATTCGCACGTTTCTCGATGCAGCGGAGCAGGACGATCCGACGCGCACCAGCGAGATCAAGAGCATCAGCGACCAGTTGAAGGCTGTGTTCGCCGGCTGTGATCCGGTGCTTCAGGCCGGCGCGCAGGCGACCAGCCCGGAGGAGAATTCGAGGGCTGCGGAACGCGCGCACAAGGAATGCGATCCCCTGATCGACGCGTCGCTGGATCGCGTGGCGAAATTCACGGCCGAAGTGTCGAAGGTGGTTGTCCAACGCAAGGAAACGATCAATCGCGACGCCAAGTCCGCGACCTGGACCGTGCTCGGCGTCAGTGCCGGCGGCCTTCTGATCGGCATCGCGATCGCGCTGTTCATCGGTCTCAATGCGATGTCCCGGCCGATCGCCCGGCTCAAGCTCGCGATGGAGGGGCTTGCCCGCAACGATCTCAAGACCGAGGTGCCCGAGAAGGACCGCCGCGACGAGATCGGCGACATGGCCAAGACCGTCGAAGTGTTCAAGACCAACGCGCTCGAGGTCGAACGCCTCAAGGCAGCTCAGGTCGAAGTGGAGAAGCAGGCTGCGGAGCAGCGCCGCCGCGACATGGTCAGCCTTGCCGACGGCTTCGAACGCGCAGTCGGCGAGATCATCGAGACGGTGGGCTCGGCCTCCACCGAGCTCGAGGCGTCGTCTTCGACGCTCGCCACCACCGCGCAGCGCGCGCAGGAACTGACCTCGGTCGTCGTGATCGCGTCGGGCGAAGCCACCGGCAACGTGCAGTCGGTTGCGACCGCCACGGAAGAGTTGTCCTCCTCGGTCAACGAGATCAGCCGGCAGGTCCAGGAATCCGCGCGGATGGCGGGCGAGGCCGTCACCCAGGCCCGCACCACGACCGAACGGGTCAGCGAACTCTCGGTCGCGGCCACGCGCATCGGCGACGTCGTCGAGCTGATCAACACCATCGCCGGCCAGACCAATTTGCTGGCGCTGAACGCCACGATCGAAGCGGCGCGTGCCGGCGAGGCCGGCCGCGGCTTCGCGGTCGTCGCCGCCGAGGTGAAGACGCTGGCCGAGCAGACCGCGAAGGCGACCGGCGAGATCAGCCAGCAGATTTCCGGCATCCAGTCCGCGACGCAGGACTCCGTCAACGCGATCCGCGACATCTCCGCGACGATCGAGCGTCTGTCCGAGGTGTCGTCGACCATTGCCGCGGCCGTCGAGGAGCAGGGCGCCGCGACCCAGGAGATTTCGCGCAACGTGCAGCAGGCTGCTCACGGCACCCAGCAGGTCTCGTCGAACATCACCGACGTGCAGCGCGGTGCGGCCGAGACCGGCTCGGCCTCTTCGCAGGTGCTCTCGACCGCGAAGATGCTGGCATCCGACAGCACCCGGCTGAAGGACGAAGTCGGAAAATTCCTGCGAACGGTGCGCGCGGCGTAAGCATTCGCGGTGGGCACCCGTCCGCCGCGAAACCCGGGATCTAACGCGCGACCAGGACACCAAGAGCGAGCATCAACAGCACGGCCGTCATGATGACGGCCGTTGCCGCGCCGGCAATGATCTTGGCCTTCTCTCTGGGCGTGGTGGAGTGCATCTGTGCTGCAATCTACCTGATGTTGAATTCCGATCCAATCTGTGGTCAGTAGCCGCGCCCGCGACGCCCGCGGCCAACATCCATGTCAGAAGGTTGCCCATGAACGAGGATGTCAGCGACGGCTGGGCCGCGTCCGCGGCCGCCTGGATCGTCGAGCAGGGTGAAGAAGGCGACTACGGTCGCCGCTTCGTGCTGGATGCGCCGATGCGGGCGCGGATCGAGGGGCGAGGCTTCCGCACTGCGCTCGATGTCGGCTGCGGGGAAGGACGTTTCTGCCGTCTCATGCAGCGTGCCGGCATCCGCACCACCGGCATCGATCCGACCGAGGCGCTGCTGGCGCGCGCCAGGGAGCTGGACTCACGTGGCGACTATCGGCTCGGCCGCGCCGAGGCGATGGATTTCGATGCGGAATTCGATCTTGTCGTCAGCTATCTCAGCCTGATCGACATGCCGGATCTCGCCGCGGCGATCGCGAAGATGGTGGCGGCGCTGCGGCCGGGCGGCACGCTGCTGATCGCCAACATGACCAGCTTCAATACCGCGGGGCCGCCCGAAGGCTGGACGCGTGACGGCGATGGCATCCCGCGCTTCGTGATCGACCACTACATGGAGGAACGCTGCAACTGGGTGAGCTGGGGCGGGATCCGGATCCAGAACTGGCACCGCCCGCTCAGCACCTACATGACGTTGCTGCTCGATCACGGCCTCCAATTGCATCTGTTCGTCGAGCCACAGCCCACAGGCGGCGATCCCGACAGAAATGCGCGCCATCGCCGCGTGCCCTACTTCCACATCATGGAGTGGCAGAAGCCAGCGTGAGCATGACGGATGGGATTCCGGATGCGCGACCTGTTAGTGTGGTCACGACGGAATCCTGATTTGAGGTCCGCCCGATGATCGCGAAACGTCCACCCGTGCTCGCCCACGACCGCTTCGTCGCCGATCGCGAGAATTTTGCCGGCCTCGATCTTGCGGCGCGGTTCGCGCGGATCGAGCAGACGAACCTCTGGGGCGCGGCCAGCTCGGTCTCAGGCCTCGGCTCGGAGGACCCGGCGACAGAAGCGATCCGGGAGGAGCTTCCTTCCCTGCTGCAACGGCTCGGCGCGCGCTCGCTGCTGGATGCGCCCTGCGGCGATGCCGGCTGGATCGGCCGCGTCGCGCTCGGCTGCGACTACACCGGCATCGACATCGTGCCGTCGCTGATCGAGGCCAATCGCCGGCGCGTGACGGCCGGCGAATTGTCCGGCCAGTTTTTCGTCGCCGACATTACGCGGGATGCGCTGCCGCGCGCGGATGTCATTCTCTGCCGGGACTGCCTGGTTCATTTGAGCTTCGCCAACATCGCCCGCGCCGTCACTCGCTTTGCCGACAGCGGCGCGCGCTTCCTGCTGGTCACGACGTTTCCCGAATGGGATGCCAATCGCGATTGTGAGGACGGCGACTGGCGCGCGCTGAACATGGAGCGAGGGCCGTTCAACTGGCCCGCGCCGCACGCGCTGATCAACGAGCGTTGCGAGGAGGGCGACGGCGGTTGGCGCGACAAGAGCATCGGGCTGTGGCGGCTGGACGAACTGCCCGATGGCGGCCTTGGTGCAGAGGCCGATTGAAGCGACGCGGCATGCGAAGGCTCCAGCCCCGGATTGCGCTGCGCTCCATCGAGGCTACGGACGAACCGCCGTCACGGGCGCGGCTTGCGGCATGACAGGACCAGCACCATCGTCGCGGGCTGGCCGACAACGCTCGCGACTGCGATTGCGATCTGCATGCTGTAGTCGGCGCTGATGACGCCCGCCATGTACTCGCTGCTGGCGTAGGCGATCACGACGCCACCGGACAATTCCGCGCATCGAAACCCCTGGAAGTACGTATCGTATATTTTGGCACCAAGAATGAAATTGAGCTTGGCTTGAACGGCGAGGTCTTCTTCGTCAGTCAAAACAACCATGAGGGCTCCGCATTCGGCACGAGATACGGAGCCGGGTGGCGGAGCGTTGTGCATGAGCCCATGCGTAGCCGGGTGGGAACGAATTGGGCGGGCGCTGAAGAACAGGTGCGAGGGTGTAGTCGCTGATCGATGCCAGATGCAGTTGCGGCGCCTTTGCGCGCGAAGGCAGCGCGTCGAACGCTGGTGCCGGCTGAGGGGATTGAACCCCCGACCTTCGGTTTACAAAACCGCTGCTCTACCGCTGAGCTAAGCCGGCGACGCTGGAATGCGGGCAGGAGCCGGCATCCGCCGGAGCTGTCCGCCCGTGCGCGTCGCAATATCAGACTTGGATGGAAAGTGCCAGAACCCGGCGATGGATCACGGGCATGAAACAGGCGGCCCGAGGGCCGCCTGTTCGGTCTCGCTCAGATCATGTCTGCTTACTGGCAGAGATGCGGACGGCCGTCCTCGCCCTTGAAGTAGGTGCCGGGCGTGCAGACGAAGCCGTTGCGCTGGCCGTAGGTGCGGTTGTCCCAGCCGCGGCTGTCCCAACCGCGATTGTCCCAGCTATCGTCATAGGCGTAGCTGTTGTCCCAGGCGCGGGCAGGCGCAGTTGCGATCGCAGCCGCGGTGCCGACCGCGGCTCCGGCGACGCCGGCCGCGACGTCGGTCGGCCAGAAGCCGGTGCGGCTCCTGTTCCAATCGTTGTTCCAGTCGCCATTGCTCTGGCGATAGGCCGCGCGGCGCTGGCGGGTGCCGCTGTCGGTGTAGGGATTGCCCGGGCCGAGATTCTGGCAATTGGCGTTGGGGAATTGGGCCGAGCAGCGGGCCGGATTGGTGATCACGGCCTGCGCCATGGCCGAGCCTGCCAGCATGGTCGATGCGACCGCGACGGCGCCGAGAAGCTTGATCTTCGTCATTGTTGTCTCCCGTTTGATTGATGGGGTCTAAATGCTGGCGGCGGCGGATGTTCCGGTGACACAGCTCGATTATTCCTGCCGCGGGTCAAACGGATGTGAGCGCGTGTTCCACTGCGCGCGAGGCCCGTTAACGCTTCGCTAGCGCGCGTCGTCGCATTTGAGCGGCATGCGATCCTGCTGTGTTAGGCTTACCAGCATTTGGTGAAGGGGCCTTAACCCTCTGTGCGTCGCGATCGGTTACGTTGCGGGCCGGATAAACGGGATCCTGTCATGCGCGCATTTGCGCTCGCTGCCTTTCTGATCGGACTGCCCGCGACGGCGTTTGCCGGCGGCGGCTTCGATATCGTCGTGCCCGGCCGTCCCGGCGTGCCGATCATCATCAATGGCATCGACGCCTCCTACAGCGTCGTCGAGGGCGTCTGGGGTCTCGGCAAGAACGTCCAGGTGCAGCCCACCATCTATGGCGGGCGCTATGTCGCCGAGCGTCAGCCCGAGGACGTCGGCCATTATTATCCAACGCTGGGCTTGCGGCCGGGCTATGGCCGGCTCGAGGTCGAGCCGCCCGCGAACCGCAAATTGCCGAAGCCGGCCGAGAGTTATCACGAGAGCTGGAGCGCGCGATCCGCGCCGCTGCCGGCGCAGATGGACGTCCCCGTCAATCCGCCGGCGGTGATCCTTGCGCCTGAGTTCAACGACACTCCGCGGTACCGTCGGCCGCGCTGAAGTGCCCGGCGGTCGCCGGGTCAAGAAACGTCAAAATCCAACAAACGGAAATCAACAGGAGAGAGTAATGCGTCAGATGATTTCGGGACTGGTCGCGGCGGCTGCCGTGATGTTCGTCGGGGCCGCGCCGGCTGCTGCCTGCGGCTTCAATCCGTGCCAGCCGGTCGCGCCGGTCTATTCCGGCTGCAACACCGGTTGCGGTGGCTACGGTTACGGCGCCTATGAGCGTCTCGCCGAGCCGACCACGCAGTATTATTACGTCAACCAGGGCCCGACCTATACCGGCCCGGGCGCCTTCGCGCCGTATCCGACCTACCGTGAGGACGCGGTCGTCGCGCCCGCCGAATATGGCTACGGTTACGGCTATCGCGCTGCTGCCGTCGTCGCGCCGGCCGCCTATCCCTATCGCCGCCCGTACTACCGTCCGTATCGCTACGGCTACAGTCCGCGCGCCGGCTATCTGCCGCGCACGCATTACGGCTACGGTCCGCGCTACGGCTACGCCCATCGCCACGCGCCCGCGCCGTACTACGGCGGTCACCGCGTGCTGCGCCGCTATTACTGATCGCCTGATCGGTTGAGCCAACGAAGCGCCCGTCCGCACCATGCGGGCGGGCCTTTTGCTTTTCTCACCGCTTCATCAGCCCGAGCCGGCTCGCGCCGACATAGAGCGAGAGCACGGCGGCATTCGAGACGTTGAGGCTCTTGATCTCGCCGGGCATGTCGAGCCGCGCCACGATGCTGCAGGTCTCGCGGGTCAATTGCCGCAGGCCTTTGCCTTCAGCCCCCAGCACCAGCGCGAGCGGTTCGCGCAGCGGGACCTCGCTGAGATCTTCGCCGCCTTCGCTGTCGAGGCCGACGGTGAGGAAGCCGCGCTCGTTCAGTTCGGTCAGCGCGCGCGCGAGGTTCGGCACGGTGACAACAGGCACCAGCTCGAGCGCGCCTGAGGCGGCCTTGGCCAGCACGCCGGTGGCCTCCGGGCTGTGGCGCGCGGTGGTCACGACCGCCTTCACCGCGAACGCCGCGGCGGAGCGCAGGATGGCGCCGACATTGTGCGGATCGGTGATCTGGTCGAGCACCAGCACCATGCCCTCGAGCTGCAGGTCCTCGATATCAGGCGAGGGCAGGGGATCGGCCTCGGCGAGCAGGCCCTGGTGCACCGCGTCGGGCGACAGCAGCCGGTCGATCTCCTGGGGCCGGACGATCTCGGGGGGGACGCGGGTTTCGATGTTTTCGTCCGCCAGCCGCCTTGCGGCGTTCTCGGTCAGCGTCAGCTTGCGGATCTGCCGCGCCGGATTGGCGAGCGCCATGGTGACGGTGTGCCAGCCATAGAGGATTACCGGCCCGTCGGGGTCCGAATCGCGCTCGCGCCGGGGCGGCCGGCCGGCCGATTTCCCGGGTTTTTTGAAGGGCTTACCGCCGCCGCGGCGACTTTTCGGGCCGAATTTTCGATCGTTCATGGGCTTGCTTGTGTCATGGGTCCCCGAATATGGCAATTTGGGCCTATCGGGGGTGATTTAGCTGGTCGTCTTGGTTGACTTTGCCCACCCGTTTCGCCCATAACCGCGCCCGGTCGCGTCCCCATCAGGGCTGTTGCGGCTTCAAGTTCCATGGCCGTCTTCGGTCGCCGGAAAGTCCGGCCCGATGTGCTGCCGTCGAGCGGGGGAGTGTCCCGAGTGGCAAAGGGAGCTGACTGTAAATCAGCCGTCTTATGACTTCGAAGGTTCGAGTCCTTCTTCCCCCACCATCCTTCGCTCGCTTCGCGAGCTGCGGCTCGGCAAGCCAGCCAAATCATCGTCACGCGAAGCTAGCGAATATTGTCACGCCATAGCCTGCAGGCCGTAGGCGGGACCGGCTCAACGAGCTACCCCATCATCTCCCGCACCATCGGCACCACCTTCCGCCCATAGAGCTCGATGCTTGTCATCAGCTTCTCGTGCGGCAGCGGCCCGGCCGAGTATTTCAGCTGGAAGCGCGAAATGCCGAGCGTCTTCGCGGTCTTGGCGATCTTGCGCGCGACCGTCTCCGGCGAGCCGACATAGAGCGAGCCGTGCTCGGCCTCGCTGACGAACTCGTCGCGGCCCATCGGCGGCCAGCCGCGCTCCTTGCCGATGCGGTCGCGCATTGCCTTGTAGTGGGGCCACAGCTCTTCGCGTGCCTGCGCATCGGTCTCGGCGACGTAACCGGGCGAGTGCACGCCGATCGGCTGTGCGGGGCGGCCGAACTCCTTGAAAGCGCGGTGATAGAGCTCGACGAAGGGTGCAAAGCGCGCCGGATCGCCGCCGATGATCGCGAGCATCAGGGGCAGATCGTAATGCGCCGCGCGCACCACCGATTGCGGGCTGCCGCCGACGCCGATCCATGTCTTCAGCGTGCCGTTCTCGACAGGGGGATAGACCAGCTGGTCCCTGAGCGGCGGACGCAGCTTGCCTTCCCAGCTCACCGGCTTCTGCGGCAGCAGGGTGGCGAACAAATCGAGCTTTTCCTCGAACAGCTCTTCGTATTTGCGCAGATCGAATCCGAACAGCGGAAAGGATTCCGTGAACGAGCCGCGGCCGAGGATCACTTCAGCGCGGCCATTCGAGAGCGCATCGATCGTGGCGAAGCGCTGGAATACGCGGATAGGGTCGTCCGAGGAGAGCACCGTCACGGCCGAGCCGAGATGAATGCGTTTTGTGCGCGCCGCGATTGCCGCGAGCACGGTCTCGGGCGAGGAGATCGCGAAATCAGATCGGTGGTGCTCGCCGAGCCCGATGAAATCGAGGCCGAGCTCGTCGGCCAGCACCGCCTCATCGACGACGTTGCGGATTACCTGCGCATGCGAAAGCATAGCGCCGGAGGCGTCCCTGGTGACGTCGCCAAAGGTATCCAGTCCGAATTCGAGCGGTGCGGTCATCGATCAGGTCTCTGTGGGATGATCGGCCAGATCTAATGAACCGCTGCCAGGCCACAAGGGCCCGCACGGAAATGCTCGGTTTCCGTTCGTGAGGCCTATTTCGAGATCCGTACGACCATCTTGCCGAGGGCTGCGCGCGTTTGCATCGTCTTGAACGCCTCGCGAAAGTCCTCCAGCGCGAAGACGCGGCCGACTGCCGGCTTCAGCTTGCCTTCGGCGAGCCAGCCGATCAGCTGCGACATCAGGCGCTTCTGAACGTCGGGCTCGCGCGTTGGGATTTGCGCGAGGTCGACGCCGAGCAGGGCGCCGCCCTTGAGCAGCGGCAGATTGAAAGGCAGCGCGGGAATCGCGCCGGCGGCGAAGCCGACCACGAGATGGCGTCCGCGCCAGGCGATGGACCGAAACGCCTGCACCGAGATTTCGCCGCCGACCGGATCGAAGATCACGTCGGCGCCGTGTCCGCCCGTCAACTCCTTGAACGTGTCGCGCCAACCGGCTTGCGTATAATCGATCACCGCATCGGCGCCGTGCGCCCGTGCGAACGCGCGCTTCTCCTCTGTCGATGCCGCCGCGATCACGCGGGCGCCGAGCAGCTTGCCGATCTGCACGGCCGCGGTCCCGGTACCGCCGGCCGCGCCCAACACGAGCAACTGCTCGCCTGCGACGATCATGGCACGCGCGCTCAGGGTGTAGAGCGCAGTGAGATAATTGGCGCGGAATGAAGCGGCGACCTCGGGTGCAACGCCATCCGGCAGCGGGTGGAGTGCTTCAGGCTTGACGACGATCTCTTCGGCGAGCGCGCCCGAGCGCGTCATGCCCATCACGCGCATGCCGGGGCGATAGCCGCCCGGCTCGCCCGGCGCCTCCGCCACAATTCCTGCGAACTCCGTCCCGGGAATGAAGGGCAGCGGATCCTTGGTCTGGTAGAGGCCCTGGATCTTCAAGCCGTCGACAAATCCGATCCCCGCCGCCTCCACCCGAATGCGCAACTGTCCGGGCTCGATCCGCAGAGACGGAATGTCCTTTAGCGAGATCTGATCGATGGGGGCGTATTGCTCGACGACGACGGCTTTCATGGCGGACCTCTGCGGTTCCGGTGATCCTGACAGGTCCCGACGCCAGTCTCTTGTGTCTATCGCCACATCCCCCGCATCCGCGCGCCGATGTCGACCTTCGGCCCCTGCGCGCCAGTACGCGCAGCGCCAGCGGCGGCCTTCGGCCAGGCGGTGCGCTCGAATAGATAGACCAGGGATTCCGGGATGAAGCGGGTGCGCGAGGCGTAGACGTGGCGGTCGCCCTTGGCGGCCTGGCCGTGGACGAAGAAGCGCTGGGGAACGACGAGGTGCAAATCGTCCTTGGCCCGCGTCATCGCGACATAGAGCAGGCGGCGCTCCTCCTCGAGCTCGGCGCTGGTGCCGGCCCCGAGGTCGGAGGGCATGCAGCCGTCGACGACGTTGAGCACGAACACCGACTTCCACTCCTGGCCCTTGGCGGAGTGGATGGTGGAGAGGATTAGATAATCCTCGTCGCGCAAGGGCGGCCCGGATTTGTCGCTGGTCGCATCCGGCGGATCGAGCGTGAGCTCGGTGAGAAATTTCTCGCGCGAGGGATAGCCGCTCGCGATTTGCTCGAGCTGCATCAGGTCGGCACGGCGCGTCTCGGACTCCTCGTGGATACGGTCGAGATGCGGTTCGTACCACAGCCGCACGCGTTCGAGATCAACAGGCCATTCCGAGTAGCGTAGGTTCTCGACGGTGCGGACGAAGTCGGTCCAGTCGGCGCCGGTGCGCGCGGGCACCGGGAGCTGGCCGAGTGCGGCCAGCGGATCCATGCTCTCGGCCATCTGGTCGAGCACGCGCTGCGCGGTCGCCGGGCCGACGCCGGGCAACAGATGCAGGATGCGAAAGCCGGCGACGCGGTCGCGCGGATTTTCGGCAAAGCGCAGCAGCGCCAGCACGTCCTTGACGTGCGCGGCGTCGAGGAATTTCAGCCCGCCGAACTTCACGAAGGGAATGTTGCGGCGGGTCAGCTCGATCTCCAACGGGCCGGAATGCGAGGACGTGCGGAACAGCACCGCCTGGTGCTTGAGCAGCGCGCCTTGCTCGCGGTTGGCCAGCACCTCCTCGACGATGTAGCGGGCCTGGTCGGCTTCGCCGTGCACGGTGACGAGCTGCGGCTTGTGCGACCCGGCGCGGTCGGTCCAGAGGTTCTTGGTGAAGCGCTCCCGGGCAAGGCCGATGACGCCGTTGGCCGCCGCCAGCACCGGCTGCGTCGAGCGGTAATTGCGGTCGAGCGTGATCATCTCGGCCCGCGGCGAGAAGCTCTGCGGGAAGTCCAGGATGTTGCGCACGGTGGCGGCGCGGAACGAGTAGATCGACTGCGCGTCGTCGCCGACCACGGTGAGCCCGCGGCCGTCGGGCTTGAGCGCCAGCAGGATCGAGGATTGCAGGCGGTTGGTGTCCTGATATTCGTCGACCAGCACGTGATCGAAGCGGCCGCCGATCTCCTCGGCGATCAGCGCGTCGCTCATCATCTGCGACCAGTAGAGCAGCAGGTCGTCGTAATCGAGCACGTGCTGGGCCTGCTTGGCTTCGACATAGGCCGCGAACAGGCCCTTCAGCTCGGCGGCCCAGCCGGCGCACCAGGGATAGTGCGCCCCCAGCACCTTCTCGATCTCCATCTCGGCATTGACGCAGCGCGAGTAGACCGACAGGCAGGTGCCCTTGGCCGGAAAGCGGCTCTCGGTCTTCGACAATCCGCGCTCGTGCCGGACCAGATTCATCAGGTCGGCGGAATCCTCGCGGTCGTGGATGGTGAAGGCGGGATCGACGCCGATCCGCTCGGCATATTCGCGGAGCAGGCGCGCGCCGATGCCGTGGAAGGTGCCGGCCCAGGTGAGGGCATCGCGCATGATCGCGGCGTTGTTCTCGCCGAGCACCTTTCGGGCGATACGCTCGACCCGGCCGGCCATCTCGGCCGCGGCGCGGCGGGAGAACGTCATCAGCAGGATGCGGCGCGGATCTGCGCCTGCGACGATCAGGTGCGCGACGCGGTGGGCCAGCGTGTTGGTCTTGCCCGAGCCGGCACCGGCAATGACGAGCAGGGGCGCGCCCACGGTCACGCCGTCGGCCACGCCATGCTCCACGGCGCGGCGCTGCTCCGCATTGAGCGTATCCAGATATGTCGCCACGAATCGCCCCGGTGAAACGGTCAGAATCGGCTATCGCGGTGCGAATCGCAATGCGGCTGGACGGAGCTCGATTTAACACCTAGGGAAAAGCGGGACAAAAGTTCCATCCCGAGAAGCGGCGCACCCGGCATGACCGAACCCAAGCCCGAGTCCAAACCCGAGCAGTTCGAGATGCGGCGGCTGGAGTCGCTCAGCAACACCATCTTCGGCGTTGCCATGACGCTGCTCGCCTACGACCTGCCGAAGGCGGCCGTGTTCACCGGTGCGCCCGACTGGAACGATCTGGCCCGGGTCTATTCGGGCAAGCTGATCGGCTTCGCGCTCAGCTTCATCATCGCCGGCGTGTTCTGGATCAGCCATCACCGGCGGCTGGCGCGGCAGCCGGTGGGCAGCCGCGGTGCGGTGATGCTCAATTTGTTTTTCCTGCTGTCGATCGTGCTGCTGCCGGTGACCAACGGCCTCTACACCAACTATCCCCTCAGCAGCGCGGTCGCCGTGCTCTATGGCGTGCATCTGAGCGCGATCGCCGGCCTCAACGCCTGGCTCTGGTGGCGGATATTGGGCGGCTGGAGCCATGAGATCATGGCCTCGCTGTTTCCGCTGCTCGTGTTCATTCCGGGCACGATCGTGGCGGCCTTCGCGCCGCACGCCGCGCCCTTCCTGTGGTTCATTGCCTTCGGCGGCCTGCTGATCCAGCGCTTCTATGGCGCGCGGACCGGGCCGGGCACGTGAGGCCGCTGCTCAGCCTCGTGCCCCGCCGAAACCGTCGGCCGGCACGTAAAGCTTGACCGGGCGGATTTCGTAGACGGCCGACGGGTTGACCTCGCGCAGCTTGCGCGCCGCCGCGATCGCTTCTTCCTCTGTGTCGTAGTTCACGAGGTGGAAGCCCAGAAGCTGCTCCTTGGTCTCGGCGAATGGGCCATCCAGCACCATGCCGGCGCCGGGACCGCGCAGGGTCTTGGCCTTCTGGGTGTCATCCAGGCGGGCGGCCGGGCCGAAGCGTCCGCTTGCCCGCAGAGGCGCCTGAACCTCGATGACCTTGGCCACAACGGCTGCGTCCTGCTCCGGCGTCCAGGCCAGGAGCTCGTCTTCCACGTGATAGGCCAGGATGGCGTAGAGCATCGTCACCTCGATTGCTTCTGAGTTCGCTGTCCGAAGGACGTATCACCGCCGCCGAAGCCGACAAGCCCGCCGACGAAAATATTGCGTCGCGACGCACGTGACGAAACCGTCCTGAAACCCGATTGCCGCCTTGCGGGGTGAACGCTGCCCAAAGCCAAGGCGACTGATGGCCACCAAGAACACTTCGGAGGCGGCCATGTCGACCATCAGGATCATCTGCGACGCGCGTCGGGCGGGACAATCGGACGCCTCGGATCTGCACGACCAGAGCGGCCACCACCGCTATTACGGCAGCTCGGCCGAGAACGGCGGCGAGCGCATCGTCGAAAGCCGCCGCGGCAAGCGCCCGCGCGCGCCGAACGTCTGCGGCTTCTGAAGCTGAGTGCTTTGAGACAGCCTGCGACAATGAGCATTCTGCAGATATCGATTGCCGCGATGCCGTTCCTGCTCTCGCTCGTGAGCAGGTCCAGCAAGGTGATCGCGCCATGCCTGCTCGCGAGCATCTTCACCGTGCTGCTCGGCGATGAGCCCCACCGGGCGGTCATGGCCTGGTGCGTCGGCACGCTGATCGCCGCCGTCGCCATGCGCGAATGGCTCCGCGCGATCTGAGTCGCCCGCCGATGAAGGCAAATCCCCAAATGAAAAGGCGCGGCGGGGAAGACCCCGTCGCGCCCGATTTCTTGCTCGCTGGTCCAGGGCTGAGAGCGCCCCGATGCCAAGCCCTTCTCAGAACTTAGCGGGCGATCCCAGCGAGGTGACAGCGCTTGGTAAGAGACACTGGATCACCTCCTTTCGTTGGTTGCGGAAGATTCCAATATAGGCCGGCAGGCCGCCGCTGTTAAGGGGAGGGTGGCAGCGGGTGGAACCGGCCCTGTGCACAAGGCGCCGAAAGCGGTCCCGGGCCGCTTTTCGGGCGATAAAGCCACAACCGGGGCAGTTGAGACCGCCGCCCGGCCGTGTTAGGGAGCCGGTGATGCGGGTGTAGCTCAATGGTAGAGCAGCAGCCTTCCAAGCTGAATACGAGGGTTCGATTCCCTTCACCCGCTCCAGTTTGATATCGCGAAAATAACTTATAATTCAATAAGTTGCATGGGATGGAACCTGTCGTCAAGAGTCCAAAATCAGACCGTCCACGACATTCTTAGGGCGCTCATCGGGCGCGCTCAAATTCGCTAACAAATATAAGAATTTGCGAACCGATTTTCTTCCATAAATCCGAATCAGCCTGTTTTCACAGTGTTTGCGTGAAGTCCGGTGATGTTCGTCCTTACATATTCAGATGGACCGTCTGTGTGGATAAGAATCACGGATCTGTTTTTGCGCTGTCGCGCTGTGCTACCTGAAGTGGTTTCGTGATCGTGGTGCGTCGTCACGCAAATTGGAGGTCGCGTGTCGCGCGCGCCGGTCACACCGTCGCTTGCATGATGGAGTTGAATGATGACGTCATCAGAAGCTCTTGAGCCTGCATCGGCAAGCCCAGCTCCACGAGTCGCTTTGACAATCAACGTCGATAGCATTCTGTCTCAAGCTCAAAGTGCTGTTGTCATTAGCAGCGAAGTCGTCGACTTTATGCTCGACGCTATGGGCAAAAGCGATCTGAGTGTGAAGCCCAACAATCCAAGTGGGCAATACAAGTTTGCATCGCCGCCGATTACAGCAGATGAGCGCCGACATAATTTTGAAAACTGGATATTTTCAAAGGCGATCTCGGACCTCATGAGAGGCGTGCGCTCGTCACTGGAGCAATCTCATGTGGCTCTGCAATTGTTGTCTGAACCGATCAAGGTGGCTTCAAACTCATCCCTGGATGCCGTTCTTGCTCCGCACTATGAAAAAGCTGCGAAGATGAAGTTCGGGCAGCTATTGGAAGGCGTTAATTCTAAACTCAGTGAACCTCTGGCGTTTGCGGACGCATTTGAATCGCTGCAACAGGCGAGAAACTGTTTCGAACATCGTAATGGAATAGTCGGTCCTGTCGATGCGCCGGCAGGTGGCGTTCTTGTGCTTCAATTCCCTCGGGCCAAAGTATTTTATCTGAAGAATGGAAGCGAGGTGGAGTTACAGAGCGGACAGGTAGTCAATGATGGTTCTGAAAATGCAGGGGTGCAGATCCATTTTAAGTTGGACATTCGTGAGCGGCGGTTTGGATTAGGTAATCGCATGACACTATCCGCGGCTGATTTTAATGAGATTGCTTTCGCGTGCAATTTGTTCGGCGCAAATCTCCACGCAGGAATACTCAGTGCGGGCGCCGTTAAACCGAAAGAAGCGATGTAGCAATCACGCAACGACGCGTCATCGGTATGGAGCGTGACCTAGATTACTTCAAGATCGCCTGCGACCGGATCAGCGCGGCGCATATCAAGCCGGTTCAGCCGCCGCAGTCGGACCTGCTCGCTGCTGCCTGGAATCAATATCGTTTGATATTGTCGGCGGCGAACGGGGAAAGATTGTTTTGAGAAGAAATATCACGGTCAGCCATGCGGGTCGCATCATGAGTGTAGGCTGGGTTTCATTTCAGCCTGACGGCTCAATATCGTTCGGCCTCAAAGACAGGGCGTATGTTTCACCAAGGTTTAGGGAACGGCAATTCATCTGGAACGCCTACAATCGGGTAACGATAGAGTACGTTGTGCCGTCTAATCCCGCTGCTCTTCTTCCTGTTCAGAACCCTCACTTCACATTCCATCCTGACGTGATGTTTCATCTGAAATCGAATGCTGACCGCAAAGCAAAGGATGAGGCGATATTCGATGGGATTGCCGACGTCGGTATAGTTCTTGAGCAACAAGGTGAGATGCCTTGGATACGGGCGACATCGGCGCCTTTGAGCACTCTGAAGCCGTCCGCCGAGTCAAGAAATGACGGAATCGAGACATCCGACCTTGGAACAACAGCTCCTGCAATCATGTCCGATTGTTCGACGAGAATGGAGGTTGATTTTATCCGACCGGTGGATGTTGTCGAACATCGCGACAATTCAACTTCGGAGTTTTCCTGGGGGAAGGTTGGCTTGCGCGTAAGGGTTGGCCACATTGCCCCGCAAGTTGCAACTCTGGCGTGGTTTCATTCATCATAGGTCGCCGTCCTATGTCGTGACCCTATCATTCCCTCATGGTCCTCTGTCTCAAGACCCTCGACGGCTCACACGAAAAGCTACCGCTCCAAGAAAAGCTGGTGCTGATCTTCAGGCAGCGGGTGGAAGACGCCGAGGATGACGAGGCTAGGGCTAGGGCGAGGGCGAAGCGGGATCTGGCGAAGCTGACCCGGCATTCGCGGTCCGGGAAAGGGTGATAAAGAAGACGCTGAGGCTTGACTTGGCGCCTTTTTCTTTTCCGCTTTCTGCCGGAAGGGCCAAATTCTAGGGCGCTCATCGGGCGCAGCGTGGGGTGATTTAGACGCTTTTTTGGGTGTTTCGAGTGACATCGCGTGCAATCGAAAACTCAGAAAAGTGCTTTCTTCACGCTGTTTAGTGAACTTCGGTGATTTTGCGTGCTAGATCTGCTGCGGACTTCCAAGCTGAATGCGAGGGTTCGATTTCACCCGCTCCAATCCATCTCGTGCGAATATTTCACACAATCAACGCATTGGGCTGGGGGCGTCCGTGAGTTCCCAAATCCGCGTTTTGGAAGTGCCGCTCTATCGCGGCTCGGGATTCTCGGCTGCCACGCGAAGGTCGGCGCTACTGCTGAGCAGTCTTCTGACGCAAGAACCCGGACAATGCCTCGTTGAAGCCGTCGGGGTCGGTCTGCGGGAAGTGATGGCCGCCCTGGTCGAATAGCTTGAGTTGAGCGTGAGCGATTGCCTCGTCGAGCTGCCGCGCATGGTTGACCGGCACCAGGAGGTCGTCGATCGCGCTGCAGATCAGGGTCGGCGCCACGATCTTCTGCAGATAGTCCCGGCTGTCGTGCGCGAGCAGGGCGTCAATTCGCGCGAGCGTCACCGATGGATCGGTCGCCGCGCCGCCGGAGGGCGCGGTGGTCTCGGGCCAGACGAGTGGCTTGGTCAGAATGGATCCGAGGACGTCATAGGCTTTGGCGTCGCCCTCCGACAGCAGCCGGTGGCGGAGCGTGAAGACGGTCTTGAAGCGGGTGTCGGCACAGGCCCAGGTGCCGCTGAGGCACACGGCCGACACGCGCTCGGGCATGTGCGCAGCCAGATATTGCGCCACCGCGCCGCCCGTGGAGTGTCCCACCAGGGAAAAACGCGCGAAGCCGAGCGATCCGGCCAGATTGAGAACATCCTGCGCCCAGCCGGCGATTGAATAGGGCATCGGCGCCCGCGGGCTGTCGCCGATGCCGGGATGGTCGTACGTCACGCAGGTGAAATCCGCAGCGAGCGCCTTGACCTGCGCCCGCCAGTAATCCGCGCGGCCGCCCAGTCCGGTGATGAAGACGAGCGGTGGACCGCTGCCTTCGACATGACAAGCCAAGCCGTCAACCAGACGCATCGTCATCGTGCGACCTCCTGAATTGACGCCTGCGAACGATCGCCGCGGTTGATGTGATTACGGATTGTAGCGCCGCGACGCTTCTCGCCCGTCATCATAGCTCGCCTCGAAGATCGGTGCTGCAAGAGTCGCGCGCACCTTCAGGATGCCGGTGCCGATGTTCTTGAACCCGTGGCGGATGCCTGCGGGGACGAGGACGGACTGGTTTGCAGTCACGATGTGAGTTGCGCCGCCGAGATGGATCTCGGCCTGTCCCTCCATGACTTCCAGAACCTCTTCCACCGCGTGGGTGTGAATGGGAGCCCCAAGGCCGAAGTCGCAGAATTGCTCGAAGATGCAAAGCTGATGCGACGTCGTCAAAGCGGAGATCCGCATGAAGGTCTTGACGCCAGGGCGCCAAAGCTCGGCGTCCTGGCTTGCGTGGTCTATCACGTCCATCGTTTCTCTCGGCTTCTGATAATGCGGTGAGGTTATTGTGCCGTGGCGGTCTTGATCCTGTCGAGCCACGGCTTGGCCATGGGGAATTCCTTCAGCAGCGCAGCGTGGGTATCCGGCGCGGTGGCGCGAAAGCTTGCAAGGTCGGGCTCGATGATTTCAATCTTGCTCTTCTTCATGGTCTCGAGGCTGTTGTCGTAGTCCTTCTTGTAGTGGGCGTTGGCGAAGGCGACGGCTTCGGCGGTCGCTTCATCCATAATTTTCCTGTGCTCGGGAGACAGAGCGTCGTACTTCGCCTTTGACATCAGGATGACGCCCGGCATGTACATCACTTTCGCCAGAACGTAGGTCTTGGAGACCTCGATGAAGCGATCCTGCAGGAAGACGTCGGGCGAATTTTCAGCCGCATCGACGGCGCCGTTTTGAAGGGCAACATACAGTTCGGTGTAGGCCATCGGGGTCGGTTGGGCGCCGAGCGCTTCGTAGGCCTTGACGTAACCCGGTCCCTGGATCACGCGGATCTTGAGGCCTTTCATGTCCGCGGCGGACTTGATGATCTTGCCGTTGGTGAAGATGTTGCGTTCCAGCGCCGAGATGAAGCCCAGACCTTGCAGATTGTAGCGGGGAAGAAGATCGAGCATCTCGCGCCCGATCGGGCCCTGAAGCACGCCGTTGGCCTGGGCGACGCTGTTGAACAGGTAGGGAAAGGAAAACACCGTGAAATCCTTGGCGGTGTTCTCGAGCGGCGCTTCGCCGGTGACGACAATGTCCTGCGTTCCCGTGCGGACCGACTGGATCTGCTTGACCTCGCCGCCCAGCTGCGCGCCCGGAAAGACGTTGATCTTGATCTGGCCGTTCGATTTGGCGGCCGCGACTTCGGCAAGCTTGCTGGCGGCGGCATGGTAGTGGCTCGCGGTCGTGAGAACGTGTCCGACGTTCATCTCGACGATTTGTGCAGAGGCGGGAAGGGCGGCGATGCACCCTGCAAGGGCCAGGAACGACAGGCTGAACGGTCTCATGAAGCTGCTCCTATGGGGCGGGACCATCCCGCGAAAGTCTGAATGAACGTGACGGCTGCAACGGACACGACGATGGCCACGCTGATCATCGCAGCAGCGCCAGAGAGATCGTCGGGACGTAGCTGATGAGGAGGACGTCGAAGGTCAGGACTCCCAGATAAATCAGGACCGGCCTGGTCATGGCGTCCATCGACACGCCGGAAATCTGGCTCGCAATATTGAGGTTCACCGCGACCGGGGGCGTTACCATTCCGGTCGCGACATTGACGATGAAGATGATTCCGAAGTGAACGGGGTCGATGCCGTAGGCCTGCGCAACCGGCGCCAGGATGGGCGCAAGGATCAGGATCGTCGCCAGTGCTTCCATGAACGTGCCGACGACGAACAGCAGCACGTTGACGAGCAGCAGATACGCGATGGGGCCGCTTGCGATCTTCGCGATCAGCTCGCCGAAATATTGCGGGATCTGGTTGATCGTCATCGCGTAGCCGAACAGGGCCGCGAACGCGACGATGAGCATGACCATGCCGGTCATGACCGCGGAGTCGTTCAGGATATCGATCAGGTCGCGGAAGCTGATCTCATGGTAGACGAAGCGGCCGACCAGAAAGCCGTAGATCACCGCGACGACGGAGGCTTCGGTCGCGGTAAAGACGCCGGAGTAGATGCCGCCCAGAATGATGACCGGCATCATGAGCGCAATCGCGGCTTCGCGGCCGACGACAAAGACATTGCGCGCCCATTCCCGGATCGGCACCAGCTGGGTTCGGTCGAAGTCCTGCAGCGTCGCCACGATGCAGATGGTCGCGATGAGGCTCAGGCCGATCAATATCCCCGGAACGATGCCGGCGATGAAGAGTCCGCCGATCGAGACGTTGGCGACGAGGCCGTAGATCACCATCGGCAGCGAAGGCGGAATGATCGCGCCGAGCTCGCCGCCGACGGCGACAGTTGCGGCCGCGAAATTCTTCGGATAGCCCTTCCGCACCATGGCCGGGACCATCGTGGAGCCAACCGCGGCCGTCGTCGCCGAAGACGATCCTGAAATGGTCGAGAAGAACATGCAGGTGAGGATGGCTGCGCTGCCGACGCCGCCTCTCATCCATCCGAGCAATGCGGTCGCGAGGTTGATCAGGCGGTTGGAGATCCCGCCGACCTTCATGATGTTGCCGGCCAGCACGTAAAAGGGGACGGCAAGCAGAGCGAAGGAATCGAGCGCCTCGAAGACGTTTTGAGGAACGCTGATGAGATCGACACCCTTGGCCCTGAGCGCGACGATCGAGGAGATGCCCATGACGGCGAAGATCGGTGCGGCCAGAACGATCAGGAGCGTCATCGAGCCGAACAGCACTGCCATCATCCTGCTCCAGATCAGACCAGCGTGTTTTCGGGATTGTCGGCCTCTGCAACGGCGAGCGGCGTATTCGATCTGATCCGGTGCTCGATGATGAAGGCGATGATGTTGATGATGGCGAAGGCAGAGCCGGCCGGCAGCGCCAGATACACCCAGGACAGCGAGACGTTGAGGACAGTCGAGGTTTCGCTCTGACCGAATTCGACCCAGCGCCAGCCGAGCCAGATCAACTCGCCGAAGAAGGCGACGGTGACGGTGAGGGCGGCCAGGCGGACGGCGTCTCCCCAGCGAGGCGGCAGCGCGTCGGGCAGGGTATCGACCGCGATCAGGGCGCCGGATCGCGCCGCAACGGCGGCGCCGAGAAAGATGCACCATATCATCAGGTAGCGCGCGAGCTCCTCGGTCCATGGCACCGAGGCGATGATGCCGAGACGCGGCAGCAGAAACCGGACGACGATCTGCAATCCGACGGCCAGGACCATGATGCCAAGCGTCGCGCCCACCAAATGGCGCAGGGCCACATTCATCCGGTCGACAGCGCTCAGGAATGCCAGCATCCGCGGAGAATCCTCAGGCGACGTCGGAAAGCGACCGCTTGTGCCCGATCCATGTGGTGAGACTTTCGGCGACCGAATGGATGTGCTCACGAAGCAACGCGACGCCACCATCGACATCCCTCAGGCGCGCGAAAGCGATGAGGCGTCTGTGGTCCTCGAGCTCCCGGTCTGCGTCGACCGACACCGTGAGCTTGAGATTGACGTAACGATTTGCGTTGTCGTGCACGGTTCGCAGCAGGCGCAGAGCGAGATGGCGGCCGCTGGCCACACATAGCGCGTGATGGAAGCGCCAGTTGAGTTCGCCCCAATCGCGGGCGTTGGTCACCGCGCTCGCTTGGGTGATGACGTCCTGAGCCGCCTGGAAGTCCGTTTCCGACATCGCCGGGATGGCAAGCCCGAACAGCCAGGGCTCGAGCTGCAGTCGCATTTCGAACAGCTCTTCGATCTCGTGGGGAGAGAGTGTCGACACGACCGTGCCCTTGTGCAGCTCGGTCGTGACCAGGCCTTCGCCTTCGAGCTGCCGGATGGCCTCCCGCAGGGGGACGCGAGACACCCCGAGCTCGGCGGCGAGCTTCTCCTGCCGCAGCTTGGTGCCTTCGGCCAACTCGCCCGACACGATGCGGCGCCGCAGCACATCTACGATCTGATCAGTCAGGGACTGCCGGGCAACTTGCATGGGGATCTCCATAATTGAATACAATATTCATAGCGCAAACGACGCAAGCTCAAAACATGGACATATAATGCCAAAAATTGCATCAAAATACCGCTCGGCAAGGATGCTACGATATGAAATGAATAATGTATTCAATTGGAGACTGGACTATGCGGGTCGAGAACAGGGTTGCAATCGTCACCGGGGCAGCGGCGGGGATTGGTGAGGCCGTTGCACGGCTGCTCGTGCGAGAGGGCGCCAAGGTGGTCGTGGCCGACCGCGACGGCGATCTGGCCGGGAAGGTGGCGTCTTCTCTGGGCGACGCGGCCATTTCGGCGCGGGCCGACGTCTCCAAGTCTGAAGACGTCAGGGCGATGGTCGATCTGGCGGCCGCCCGGTTCGGCAAGATCGACATTCTGATCAACAACGCGGGCTTCGGTATTCGCGGCAACGTGGTTGCTACCGAAGAGGCGGATTGGGACGCGCTGATGGGCGTCAACCTGAAGGGCGTCTATCTCTGCTCAAAATACGCGATCCCTGTCATGGCGGCCCATGGCGGTGGTTCGATCGTGAACACGGCCTCCAACCTTGCCTCCGTCGGTCTGCCCGACCGGGCCGCCTATGTGGCCTCAAAGGGCGGTGTCGCGGCACTGACGCGCGCGATGGCCGTCGATCATGCCGGCGAGCAGATCCGGGTCAATTGCGTCGCGCCTGGCCCGACCCGGTCGACCTATTTCGATCGCATGATCGCAACGCACGAGGATCCGGAAGGATTCGTGGCCGGTCTGGCGGCCAGATCGCCGATGAACCGAATGGGCACGCCCGCGGAAATCGCAAACGTGATCCTTTGGCTGGCGTCCGATGAAGCGTCGTTCGTGACGGGGGCGATGTACACGGTCGATGGCGGCGCGACGGCGTGGTAACGCCGCGATCGACCTGATCGCTTCAGCTTTGCCGATCTCGCCGGCAGCTCCGCGGTTCAGAGCGTCACATCCCGGTTGACGTTCTTGTACAGGAGATAGACCGACTGGCTCGCGCCGGTGGGATAGAACTGCTGTGGGCAGAACGATCCCATCCAGATGAAGTCGTCGACCCAGATTTCGTGCCAGCTGTTGCCGAGATAATACAAGCCTTGGCCCTCCAGCATGAGCAGTCCGTGCTCCATGATGTGGGTCTCGACTGCCGGAAAACAGACGCCGGGCTGGAAGAACATCAGGTTCATCTCGAAATCGAACCGGAGGTCGCCAATTGGCAGCAGGTGCTTGAAGCCGCGCCCCTGCAGTCCGGTATGGTTCGTCATCGGCATCGCCTGATGTTGGCCGATGATGGCTGTCGGCGCCGCGATGCCTACGGCCGCCTCATAACGTTTTTTGACTGCGATGACGCGCGCGGGCGCAGCGGGATGGCAGGACATCGTGAAGGACACGCCCGGCGGCACATAGGCGAAGCCACCTTCTGTCAGCGAGGTCGGGGCGTCGGTGCCGATGTTGAGGTCGACCGCTCCCGTCACGACGTAGAAGAAATGCTGGAGATCCACGCAGATCGGCCGGGCGGTGCCGCCCGAGGGCTCGATTTCCAGCATGAACTGGGCAAAATCGGCTCCGAGCGTCGGCGCCGCGAGAAAGCGCACCGTCGTTGACGACCATGCCGGCAGCCGGCTCTTCAACACGCCTTCAGGCGGGATGAACGCGAAATTGCGGCCCACGACTGCGCGGCTGTGGCCGATCGCGCCAGGAAGAACGACGCCGGGTTGGGCAGGCAGATCGGTGGGGTGCATCTGGAATTCCCTGGTCAACTCGCAACGGCGAGGTGCCGCGCAGCATTGGCGGAAGACCGGAAGCGTTGCGACGCGGGCGAATGTGGTTCTGCTGATACCGGCTGCTTCAATCTGATAAATGACGGCGCAGTGTACTGCAACGGCGGCCGGCCGATGCCCTCAATACCGGGTTGACCGCGGTGGTCGATATGTCAGAGAAGGCGGTGCGGCCGGAACTGGAGCTGCTGTCCGTCGGGCCATCGTTGGGAGCAAGTGTGGATATGGCAGAGCGCATCGCTCTCATCACCGGCATCACCGGGCAGGACGGCGCCTATCTGGCCGAATATCTGCTGTCGCTCGGCTACGTCGTGCACGGCGTCAAGCGGCGCTCGTCCTCGTTCAACACCGCGCGGGTCGATCATCTCTATCAGGACCCGCATGTCGGCGACGTGCCGTTCCTGATGCATTACGGCGACATGACGGACTCGACCAATCTGATCCGCCTGGTGCAGCAGATCAGGCCGACCGAGATCTACAATCTCGCCGCCCAGAGCCACGTCGCCGTCAGCTTCGAGAGCCCAGAATACACCGCCAACGCCGACGCGATCGGCGTGCTGCGGCTGCTGGAGGCGGTCCGCATCCTCGGCATGGAGAAAGAGACGCGGTTCTACCAGGCCTCGACCTCCGAGCTCTACGGCCTCGTGCAGGAGATCCCGCAAAAGGAGACCACGCCGTTCTATCCGCGCTCGCCTTACGGGGTCGCAAAGCTCTATGGCTACTGGATCACCGTGAATTACCGCGAAGCCTACGGCATGTTCGCCTCCAACGGCATCCTGTTCAACCACGAGAGCCCTATCCGGGGCGAGACCTTCGTCACCCGCAAGATCACCCGCAGCGTCGCCCGCATCGAGGTCGGCCTGGAAAACACGCTCTATCTCGGCAATCTCGAAGCCAAGCGCGATTGGGGCCATGCCAAGGATTACGTCGAGGGCATGCACATGATCCTGCAGGCCGACAAGCCCGACGATTTCGTGCTCGCCACCGGCGAGACGCGCTCGGTGCGCGAGATGGTCGAGCTGTCGTTCGCGCAGGTCGGGCGCCGCATCGAATGGCGCGGCAAAGGCGTCGAGGAGACCGGCATCGATGCGAACAGCGGCAAGACGGTCGTGAAGATCGATCCGACCTATTTCCGTCCCACCGAGGTCGATCTTCTCGTCGGCGATGCCAGCAAGGCACGCGATGTGCTCGGCTGGAAGCCGAAGCGGACGTTCGCCGAGCTCGTCCAGGAGATGATGGCGAGCGATCTGGCCGAGGCAAAGCGGGACGCGGCCAGTGGCAAGCGCACCGTTTGAGCTGAAGGGCAGGAGCGTCTACGTCGCCGGCCATCGCGGCATGGTCGGCAGCGCGATCGCGCGCCGGCTTGCGCGTGAGGACGTCAAGCTCGTGACGGCGGACCGGCGCGAGCTCGATCTCTGCAACCAGGCCGCCGTGTTCGACTGGTTCGGACGCGTGCGGCCGCAGGTCGTGTTTCTCGCCGCCGCCAAGGTCGGCGGTATCGTCGCCAACAACACGCTGCGCGCCGAGTTCATCTACGAGAACATCGCGATCGCGGCCAACGTGATCCAGGCCGCGCATCAGAGCGGCGCCGAGAAGCTGATGTTTTTGGGCTCGTCCTGCATCTATCCGAAGCTGGCGCCGCAGCCCCTGCGCGAGGACTCGGTGCTATCAGGCCCGCTCGAGCCGACCAACGAGCCTTACGCGATCGCCAAGATCGCCGGCATCAAGATGGCGGAGGCCTATCGCAGCCAGTACGGGTGCGACTTCATCAGCGTGATGCCGACCAATCTCTACGGCCCTGGCGACAATTATCATCCCGAACTCAGCCACGTGGTCGCCGCCCTGATCCGCCGCTTCCACGAGGCGAAGATCGCGGGTGCCGGGAGCGTCGTGGTCTGGGGCACCGGCACGCCGCGGCGCGAATTCCTCTATGTCGACGACATGGCGGACGCCTGCGTGCACCTGATGAAGACCTATTCCGGCGCGGAGCTTGTCAACATCGGCACCGGCGAGGACATCACCATCGCCGAGTTCGCGCGTGTCGTGGCCGAAATCGTCGGTTACAGCGGCGAGATCGCTTTCGACAGCTCGCGCCCCGACGGTACGCCGCGCAAGCTGCTCGACGTCAGCCGCCTTGAGAAGCTCGGCTGGCGCGCAAAGACCTCGCTTCATGATGGCTTGAAGCGCGCCTATGCGGCGTACCGTCAGTCGATCGAATAGCAAGCGGTCTTACCGCTCGTCCGCGATCACCTTGCCGTCGTTCGGGAGCGCCCCCGGGCTGACCAGCTCGACATTGCCGCCGAGCTTGGTTACCGCGCGCAAGGTGCCGGCGATCTCGTCGCGCAGAGCATCGCTTGTGATCGCCGTTTCCGCTTTCAACGTCATCGCATCGGCCTCGCCCTGGCGCGTGACGACGAGGCGCAGGCGGCCGAGCGCGGAGTGGCGCCTGCCGATCTCGGCGATCTGCTCGGGGCGGACGAACATGCCCTTGACCTTGGTGGTCTGATCGGCGCGACCCATCCAGCCCCTGATACGCATGTTGGTACGGCCGCATTGGCTTGGGCCCGGCAGCGCCGCGGTGAGGTCGCCGAGCGCAAGGCGGATCCAGGGATGATGCGGGTCGAGCGAGGTGACGACGATCTCGCCGACATCGCCTTCCGCAACGGGATCGCCCGTGCCGGGCTTGACGATCTCCATGATCAGATCCTCGTTGACGACCATGCCGTCGCGCGCCGCGGTCTCGAAGGCGATGAGGCCGAGATCGGCGGTGCCGAAGGCCTGATAGGCATCGATACCACGTGCCCTGATCTCGGCCTGCAGCGAGGGCGGAAAGGCCGCCCCCGAGACCAGCGCGCGCTTGATCGAGGAGACGTCGCGGCCGGTGCTGGCGGCGGCATCGAGCAGGATCTTCAGGAAGTCGGGCGTGCCGCTATAGCCGACCGGACGGTAGGCCTCGATCAGCTCGAATTGCTGCTCGGTATTGCCGGGGCCCGCAGGGATCACCGCGCAGCCAAGTGCCCGCGCGGACGCGTCGAAGATGAATCC